>JAAUXT010119591.1_pt1 | contig 18265 bp, 19 predicted proteins | sample 7278171 | NCBI WGS metagenome assembly JAAUXT01 (sample SAMN14350112, study PRJNA611818) | marine sediment metagenome | isolation source: surface marine sediment (1.8m) | place: French Polynesia: Moorea | collected 2018-08
CACACACACACACACACACACACACACACACACACACACACACACACACACACACACACACACACACACACACACACAACCAGGTGGTGTGTCTGCCCCGTCGGACTCCAGATTTGTTTGAAGCACAGATGTGTTGTCACTGTTTCCAAACCTCGAACTTTTCCGGAGACTGATCCAGATTCAAGACCTGTCAAAAGACTTGTCGAGTGAAATTCTGGCCGCACGCGACTGTGATCACAATACATGCCCCCCTTCTACTTGTGCCGAAATGCTCAGTTCATCATATTGCTGACGTCCAGCAAATTGCGTGATCACCACCACGCAGCTCGTGACAGCAGAAAACAGGCATTATCTCGTGCAGAAAAGAGCCATCAATTATTCAAGTTTTGATCTAATGCGGCGATAAAGCACATTTACATCCAGCACGAATTAGCCAAATGGATTCGCACAAATGAAACTTACAGCGGCGCAGTATTTTAACAATAATCAGCTCGATTGGCCAATAGAGCTGCGTTTTTGCTTATCAGTTGCAATCAGCAGCTACTTGCGCAGCACAAATGTGGTCATGTCTGATTTAGCCTCGCAGATTGAAAAAAAGGTGTGCGACTGATAGAGTGCACTCCAATCCTGCGTCGTTGCTGTCACGCTACGTGCTCAGCTCAGCCCAACAGCGAAAAGAGCAAAATGAACAGTACGTTATACCAGGTAAATTTCAAAATTTGATTTGGACAGATGATCACGTCTGTTGAGATTCGAGTTTGAAGTCACCACATCTCGGGTGACTTGGAGCTGCTCTTGCCGCACCGGGCTGCACCGCCGCGAAGCACCATCAAGTCTACACCGCGGTCAGGCCGGCCTCTGTTTTCTCGAGTTTTGCGGAGCGTGGTGTGATCTTTCAGTCGCACCCCGACAGATCAAACAAACACTGATCTTGGCACTTATGATTGATTTATTCAAGTAATAAACTGAGCCTTCGACATGTACATTTTCAGTTGTGAAACTCCACTGAGACCTTGAGCTTTTTGACCTTCTTTCCATCAACACATTCCCCTCTAAACAAACTGCACAGTACATTGGTACAACACTTTTTGCCTGTTTTCCTATACTTCTTTGTGCAAAAAAGATCAAAACTCACAATGTCATCATCAATGTCAAACTCTGGACTTTTGACTGGAACCAAACTTTTGTTCAAGGAGGGACAGATGACAGCCTTTTCAGCCTGCTCCATCAGAGAATCAGAAGTGCACTTGTAGGTGCAGATGGCATCACTTTTGTGTCCAGTTTTCTCTTTTACCAACTGTTCTTCTATCCCTCCTTCAAACATTCTAGTGGCTGCAGTCACATGCAAGCTATGATTAATGAAGTTTCCTTTTTTGCCTGCCTGTTTCATCAAATTGGAAATGCACTTCGAGATGGTATTGATGCCGACAGGCTTGTCTGAGTACCATTGACATGGTCTTTGGTTGGCTTTGCACAGGGAGTATTTGTACAACACGTTGCTTTTGGGCTCTGGTGGACAAAGATTGACATATTTCTGGTAGAGATGCACCAGATCATGCTGAGGATTTAGATTGCCAAATGCTTTGACAACTTTGGGTTTCATCTTTCTCCCACTGAGACCACCCTGATTCATCTTTGTGACCAAATCCTCAGTGTAAACTAGATACTTCATGCCTGACTTGTCACTCATTTTCACTACGGTTTGCGGGTCAAAATGTGGATTTCTGAGAGCTCTATGCTTTTTGCCACCTCGAAGGGCAAATGTGAGTCCTATCAAATACATTACAGTATTGCACAAACTGTCAGCAGATTCTTCCCCAAGTATGCCAAAATCCCATATTTCTTCTTTATCTGTGATGGAAATTGGTTCTGACCTTTTCACTTTCTGTGCAATTCTTGCCATCGAGTAACCCTTCATAATGTTATCCACTGTGTTAAACACACTGACAAAATCTTTTCCATCAAGAAGCTTCCATGTTTTCCCTTTCTTTTCCAAAAAAAGTTAAATCATGACAATGATTGAGTACACTGTGTTGGGTGGGAAATCTTTGCCATCTAACCTCTTGATCTCATTTATGAATGTGAGAAAAACATGAGCCAAAACTTTGGGATCCAAATCATCTTTGTCAATGTCCCACCAAGAAATTTCGCCAAAACCAGTGCCTTCTTTGATTCTGTTTTCTCTCCAACTATGAAACAAATTCACTGCCCAGTTGATTTTTCTGTCAGTAGATCATACAAAACTCTTACCAGCCAATGCATGCAGTTCTTCCTTGGAAGTTGGAGTCTTGAATCATGAAGTTGGGTCACTGTCTGTTGACTTGTCTTGGCAAGGAACACACTTGAACACAGGAGAATCTGGGGAGAGTCATGAATAATGTCCACTTTGTCGTCACTATCTGAGCTGAGACTGGAACTGTCATACAGCACTATTCCACTGTTCTTCACAAACCAGGAGTTGGTCTTCTTCTTTGTGACTAAGTCCACAGAAACACCACTGTCACAAGAGTCCTTGGTCAAACTGCTGAAGATCACATCCAAGTCACTGGGTTCAAATCATCATGGGCAGAACACTTCTGAGTCAACACAAACACGCCCTCACTGGAAAGCAAAAGTTTGGACCATGACACAAATGCATAACTTTGAAGGCTGAAAGAAAAACATTCCAAATTGTTCAAAGTTGTCAAAATTATTCCTGCACAAAGATTACACATCCATGTACACAAAATAAATTTTTGACCAAAAACGAAAAACTCACTCCTTGTCAGGATCAAAGTTGAAACTCGAAAATGTCTGGTCCAACATGCTTATGCCTGGATCGATCACATTGTAGTACAAATAATCCAAAGTTGCACTGTCATCCACTTCTTCCACACTGCTCTGCATGACCAACAGTGACACCAACACAGTCCAAAACACTGCAAACTTGTCACTCATTGTCCTCCAAAATTAGTCAAAAAATCTCGAAAATAGAGGCTGACATGACCATGGTGTTGACATGAGTTCACTCACTCGATTCTGTTATGCAACTGGCTGGTTGCAGCAAACTCTGTACTCAGATGGGTATACAAATCGCTTGTGTTTTTGGGTCATGAAGGACATGAGTCAATTGTTGAGATTGCGAAGCAATCAAAACAATCAACTCATATCCTTCATGACCCAAAATCGCTTGTGATCCATGAAAAAAACCTGTCTTCAACATCGTTCTGCGACCAGCCAGTCGCACTCAAATCGAGTGAGCGAACCCTAACATCTCCGAGTCGCACGTCACGTTTCATCGCGATAACATTCACGCTTTTCTTGGTGTACATTTCGTGGCACTCTCAGCGCTTTATTCACCGCACATCATCCCATCATCATCGCTCCGATGACATCTACAAATGGTCGTCCCATCCTGATCTGATAACTGCTCCAGCGAAACAAAGCGACCGGTGATCGGTGCTCAGCGGAGCATCGCGTGTGTCGCGCGACAAGCTGCGTTCAGCTTCCGTGCCGCGGAGTCATTCGTCAAACGCTCTCTTTGTCGCCACCGATTTCCTCGACACAACGGCGCTTCGATTTACCTTCCTCTGTAATAAATTTGACAAAAGGTTAGAATTAAAAAAACAAGTCCATTGTTGACAGGTGATAAAGAAACAATTATTATTGGAAATTATGGCAAAAATTAAAATACACATCAAAACGTTGTTGTGTCTCAGATGTTTTCGAAAGATGCAATTAAAGCTTTTAGACGGTATCCGCCTCGGTTTTGTCATCTGAAGGTTGCGCTGGTATTGACAAATAGACGCAACAAAGCAGTAGCCTTCGTGATGCAGCGAAATGCAACCTTGGGCCCCTGGATTGAAACTTGTTTCGGGCTGTTTGCTTTTGAGATGCTTTAGCCTGGAACAAAAAGGTTCTTTGTCCATTTTGGTTCACAGAGATTTACAAAGAGAAAAACTAAACAGAATTATTAACTTGATACAGGCAGAGCAGAGTGGAATCACATTCCAACTGACGCGACTTTTATGGCCGTTTGGTGAAGAAAGCCTGTGCCAGGGAACTAGACCAGGTACCTTTTTCTATTTTTCGGTAAAATCTGAGCAAATGAGTTTGACATGCAGTGCCAGAAAAATTGACAGTAAATAGCACTCCAAAACACGAGCGTGAAACATAATTTTCCAGTTTTGTTCAATTCACAAATATTCCGTAAAATTCGTAGTTTTGTGTGCATGTTCAGATCACATCGAGTGCTTCTTGTTTCTTTCGGTAGAACAATGACGTGGGGGTTTCTGCAGCAGAAAAACATTGTTGGTCAGCATTTCACTGACAACAGACGAAAAATGACAGGAGAAACCCAGCAACACTTCTCACGAGAGCATTGTCATCCAACTGCAAGGAGCGGTCTCTCGACAGAAGCACAGGTGTGAGTGTTACACTTCGCGAGTTCTCCACAGCTCGAGTCCCGAATTACGTTTGTCGAGGCGACTCGTTGAGACGATGCTCATGAAGAGGGCTCGCCATCCAGCACTGCTTGATGTGGAGACCACAATGTGAGTACGAACTCGCACAAGAACTACATTCTCAAAAGTGCTCAAAGAGCCCATCAGCGGTCACAGCGCGCGACTCGCTCGGGTTGGGACCTTTGTTCGAGAAAGCGAACGTGCTTCAGGCGAGTGCGACAAACCGAGAAGAGAACCAAACTGTAGATTGCTTCAGAAGGGTTTCTTGATTTTGTCGCAACCCACCTTGTCTGTGTCTTCCTTCCACCAGTTACAAGAAATGTTTGCAGTGCCATTTCCTCTGAGGGAAACTTGAGAACCTGAATTTTCAATGCTTTTTGTGCTTCAAAGCCGTTTTAATTCAAATATCATACTACACCAACCTCTGAAACATAGTAATTTCGAAAATCAAACAAAAGTGACAATCATCAGACTAATGCAATATTCCAAGCACACCTCCTAGAATATGGTTTTGAAATATTAATATGAACAAACAAGGCTTTTCCAAAGGATTCTCTTACTAACGAGTCAAAGACAAGAGCAAAAGGCAGGTATAAAGTTTAAGGCACTACAAAATGCACTTCTGTACCCTCAAAGGAACTCTTCAGAAATCACATTTGCAAGGCACTTACCTGATTTGAAATATTAAAGATACAATATACTTCGCAAATGTAATGTTCAGGGGTTATGATACATATCTGCAGAAAAGAGATGTTTCATGCATGAAAGCAGTGCACTTAAACATAGTGTGTTCTCATTAGGAAATATGGACGGACGAAGTAGCGGTACTTTACGGCTATTCATCGGAGAGTGGTCATCGAAACGATATAGCATTGGGTGGACGTCAAAACAGTTTTCCTCTCCATTTGCAGCAATTGTCTACTCTCCTAATCAATCAAAGTAAAAGCTTTTAGAAGTAATTACCATCAATTGTGTATGCATACACAACATTTTCAGCTAAAATCGCACTGACACAAATCAATGCGATGAGCTTTTACTTCTCGGGCTGCTTGTTTTTCCATTTCCTTCTTCATCATCTTTGTCGTTCCATTCATTTTTCCTGACAAACTTAACACAAGAGTGGTGCCTTTTACAGCGTGTCTCATGTTTATGCTTTATTTAACTTCCAAACACGGCGAAAGCGTTCATTTTTATTTGATGAAGACCGGCGCTCTGGCACGTGCGAAAGTTGTTGAAATTTATGTGATTGTACAAGTGCAATCACTCATTATTTCCAGTTTTCGCCTTTTTGGGTTTTAATTGGCTCAGAGTGAAAAGCAGTCTGTGTCTCTTTTGCTTTGTCTCTTAGGACGAGTTTGTCATCATTTGGGAAATGTGTACGAGTGAAAGTCGTATCCATAATCTATTGATCCAAATGTTAAATGACTGCCGGCGCTAAAAATGTTTTTATTTGCTCGTAGCACAAAGAGGCTTTTCATTATGATATTTTAGACATTTCCGGTTGTTTCCAGAATATTGACCTTTCGAGAAAGGCAGCAAATATCAGATATTCAAAACAGCACATGCTGAGTTCAACGCCCGTGCCCCACGTTGCAGGATGACAACAGTCAGTCGGGATGAGGAAAATCGTCATTGAACACGTTGCAAGGACACGGGGGGAAAGACTTATTTTGGCACGTGGTCTCACGGGGTGGAACCGAACAAATTGCACCTCTGATTGAAATATGTCTGTGTTTTGTTGCACCATCCATACCTGTGCGCACAGCTTGTGTTCGTGGTCCTTCTCTGCCACACCGAGGGGCAAGACATCTAGACATCGTCTGGTAAGACTGGGATACCTGGACATTACTTCACACTCTTGAGGCAGCAACAGCTTTTTTCAAAAGTCAATCAAAACCAAGAATTCCTGGTATGTGACGCTTGCTTGACTGGCGCCCAACTCTGCTGGTCGCGCTTGACGTGCTCGCTGGGTGAGTCTCTTCGCCGAGCTGCTTCGAGAAATCTGGTTTTGCAAAGAACGGGAAAAAACAAGCTTCCCTGCAGTGAGATTAAGTGAAAGCAAATGAATCCGTTGCATGCCTGAAGACAAAACACAAGCAAAAACGTCGTTTTACTTAACTGCATACCCATTAAGACACAACAGCCCGACTCCGAAAAGAGAAGCACCACAGCAAATCAGAGAGAGTCATTGATTAGCTGCTGCTATCTTACTTTCCATCTCCTGCGATGCTGTTGCATTTAATGTGCTCACTTAGTTTGGCACTCATTTAATAAAAACCCTTTTAATAAGTTCTTTTGAAAATGGCTTTGGTAATTGTCTGAAAGTTTAGGTAAACTCGAGCAATTTGCTTGATTGACGCCAGCTCTAGCCGGTAATTGTGGATCGCCTTGTGTTTTGAATGGTGGAACGAGGCGAAGCACGGATTTCCATTGGCGCTGCCTGCGCGCGGGGAAAGGCTTTTATCTCGTGTGTACATTCATTTCGGAGGAAATGTACAAATTGTAAACTGATCTCAGCAGCATCATTAGGCGGTTGTTGTTTCATTGACAGCTTGATGCAATACCCATCCAGATGATCTCCAAACACGGGATCGCCAAATTCTCGGCGCTTGCGGAACCGATTTGTTTGGGTTGAAACTTTTTGTGTGTCAAATATTCCGCATGTGGAGCGCTTTTCAATCTGTTCCTGACAGACCACAGACTGTTCAGCAGTCGAGTTGGTCTTTGCGCTGGACAGTTAGGTGAAAACCTCACCCAACCTTGTCTGTTTGACGAACGACCCACGACGCCACAAGGGGAGCGAGTTGATTACTGACGAACCCCGAGACGCGTGTCGCCTGTTCCTGTTTTCTTCGGTCTTGGAGTTCATTGGGACAAGGTTTTGTTTTCATACTGGATTGGGATTTTAAAAATTGGGATTTCAAAAAAGGACTGAAGAATTTTCTGGTGAATGAGGAAAAACCCTTGTGTTTTGGTCCTCGTGTGTTTGTTTTACCATCAAGGCCGAAACACGGACAGTCCGAGAAACCGTGTTTTGATCGAGCAACATTCCCGACTGAACACAAAATGTTCGGTGGCAAAAAGTTCAGGGGATTTTCCAACACAAAACTGTTCAAAGAATTGGATAATTCACTTGAGCGGCCAAAAGCGGTGACCACTGCTGGGATGGGGGTCACGACGGCGGACCTGTTTGCGATTACGAAACGTTTGGTGTTGTTACACATGTACACAATTCTGTCACACGTGTGCTGTCCAGCACACGTTCAAGAGAACAACCTTTTGCAGGCATGCTGGAACTCACATTTTCTCGGACACAGTACGAGAAGTGAAGAAAACAAGTTTTCTGTCCTCGGGTCAGGGGTGAGTTCCTCAACTTTGAAGAGCCGTACAGTGACCGGTTTTGCTTTGCCGGGAGAGAAGAAGCTGCACACGGTTGAACGTGGCACCAAGTGCTGCACAAATTTTGGGCAGGACTGAGACATGTTCGCGGACGGTGATTTGTGTTGAGGACCCAAGGCAGGGACAGTTGACTGTACTCGTGCTACCAAACTCGTGCTGTTGAACATTTCCTGCAAAAGCTCATGCATGGACAAGGAAGCCACCGAGAGACAGTTTTTATTTATACCCAGGAGATGTGGTCCATCAATACGTGTTGACTTTGATCTAAGCGTAAAGAGGGACAGTGTGTACGTAGACTTAATGGGTACTCAGCGTTTTGATTTGCAGGGACTTTGAAGCACACGGCGCGGTGCTCGAGACTTGCCTTGGATTTTCAACGAGAAGATGCGCTAGAGATAATTGCCTGTACTCAAGTAGCCGATGCGTTGTCATGGATATCCGCATGAACATCATCTTAGTTTAAATGACTTGTGCAGAGTTTTTATTGAATCAGCTAAAAGCTTTTGTGGATCAAATCACGCCGCCCGCTTGCTCCTGCATCCCCGCCTTGCTGGCTTTTCCATCTCGTGTTGAAGATGCGCCGCCGCTGCTGCCGCGGTGTCGGCGTGTTTGCGGAGGAGACGGTGGACAGAAAACGGATTAGCGCATTATGGATAAATGCTTTCACTTCTCCTTACAAAGGCAATTTACAAATTTCTGCCTTGTCAGTTCACTGGTATATTTACTTTAACTTCAAAGCCCGCCTCATCCTTAATGTCTTTCTTGGTAGTTGATATTGATTGTACTAATGTAAGCTACGGATAATCTTCCAACCCACATTTCCTATCCATCTATCATTACCTAAAGATCCATCAATTCAAAGTCAGATGAAAAGGTCTATCTAGTCCTTGTTCGGTTATATGTGGGCCCATCAATGCCCTGCGACGACGGATGCATTTTAAAGCAGGAAATGCTGCAGCAAATAGCCTCCTACCTCCTTTCCTTTTTGAGAGGCAAGCAGGGTCGCTCTAAGATGAATCTCTCAAAGCTTTTAGCGACTGAAGTCTTTAACTCTTTATCACCACTCCTATTCAATTGCATTCAAATCTCATCTCTGGATGTGCAATAATCATGCTTCATAGAATCCATTGAATTATCGTATGCTACAAAGTAAAGAGCACACATTACTTCTGCGACTTGACAATTACAGTAAATGGCTTATTTTTCAATTTACATCCACGGATCAAGGCAAATTTCCTTTGGGATAAGGAACAGATCCAAAATAGCTTTTATCTCTTTAGCTTCGTATCTTTTACCCCACTTTTCTTGCTCTATCAGACGAGACGTCTTCACCTTTTTGGTTGTTTCTGAGGAAACTTTGAATGATGTACGGCTTTCATATCCGATTCTACAGTCGTGAATTGCCGCATTTGCTAAATAATGCCACCAAATGAAACTGTTTTCTCATGTATCCCAGACAGCACTAATGAGGATGTTCTAAATTGAAAACGACTGATTAAGAGACTTATGATCTCACAAGTCAAAGCTGCCGCATTTGTTTCTCGAGACAGAGAGCGAAGACAACAGGAAACATCATGTACCTGTTTGAGTCTTGTCTCTGAAGTTAATTTCTACCCAAGAACACACCTCACTGGTACCTTTGCCAAAAAATTAAACAGGTTCCACTCACAACTTTCTGCACTAAGTTGCGATTCAAACGGTTTCATTTTCGGCTGAGGAGGACCTTTGACGTTTGGAAACAGATTGAGAGTTGTTAACTCAGTGTTAAAATCGACCCATTTGGGCTCTTAAATGTCCCAATTAGGCAAAAATCTGTTTCTGTTTTGTTGATGTGGGACAAACAGGCAACTTATGGCAAGCACACGCGCACATGGCGCGCCGAAGCAGGCGCGGCCGCAGGGGCCTGGCGTCGGAGCCGCCCCGGAGCGCGAAGCTGCGACGCCGCGCGGCCGCCGTGACTCCGCCGCTCGCACCGCGTCCAGACGGCCCGACGCTGACTCCCGCCCGCTCACCGCTCTCAGAATGACTTGTCCGTGTGGTCCGTATTTGTCTTCGGCAAATAGCGACACCATGTTCTATCACCGCGACAGATGGAACATTTGCAATATTTTTTCTTGGGTTTCATTAGCACATCAGGGGCAATGGCAGGCCAGTGGGGCTGTGTCAACAAGCGGAGCGAGTAGCGCTGTTAATTAAGATTTATAAATGACGCAGGTAATGTGTGTGCACATTTTTGGCATCTCTGTATTTGTTGACTTGTCGCCGCGGAGGAAAGGCAGGTTTCTCCGCTGACTGCAGGAGAGTCGGCGCGGCCCCTGCAGCCCGCTGCAGGCGCACAGGCAATGGGCCATTAGATCCCACAAGCAAACTTCCTGCCGACCCAAGATTTCATGCCTTTATCGCTTTCATTTATCACCGTAAAAGTCATAAAGTTTGTTGATTCTGCGTGTCACCTTGACAGAGCAGCAATTTTACTCGAAGCGACAAGTTTTCAACCATTTCGAGTATTTTTTTCAGATTGCTTTTCACAATCCTACAGGTAATGCCAAACTGTCCAAGCGTGTGTTGTGACGCCCGGCTCGTTGCCTTTTGATCAACTCTCACGGATCCAATTCTTTTCCCACAGTTGGTGCAATGCTTCGCGAATCTGCCTGTGCCACCACTGAGCATGACATTCCCAGATTCACGCAGATCGGTGATCAGTTGCAGTGTGGTTGAGTGTGGTGAGCCTCGAGCGAGTGACAACTGTTCAGCAAAGTGCGTGGCCCGAGGTGTTTCGTACTTGATGGGACACTTTACTGGAAGGAGTATCTGAAAAGCTAATGGCCAAGTTGTCAAGGACTACTGGAGGACAAGCACTAGAAATATGGACACAAGTCACGAGAGCTTCAGTTTAAGCCTTCACTTGGAATTGAGCTCCTCGGGAGATCTTCATTTGGTTGTTTTGTTACGAGTGGCAAGCACTCACTTTAAGCTGGTGCATGAGTTATTGTGACCTCCTTGAATTGTGAGGTTTATCAGTTCCCTAACGCCCCTGTTGACCCTAATTTATCAGCCTTACCGATTGAAGCCTCCGTCCTGGGCAGAAGCTGTATCCACTTGATATGTTTTCATTTTCGCGGCAAAGAGCTGGTTTCGTGACAAACCTCACTCAGCTTCCTTGCAGAGCCCATGTACGCAGACACACTCACACAGAATGGCGAGGCAATGCTAAATTAGTAGAGTTACGTTAAGTGGGGAGCTTTTTGTCAGGCGTTAGGGAAAGCTCACCGAGTCAAAAGCTGCTGGATGAAAAATAACCATCGTTTCCAATTATGGTGTTGATAACTTAATTCCATATCACGCCAACAGAGCCTAATAGGATAAGTACCTTTCAGCATCAGCGACCCTGCATTGCTCGCAAACAGATTGAAAGCCAATTATCACAGACGAGAGGATAGAACGAGCGAGTAAATTGTGGAAATCAAATGTAGCTAAATTGATGCCGCTCTCGCTTATTTAGCGCGGCTGGCGGCTCGGACGCTCGGCGCGATTGTCGCATCGCTCACTGCGACGCCGCTAATGGCTTCTGCGCTGCCGACCGCCGAGTGAAAACTTCTCTCCTCACACGCTTTGCCTCAGTCTTTTTCGGAACAGCTTCCTGATTTCTGTGCAAATTTTTACCAGGGTTGATTTTCAGTCGTGTGATGGTGAGCGTTGTTTGTGCTTGCTGTGAAACAAGGAAATAACTTATGTTGTTGGTTGTGAAGCGATGCCAATCTTGGTGTTGAAGCAGCTGACGTTTCAGAGTGTAATGTCCATTGCTCAAAGTCCATCTCTGGTGAAACATGAAGGTCAAAGGCTCCACTTGTCGGGCAAAGCCAGTTTTGAATCTCTGACTGACCGTTTCTCAGTGAACAGAGACAGAGCTGGACAGCCTGGAATACGATTGTCAGTCGAACTCGTCTGCAGGGATATCAGACCAAAATTCACCACCGTCTCTACGTCTCGATGAATGGACCGGTCACACAGATCCCACCTGTCCGGCATAAATTAAATGGAATTAATAACAGCAATGTGCGTACAGTGGTCATTTGTAGCCTGAGGGCTATTATGGTGTTTAATTTGACAATACTAATCCTACCTGAGATAGTCATCAGATAATCAGACCATAAATCGTGTCCATTATGCAAGTCTTCTGTTATTAACCAGCGGTGCTTATTTATTGGACCAATATATTTCCACAAAGTACTGCCCTCAACAGACTTGTGTGCAGCATGTTGAACGGTGCAATTGAACATGACATGGATTCGTTCGAGGGAAAGCAAATTCATGACAATTGCATTGCGTGACGCTTGATCTGCAATTTTTGTTTCAATCATCCTGTGTCTGTGCTCGTACGGCGTGATCAAGACAACCTCTCATTGAATGGTGAACGTTGTCCAATTTTTTTGTCGGCGCAACAAAATAAAAAAAACATGAAACAACAAAGAAACTACTCCCCCCCCAAAAAAAAAGAACACCAGCGAAAAGAAGCTGAAAACATCAAAGAAGGACTGTAAGCTCCAGAAGGTTGCTTTGGGCCTTCTGGTTGCATGATCTTTGGCCTTGCACTTTTCCAAAGTGCCTCAGTGACGATAGGCATCGTGCGCGCTTTTTTTGAGTGTTGTAAATTTCATGTGCGCGCCTTATTGGAAGGTAATGGAGCTGTTGTCTTCTTGATTGCTTGTAGTTTGAGGTTTTCTGATCAGCGGGCCCAGAGATTACTGATGCAGGTTGCAAACAATTGGCTTTGATTGCTCCTGTGAGTCAGGTGACCGTCCAGATTGGGGTCGAGCAGTCGGATATGAAGGTTGTAAATCACGTGCCAGTCCACGTTGGTTGTCACTTCATAAACGTGATTATCATTCTCTTCGTCTTGAGCGTGTGCCGTTGAGTGATGTTCTCAGAAAAGTGACAACACGAAGCAACGGTTGAAAACAAACTCCTCGTGAGAACACTGGCAAGAATCTGTGCAAAAAAATCCCGCAAGCCCGGCACATTGACTCCAGCAGAGCCCAACCTCGAGCCTCAATTAAACTTGGGCACCAGGGCAGAAGCCAGTTTGGAGGTCTGCATTGTTTTGTGTCGCAGGTCTCAAAGGTTCTGACGATTTTTGATTTCAAATACATGAAAGATCTTTCCGAAACGAACACACGTTTTTCTTACAGGCAAGTAAGAAAAACTGGGAAATGGAAATTCGGTGACAAATGCATGACATGTGGTCCAGCCAGCCTGAAACTTCTTGCCAACCACAGGCAAGAACACCAGCTGACAGGGACCCATATACGAGTACGCACCAATTGACCTCAAGCCATAACCACGGCTTCTCCTGCACAAGACCAAAGTTGTTGATCTCAGACAGATGTAGTGATCCGTAGATGTGACTGTTTGTGCACCCCACCGGTGGAATTACCTCTGCTGACCGGACACAAGTTTTCACAGAATTACGTGCGTTTTGCATGGGCAGGAAAACAAGGTGTTTGTTTGGGTACAACACCCCTGGATGGTCCACCAAAGACGCGCCACCTAAATCTCATGGAATCTCTGTCGCTCACCAACTTCCATCTTTCGCTGTTTAGCTTGAGCAAGAGTCAGCTATTCTGCACACTTTGTGTTCTCTTAAATTGGAGAGGTGTTCACCAAAGTGACGCAACACAACTTTGAGATCTGTATTTTGCAAGTTCACTTTTGCAGAAAAATCCGACGCTGCTTTCTTGTTGAACCCACCTCTACAAAATGCCAAAAAGTGCAAGTTGCAAGCAAAGTCCAAACCTCAGCAGCATTGAAACTGGGGTCCGTCCTGTGTGGTGCGTGTTGGTTCGTTGGCAAAACAGAACATTGTGCGATGTCCCTTTGAGGTAAATTTTGGGCTGAGAACCTGGGGGCAGTGCGCTTTTGGCAAGGTCAGTCAGAGATGTCCTGTCCCACACCCCCGTGTGTACTGCCCCGCCTGTGAAGGACCAACCCCACATGTACACCTCCCTAAATGAACACCACAAGACAAAGGCTGGCAGCTTGGATTTTTTTTTCCTGTGTTGGAGGGACATCACACCCATAGTTGCCTTGAGCATTGCTTCTTTTGCTCTGCAATGCAATCAGCACTGTGATTTTAGCCCCACATTTATCGCGCTTAGTATCCGTTCATCCTGAGGCTTTCAAAGGTTGGAGCGTCATGCAAAGGTGACATCTGGCCACCACCGAAAAGACGCGTCGATTGTGTGCGATGAGGAGGATGCTGTTCTGTTGGGGCAGACAAATGGAACATAACTTGGTCGTTGGGCAACCCAGGTGTCGTTTGGGAAAGGGATGGGGGCCAAGTACTCCGACTCCTTTTTTGCGCCCCTACTTTCAGGCTGCAGGCTCATAGTTTTCAATCTTCGACGTGGAGTTGGCCCCAGCGCACCCAGGGTACCTCGGGGCCCAGTCCCCCAGAAAAGTTACACCTCTCCCCATGAAGGACCGAATGAGCAGCCCAACAAGTCTCAAACAACATTTTGTGAGCAAAATCTTGTGTAGTAATGAGGGTCTGAACCACATCATCGTGAAGATAGTGCGGTTTGTGGTTGATCTCCAGGGTGCAAAGCGGACACGGACCTTGACAGATCTTTCCTCAGAACCGTACGTGCATGTGAACTTGAAGAACAAAGACCTCACCTTGGCTCCTTTTCTTGGAACTTGACCTTTGCAATTGCTGAATGGGTATCGTTAAAAACAGACAAGAAAACCCGGAAAATCAAAGAGTGACAGTGGCTCCACGAGTTGTTGTTGCATTGCACGTGCGTTGTCTGTTGAGTTTGAAATGAGTCAACCATCCTCAAAATAACCATCCACACACGACCAGATCAAGACTCATCAATACACGAACAAAAAAGAGGTTCAAGGATCTTGCAGTGGTTTGAATTCGGATTGCCTGTTACAGTTGCTTTTCTCTTTTTTTTCACAAAATTTCAAAGTGGACTCAACACCATCAAATAACAGCTTCTGAAACTCTTATTTCCAACATCTTTTGCGTTGTCTTTCACCATTGTCCTATTTTTCACCTGCAGGGTTACGGACACACAATATGATGAGTGCAACAAAGTCAGCAAGAGCCCCCCTCAAAAACAACAAAAACAAAACAACAACAACAACAACAACAACAACAACAACAACAATAAACAACAACTTCCATTTGCAGCAACATAAAACTTCTGAAAAATTTCATTCTGTGAACAAATCACTCACTTCACAAGAATGTTCCTGCAAATGACAAAAAAAACCCACCAACAAGCACTCTTGATCAAATGCCATTCGTTTGCAAAATGCGCGACAAAATAGAAAACCAAAAATGCAAATCCACTGAACATTTCTCCAACTCTGCGACCACAAAACCGCTTGTATGTGCTTGCATCATGGTAGAAAGGGAATCTCACCCAGAAAAAATTGTTCCTGTACAATCAGAAAACTCCCTTCTCGACCAAAGGTCTTGAAAAGCCATTGTGTGATTTCACATGAACCATTTTTGTACAACCCTGTCTCAGAATTTGTTGCCAAAAAATAAAGTTCAGTTGTGTTCTTTTGAGATCTCAGTTTGTTAGTTGGGACAAGAAACACAATAAAACAACAAACAGACGACCACTGAACGACAAAGTTGAAGGTGTGGCCCATGCACAGCACATGCACGCGCCGGATTTTCATTTCAATGACATTCGGTGATTTTTTGGCTTGTCCCTCTTCGACTTGCAAGTCGAATTGAAATACCGGAAACCCAAAAATCCAAATGTTCTATTTCTTGGAAAAGAGAAAAAAAAACCATTTGCAACTTTTGGAACACATAGATCAATGCGACAAGTGACAATGATTCAATGCAAATGCACGAATAGCCACACCCGCTCACTTGCAAGCAAGGGCAATGTTTACGTACGCACACGTTTCCTTTCTTTCCGCACATGCAAGGCAGGAAGGTTCCGAACTTTCATTTCCACTGACGTATAGTTGTACATACCCAACTTAAATTTTAGTGTATGATTTCTGAGTCATGTGCACTGAGAAAGTGTCCATCAGCTTCCTGAATTCCTCGCACTTCCCCCAGCTTCGAAGCATCATGGGCGGTGTCGTACATCGATCTTCCATGCACTGACGTACCCAAACAGATCCCGAATTTCGGTACTTTCTGAGTCACCGAAAAGAAATACGAGACAAAAACTTAGCTTCCTGAATTCTTCACACTTTTCCCAGCGCAGCTTCAGAAAACTAGAAGCCTCCCGCCCACGAGTGAAGCCGCGTGCCGCCAGCGCGCTTGGTGGGGTTGCTGCACGGGTTGGGAGAATTCACTTTCCACCACATGGCTGGCTGCGTTTTGTGGGACACGAGCAATTTGTGCCAACCAAAAGGGTGACTGTCCACATCTGGACTCACGGGGTGCCTGGCAGGGTTGAGTCGGTGTCTATTCACGTTTGGTGGGCACCCATGAAGTTAGGACTGACAGGCAGGTACCAAAACAAAGGAAAAATAAACGAAAGAAAAAAAAAGAAACACTTTGTTTCCACTCCCTCCCCCCCCCCCCCCGAACCCTCCCCCGTGTGGTCCTCTGTGGGGGGGGACGGTGAATGCGGGGCAAAACAGAGGGGAGGGGAAAGTTGGACATCTGGCTGATCTTGCCTGCAGCGCACTGCCACTCCTAGTCGGTGCTCTACTCCAAACGGACATCGCACAATTACGGCAGCGCAGTTTCCACCCACAACCCTGAGTGACGAGGCACGTGACGCGGTGCGGAGCGATACAAAAACCGTCCGTCCAGCCCATTTTCGACACACGCGGATCCAAACCCCAACACAACGCATCCAAACGCAACGCAGAAACACCAAAGCTTCGTCCTTCATCTGGGGACAGATCTACACGATGAAAGCTGGTTGCTTTTGTTGGACTTCAGGTCGATTTTTTGTCTTGCGTACGTTGCGTTTTTGCTTTGTCGAAGGTCAACACAAACTTGCTGCAGAAGTTGGGTTCGTTTCTTGCAGCTCTCGCTCTCGTGCGGACTGGTCGGCTGTGCGCTGGCGGCGCTGCTCAGCGTCTGCTCGGCGCGTCCGTCTTCAAACAACACCGAGGTCAGTAGCATTGGACTTTCTGAATTGACTGTCACTGCACTTCCACAAGGCAGAGTTTTAAATTGTACTCGTGCATGAGGCAAGAAAAAATCACAGAAAGCTGTGTAAAGTTCCACAACTGCAGTGTGATTTATGACAACTGCAGTCAGAAAGAGAACATTTTTGTGTATGAAATCACTTCCACTTCAAAACATTACCTGGTATATACAATATACGGACCACGACTTTACAAAACAGACCTGTGCACGATTTGGTTTTCTCGCAAAAAACAGCGCAGACTTTCTCCTTGAATTGGGCAAGCGCACACATTCTGGGAAAAGTTGCAATGGACTCCCAGTACGGTTTCCAAAAACTGTGCTGTGTGCTCCCAAGAATCTTGAACAACATGCATGCTCAATGGAAAAATCACGCAACGCCACGGTTTTTAGCGGTTCGACCTGCGGATTGTGGAGCGCGGCACCAACTTCGAGCAGCACGTCGAACTGGACGTGGAGAGCGACGTGGTGACGGTGCACGTCCCCGCGCACAACGACGTCGACGAGACGTACTTCATCACAGACACACGGCGGGTGAGGTTTGGGTCGGCTGTGAGCACGATGACTGGGGGCTCTGGGTCGGGGGCTCTGTCGCGTGTGAATGGCGCGGAGTTGCGTTGCGGCGTCGGGTGGGATGCGTGCAGGAAGCTTTTCTCAGTACTTTTCGAAAACTGTTCAGCAGAATGCAATTTGGCTGCGCAGGCTGAGTAGAAGGTGAACAACACAAATGGAGAGTGTCATTTTGAATGAAATCGGGAGCAGGGGATCTGACCCCAAGAAAATGTAATTAATTCCAACGCTACTTTTTCAGGGGGAATGGGAACATTTTTTTGCGAGGTGGGTCAAAGCAGGACGTGGACCGCCCTGTTTGTTCTGCACATGTAAAAGGCCACGACACTGGACAGGGCGCTGCGATGTGACGCGTGTTTCCCGTTGCAGCACCTGACGATGCGCGTGGCGCCGGCGCAGCGCCTCTGCTTCCTCACGTACAACGACCCGGAGGAGCTGCCGCCGCCCGACGTCTGGCGACAAACACACGAGGCCGTGCAGGTGCGTTTCACTGAAAAGCGCTCAGACCTCAGATTTTGCCACGAAGCCTGCTGCTGCTGCCACCAAACCGAATCGCGCTTGTGCTGGCAAGACGCTGCAGGCGTTTACGAAACTTACAGCCCGAGAGAAGAGCCCCCCACTATGGGGCACAAAATTTTTGGGCGGGAAGGCTTCTGATTGGTCTAGAATTCAAAATCCAGCCTTCTGATTGGTCTAGAGGCCTAGTGCCCCA
>JAAUXT010062873.1_pt1 | contig 18262 bp, 20 predicted proteins | sample 7278171 | NCBI WGS metagenome assembly JAAUXT01 (sample SAMN14350112, study PRJNA611818) | marine sediment metagenome | isolation source: surface marine sediment (1.8m) | place: French Polynesia: Moorea | collected 2018-08
GGCATATATACTGAAATTTTTTTTGGCACTACCACTAAGTGCTCTTCCCTAAAGGGACTTCGCACAATCACTGAAAGTGTGAACAAAAATAAGGACACAGAGCCTCAAAACGTGTGGAGGCTCGGGGTCCCCGAAAATGCAAAAAGAACAGGTGCGCGTTTCGGTGACTCCCCGAAAGCGCGTTTCGGGGACAAATAGAATAGGCCCCAGATGTTCCCTGTGGTTCCGCAATCAGTGCCGCCTAGAACAATCTCCTCAGCGGAGAACAGACGGAAAAGAAAGCGCTCGAGTGTTTTCGTGCCGTGCAAGAAGCCTGCAATCGGCGAGGCACTGGGTTTTAATATCATAAATCGTCGCCTGCAGGGACACACGCCGCACGCCTCGTGATTACAGGCTTCTCAAGGTAATTTTATCGCCGTCGCGTGGGCTTCTGGTGTCTCCAGATGGAATCAAACGGGGAGAGAGAAGCGGGCTGCTCAACACCACAACTTGCTGTTCCACAGATATCCCGATTTACGAGTCCTGATCCTCTGTTACGGGAGGATTCCAGACCAAGTGGAGCGAGTGAAAGTGATTGTTTCACAAGAAGGAAGAGATCTGCGTGAGACAAAGTTTGTCCAGGCTACAACAGTGTCTGAGTGAGGAAGGTTTGCTGTTTGGATTTCAGTTCTGGAGCTGTGTCGATGACTCCGGCTCAGAGGAGTTTGATCAGAGACTTCAACGTGATTTTCCAACACACAGAACTCGCCCATCTGGGCACTGACCAATATTCAAGCAAGTTGATGTGTTGTGTGACAATTTTGTGGAGTGTGAGGACCAATTTATGCAACGACGAGAGCATAAACGACACGTTTTGTGACTGCAGAATTGTAGAACTCTTGCTCTTGTGTTTCGCTTGCCTAGGAAAGTTTCTCCTGGAGCTGCTTTCCTGCTGTAGAACATCACTTAGGGTGTGGATTAAGGACTTGAGACTGCAGTAAATTATTCACTCACGAGTAGCAGGTCCTTTTCAGGCGTGATTATCTCTCTCGAGTGGACTGCACTCGTATCAATTATTGTAACGTTTTCTTCCCATCAGGCGGGAAAAGAAATTTGTAATGCACTGTAACTTGCTTAAGGCTTTTACATGCGGCTGAATCAATTTGGATTGGGCCGCTTCAGCCGCTGCCGGGTTTGTGTTCGGAGTCTTTCAAAGGGGCTTTTGTGAAAATCCATCTGCGGATGTGGAAACACTTTTTGCTCTCAATCAGCACTCAGGCACCGCAAAGTGAGCGTTTTGTGAAGTCGTCCTTGTTTGAACATCAGCCATGACAGCCTGGAGAGAACCATGTGACTGAAAATTAAAGTTCAGTTTGCATCTCATAAATGGACACGCCAAGGAGACCTCATGACACAAACTTTTTGGAATGGGTCGGGTCTTTTTTCACAGCTTCTGAGTCAGCTTTCTGTGTGGCTGAACAACCGATGTGCTGTCCTGCAATGACAAACACTGAGTGACACCCGAGGTCAAAGTGTCTTCTTGTGTGTCAATCAATCACACGATTGTGTTCTTCTGCATGAGGTTCCCCCAACACTTCCAAACACGTAATTTGGTGTTTGCCAGGTGGATCCACCAGAATGTTTCAAAAGAGCAGGTTTGATTTGGAAGTTGATTAAACAGTTCACCCGAATCTGAAGAAGCCTGAGGAACCGTTGTGCAAACAACTCGGCTCTGGTATGAGCTGCAAAAATGAAGCAGAGATTCATAGATACACATTGGACAGTCAGTTCCTCTTTTTTGAAGATGCAGCAACAAAAGTACGAAAAATATTGTAAATTCATCGGCCATCTGGACACAAGCACGTTTCCTGTTTGCGAGCATTGGACGCCTGAATGCACAGGAAGTCACGCTCAATCTCGAGAACACCGCAACATTGAATCTGCTCCGCACACTGCCTTGAAGAAGGCGTCTCACAACAAATTGCTGCCTTGTGCGGAGCGTCCACACTGATGGCACATTCTTCAATCGATGCCAAATTTTGTAAAGAAACCACAGAGGAAGTTGGGCCGTTGGCGGAGCCTTCGTAATTGAAGCCAATAAGTTGATAAACAATCCCAGTGCGGATCTAAAAACTTGATTTGGGGAAAATTTGAGCAAGAAATCTGTGTCGGGGAAAGTGCACACGTGTGAGCATGAACTTAAGAGCGACAACAATGTTCTGGAAACCAAGACAAGGCACCATTGACACCTGAGTCTGTTTTCCGTAGTCTCCCTTTGGCTCCACTCTCTCCTTGTCGAAGCGGAAGTGATTTGCCTTTGTTGCGTCAGGGATGTTATTGAGTTGAGGCGTGTACGTTGGGAGAGAGAAGCTGTTCTGTGCGAAACAGGGTCTGACGACCCAGCGAGCACACGCAACTTCACAAGAGTGCGGCCTGCCGCAAAGACACGGAGTGAGCTCGATTCTCTGAAAATATGGCATTGAGTTGATTTTGATCATATTGACTTCAAAAACGGCACAATATGAGGGAAAAGGATTTGCAAGCTGGGTGAATGCTGCGTTTGTGTCAATACGAGACAAGTGGTGTGTGCTACGCCCTTGGAGGTGGGTTTGCTGCGGGGAAAAGAAAGGAGGAATCGGCACTGTGTACCGAGAAGCCAAATGAAATAGATTGTTGTGAATATCAAGTTACCGTGACATTTGACTGCAGTGAGAGTGGTCTTTATTCAATTTGTCTGTTTGCAGCTGCAATGCGTGAGACAGAGAGCGGCGAAGCTGGATGGGCGAACGGACAGAAACAACTCTCTGATGGCTGGGAATCATTTCTCATAAGCGCAGCGCACGGCAATTAATCGTATCGGACACATCATGATGAGCCGCGGACGACACCTCCCCCGCGACAACCTCCTCAGGTGCACAGGGTCATGGCTGATGACGCGCGCATAGACGATGGCGTTTGTTCTGGGAGAGGAGTTTATGCACGTGGACCCTCGTCGTGGGATGTCGGTGCCGAGCTGCAGCGCCCGCTACTTCTGCCTGGGAGCCCTGCTCATCTTCGTCGGCTCCGTGTTGCTGTGCGCGCTCGGCTTCACCATCGTCCTGCCCCACGAGGCGACGCGAGACTGGCCCCTCACAGACTGTGAGGTGATCAACTCAACCTATGACAATGACCATTGCTCCTGTGATAAGCATCCTGCTGAGTGGGACCAGTGTGTACTCAAGTACCCTTGCCTGCAGGTGAGACCCATACATCTCTTTCATTGGTCAAAGCACCTTCCCCAAGTGTGAACAACCAATTCTTGAATGGTTCACGTTTATCTTCCTTTGGCTCCGTATGAGCGATAATTTGGTTCGGAAACAAGGTGAATCTGCTGGAGGATGAGCCCATAAAAGCAGGAATAGAATTCGAAATTTACACAGTGCACGCCCATATCCCTCACGTGAGTAAGATCGATTGCTCAAACACGAAGCACTCAGTGAGGAAAGTGCGCAGAGGTGGACGCGCTGCAGTCTTGACTAATGTGGCAAGATTCAGGTGTGTTGGCTAGATTCACAAGCAGAAACACTGCACTGGATTTCAGCACAAAAGTGATCAAGAAAACGAGTGAAAACGGCTGCCTCAAGCGAAATGCTAACGTTCACGTCCAAAATATGTGTTGTGAAGCCAACAATCCACGAACAATTGAACACATGATTGTTTCATGTCTGTTTAAATTTGAATGGTTGTCAGAGCTATGAAACAGCACGGCAGGCATTGTCTTTGGCGGGCTTTCCTGGAATTTGTGCGTTCTGCTGGAACATTGCGGAGGTTCAGCAAATACATCCACTCCTTTTCCGACGTGCCCCAATTGCCAGATTGGTACCACAGATTCCAGAGTTGGCCACTTGCCATTGGCTCTCAAGTGCAAATAAGGGGAACTGTGCCACCAATGTGGCAATTGGGACACCGCACGTAAGGATTTTCAGGCCCACTGAACCTCCCCATATTTATCTCTGAATCTGCTCCGCGGACGCGTAGTAATGCAAGGAAAACACCATTCTGAAGAGAGACTGACAAAGCCGGAAGGGCTTTGTGCATTCTCAGCAAGCCAACCCAACATGTCTGCGCCTCCAGCCACCGAGCTCACGTTTCCGCTGCAGGTGCGCGTGCTGTACGCCATTCCGAAGAACTTCAACACTGCGAACGTGACGATGGTGGACGAGCGCGGGTACGGGATGCTCTACAGATACTGGAGCGATGCCTTCTACCAAACGGTGAGTGAGCCCGTGTAAACGGAGACTCTCCAATGCTGACCCCTCCCCTTGTAGCCTCCAGGGTCGAATCTCCCTTCAGACAATCCGATCTCATTGCAACATCTCATTTCCTGGTCACCCAACCAAACATGGAGGAACGACTCGCTACAACGTTACGAGCGGAGCACACACCCAATCGAACAACTGGCAAACAGGTAGATTGGCAGATGTTTACTCAGTGAATGACACGATTTCAGATGGTTCTGCAAACCTTTGAACTGTCAGAAACCTGTCGTCAACACCCTTTTGGTCTGTTTGGTTCTTCTGTACTATTGCAAAAGAAATCTTTCGCAGCTGCAAGAACAAAGACATCGCATTCAGCAAAGAGTAACGCGCTCAAAGCACACCAGCAACAGATAATGTAACCAGTTGCACTGTGCAAACAGAAGCACTGCCAAAATTATTGGAGCAATTGCATTGACAGCAAATTGATTCTGTGTGGGTCTTTTCCATACTGCACTGATCAGGTTACAGCACCGAAAAAAAGCATTTGATGTTCTGCTTTGAAAGCTTTCAAAGGGATAATCGAGCGAGATGGCAGAAAATCAGAGCTCCGGGGTCTCCGCGGGAACTCAGGCGAGGGAACAAATTTGTAGCAAATGAAACACTCAAGGAAACTGGAGCTGTAAATGGGCGTGTTTCTTTCACAACAAGCTTGAGGCATTTCAGATTGGTTTTGTCTTCAGACCCTGGGCCTGGCCAATTCTAAATTTCTCTTCTGAGTGACATGTTTGGAAATCTGTTGAAATTCGTACTTCGTGAGGACACTTGCATTGTGTCAGGAGATGCACACACTCTGCCTGCATTTCAAACAACCTGATGGTACAAAAAGCCAGACACAAAAGTCCTTCGACGAACATCCCAGATCCACCTCTGTGATTCGTTGCCTTGTGTGGAAACATTCCCTGGAGCATTATTGGTTCGTCTTTGCATGTGCAAAACAATTTGTGATAGTCATTGTGTTGGCAAATGCTTTTGACACAGTAACACGCAGTACCTGTCATTCAACACAGAACCAACCTTCGCGTTCATTGCCCCTCGGAGCGGCAAAACACGGTGGACAAAGACGAGATTGCAGAACCTGCAGTGGAACATAAAAACGATTCCTTTCACAAAGAAGGGAGGACTGCCGTTTCAGCTGTCTGCGGGGACAACGGAGATGTTGTCGTGCTCCCAAAAGCTTTGCCTGATGTGTGATCAATGATGTGTCAGAATTTGCCAACAGGAGATTGCAATCTTCAAGGCACATGTACGCCGTGGAATTATCACTCACGGCAAAGTGAGATTTTGACAGAAACAGCCTGTTTGATTTGAGAATCGGATTCTTTTCGCTGTCGTTTCGGAAGTCGTGTATTCCCAACTGGTCGATTTCTGTCTTCATCTTGACGTCGCGCTCTCAACAGTCTGAACTTGAGTCATAACTTTCAAGTAGGGGAAGCTTTCCACAGATGAAAATTACCACTGCCGATATTGGGTCCTGTGCCTCAATAAGCTTGTGTCTGCTTGCAGTGTGCTCTGTACGAGTGCGGCGACGAGGAGTGGAACGTGCGCGAAGTGAAGCGATTCCGGAACAAGTTCGGGACCGACAGGCAGCAGTACCAGTGCTACCTGGATCCAGACGACCCGCTCAGTCTAATCCTGGAGCGCACTCCCACCTCCAGCATGATCCACGCCATCCTGTGGCCTTCCCTCAGCCTCTTCATCGGCCTCATCATCTGGCTCGGACTGTGCTGCGGCTGCTGGAAGATTGAGATTGAGGACAAAAACGCGAATCGGACTCCGGGGCGATACGGGCTGCTCTGAAACGTGACATGTGGGACCGAGTCACGTGTCGCGTCCTGCGTCACGACGTGACGCACGTTTTGTCAAAGTGTCATGTGATGTTGTGATCAGGGGATGTCTCCTACAAACGCCATTCAACCTGCACAAACCCCTGAAGATGTGGGTCTCAACTGGTGCCAACACAGTGACCTGTTGGTGCTTCAGCAAAGAACAAGACTCTGCCTCCTGTCCGGGTTTCAACCTCAAGCTGGAGAAGAACTGCCAAATCTGTCCGAATCGAGTATTTTACTTTCGAGAACAATTCCTCACCTCACACCTTGACAGTCACGACCTGGCTCCTTCCCCCTTTCTCTGGTGAGTTCAAACGCAATGTAGACGTCAGTCCGAAAACTTATATCCGGCCGCCACAGCATCAAGCACTTCCAATTTTTGACAGCAAAGCATCCTTCTCTGAACATCTTTTGTAATTCTGGCACAAGCGTCTTATTCTGAAAAAAAAAATCGAACCTCAATCAGCTCTTGGCTTGATGTTTCCATTTTTCCTCAAGATCTATTGGCAAGCAAATTTCTGTGTCATCGGTGTGGAATTGCGAGACACACGTCTCCTTTGTTCGGTTCTCTTCATCTTCATTTCCCTCCTGCAGCGGAGTAATCAAATCCCACCAAGCAAATGAGAGTGGAATGTATTCGTGAAAGAAGGACCAAGCTCGATGCAGAAATTTCAGAAATTCCACGACAACTGCCCTTCACAATTGACCAAATACTTCAGGGACAGAAGTTGAGACCCCTGTTCGTTCAGAGATCACGAGGCGACTTTACATCAGCATTACCGTACTACAAACAGCATTCCAGCATTTCAACACAAAACATCAAATTCAGGGAAATTCACGCCGTGTATCAGTCACTGGGTTTGGAATGTTCTGAAAAGATGGCAAACAGAGCAAATTTGCTTTTCACTGCCATGAAAACTCATGCAGACTCACGACACTTGGTTCAACACCCATGTTGCTTGTTGTGTGCGTATTTTAAAGTTTCATCCTGTGTGTACGAGTGTGTGGACAGCGCGCCTTGGTGTTCAATGTCCCTCAGCGAAAATGTCTCTTTTTTCGGTCGTAGCCCGGCTAGTTTGGGGCACATCCCTTCACGTTTTAGTTTCCGATACAGAAGAAGAAAGCACAAACTCGAGCCTGGCACGGAGAAGCTGGGTGCGCAAAAGGGTGGATCATCCAGAGACGACTGGAGTGAACCGATGGGGACTCACTTGTGCTTTGAGTCTGGTTGTGTCTGGACCCGAGTGTTGCGCAGAACTAGACCTGGGTGTGGCTGCCGAAGGGGAATCCGTGTGGGTCCATATATCCGCACAACAACCAGGCCTGGATGTGTTGTGCCTGCCACACCAAAACCGAAGTTTGTATTCAGCCTGCATGTCAACCAAAGTGGGGAAACCATTGCGGCAAGAAAAACAACTGTTGTGTCTGAATGAAAGTTACGCTGAGTTGGGTATGCTGTTGTGTGAGGACACGACTACTGTCCAAACATAACAGGGTGAGAAAAAAGAAAACTATTTTCCATGAAATAAAGCTATCCAAAAACTGTCCGAATGACGGCAACATCTCGAGCGTTCTTTGTGTTTTTGAAGTTTTTTTCCTCGTATGCGCGACCGATTTCCGTCGTTCTTTTGTACTGTACGAGAGAACGATAGACTCCTCCATGCAGGCCCCTTTCCTTTGTCAGGTCAAAAAGGGTTTTGTAACCTTTTGTTGTTGATTCACAACGATTTCACAGTTCCCCACCCCCTGCAAGGGGGGGGGTGCTGCTCTGTCATGGGTTTGATCTGACGTGACCATCCCAGTCGTTTCAGGGCGCTTGACGTCTTCCGTGGACTGGCTTCAGCAGCTTGCACACAAACCGCTCAGCCATCCAAGCTGACACAAAAATAGTCCTGTCACCATAAAATCGTGATGTGTGTAGTGTTCAACATGACATGGTCCAGTTTGTGACAAGGTCAAGCTTTTTTGTCTTGTCCTTTGGAACCGCGTGGGGCCTGTGACCTGGTTATTGATCAGTGTTTCTCCCGCACGAGATGCCGCGAAAGAGAACGCGCTGTTGGGACCGCAAACCGATTACCTGTCCTTTGTTGGTCACAGGTCTTCCGTAACAGACACCAAATTGATCCACACTGAGACTTGGGGAGAAGATGGTGACTTGATGTTTTCCAATGAAATCAGGCAGCTTGACACACACAACAAAACAATCTCTGTGGCGCCAACTTCGTCAAATATCATTTCAAGGGTTTTGTACTTGTGAAAAGATCCAAACACGTCAGACCGGGTGAGACTCAACAGGGATGATTTGATGGTTGGTAGATTCTGATCCGAAAACTGCCCCGAAAAAATCCACGAAAATTCGTGCGTGAACAGAAATTTAATCTTCTCTGCAGGGGAGAAGAAATAAATTTGAGCGCACTCACTCCAGAAAGACACGAACACAGACGGAGCCAGAAAAGCGGGTGGTGTCTTCGGAACACAAATGTGCAAAAATCGACACGCCTTGTCCACATAAAGTTGGATTTGGTGGCCTCGAACAAATAAAATATTCAGCAACAACAAATCTCGTGCAAATCCCATGTCATCATCAAAGCAGACACAAAATCGATTCGTGCAATTATATCATATTCATTCAATTATTGCTGGTCGTCTGAATGAGGCGGGTTGTAATGAAGTTTGTTTCCCGGTTTTACGAACCTGACGCACGAGCACTTCCGTGTTTCCGACGAAATTGTTGGATTGGTGGACTACAACGGGGCAAAGACAAAACCACACACCCACCCACCGCCACCCCCCACCCCCACACACACACACACGCGCGCGCGCGGACAGAAACTGGGTGTACTCGTATTTCTGGGCACGCACGGCCACGCATCTGCGTTGTTGCGACGAGCTATCTGAAGTTGCTGCACCGAGAAGTTTTGCTCGGAACACGTTTGAAAGAGACAGAGCTCCAGACACACCACAAAGGCGGCCGTCAGTTCACACCAGAAAAGTAGAGAAGGACGGCACCCCTGCAAGGTCCAAATTTGAAAGTCTGAGCATGCTCGTGGAATTTTTTGGACGTCAGCGATAGACTTCTTGCACTCCCCACACCAAGCTCCTTGTCAATACCAGTAATTGGCAAAAACGTCTGCAGCACACGGAATGAGAGCAACTTTTGCCACGCAAGAAAATAATTTCCTGGCATGAAAAATGGACGTTGGTGTTCGTTAAGATCCATTCAGAGCACTCCTCCGACAAATTGATTTGACCCAGAATGTGTCCCCATGAGAATCGGTATTGGATCTGTGAGGTCCACTGATTCGGAAATCCGTGGAGTCCATTTCCATTTGTGAGCTGGAACCGGTCTTCAAACACTGCAAACAAAAAAGCTTGACATGTACGACTCTGTTGACTTCTCGGACTCGTGGCCAGCCCTGGGTGCATGAAAACTTGAATTGCTGATGCATTTCGAAATGTCACGCAGTTTTCAGAGAAGTAATTCAAAACTTGGATTCAAAACTCGACACATTTGACATCCGCATGGAAATTAATCATCTCTCCAAGGCAAAGCCTTCTCTCTCCATTGAAGACATAATGCGATTAAAAATACACTGAACAGATCAAAGAGGAATCAAAAAGGCTCACGGCAAATGCTGAAAGTTGCATTCTGAACGAAGTTTCAATTCGCAGCTCATGAAGAAGCTGCGGCGGTGTGGATAAGCTTCCGAAGCTGCGCGTCTGTGACAGGTGTTGTGAACGTCGCAAAGGACAGCGATGAACCGTCCATGAATGAGAACTTGCAGCACATGTACTTCTCCAGGCTGTCTGTTCAAGCTCTTCAAGAACCAAAGGTCCAGATCCGTGCGAACACACAGACCTGATGGTCTGTTCAGACGTTGTCTAACACCACGACTAAAACACGCAAGAGCAGAGCAAGAGAGTGGAAGAGAGAACAGCAGAGATGAAATGGAGTTGCTCGGAAAACTGAGCGACTCGTCCTGCACTGCTCATGGATGCGCAGAACATGGCGGAGCACTCGCTCATGCGGCACACCCAAAGACTCAACCGCGACACGAACACTTTGACAGCACATCACTGTTGAAAAGAGAAGAGGGAAGAGGTTCTGGAAGATGGGAGTAGGAGGAACAAGCCACAGCAAATTGATGGAAAACGGACGAGCCCACTTTTGCAGATTGCCCACCGAATTGACGAAGCTGGGGACTTCATGTGAGATGTTTTCCTCCGACTGCTGGACCAGACTTCCGTTATTTCCCTCAACACGCCGAGTCACCAACGAATGACCACTAATGCACGAGATTGCCATAAATTTGGAACGTTGGTTTCCAGTTTTTGCCAATTGCACCCGAGACGTAAGTTCCCAGTGGTTCAGGTCTTTGGCAAACACCACGCGAGCTCACCGTGAGCGAGATACGAGTCTCGTGCACGCGCCACACGAAAACGTTTGTTTTTGTTTTTGATGAATTTATATTCATAGTCGTTTGTCATTGTATCTCATAACCCGCACGTCCACAACGAAAAGAAAATGTCAGAGGGTTTTGAATGGCCACCCCACCTCGGTTGACATCAGCTCTGGCTGAATTTCATCTGTTGATCACAAAGGTCGACAACCTCACAGTGGCCATGAGAAGACAATGAATTTTGTCTTCTCTCTGAGTCCATCCCACCTTTTGTCACCAACACAAAAAGGTGTCAGTGCCCACGTTGCATGTCCGCTGTCTGAAGCTGCTGTACGCAACTTCGAGGGAGAACGGTGAGCTGGGCGACAAAGAAGAGACGCAAAGTTTCGCAGAGACTGAGGCCTGAGGCCTGATACCTGAAACATGAATTCCACAAATTCTTCGGAACACCTAATGACTGCTAACAACACAAAGGAACCTCATCCAGGAGTTCACTTTGACGTTTACAACAAAATTTACATGAGTTTCAGCTTTACGGAGGCAACCTGGACTTTTCTGACAAATTTTGTTGTGATTGTTGCTTCAACAAAATTTTCCACAGCAGAGAAACCTGCAGGTGAGTTGATGTTTTTCTGAATGTTTGTTTTTCAGCAAAAATGACACTGAAAAGACTGAACGACGACAAGACAAAGCCATGACACAAACGGACACTTGCACAATCATTGTCGTGTCTTGCAGTGGTCGTTCTCTGTGCTGATGATCCTTTTCAAACGGACTTGTTTTTTGAGCACACCATTTTCTTCTTCAGGTTTTGTGCTCATTCCTTTTCTTGATATTTTTGTGAAATTTCTTGATTGACAGGTGTTTTGTACATCAGCCTCGCTGTGTCGGATTTGCTGGTGTCATTCATCGCGCTGCCGTCGCTGTTCGTTCTTCTTCTGCGATTCAGGTACAGACACTTGCATCATTTTCGGAAAGGCCCCGGTTGAAAGAACACAACTTTTATCCGGGTGAGAAAGGTGCTGGTGGTTCCATTCACTGAGATGGGGCTCATTCATTCATTCATTCATTCATTCATTCATTCATCCATTCATTCACTGGGACTTACGCCTGCATCTCGCATCGTGTTTGACAATTTTAACGGAGTCCACGAACGAAATGTTGATGGGAGAGCCACACCCACACACGATGAATCCAAGGTCACGGAAAGATCCCAATCTTAAGGAAACCGCAGATGAAAGATCTGAGTTCTCTCCTGCTTAATTGTCGGAAGCTGAGCTGATGGACACAGGGCAAAGCCTGAAGCAGCTCAAAAGCACTGATCGCATGACACTTCGTGTGACATTTGATGCGTGGTGCAAAATTGACCACTGGTCGAAGAATACCCGTGCTCATATAATTCTTGCACTCAAAAATAGGTCTCTGAAACACAATATTTTGTCACGACTTGTTGCCAAGAGGTGGATTCGGAATGGAATGCACACCCAGGGCTGCAGGAGCCTCTTCCAGGCCACAATGTTTTGTGGACCTTTGTTTTCTGTTCTTTGATGGTACGAGTACGTCGGCCCCCTGAGACAACTCCGCTTGGGAAGAAGACAACTAAGAATCTCTGTCACCCCCTTCTTGAAAGTCTTTTGAGAACAATATTCTGTCGCCCCCATTATTATTCATTCAGAATTGACCCCTGCCCCTCACCTGAGGAAAAAACTTCATTTCCCAAAATTTCGCGATACACTCGCAACAGAATTTGTGTTCTTGGCACCTCCAAGTTCCAGGTCAGAGCTCACCACCACAGTGAGACTCAAGTGTGGGTCAAGTCCCTGGTTGTGCCCAAGCCTTCTGCGTTGAAGAAAACAACAACGAACTTGGCCGATTCGTGTTCGTGGAAGGTTGTGGAATTTGACCCAGCGTGGTGCATTCAGATTCTGACAAGCTCACGCTGGGAAGAGATGGCCCAAACAATTACCAGGGACAATTCACCACACGCAGACTCAAAATGACTTTGTAAAGGACAATCACCTTTGCGCACGCGTTCATGTGTCCAAAGAAGATCGGAATTCGAGACACAACGCTGTGGAATAAATTCCTGCCGTGGCTCCTGCAGATACGATGCCCGTCATTTTAGAAACCGTTTTTCATCTGGTATGACAACAGGATTGCTCACATGAACACCAAAATTGTGTAGGCATAAGATCAATTACCCATCAACTTGCAAGCAAATTGTTAAATGTTTTGGATTTTGCTTTAGATCTAATAGTTCATTTCAAGTCCAAAATTGACTAATTTTCCTGATGTGGCTTTTAATAGTCAATAGTCAACAGGCTCAATTCAGTGTAACTCAGTGCACAATCAATAGTCACAAGCAAAAAGACACAATTTTTTTGTTTGATTATTGAGTCTTCAGGGAAGACTAAATTTGACTGAAAGCTATTCCAAATGGAAGGTATACAAGTTGAGGTTGTACACAAAACTTTTCAGGATAATCCATGAAGGGCTTTATGTCCTACCGGATGAAAAACGGTTTCTTAAATGACGGGCCTCGTACGAGTTCCTTTTGAGTGACCTCAAGAAGATAGTATCACAGATGGAGAAAAAAAGCACTTGTGAAAAGTTCAACAGAATGCAGGGTAGATGAATTTCGGGGCACAACCATGACAGGTGTTGCATTTGCTTGCATTTCAGTCCGAAACAGAACGTCTACAAGGCGGTGTGCCTGTTGAGAACCTGCATCACCAACCTCGCATTAGAGGTGTCGTTCGGAACACTGGCGGCCATCAGTGAGTCAGACACATTTCACACGTGTGAGTGCAGAACAAGATACGGAACTGAACACAAAAGGAGGCCATTTCCTTTTTCCATTTGGTCTCTTCCAGGTCTTGAACGCTTGCTTGCTATCTGCTTCCCGTTGAAACACAAGTTGTACGCCACGAAGTGGACTTCTGTGCGCGTTGCTGTCGGAGTGTGGGTCGCCTCAGGTACTGTACGAGTACACCCTGCCCCAGTGATTTCGTATTCGCATTTTTCCCTTTGCTTTTGTCCCAAGCACGCCACTTTTGAATTTTAGTTCTGCTGTTCGCTGTGCCTGTTCTTGCTTTTGACTGGAAGAATGTTCCCGACAAGGCGTCTTGTCAGAATGGGATCCTGCCCGGATTCTACAACGCGCTTCAAGCCGTTTACACAGGGATCTTGTTCGTCGTTATGATCTACAGGTAGATCTACACGTTCTCGCTTCTCGCAGGTCCTCACATTGAACCTTTCTCAGAGACCTTTTCGGTTTGCGATGTGCTGTTGCTTGACCAGCGCCCACAACGTTGCCAAGCTGACCACAAGAGTTGGCGTCTCTCGATTAAAGTTCCCGATGTTGGGCGGGTTGGTGTTGTTCCATTCAAGACCCATTTTTCAAATGTCTGACGGTTGCATATTTTGGTGCTGGTCAGATTTGTTTGAGTCTGGCATCACCCGTGTTCCAAAATTCTCTCCTCCCACTCACCACCCTTTTTGTTTGGTTCACTCACAAGTTGCTGTCATCATCGACGCAATTTTTTGCTACTTCCTCCCCCCCCCGCAGTTTGTCACACAGCCTTTGCTCATGTGGTCACTGGGGACTTGATTTAGACTCTAATTGGAGCCCAGGAGACTGGAGATTTGGGGCGTTGAGCCCACCTTTTCCCTGGATATCAAGGTCAAGTTGTTTTCAGACGCTCTGGTTGAAAAAATAACAAAGTGACACGTCTTTTCTGTTTCACTTCAGCTATGTCAGAATAAAACTCACAGTGAAGAAGCAAAAGAAGCTGTTTCAGATGGAAAACAGAGAAGATTTGGGCTTCAAAAAGGAGACGAAACTCACGGTCACCATGTTTATCATCCTGACCATGGCGTTTCTGACTTACTTCGTGCCAGTCCTCGTGTACACACAGAAGGACAAATTTACGAGGTGATTTGAACAAACTTGTTTGTGTGAACACAGCTCCTCATGACAGACCATGTGCTGAGAGCTGACGGACTTGCAGATGCTAAATGAATGTTGAAATGAAATTTGACGGAGTTGCCCAAATCATCATTTTTGAAGTGTTCTGAATAACAGCGTATTTCTTGTAGGACGCCACAGGAAGCCATGTTCGCGCACAACATGGCCCGAGTGCTGATGTATTCCAACTCGGCCTTCAACCCGATCATCTACAGCCTGAGGAACACGCGGACGAGGCTCGCTGTGAAGAGGCTGCTCACGTGCTGCATACCGAGCCGCCCCCGGGTCCATCCGGCCGTCCCGAATCCTCGCGCGACCACCAACACTGATCCAAACAGACCCAACGGACTCGCTGTGCCCCACGGCGTCTGACATTTGCGTCTTTTGCTGTCAGGAAGGAAAAACAGAAAAAAACCCGCTCGTGTTTTGTGACATTGTTTTGTTGCACAACACAGAGGTTTCGTCGAGACTTGAAACTGTGGAGCCGTGGACGCTGTCTCTTCGTTGGAGGCCCATACCTGAAGCAGCTCTAGCGGACTGCTCTTCATCGGTAAAATCGGAATCTTCGTGGTTGTCTGTTGTGTCTGTCAACATTTGTATATTTTGAATGAATTTGTAATTTTGCAACCCAAAAATTATGTGGTTACCTGTTGTCACACTTGTGATGTACGAGCAAGAGCTGGTTTTGAATACCCCATGAACAACTACAGACAGAACCTTGAAAAGGAAGGCCAGGGCTTCTCTTGCACCCATGGTGTGTCAATCGTGTGTCGTTGAGGATTGTGCTCAGCTTCACGAAGGCGTGAAAATGAAAGAAATGAAAATCAACCACCCACACGACATGGCACGTCGTTTTCACCACTTCCCAAGAAGACAGAAAAATGTTGACTCTCGCAAGTTCGTTTCTTGCAAAAGTTACAAAGCACACAGGCGCACGCGTTCACACATACACACATACACACACACACACACACACACACACACACACACACACACACACACACACAGAGAGAGAGCACGCAGCACAACACACGCAACACGCGAAACATTTTGTCTCATTTTCACAAAATGTGCTGTTCTTGTCTTGCACGCCTGATGGCGACTGAAACGAAGCACCCTGCTCTTCGGGGAGCACCTGGGTCCCAGGGCTCAGCTGCCACCAGTCGGGGGAGCGAACGGGAGAGTCGTTGAACGTGTGACCTCTCAATTCTGACTTCATCCGTGGCTCGGAAAGAAAAGCTGAAACCTTCAGCAAATCTATCTGTTCCCAGTCCAGCGCCAACCAAACCAACAACCCCCACTTTGAGCGATTTTGTCACACGCCAAAGTTTATGTCGTCGAACTGTTGGGTACAAAGAGGCTCGAGCGTTCACAAATTTTCCCTTTCAGTTGGATGTTTTCAAGATGGTCAGAGCGTTGCCTTGAGAAACGGAGATCACACAGCTGTTGTCAAGGAAGCACGAACACTGAGCTTTTGTGAGCCTCTTTTCCGGCTTCTCTTTGACTTTGGTCATGTCGACTCAAATGGCGTCTCCCATTCGCAGAAGAGAGTTCGAAAAACAACCCCAACATTGAACAACTCTGGTGGTCTTGGACTTGCTTCCAACGTTCGGAGATGGGGCCCGCCAATTGGTTACGAATCCCAAAGTTCGATGATGAAAACAACCTCTTCAAACAAAACTCAAGAACACGAATTGTGTTGCGCCACAACTGGCTTGTTGACCAACGGAAGCCTTGTTGCTCAGCAATGCACCAGACTCTTACGCACTGCACCTTCGGACGGCGGGTTCTGAAGTCTGACTCTGCTGAGTGGGTTCGGCAGCCCCGTGTCTGAAACGAACGCGTTAATCTGGGTCATGACAGCTTCACTCCAGCTTCAGGCTCGCGCAGTCAGAGGGTTGGAGAGCCGAAGCTCGGGGTGGGCAGCGGTGCAGGGCTCTACCTGTCTGACTCCTGCCTCGTCTTCTATTGTTTACACCGATGCAAATAACAACAAACAGCCATCATCGCACGTGGGGCGTGACCCCAGCGAACTGAAGCTTCCACGCAAAAGTTTCAGTCGATCCTGGATGTGACTTTCTCGTTGTGTACAAGGTAAGTTTCGAAACTTTTCTGCTCGACAGATGCGAACCCGGGGAAACTGCATAAATCAAGGGCGATTCTGCTCCACCAAAACAAGGCGCAGCCTGGGCTGGATTTGCCTGGTATTGAAGCGTGAAATGACTCGCTGCGTCGTGGATACCACCTTGATTGTCTGTTTCACGCTGTTTCGTTTCTTGTTACACAGAACGTCATGTCATTTGCAATTTTGCATGGCTGTGTGGGTGAGTGTCGCCTGCAAAACACCTGTGCAAACGTAGTACAAAACAGCAAATGGACAACCCGTGTTCGCTGCTTCACTTTCTTGTGGAAGACGTTGCGACTGTTGATCCCATGAAGTTCATCCCATTCAAACAGAACCCCAGAAAACGTTTGCAGGTGTTCAGGGCCAAGCACAGTGTCTTGTCCCAAGTCGTGTTTTCCTGGCACTCTAGTGCACGGAGGCGCAGGAACTTGATCAAACCGCGAAAATTAAACACCAATTCACACCTCGCGTCCTCAAGTTGTCGGAGTGTGAAAAGATGCCAGGAGTCAATCGTTCACCAGACCCTTTTTACTCAGCGATCGTCCAGTCAAAAGGAACCAAAGTACCTTCTGACCCTGTGTTACAAGGTGCCTTTCACACCTCCTGATTCACCAACAACGTCGCGTCGTTTCTGCAGGATGTGACGCTGCTAGATGGCGTCGCGGGCGCCGCCGCCGCCTCCGCAGCAGCAGCAGCAGCAGCAGGGCCCCCTGGTGCTCGTCACGAAGCAGGTGTCGTCGACCGACGGTAGCGCCGTCGTCGTCACCGAGCCGCACGACTGGAGCTCCGCGCTCATGAACTGTTGCGACGACTGCTCCGTCTGTGAGTCTCTACACGTTTGCGCGTAATTGTCAATGTTTGTGCTGAAAGCCAGTTCGGAGGATTGGCAATGACGTTTGCTCCTTTTCCGATATGCCCCGATTGCCAGAATGGTGACACAGACACCATTTGATCACATGTCATTGGCTCTCAGGGCAAGTTTGGTTGTCTGTGCTACTGATCTAGCAATTGTGGCACTGCACGTGTCGACAGAAAGGCCGTGGTTAACCTCCCCAATGTGTCAGACGCAGATTGAAGAGACTACAACTGTTGCGTGTGGGCTTGGGAAGCAACATTGGTGCCACGTGCACAGGGCAAAAGAACGCTGCACTGAGCACCCGCAACAACAAGGGGCTCAGTCGCCGGCTGAACGAAATTGACGCTTCAAGGGTGCTACGCTTTGAACAACGTTTGGATGCTTGTAGGCGCGTGCGGCTGCTTCTGCTACCCGTGCCTCATGTGCCGCATCTCGAGGCGGCTCGGCGAGCACTGCTGCGTCCCGATGTGCGTCCCGGGCAGCGGCGTCGTGCTGCGCACCAAGCTCAGGCTCATGCTCGGCATCCAGGTGAGGCTGCAACTGCACTACGAGATAATGAAGTGTTGAGCGTTTGGAGTAGGCTCTGTGGCTTGTTCCAACTCCCACTGAGCAGAACCTTGGGGTTTTCTGTGAAAATAACTTTCATCGTTTGCTTGCAGGGCAGCGCGTGCAACGACTGTCTGATCTTCTGCTGCTGTTGCTGCCAGTGCGCGGCCTGTCAGATGCAGCGGGAGATGGACACAGCCGGCTGGCCGCAGTCCTAGCGCCGGGGAACACAGCCGGCTGGCCGCAGTCCTAGCGCCGGGGAACA
>JAAUXT010132820.1_pt1 | contig 18262 bp, 23 predicted proteins | sample 7278171 | NCBI WGS metagenome assembly JAAUXT01 (sample SAMN14350112, study PRJNA611818) | marine sediment metagenome | isolation source: surface marine sediment (1.8m) | place: French Polynesia: Moorea | collected 2018-08
CCCCATACAATATACTACATTTCATCAATATACTTCTTTCACCAAATATTTGTACCTTCTGAGATACAGAGACATTTCTACATTCACACCCCATTTTTTCTGCACTTCCATATTTGACCTTTTTGACCTCAGAAACCTAAAACTTCAAAATTGACAAAATCCTTCCTCGTGCATTATCCCCAACCCAAAATGAACCAAAAGAGACCAAAAGATCCCAAATCAATCCTCATCTTGACCATGAAACTGCTGTAGACATACTTTTGGAAGAGGCTGCCTATAGGTGATTTGATTTCACTCACTCTGATTTCGCTTGCTTTTTCCAAAAGCTCACAAATCGGACCAAGCTCCTCAAATCACCTAAAAATGTTTGTCCCCACCCCAGGGGCTGAGAGAGAGGATTTGGAATCAGATCTTCAGTAACTTTTTGACCCTTGGATCAAAGAAGGTCATTTTGAACAAGTGCTTTCCACATTGTTTTGAGAACAAATGTGTTTGACTCTGCTTGACAGCAACAGCTTGAATTTCGGACACGCGATTTTCGTGTGATTATACCCACCGGTCTGCCACCAGGTATCTGCAATGGGGCATCTCTTCTCTCCGACCAAATTGTTGTACCACTCCCATGCTTCGTGGTTCAGTGGCTCTCCAACTGAAATCAACACGGGTCGCTCAGCTCGGCATCAAACAAGAACGCTTCACAGTATTGCACCCGCTCGCTGACAAAGGTGGTCGGCACAACGTTCGGTTGCTTGTGAATGTGCGTGAAGATATGGACTTCAATTTGCAGGAAACTTTCGAGTGACAAAACTCACCACAACCAAGTGCTCGCAAGGTTGATCGGTCGTAATCTGTCACGAAGTGGTCATCGAATTTCAACAGAAGACGCAGAGCGGTGGGGGCCAGGTAAAGCTGGTTGATTTTCAGCCGCTGAACCATCTCCCAATATCTTCCTGCAAATTGGCGCAAATGGCAAACAGTGAGATCACAGAATCACACTTCCACGAGAAGGCAGAAGAATATCACTGCCGACCGTTCCGAACAGTCCACAATTGGCGCTCACCAGGATTTGGATAAGTTGGCGTGCTCTCGAAAAGCACCGTCGTAGCACCATTGGCAAGGGGACCATACACAACGTATGAGTGACCGGTGATCCAACCGACGTCAGCCATACAGGCATAAATGTCACCCCACTGATAGTTGAACACCAGCTGGAAGATTTTCGTGACGATAAAATCCACAGCCAAGATGAAACCATGTTTTCAACATTCCGGCAATCGTCTCTACCTGATGTGTCAGCGAGGCATAAAGGATGTATCCGGCTTGAGAGTGCACGACGCCCTTTGGTTGCCCTGTGCTGCCTGATGTGTACAAGAGAAACAATGTGTCCTCGCTGTCCATCTCTTCGGGCGCACATTCTCGGTCGTGCTTGCCCATTTCCTGCAATGGTAACAAGCACCTCATTGTTTGTTGTTCCTCATTGTTTGTTGTTCTGACAACACGGCAAATCTGCCCCGACGTTTTGGCAAATGAAACTGAAGCAAGGACTCACCTCTTCCAGGGGAATATCTCGATTCCCGATGGGAACATTGGCACCCGTTCGCTTTGAGACAAACACACGCTTCACTTTCGGGCATTTCTTAACAGCGGTGTCCACAGTGGCCTTCAACTCGATGATTTTTCCTCCTCGAACAGCTTGGTCTGCAGTGATCACCGTCTCGGCTTCAGCTGTGGACACAATTTGAACAAAATCGTGCCCTGTCCCTGCTTGACAGTGTTGGCGCACGACTCAGATCGCATCAAAGAACGAACTGTACCGTCTTGAAGCCTGCTCGCCAGAGCTTCTGCGCTGAAACCAGCGAACACGACGGAATGAGGCGCGCCGATTCTGGCGCAAGCCAACATCGTGGCCACTGCGTGTGGTGAAACTGGCATGTAGATGACGACCCTGTCTGCTTTCTTGACGCCGTGAGATTTCAGGACGTTGGCAATTTTGTTCATCATGTAATAAAGTTCCCTGAAAAGAAACAGATTTCAAAATATTGCAGTCGTGCCGGTGCTCTTCCTGAGGGAGGGTAAGTGAAATGTTGACGAACCTGTAGGTGACCCTCTCCGCCTGGCCAGGTTCATCCTTTTCCCAGATCAGTGCGACTTTGTCAGGGGTCTTTTTGAAGTGACGATCGACACAGTTCACTGGAAAACAACATTTCTCAGATTTCGTCTTGCTTCCCTCCACTGGCCTCCAGGGCCCGAGCACATAAATACGACTGCAAAGTAGGTCAGTGAATGCGTTATTGCCAACAGCATACTCACCAGATACGTTGAGTTTCCCACCCAGGAACCATGATATTTTGCCATCGGATAAGTTGCAATCTTGCACGACGTCGTAGTCTTTCATCCATTCGAGGCGGCTGCTGGCCAGGGTCCCCCAAAATACATCCGACTTCTCCAAACTGAACTTGTACAGGTCCTGGTGGGAAAGTATGTCAGGTCTACCTTCAAACTCGGGAAGTGGCGACGACAAAATAGACGACACAGTTGAGCTGTAGAATCTCTTCAACAAATCTGTATTGCGCTGAGAAGGAAACAACAACGTCGTTTTGAATGTCCTGGAAGTATTGAGAAGAGGTGCCAAAATTCGCAGTCCAGCTTTGGCCGCCATATTGGTTGGTTTGTTGTTGTTGCGCTGCTGCCATCTCATGGCAGATTGCGGGCAGCCCTTTTCCCGCCACCAAACTTTTTGGGGCGCGCACGTGCCTCGTCCTTTTGCGCAAAGTCCGAACAGAAAAGCATTTTGTTATGTATGCTGAACACTCGACATGAATGTGTTTTCCAAGAGGCAAATTTCGTCAGTTGATCATTTCAAATGGCAAACATTGGGTTGGAAGAGGCATTTCTGTGAATAGTTCACCAAGAAGGCCATCTGTATTTCTGCGAGAGAAATTGGCACCGGTTGACATTTTCCTCAAAACAGCCTTTTGCAGGATTTTGTGCTTTGACATCCACTTTGAGATGAACATGTTGACGTATGTTCAGGTGTCTTCTTTGGTGAGCAGCTGAATAATCTGTCAACTGTTTTCTTTGCAATGTGGACTTGGTCACAGTGATTGACGGCCTGTCAGCTGGTCCAAACACTTGAGACCAAATACGACCACACTTTTCCGGCAAAATGGCAATGAGGGAGAGACTGTGGCTGGGGAAGTGTGGGGTGGAGGAGGGTGAGAAGCAGGTCTACCAGAACCTGCAGAAGGTGAAGACGGACTTCCTCGAACCTCGGGAGCGCCTCATGTTGGAGCTGGTGAAGGAGGGAGACATCGAACAGCTCAGCGAACTGCTCAAGGTAAAATGCGAAGAATGAAGCACATCGTCCGATTTTTGGGAAAAAAAACTCTGTGCAGCAGCAAAATTTCGTGCAATCGTATTCTCCTACGCCAATACTGTGGGCCCAACTGGTGCTGATGTATGTTTTTTGGTCTTTGCTTTTCAGGAGTACACGCAGGCGAAGTTGGACATCAACAAGCGCGACCAGAAGGGTCAGTTCCCGCTGCAAGTGGCGGTGGTGAACCAGTCCGAGGAGGTGATCCAGTTCCTTCTGCAGATTGAGGATCGTCCTCTGCAGCTGGGTGACGCACTGCTGCACGCGGTCGATCTCAGCAACGAGCGCATCACCGCCATGTTGCTCGATTGGAAGGAAAGGTAGGCCCAGGGGCTGGTTCATGCGGAGCCACACAGGAAGCATGCTTAAACTTTCACGCATTGAACGTCTCAAATCGCCCCTCTGCACCAAACTCCGCTCCACCCGGAAGAATCATGAAATCACAAACATCAGCAAATGACGAAAAAATTGAATCGTCTTCTCATGTGCGGACGTACCTTTGTTTGTTTGCAGGAAAGAAGAGGAGGGAGTGGTTGAAGAATTCAAAGGCAGTCCCGATTATGCTTCGCATATGACGCCACTGATGTTGGCCTGCATCAACAATGATTACAACATGATATGGTTGCTGTTGGATCGAAACCATTTTTTGCCACCGTTTGGAGGGGCGGAGGGAACAGGTGAGAGCTGTGATCACTCTGCAGTTGACTGTTCCTGTTGATGTGAAAGGACATTTTGCTTCACACGACGCGGAAATTCACGTTGCACCCACGAATTTTTCACTTTCTGCTGTCATGACCCGTCATTTTGCGCCTTGTTTTCTATTTTTCCACGTGAAAGACCAAAAATCGTGTTTGACGTGAAATTGTACTTCGTTTTTGGCGTTCCTTGTGTTCTTTGCAGAATTTCCGAGGATGCGATCACTGAAAGAAGCGTTCAGACCAAGGTTGATGACGCAGAGATCTGACGAAAAGAACGTTCCAAGTCATGACACCGTCAGCGAGAAGCTGGAGGTTGGAGCGGCGAGGCTGGACGACTTTCGAGCCAAGTCAAGCACTGTGTACATGTGTCTGACCAGCGAAGACCCCATTCTCACCGCGACTTATCTCATTGAAAGAGCCGAAAAATGGGCTTTTCATGATTCCAGTTTTTCGGTGAGACTCTTTCTTGATGACTCAACGTGTTTCATTCAAGCAGATCGGGGGTTTGAAAATTTGCAAAGCACCACAACAACCTGCGTGCGCTCATCTGCGTGGAACACAACGTTGACGTGTGGTGATCGGTGTCATTTTCTTTTTTCAGAAAGAATACGAGGAGATAAGTGCCACTTGCAGAGCTTTTGTGGTGAGTTTGTTGAACGAGTGCAGAGCATCAAGTGAAGTGGAAATGTTGCTGAGCCAAGGCCTCTGCTGCAGTCATGGAATCAATTTCCCTCGTCTCAAATTGGCCATTGACAAAAATATCAAAGAGGTGAGAACGTGAATAGACCTGCAGTTTCTTTCAGTGTTTCGTGGTTCGTTAGCTATGTATCTTAATTGCATGTGAAACCGATTTTAAGTTTGTGTGTGTGCATGCATGAGGACCACCAGACAAAATGTAAATGGGTTTCTTTTTTTTGGAAGCACTAATTTTATTTAGTCAAGCGAGTTTTATCTATTTTCATCGAATATAGAGAACCAATCACGTTCTTGTTGATTGGCGGTTGTTGTCAACTGAAAAGTTTACCTTTTGTCTCTTCTGTAGTTTGTGACCCACAAGAACTGTCAGAAGGTGATGAAGCGAATGTGGACGGGCGACAACCCCGACATCCTGCGCTTCAGCGTCTTGTCCCTTTTCGTCAACTTCGTACCGCAACTGCTTCTTCTGCCTTTCGCTTACGTCGCCTACTTCTTCTTTCCGCGCTGCAGATGGTTGAGATTCTACAGGACGCCAATGATAAAGTTTTTTGGGGACTGTGCCTCCTTTTCTATTTTCCTCTGCCTTCTCGCTCACGACACGACTCACGGTCACAGGCTCTTGGAACACAGGGGTGCAGGTGTGTAGACCAGTTCCTAACAGACTCACATTGTGAGGTGACGGACGTTCTAAAGTTGCGGCAAGTATGTGACTATGAGTACTCGGATGTTGTGTGCTGGTGAGATAGGTTTTCAAGTGGACAAGTTCACTTTCCAACCTTGAATTGCAGGTGCTACATGGTTGAAAAAAATTCTCCAGATTCAACAAAAACTCTTTTTCCAACAGGATTGTTGAATTGGATTGACATCTCCATCATACTGTATCTGGTTTGCTTCGTCATCGAGACGGGACAAACTGTGAATCGAGACGGATTTCAGAAGATCTTCACTGACTCGTGGCTGATGCACATGGTCCTCATGTCCCTGTGCTTCATTGGTTGTTTTGGATGCAGACTTGTTTCTTTCATCATCGCGCGAGCTCGTGTAAGATCGTCATGTTGCTTTTCAATTTCCGAATCGAGAAAGTTTCTTGTGCCAGTTTGTATCTGTGTGTGTGTGTGTGTGTGTGTGTGTGTGTGTGTGAGAGAGACAGAGACAGAGACAGAAAGAGTGTGTGTGCACGTGTGTGTGTGTGAAACAATGGTACAAATGGTCCTTTATATTGTTTCAGGGAGATGACTACAAACACGAAAGCAGGATTTTCTGGCACTGGAGTGATCCCATGTTGGTTGCAGAATGCTTCTACTGCATTGGAATATTCTTTGCGTTCACCAGAATTCTTTACCCATTCCAGTTGACTGCAGTAGGTTCATTGCCAACATTTTTTGCTTCAAAACAACCAGAATTTCTGGCTAAAGAATGTAATGCTTCAGGACCTTCGTCACTCGTGTGGCGTTTGCAATGGCTGCTGCGCGTCTGTTTACGTGGTGGTGTTCTTGTCATTGCAGTTTTTGGGACCTATCCAGTTGTACATTAATAGGATGTTGACAGATGTGAAGCAGATGTTCTTCATGTTCATGGTGACCATTCTGGCTTTTTCCATGTCTCTGACTCGACTGTTCGCATACTACCAAGGCATGACCAGGATTGAGGACGGAGAGTTGGAAGAACAACCAGACCAATTCGCAAAGTATCAACCTGTTTTTCAATGTTGTCCAAAATAGCTTTGTACACTTCAAATGTGTCAGCTTTGGCGGAGGCGTTTTACTTGATCCAAAAGTGGAGTTTTGCAAAAATTTGCAGGTACCGGTCGACACTGAAGACGCTCTTCTGGGACATGTTCGGCTACGGAGACGCGGACGCCGTCAACCTGGTGGTGCGCAACACGTGTCCGCCGCCCTTCGAGACGCAGCGCTGCTTCAACACGTCGAGACACGTGTTGTCCGAGGCGACGGGCTACACGCTGTACGCCGTCTACCACATCGTCACCATCATCATCCTCGTCAACGCGCTCATCGCGCTCATGTCCAACACGCTGTCCAAGGTTCAGGTGCGTCGTGGTCACGTGTGTTGTCATGCAAGGATTTGGTTTAAATTGCGTCGTAAATTTTGACGCCAAAGCTGCTGCACCAACCAGGCGTTCAACGACAAGAATTCTGTTGAAGGAAAACTTGGACGAAGAGTGGAAGTTCAACCGCGCGGTGATCTGGATGACGTACTTCGAGCGGGACCGTGTGCTGCCGAGTCCGCTCTTCCTCATCCCCAGTCCTAACGACGTCTTCAGACTCTTTAAGTGGATGCGCAAGAAATGTTGCAAGAAGAGCTCCGACTCCGACTCTCCCGACGCTAAATGTGGCCTCACCGTGCGTACTAAAGTGAACATTTAGAGATTAACTTGAAGTTCTTTGTTCAAGAGAGCCTAACTATATTTTCTGGACAAGGTTTGGTTGGCAGATGTCAAACAGCATCCCCAACGAGAACGCAGTTTCACTGCAAGAGAATCGATTATAAACGGATCAATCTTTGCCTTTGTTCATGCAGAAATGTTGTGCACCTGCGGAGAAAGACAGCGTTGATACAAAGGACAGTCACGAAGATTCCTTTTCTGTGAGTGTGTGTGTTTCTTCTTTTTGTGCCGTCGGTGAAGAAAACTTGAGTCTTGCCAGACGTGAAAGACTGTCGATTTTCCTGATTTGTGGCGGAGCGCTAAACAACGGGATCATCCGTCGGTGTAGGCACGTGCCGTGCCTTTGGCAGCAGACGAAAAAGAAGGTGGAGGAAAGGAAAGGAAAGACAGAAGGGAAAGGAGAGAGGAAGGGAAAGACGGGCGAGGTTGGGAGCCGATTGTGCTTTGACGCGCCGAGACGCCAAAGCCTTCGGTGCAAGTCATGCCAAAGATGCGTTACCTCCACCTGTTTCTCAGTCTCAGTTCAGTCTTCAGTCTGTGGCTCATCGGGAGGGGCACTGGCTCTTTGAGAGCAGCACTCTCGATGAGCCACAGACTGAGGACTGAATTGAGACTGAGAAACAGGTGGAGGTGAACCCAGACTCGGGACTGCACTGAGAGTGAGAAACAGACTGAGGCCAAAGCGCATTGAATGCTGCGCGTTGCTTGTTTGCAGGTTCTGATGGAGCGGTTGATCGCGCGCTACCTGAACCAGATTCATGACGACGAGGAGGCGTCGGGGATCCGCCTCGAGGACCTGGAGAAGGCGAACCAGTCGCTGCTGCAGGAGATCGCCGCGCTCACGCTCGGAGGCCGCAAGTCCTTCTGGAAAACCTCCTTCATCAACAAGGTCAAGAAGCGCGCGACTGAGGCGCAAGAGCAATAGAAATAGAAAAAGAAGTTACGATGCCTCAGAAGTTGATTGGAGATGGGTTTTTATGTAGTTTCTCGCTTTGTCGTTTTGGATAGAAAAACGTTGATTGCTCTGCTTGTTTACACTGTTTTTCTTTTGTCGATATGTACTCTCGTGAGATATTCTAGTCGTGGGGCTGCGTGTTCAGAACATTGCTTTCAATACTTAGGTGTTCAAGGCTTCGTAGAAAAAAAGTCATTTTCTTGCAATGTGAGTCGTGAAGTGGCATTTTGCTGACAAAAGCTTCACATCCAACAGCCAAAGAGACTGCTGAATACATCGTGAAAGGGTTTATCATAGACTTAGGGATTTATGAGTTTTGGAAGATGCATTGTTGATCAATACTCGTCCGCAGTTGCAGGGTGTCTTTTTGGAACTGTCTCTCGGTACTCACAGGTGTAAACATTTGCATTGAAAACCCGTCGTTCGTTTTGTACGTTGCTGTGATATATATAGTGTTTCAACACCAAGTCACAATGGTTTCACTCTCAGGACCGTGTTTGTTTCAAACAATGGCTTTTGGAAATGACTTCTGATACCAAAGAAAAGAAGGCGATGAACTTTGGGCACAATTCAATTGATGTGCTTCAGTTTCGTTGCTCGCACTTGTTACTCACCAGCACAGCTCCTTGTATCCATAGTCGGACAGAATCCTTTCTTGCTTTTGTCTCACCATCGCCCCCTGCACCAACGATGTTGCACAAGCATGTTGGTTTGTTTTGTGGTATCTTCCTTCGTTCATCAAATTTCTGGCATTTCCTCACCCAAACAAATGATTCCCAGAATTACCAAACATAAAGTGATGAACAACATGAAGGCGGCTCTCTGCTGGATCCAGAAGGCGACCGCTGAATTTATTGCAGTTCTAGCCAGGAGTCAAACTGTGTAATGATGAAACATTCGCGCTTGTATGAAATCGTTCCTCAAAAATAGCGATTGTTCAAATGTGTTCGATGTCGACTGCAAGTGCTTCAGATTTCTCCGGTGTTCTTTGCTCTTGGTCAGAAAAGTTAAGTTGTGTGTTTGTGCCATACACGTCTCCATGACAAATAAAATTAACGTTGTATTGTTCAAACACGAGTGTTGAAAACCAATGGCAAGCGTTGCGATGAGCACGCCAGTCACACTTGAACATTTTCCAGAAGACTTGTTTTCACCCTTTGTGGAAAATTCAGCTGAGGAATGAGACAAATCAAGTTTTTGTGCAAGTTGCTGTCCAGAAGCCTCGCTCGGATGTAGCAGCAGCAGATATCCCAGAGTTTGAGATCGCTCGAGTCTGCGTGCGGGTCCCGCTGCGGCGGACACCCCGCCGCGTGCAACAACCTCTGCAGCCCGGAATGTCCGCCTTTCTGCGCGAGCAGCAGAGCTGTACAACCGTCGTCATTGATCGCAGACACGTCCGCGTTGTTCTGCAGAAGGTACCGAACACAGTCCTCGTGACCCATGCTGGACGCCACCAGAAGCGCAGTGTCACCCTGGCCATCGCGGGTGTTGATGGAAACCCCGTGCGCCAGGAACGCCTTTAGGGCGTCCAGTTGCCCGTTCCACGCAGCGTCCACCATTGGACAGGAACCGTGAGTGTCTGATATGGTGGGGTCGGCTCCAAACTCGAGCAGCAGTGGCACAGCGCTTGTCTTGCCTGCAAAGAGACACACGCAAGGCAAACAAATCCAGTGCACTTGTGTGTGTGTGTGTGTGTGTGTGTGTGTGTGTGTGTGCGTGTGCGCACTCTGAGGGCCGTTTTGAACGAACTGCAACTCAAACAATCACAGCAGCACATGAATCCAGAAGCTCATTGATTGAACGTGTATTTCAGCATCTCTAGCTTTCTGGACCCAATCGCTCTGAGCTAGACTGCTGAAGCTGTTTCTATTTTTGCTCAGCCGCGTCCAGCTCACAGGAACTATACATGCGTGTTCTATTGTTGCCAGCAAAACTCAAGGCTGGTTGAAAAGGTACGAGTTGCAATTTCACTGGAAATGAACGCAGATCCTTGGACGGTGTGTACATGTACCTGACTCAAGAGCCTGCAGCAAAGGTGTGGTTCCGAATGTGTTGGGAGCATTCACGTCAGGGTTGTGCTGCAGCAACAGGCGAACAGTTTCCAAGGAGAAGGCGTCCGCATCGCAGTTGAAGCTGTGGTGCAACACCCCGGCATCGTTGTGGTCGCGCAGAGATACGTCCGCCAACCACCGCAGAAGAAGATCCACGCACTCTGAGTGGCCGTTGCAGGCAGCGTTCATCAGAGCTGTGCACCCGTCATAGTCTTGCTTGTCGATGCAGTCTGGACACTTCTCGTACACCTTGGACAGGCACGGGGCGCAACCAACTGTCGCAAGCGACATGAAAGCATTCCTTCCGCTCAGGTCAGAAATCAGCACATTGTCTGTTTTTTCCAAGGCAAATGTGAATTCCTCGCATGTTTGAAATTGATGCGTTGCTTGTGACAGCCTCAATATTTCTGGCGTTGAACACGTTTCAATCGCCGATCTGTCATCATCGTCATCGATAAAACCATCGATGATTCGTTTTAGGAGACGACAGTCAGCACTATCATCGCACACGGGAGGCGAATTCGGCTCAGCCATCTTCCCACTTCCCGGATCACCAAGCAGCACTCAAATCCAAACGTTTGTCCAACACACTTCCAAAAACGAACAGGTCGCTTGTCATTCGAACCAATAAGCTGCAAACCACTGTCGTCACTGATGGAATCGAGGAAGACACTGGCAGTTCGTCCACTTTAGGTATGTTCAGTTACGTGATAGATCTCATCCATGTTCATTCGTCTTGAAAACGTCTCCGCTCAAAAATGAACTGGATCACCAACTGTTGACTTGATCAAATGATATCTGGCAGAACTGTTGAATTCCGCATAATTTGACATATCCTTGTCGGAGACCAAAAAATTAACACGTTCAGGAAGGAAGAACCAAATTGGGTCAAAGCGATGCGACCATTCATGACGAAGTTCATTTTTCCATCACAAATCGTGGTTTTAATTTTTGCGCGGAACTCATTGGTGTCGCCGGATGCTGCTGTTTGTCGTCCTGGGTGTTCGATATCAGATATGTGACGGAAACAAAGTTCGGGTGGTGTTGCCGCAAAGAAGCGCGTGGTCTCTGCCAAAAATTTTGTCGTCCGACGTTGAACTTCAGCTTGAATCGATTTCCACTGGTGTTCTTTCAGAGTCAAAGTGACGATGTTGAAGAGCGGTGACATTCTGGTGCTGCCGTCTGCCCTGGAGGCGGTCTCCCGCGGCGACGTCGCTCAGCTCCAGTCCCTACTGAGCCATGTGACCGATGTGGACATCGTGAACGAAGTTCTGTACGCCTGCGCGAAAGAGGGAATCGTTGGCGGTGTCAAATTTTTGCTCTCCAAAGGCGGTGATGCGAATGCGTGGCAGCCCTCGGACGATGAAACGCCTTTGTCAGTGGCCAGTGGTCTGGGTCATGCGGAGATCGTTCGCGTGTTTCTTGAACATGGGTGCGATGTGAACTTCAGGTGTTCTGGAGAAATGCACACGGCTTTGCATTCGAGCTGTTCGAAAGGGCAAGTTGCTTGCACGAAACTTTTGCTTGATTCTGGAGCAGACTGCAACATCAAGGACTGTTTTGCAACGACAGCACTGATCAAAGCCTGCAAAGCTGGTCACGCACAGATGGTCCGATTGCTTCTGGAACGTGGAGCTGACGCCAGCATCAAGAACATCAAGAAAGACAACGCCTTCATCATTGCGCTGTATGAACATCGAGCTGATTGTGTGGAAGAGTTACTGTTGGCCAGGCCAGATTTCTACACCGACAGAACCCCGGATGGGCTCCTACCCTTGACGCAAGCAATCAGATTCAGGGATGAGGCCCTGGTCGGCGCCTTTGTGAATGCAGGGTGCGATTTGAATGTCACGGAGGGATTACTGCTCACTCCATTACAATTAGCGATCGAGACTGGCCACATACCAACGATCAACGCGTTGCTCAAAGGCGGATGCCAGATGAATGCGTCCCTGGGACTACCAACAGGAGCCACCCCGCTGATGCTGGCTGTGTGCAAAGGCAGACCGGACATAGTCAAGGCTTTGATAGACAATGGTTGTCTTCTGGATCAGTTTGACAGACACGGCAGAACTGCATTGTACCTGGCCGTCAAACACGGATACCTGCAGTGTGTGCACATGTTACTCAGAGCAGGCGCGGACCCTGATGGATACATGTACGACGAAATGCAGCCAGAATACGTGTCTTCGCACAATGCGTTGCAGAGCGCTATCCTGAACAACAGACCCGAGGAGACTCTGGCGCTCATACAGTCAGGGTGCAACCTGTTTCAGGGTGTGGTTTACGAGGACGCTCAAGGTCATGGATCCTTCACACCATTTCAGTGTGCGTTGGGCAGGGACTGCAGATGGGCTGTCAAGATGCTCGCGCACGCCAACCCTTCTGTGATTAGAAGCATCGAACCGTACTCAGGTTCTGACGAAGAAATCAAACTTGCACTGGAGAGAGCCCTTGAGCTGAACACAAGCCCCAAACCCTTGAAAATGCAGTGCAGAATGTTTGTAAGGGACCACCTGGGTGGAAGACGCTTGTTCGCGAAAGTTCCTCTTCTGTCGCTGCCGCTGCCTTTGGCGGATTACCTGCTTTTCAAGGACCTGGAGTATTTTGTGTAAATCCCAACAAAACTTCAGCTACAGCTGCAGTTGAGCTTAACCCTTCCACTTGCTGTGCAATACCAGTGCGAACTCAGTAAAGATAACCAGGTTGAATTGTTCATTGTTGAAACAGTTCACTTGATCTGTACGTATTGAACACGGTCACTAAAGACGAATTTGTTTGCTTCAAACTGAATTCACAAGCGGTCGGGTTGAATGTCGTCCGGGGGAGAGTGTACAGAACAACCGTTTTGCATTTGACAAAGCGGAAAAGACAGATTAAAACACCTTTGCGTCGAGAGAGCACTCAAACTAATCCACAATACTCCACAGAACAATGCACATGAGGATGAAGGCCACAGTGAAAGTAAGGAGAACACAGAAGACGAAGGCGTTCACTATTTTGTTGATCTCAGTCCATTCCTCTTTGATGCGATCAATGCTTTTGGCTTTCGCCTCTTTCTTCACCATTTTAAGCAAATGTTGCAATATGGTGTTCTTGGTGAGGGCCGACAAATGTTCTTTTGCTTCGGGAGAAACTTGCGCAGGTTTTGAGACAGATGGATCTTTGACTGTTTTCTTGGTGGCAGTTGGGCTCGGTGGCGGAGTTTCCAAGTCGTCCAGCGTCGTCGACGCTGAGGCGACTTTCGCCAGCTCTACCAATGCGGAAGCGGCGATTCCGCCCGGAGGAGCATCGGACTTGAGATCCCCGAGGACTCCTTTCTCCCTGTCCATCTGCTGTTTGAGAATCTCCTCGTCTTCCTCGCTTCTCCTCTTGAACCTGACAGTCCCGCAGACCTTTCCGTAGCAGATGATGCGCGCACAGAAGTTGTAGACGAGGAAGCGGAGCCACTCAGGAGGCGGCGCCACGTGACGCGTGTTGTCCAACCACAGCATCGTGACGGACACGCCGACCGTCGCCGCCGTCGTACTCATGTAGAACACCAGGTACACCTCTGAAGTGGTGAAGAGCTCCCGTGTTGGTGGATTTCAAGCAACCACACCCCCAAATGGAAACGTTGAACAGCTCGTTGGGGCCAGGCGATTGTTACTCACGAATGATAGGAGTGGACTCAGCAGATTTGGGGATGTCCGCGGCGACGCTCAGGTTGAATACGAAGTAAGACATCATCAGCGTGATGCCCATTCCGAGCTGCCGACAAAGAAATGTTGACACGGTTCAAGAGAGTAACAACGGTTCTGGTGTTTGGAGCGAAAATACACGCACGAATTTTGAATGTGACTGATAGCCTGACGGAGCAAAAAAGCGTTGTTTCTGTTGGGGGGGGGGGAATTGTCGCCCTTGTTCGTACGAGTAGAGAGTGCATCACCTTCTGTCCCGAGTTGCGTGGTACGAAGTACACCAGCAGCACCAAGCAGGAAAGGATGAAGGCTGGGAACAGCAGGTTGGCAAAATAGTAGCTGTATTGTCTCTGAAAATGAATAAAAGTTCCGAAAGCATTTTCACAAGCGACCTCGGAAGTTCTGTAAAGTTACGCAAAGGAATCTGGACAGTCCACTCGACACAGTATTGTGAAGGTGAACACACGTCGTCGGAGTAATTTGTTTCCCGAGACGAATCTCGCATTCAGTTTTTGAACGCCACTTCCTCACAATACCTGGTGAACTTACGTTGATGACAACAATGAAAGAAACTCTGGCAAAAGTTTCGTTGGTCTCGTACTGCACTGACTCCATTCTGGTCGAAGTTCGCAGGATTCGCCATTCTCCAGACTTTTGATAGTAGGTGGAGTCCATGAAAATCTCGTCTTGAGGAATCTCCAGACGAACCTGGTGAAATGAAACAACCCAACTGAAACCTCTCGTAATGTTTCTTTTCCAGCCAGTACAAGGCACAATTTCCTGATTTTGTTCGTTCACCTTTCCATCCGAGTACACCCAATCGACGAAGGTGAGTGCGCACGTCTGCGTGTCGAACGGATAGAAGGTGATGTCGAGAGGGCAAAAGGTGAGGAATGCTCCGGCCGGTTCCCATGTCATCTGCCCGTTGTGGCGCACAGACACCCGGAACAACCGTTGGTGGTTGAAGTCGTGGAACGCAGATGCACTGGTCGCAGAGAGACAATGATTTCAAGAGACCTTTGGTTGAGACAAGAGTTGTGAGCACACACGACAGGTTTTGTGATCGCAGAGTTGTGGTAACTTTATTTGCAAAACCCGTTCAACCCATGACTGGTTGAAATTTACATTTGAACAGTGTTCGTGAACCTTCGCTGGAGAAAGGCGAGAGCAAGATGCGCAAACCTGTTCTCCAGGGCAAAGTTGGGAATCCAGACGTCCGTGGGAAGCAGAGCGACGAGTTGCGTTTGTTTGTACTCGTTAGGATCCCACGACAACCTCGGGTCGTACCAAACCTGAAGTGTGATTACACGGTCACGTATTTGCTGTGGGGAACTTCCTGGATCCTTTCAAGACGGGCACAGGTCCCTTTCAAAATGGTATCAAAATGTTTTCATTGAGAATAATATCTCACCAACTGCAGCCAGCCGCTGGTTTGCAAAATCTGATCCTTCAAATCCTGTCGTGTGACAGAAAAAATATTTTTGATGAACTGCAAACAGTTCCTGTGTTCCCAGCATCAGGTTCAAAGTTGGGATTCTCTCTCACCAGGCTGACCACTTTGGTCAAGTGAAAAGAAACGGAGACGTTGACAACATCGTCTGCACCGACCATGGGCCGAGCCCTGGGGTTGTAGCCGCCGAGTAGGGTGGTCAGCAACGCGTCCTCGTGGTTCCGGACCTCTGTACGAAGGGAAACACCCGAAAGGGTTTCAGAAGTACCAAACGAGAGAAGTATCAAGCCTTGATCTGTGAACAATACAAATCAGTTCTTCAATGAACGAAGCGTGCACAACCTCACCTTTGGCATTGCACAGGACACCGACTCCACAAAAGAAAATGAACCAAGTTTCAGCTCGCAAGTAATCCGCGCAAAACCATTTCTGTCCTTTCATTTTGCAGGTCTGACGGATGTGAACACAAAAATCTTGGAGAGGACGAATAGGACGTTCTCACTTACAGCTCTGCACATACGAAATCATTGTCTCTCTCGTATTCTTTGTTTGTTGTTCTGCAAAACAGATAAACAGAGCTTGGAGAGCGTAAGTGCGGGTGCATTTGCTAGACAGCATTCTTGGACCGATTTCACAATCCACACGTTTCTGCAAGATGAAATCTGCCCTTCAAGAAAACGAAGCCTTGCTGCACAGTCCTCGCAGTCCGAACACCTCGACTCACTTTCGTTGCATCGTGAAACGAGAGTACGAGAGGCGTAACCTTCGGACAATCACGGGCCTGGTTCACGGGCCTGGTTCCACTGAATCCCGAAATGTTTTGACTCGCAGCGATTGTTTCCCTCCAGAGCAAGCCCAAATCATGCACTTCCACTGAATGCCAGTCCGTATACTTTTGTGGCAGTTTCCGATGAATTGGGCACAAAAGGGCGGTGCTGTTTCATCCTAGTTCTTGCCAGGACCACCTGGCAACAATCCATTGGCCATTTACTCTTCCCGCCCAGACATTGGTTCAAATGTATGTGAAGTTTTCCAACATGGTGGAAGAAGTTTCGACATCGTTTCTCTGCACTGAACAGCTTGATGATCTATCTTGTCAAGACAACGCGCAGAATTAGTGTGCGCCGACCTTTTTGAACTGCTTCTGTCGAGAAAGTCTGTTGTCTTCCAACTTCTGTGCAATCGAGACAATGAGGCTTTGCGGAAAAGGGAGAAAAATTGGTGATTTTCACTTTTGAACATTTTTTCCAAGTTAAGATTGGGTGGGACAGTGTTGACAATGAGTGTAGTCCACTCATTGGCCAAAATGTCAGGGATGTTTCCATCAACATTGCGATGTGTGCGAGCACTTCGAACTGTGAACAACAGACGAAAAATTGATTTTACGTGTTGGATCGCAGTTTGGGGGATTTTTTGTCAAACAATGACAGAATCTTTGAAGCAATAAGCGTGCACGGGCTAATTGTCGCACAATAAATATGAAGTAAATGTCGCGTCAACAATCGCTTGGGCTCTCGCGGCCATCCCCAGCGCACTGTGAGGTATGCGACGCGCCCGAACTTGCGAGTTGCGAAGTTGCGAGTTGCAAAAGATTCAGAATGGACTGTTCTTCAATGGTCTAATTCAAAAAAGTACGGATTAACACACGCGGAGTTTTTCTTGGAATTAGACTTGGTGACTTTCTGACTTGGAGCCAATTTCCAGAAGAAACTCAGCGTGTTCACTTCCAACGGATTGCTTTACGTGTGGAAAGTGGGCTTGTCGCTGGAGAGTGCGAAAGATGTGAAATAAAATGCAACAGGTGGATACTGTCTTCCTTTCTGGAATTTACTCATTTGATTGAAACACGATGGACCAGAGTGGAAGTTCAGCTCGGAAAGAACGTCATTGTAAGTGTGCAGCGAGTTCTCCAACTTCAGCGCACAGCGCGCACAGAGGATTGCAGACTGCATGCAGTGGTTTCAAGATGAAATTCAGAACTTCCAGGATAGTAAAGCGGAAAGCTTTCGTGTTGTGAAAGCTCCAGCCGATCCCACCCCCTCCCCAACGTCTGAAACCTCAATTTGCCCCTCAAATTTTTGTTTTGTCCTCCCACGTCTGCACACAACTTTGTGTTCCGTTTGAGTTGGGTCTCCCACCTGCAGGTCAAGAAAGAGTCGCCTCGCCTCCCCCAACTCTGACGTCAGACATACTGTACTCGTATGAGACCAAAGTGTGCGTGTCAGTCTTTTCAAAATAACAACATACGTGTTCATCAAAAATCGCCTTTTTGAATTGAGTTCTGGCTGTTCAGTTTCAGGTCAAACATGTTCCTGCTGAACTACCTCGTCGGAGTCTCGATTCTCACTTCCGTTGCAGGTGAGAACAAAGAATGTTCCTACCGCACAGTTCTGCAAAATTTATGGCACAGGTGGTTAAATCGAAGGGGATTTACCCTCTCAGACACCAGAACCTGACCTGAGGCGGGATAAAACAGGCGTAACTTCACAACGAAGTGTAATTAGAGTGTAGAAAGTCCGCGAGTTACATTTTGTTTTGGTCTCCAGGCAAAATCTGTCAAATTGACAATTGTGAAGAGAAGCTTTCCCATTTCTGGGTGTGTCATTCAATTCTGTGCGTGTGCGTCTATCTCAGCTCAGAGCTTTCGATTTTTGTGAGCGGACTGGTTTGCAAGAACGTGTAACATTCCTGTTTGTGTGGGAGAAAAAGCGTTGTTGGGACCGAGAAAAAGAACGCGCTTGTTATGCGTGTGTTATGCAACGGTGATAGGTTTCGTGGCGTGGTCGGACCACCCCCTCCCCCCTGGTTTTGAAATTTTCTGTCTTGAGGGACCCCCCATTTTGGACTTGGAAAATTTTCAGCTGGCTGGACCCCCCCTGGTTTTGGACTTGGAAAATTTTTGGTCTTGAGGGACCCAGCCCCCCCCCCCGGTTTTGGACTTGGAAAATTTTCGAC
>JAAUXT010080179.1_pt1 | contig 18258 bp, 12 predicted proteins | sample 7278171 | NCBI WGS metagenome assembly JAAUXT01 (sample SAMN14350112, study PRJNA611818) | marine sediment metagenome | isolation source: surface marine sediment (1.8m) | place: French Polynesia: Moorea | collected 2018-08
AACTGAAGACTAAACATTTGACTTTTTGATCTTGCTGTTTGGAATATGAGCAGAAACTTTGTATTGACGAAATCATCATGGGAAAGTTAGTTTTGGAGGTCCCCCCGTACAAGAGCGTCAAAGGAGTGCATCCCTCGGAAATCAACCGTAGCGCACAGAATGTTCCAGCTGTGAGGTGTGCTCAACATTGCATTTTTCTGCAACACAATCTGAGTGTGCCAACATTCCAGTTTCCTTTCCCAGCTCCAGCGATCAATTGTGTTCGTTCTTCGCCTCCACGCACGAGTAAGAATTCAAGGACAACACGTTTTTGTGAAACTTTCGTCCAGAGAAAAAACTGTTGATTTGATCGCAAAGTCGTGTGTTCAAGTGATTCCTGCAGATCCTGCAGAACCAAGAACCCGCCCGGTTCAACCTGATGCGTGGCCAGCTGTGCTGCATGCAGCTGTCATCAAAAAGAAATTTTCATTGTCTTCACACGAAGCAAAATGAAGCGTTTCATTTACCAAGCATTCAGGTTCATAAATATGGCATTCATCATTCTGTGGCAATACATTATGTTGTTTACGTTGCAAATGGCACAACCTTTCCATACGGAGGCAGTGCAGGGAGTGTTGTTTATCGATTCCTCTTGCAATTGTTCATGCAATCTGGACTCGTCCAGCTCTTGCTGCACTGAACCAACACTGTGTCTGGGCATCCGAGGAGCACGTGGCTGCAAACGTTTTGTGGTCCGATCGCTTGTAGAAGACAGACAGATCGACAGACAGACAAATACACACGCACACACGCACACACACCTCTTGCAAACCTGCAACAACAAGTCGAAGTTTTGCTCCCCATTCATTGTTCCTTTGGCACACGCACCAAGGAAGGACTGGTACCATTGAAGTGGACACGAGGTGCCACAGGTGAGTGCTACAAGAATGAAACTGGACATCCAAGGCTTCTCTCAACCCCGTTAAATTACCAAGGATGGAGAAAGCCTGGTGGAAGTAAACCAAGATGCAAGTTGGAGTCCACATAGGCCTCAGATCTTCAAGGAGCTCGAGCGGCTTCAAACTTCGCGGTGTCCATCATCATTATCATCAACAAATATTTTGTTTGAGTTTGCATAGAAAGCTACTGTAGCAAAAGTAAATATTGAAGCTCCTCGTATATCTAATAACCTCTTTCCCTCTTCCTCTTTTCATCGAAACGTGTTCAAGGAGCCCGTAGGAGCCCGTAGGGTTGCTCTGATGAAGTGTCTGCTCATAATTGAGTTTGACCATTCGTTTCCCTTGGAAGAGCCGTGAATATCCAGTGTCTGCAGGACGCTGAACATGATGAGAGCACAACGGTTCGCGCTGCGTTCATCTTCGGCGATTTTAGCAGGTTCCCACTGCCGAACGTTTTCACTGACCCTCACCATGTTGTCCTGCAGACCTGCAGACAGAAGCACTGCACGTAGGTTTTGAAGCTGGGGAACCAATGCTGATGCATGATCTGGGGCGATGATTGGAGTTGGGATACAGCTTTCCATCAAGTGAGTAAATATGGAAATCTTGCCAACTACATCCCTCTTCAGTTCAACCCCTCTGTACAAACACGCCGAGCAGGCAATACTAAAGAGCTGTTCATCCCGCGGGTAATACATTATTCAAGGGCAGGCAATACGGCACAAGTGATCCGGATACGCAATTAAAATCAATTTGAGGCGATGTGACGGAATGATCAGCACAAAATTAACGCGTTGCGTGTGTCTGGCTGACTGTTCAATTCCCTTGCAATTACATATGTGCAAAACATACAGCTGGAAATCAATAAACCTTCTACGTGTGGCCTTGATTGAGAAGTCAGATCTAGCTTGCCTTGAGGACGACAAAGTTAAACATGCACATGTGTGTCTGACTGAATGTTTTACGTTCTCCTATGTTCTCAAGCCAGGAGCACCGTGCATTGATTTTGAACGACATAGCCTTGTACGAGTATTCTCCTGACAAGGGGAAAGTTTTAGATGCATTCAGAAAACCGGCACAGAGCGCAGTCGAGTTCAGACGATGCCGCTCTTCGCTCAGCCCGATTCAGTTTGAGGTTCCGGAACGTGCTGGCAAAACAGACACCAACTCACTTGTTTCGACCACACAGGCTGCGCTCAATCCGATGAGGTTCCTTGCAGATGCTCTCAACATCACGCACGGGCTGCAGAGTCTCACCAAGAACCCTCCAATCTCGATGCGTTGTGTATCGAATCCCTTCTTCACAATCACAGAATCGCTCTTCAGCACGAGGTGTACACGTTGAGTCCGTTTGATCCGACGGCAAGAAAACCTCACAATTTTCTTCGTTTCATCTGAATGTGTGCCTTTTCGTGCCGGTCGACAAAGCTTGGTAAAGGAGAGACACGTATTCAAACATCATGGACAAAAAAGCTGATTTCGATAACCAAAACAAACAAACCACCACTGATCATTCGGACTCAAGGCGCAGTGTTTTGTGCCAGATGTGTTTGCGTAAACTTCTCAGGATCGAACATCCAGATAGGACAAGTTGTGTCAAGGACGAAGTTGCATTGAGATCCACGCCGTGGAGTCGGATTATCTCAACTCACGTTTCCATTGACGTAATTTTTCAAACAAGCAAAATGCCAAATGTTAAACTTCCAGAAAACGAGTGAACTACAGAACAAACATGATTACTGAACGTTTTGGACGAACACTCTTGGCCAAGTCGTGTTATTCGAAATTGTGTGTGTGTGTGTGTGTGTGTGTGCGAATGTGCGTGAATGTGTGTGCGAGAGAGAGAGAGAGAGAGAGAGAGAGAGAGAGAGAGAGAGAGAGAGACTCGGCGTGTCAGCAGAAGAGTCTCTTTCAAAACAGACACGGCTTCAATTAGCACAAATTTGCTTGTTTCAAATATGTTGACAAACGTACAAGTCTTCCTGGCCAGATGTTGAATGAGAAACTTGCACAGATGAAACATTTCGGCAAAAAGCAAAAAAAAACCCAGATATTGCTGCCAGTGAGTACATGTGCATCATTGTGTTTTTCACTTTTTGCACCTGCGCACATGGTGGCTCATTGAACCGCGGGTATTTCGGCAACTATCTCAAAGTCACAAGGTGGAAGGAAGCCTTGATTACCCTTGCGACCCGGTGTTCAGCACCGAACTCTTCGATCTTCTTCAAGCTGCTGGTAGTGATGTTGTATTTTTTCTTGAAAGTGACTTTGAATACGACGCTCAATAACTCGAACAAGAGAATGACAAGAATTGCCCAGACACGACTTCCTCAAAGTCAAAATGAAGCGGAATGAATGCTGTTTCTGTTGCAAACTCGGCTCAATATTTCTGTCATGGGGTCACAGATCACAGATCAAAGTTCCCGTCCAACAAAGCTGCGTTGTTTTTGATGTCAGGTTCTGCATTTAAATGGCATCCATCTCTTTTGGTCGGCAATAAGTCGTCAAATTGGTGATTGTTTGTCAATTCCTCTTGGCGTAGTCGACTGGAAAATTCCCCCAGAAAAAGTTCCCAGCGTTTATTGTGATGTATGGGCATTTTACACTTGCGAGTCTGGCTTCGACGACGCAGATAGAATTTCAATATTGGCCACAGAGTTTCATAGCAAATATGTATCAGCGACCTGAATCCTGTTCAAGCCTGCTAGAGCCGACCGTGAAGCTGCTTAGCGGTCATCTGGGTCCATTCGTGTCACAAATCAGTCGACGAGGGTCACAGAAAGTTTACCAAATTGAGTTGGTCCAGCGTCAAAGCCTGAGAAGCCTGGCAACACTAATTCCATTTCGAACAGCCATTCGGTGTCAATTAGTCCTGACCATCAGCATGAATGATCCTTTGTGGACCGGCACCAGACTGAGAACCTGGCTGAGTCTCGACAGCAGAGCAGGGTCTAATTTGAATGGCTTTGAACGAAGAGAACTGCCGAGCAACCACGAACCTTCTCGGTTTTTATCTTGGGATTAAAATATGCTCGGCGCTTTGCAAATTACACCGCGGTGGTCTGCCTGGCTGAAGAACTTCAATTTGGAAAGAGAGTTGAACTGTCTATTGTGAATGATGGTCTCGTATGGAGCTCTTTCATCCACTGTGGGTTGATATCTATCAGCAGCAAGCATCGAACGTCGATTGATTGAAGTGCGAGATCAGTTGCACATTGATCAGATGTCAATACAAACAGCGAAAGGGTTCAAATCCTCACCGCACGAAAAAACGCGCAGTCTACCCACAAAATGCCTCTGCCAGCGATTATGGCTTGGAAATCTGCTGACACTGAAGCAACATTTCTCAACATTTCTTGGTTCCTCGAACAAATGGAAAGTTTTGTTATGAACAACAGTGTGGTTTGTTGGCCTCCAAAGTCTTCGGTTTCTAACAACAAAAGACTGCTTTGTGGTTCTCTTGCGTGCACACGGAGGGAGCGACATGTTCTGATCACTGAGTCTCCGTGGGCACACAGGATGGATGCTGCCATTCCAGAGGTCCCAGTCGCTTCCAAAATGACCCACCTTCAGAGATTCACTGCTGGACTCGTAGGAGTCTTGCTGAATGCCGCTGTCGGTGCTGATGTTCTCGACGTGACCCGTGCTGTTGGTGACGGTGGTCTGGGGCAGGTCTGTCCCTCCAGGGCTGCGCCGCCCCCAACTCGTTCTCGTGATGTGTCCTCTCCGAGGGACACTCTCCGTCTGCTCAGTGGTCGCATTGGAGACGAGGTTGTGGAATGAGTCGATGTAGTCATAGCCAGGTGCAGTGGAAGTTGAGGACTGCAAAATGCAGCCAAATGGGGTTTCTCTTGTGGGATTCGCAGATATGGTTCTTGTGGAATTTGCACGAGAATCCTCCGGTGGGTTACCACTTGAAACCTTCCTCAAGAGTGAGGGATTTTCACAGATGCTGACTTCCTTATCAAGCTCCTTGACAACACTTGTGAGGTCAACGGTATGATTTTTCAGACGGGTGTGCTGGAGCAAGGGGCCTCTGGGCGGCTGTTTGACGCTGATGGCGGGGGCAGCGGGCGCAGCGGGCGCAGCGGTCGTGGGAGCCACCTGGTCCGCGGCCTCAGCGCTGTGGTGCCTACTCACCGCGTATCTCCTCCAGCCTTGGCTCGGTATGTACCTCCTGGGGCTTCCCTGATAAAGAGCCACGCTGAGTCCCTCCACATCGCCGTGAGTTATCTCCGATACCTCTCGCTTCATCTTGAGAGGATCTCGTAAACTGGCACTAATTTGTTCTTCCAATTCAGGGGAAATAGTTTTGAGCAGTTTTGGGTCACGGTTATCCGAGTACTTTCTCAGGACAACCTTCTGTTTGTTGGGTCCCTCACAGCCGTGACTTTTTCGCCTCGGAGTTGAGGGAGCGGAGCTAATATCCTCATCACTGCTCCACACAGCGATGGGAGGCAGAGGTGCCTCGATGTTCTTATTTTCGTCTGTCTCGTCGTGAATACGCAAGTATCCTCTGGCATTCATCACGGACAATTTCTCCAACACTGAATTGTTGTTGTGGGACTCAGTCGACTCCATACTGGAGGTGTTGGACGGAGTCCGTGACCTGTTTGAAGGGGATCTTGACCTACTTTTGAGAGACCTTGACCGCTGACTTGAACTGTCACCTTTGTTGCATCCATCTCCGCTGTCGTTGCTTCGTGACCTTTTCGTGAATGAGAATATTTTCCTCAAAAATCCTTGGCTCTTGTCGTGTTGTGGGGTAAGTTTGCTTGTTCCCTGATGTCCATTATCTGTTTCGTCGGCCTGTAAAGTATTTTCCAAAGCCAGAAGCATTGTCTTGTCCCCATCAGACGGGGACCGCACATGTCCCTTCTTGGCTGACGGCACTCTGCTTTCCTGCACCGTGTTCTCCAGGAGAAACTCAGCAGACTTGGGTCGCCCGGTCAAGCCTCTTTTTCTTTCAATTTTCATCTCTGATTGCGCCTCGGCCGCCGCAGAGCCCCGGGGGAGCGGAGGCCTTTTCCTTCGCCAAGCGCTATTCAACTCATCCACCGTAGCGGCCATCTGAGGATTCGTGTTTCCTTCTGGGGGCGCGATGTTCAGTGTATCATAATCCAACGAATAGTGCTTGGTGAGCGATGGCTGGAACAGTTTTGCAGTTACGATGTTGTTTTCCGAATCATAAACACAGCAGCTCTGAGTGGTAACGACAGGCTGAATAGGTGTGGTGGTGGAAGCCTGGATGTTCGTCGCGTTGAATTCCACGCTCGCTCTGCTGTTCTTGTTTCTCGAGTCTTGTTCTGTAGTGGTCGGTGCTGAGTAGCGACGGTGCAGATCTTCCTGAAAGGTGCATCTGAGCCTCCTTCTACCTGCGCTGGTATGTTGAATGGGAATGATTCTGCTCCTCTCTCCGCCGGGCTGGGAAGTGCGGCTGAAGTAGTAGTACGTTGATCCACTTGTTCGATTATCTCTGAGCTCTGAGTCCAGGTTACTCGAAGATACATTGCGCTTCACTGGCTGCCACCACCTGGAATTATTTTGCACAATCTGGGAATCAGGCAAATTATTCCAGGTAGCCTTGGCAACTGGAGTACAAACATCATCACTGGGAGTATCAGGTGAATCTGACTTGCGCTCATTCAGATTCCCCTCAGAGGTCGCAACGGAGGCACTGCGTTGTTTGGATTGGGCAAGGCGATTGGGTGCCGTCTTACTGATGAAGGCATTTGTCGGTGCAGAGCGCTGGATACTGGAGATTCCAGCTTTGCTAGCATTGGTATCAATTCTCACTCCTTCTTTTGCAGGCGAAGGATAAGAAAAAACAGCTGCGCGCTGCTGCAGGCGAGAAGTGCGTGAGTAAGAACTTCTTTGATGCACAGATGGCATTGCCGGTTCCACATTGTCGCACGTCGCTGTCCTATCTCCTGTCGCGCTGTCCCAGTCGTCCTTGTGTCCATATCCATTGCACACATTGTTCCTGAGCCCGTCAGTCCGAACAATAACAGCTTCATTCGTATTGCAGTCTCGGGGTCTCCTGCGGCAAACTTCATATTGTGACCTCACATAATTTATGACCGAAGATCCCGAGCGATTTTCGTGTTCAATTTCGTTTCTTTTATTGCTGAACTGTTCATTCGCCGTTATCACACTTTGAGTGCTTGGCTCAGCTGTGTTATGAGGGTTGATAAATACTTGGCCTGTCCTGGAATTTTCTCGGATTGAGTGCGTAATAGAGGGTCGCAAAGCCCGTTCTGTGGTCAGCGATCTTTCATCGCGATCTGTAAGTGCGACAGCTTTATCCTGCTCCAGGGCTGACTCTGTCTCCACCTCCAGAACCAAGTTGCAGGCGGCGGGCGCGCTCGTAATAGGCTGATGGAGTTCGGAAACAGGCGAGACGGCCTGGTGATTTGTGTCCGCGTTCAGCAGGTTCTCTGTTGACGAGCAGTTCCTGGTGTCGGTTTCCAGGCTGCTCCTTCCCTGGAATTAGAATGAAGAAAGAACCATGTATTTTTGGATTTCTCTGGAACTGGAACAAAAACAACAAAGGAAGAGGCCACGAAGTTCATTCTTCAGTCGCACTGAAGTTCACAAGCTCCCGAACTTGTCAAGAGGAACTTCAGTCTTTGAAATCCAAAAACACATCATCCTGAGAATCTGTGTCGCATCGTCGCATCGTCCTTGTCACCCGAGCTCTTGGCTCACACAAAGTTCTGACGTCAAGGGCTGCCATAAAGACAGCTCTGAAAAAAAACCCACATTAGATTGTTCCTGAACGATTGCTATGAGATGTTTTGTACTGCTTCGGGATTGTTTTTCAACACCTCAAACCTGAGGCAGATTCAAGATCGCTGTCACAACAGTTGTCAATTTGTTCGTTGGTGGAGTGGCAACTCTGCCGTGAGGAACAGAGTCATCGAGTCCATAGTGCATTTGTAAACATTGCTGGTGAACTGCATTTGCATGAGAGACAAACAAAAGCGTAAAACAACAATAAAAGCAACCTGTGACTTCATACCTACATATCTTGCAGTCAACAGAAGACTGCAAATGAGGAAGGGGAATATGATTTATGATGCAGAGGTAAATGGTGAACAGGTTTTGTGAACATGGATCTCTGGAGCCAATTAACTCTACAATAACAAGTATCGCTGTTTCGGGGATCCAGGATATCCATCTTCTCTCATCAGTTGATGATTTCGGCATCGAGAGACTCAAGAGACCAGTCGTCAAGTGATGAACCCAAGCTTGCCCTGAAACTTATGCGACGTATGCTGATTTCAATCTTGGAATATCCTTCCCGGCGTCAAAATTCCAGTTGAGAATGCTCAAGTGATGCCATGTATGCATGGTTGACTTTTCAAAGGCATCTGCTGTGTGAGTTTTTATGTTCAATGTGTCAAGGTTTTAGTGCGCACGAATACCGCTTCACAACAAACAGAAGAATCACACCAAACAGTGTTTCGCTCAGAACACAAGAAAACATTACACACACACCCGATTCAAATGGAGAAGTTGGACGTAATCCAGCTGCACGACCACCTGATTTTTTTGTTTTGCAAGAGGAGCTCATCCACAACACCTGAGTGTTTCCTGATGATCCATGGCCGCAATTGTTGATGTGTCTCTGGTTGTCAGGCAATTTGTAACATATTGTTGTGCATACATGTACTCGTACGTCAGTACAAACGTAAAGCAAACAGTGCAAGATTCGTGAATTGCCACGCGTTGGTATTTTATGGATTTGTGCACAGGTTTCGATCACGGATGCAATGCTGAGGGCGAAAGAGAGAACCGGAAATGGCAATTAACGCCAAGGCTTCGGCTCTTCACTCTCTCCGCCCAAATCCTGATGCTCTGACGTCCGTGAGAAGGTAAATCAGGTTGAGTTTGGGGACCTGTCGAGGTATCTTCGGTGGAGGTGCCGGTAAATCATGACGGACTGGGCGTCGTTCCACTTGTTTTTGGTGCAGCTGATTTCAGATTTTCAGAGCAACAATACCAATCAAGATTATCTCGACACGTCCAATTGTGACGTGGTTCTGAAGGCCTTTGTTGAATTCCTTTCGAATTTGGCCGGCGTTCAAAAGAGCAATCTTTGTCAGCTTCGATCACAGGAAACATCTTTGAAAGAACCACCGGGAAAACCCAGCCAACTCTGAACTTTCGTTTTGTGGAGAAAGAGAAATACGTGTGCCAGTTGGGCCTGTGTGGGGCCTGATGCTCCGAAGCGGACTCCTACCCACATACGTTCATTCAACCAACAACATTGCAAGCTTCAGCCCAAAGCGAACAAGACACAAGATTCATGCACTCCACACCTTTTCGTTAAAATTTGTGAAGTAAATGTTGTACAGGCTGATGTCACTTCCAACATCTGCTCTGACAGGAACATCCAAACCCATTTGCTCGCCCACGTCGCTTCAATTCAAGCAAACAGCTGCAGATCGACAAAGTGAACCGTGCTTTTGTTCACCCTGCAGAGTGTTTTGATTCTTGAATGTGAAAAGATTTGCATTGCAGGACCGCTGGTGCTGAAGGACTGAGAAAGTTTCGTGCAGGTCTGAAGGAGTGCACGCGTAAACTTTGGCGTGTCATCTTGCTGCTGGGAGACTGAAACTATTGGCAGCCAAATTGCGAGAACAAGGCTCTGTTCGGATACTTACAACAAGAGTGACATAAACCTTCGTCTTGTGTAACACTTCCATCACCACGAGAACAATTATATCCAAATACATTCATAGGTAATTCTGTTTCGTATCCGTGACGGTCCGCAATTCACAGGATTGTGCTTCAAAATGCAATGAACGGGAACCACATGTAGGGAACGTGTGCACCAGCGGGTCAAAAATACACCCGAGTCTGATTGCTGACATTTTCTTTGCCCGCAAAACGTCGGGAGGTAACACGGAGGTAGAAATACATGTTATGATGTATGGATCTGCATAGGTATAAAGTAAACACTGCACAGAAATGAGTGGCAACGGCTACTACAGCCCACCTGAAACTCACCTTTCAGTACCGCAAACAATGTAACAAAACAGTCTTGAGGTTTTACACTGCCCTTTTTCACTTGATGTGAGAATTGAACTGTGTTCTGCAGGTCCGAGTGTGTGTCGTCCACGTGGACCCAAGACATTCCTTTCTTTCACTGATGCCTCATGCATAGAAGAACAACACAGACACCATCCGGCACTCATTTGTACAGGGAGCCGTCCATTGAGGTGAACGTGAGAGAGCCTATTTGGTTATTGCACTTGCAAGATTGCTTTCACTGCAGCAGTCTCTGAAGAAGCGCACCAACTGCAACTCTCTGCCTGATGTGTGGACATGACCAACACAAGACCACTTCCACCGCCTCGCAAGCGTCTGATCACAAAAAATAACTCAATTCTGGTCTTCCTTTCAGTCAACATGACTGTCTGGTCTGGCAGAGACCTGTTTGGACGCAGGCAGTTTCTCTTCTTGCCTGTGATATCATCGTTGTGCAATCATCACCTTGACTTGCGGCTGCTTGGTGTACATCCTATCCAGTTTGTTGTGCCTGACATGCTTGTTGTCGCAGTGGTTTTGTTTGCAAAAAGAAGGATGAGTACATTTCATGGCAAACGTGGGGCCTCTGGATGTACGATGTGGTCTTAGTTAGTACAAATTGTGGGCAAGAAGTGATTCTGACAACTTACCGCTGCAAGAAAGGACAAATTTAGTTGCAAGGCCTGTGAAAGTCCTGCAAAGAACCACGTTCAGCACGCAAAATGGACATCCACACAAAACAAAAGGAGTGATTTGATGATGATGACGTTTTCGTGACTCAGTCAGAGAGTACGATTGTTATCTTGTTTGTTCTCGAGTTGCTTCCGAAAATGACTTTTCAGAAAATGAGAACCGTGCACGGAAAGCTGCAGGTCTCCTCGTTTTGTCGTCCTCCGGACTGAGCCCCTCGTATGAGCCCAGGCATTTCAAGCAGACAGATCTTTTTTGTGTGTACGCTGCTGCAGAAAAGCGCTGCGCGTGTTTGATGTTCATCAAGAGAGCCTGGATAAACCGAAAAAGAATGAAGATCTGTGGTAACCTTGAGAAATCCAACAAAACAACCCACCGTCAAGTATTTGCGTATCCACTGCATACCCGTGAACATATCCTACAGATTCTGTTGATTTCGTTTTTTTGTTTGTTTTCATGCAACCAACCTCGTGCAGCCTCATCCAACAACTAGTCAGGTTGATATCTGTGTCTGTGTTCAAACTTGTTTTTCCTGCAACGGTGATGATCGAATCCCAGGTCTCGCCCTACCTGTTGGGCTTAATTGGAAAGCAGACATTCTTCCTCGCCCAGACAACTTGATGAATGGCTCCTGAAACCATTTGTGAAACGCACAATCCAGCCGCAAAATTTTGCGCCACGACCTGCTTTTATTTTTGGTTCTCGAGACGAATTTCTACATCAAGAAGGAAAGATCAAAATGCTGGGAATTTACGTCCGTGGGATGAAGTAGGGGAGTGCTTTCCATCCCATTCTCTGGCAAGCAGGGTTCAAATTTGGCGGAAGGAATTTTTCTCTCTGATCTCAAGAAAAATTGCTCAGGCTGAACCAACGTGTGGAGATGGAACAGGTAAGAAGTTGCACCTTCTGCCTGAGTCACGCCTCCTCCTGTTATAACATTTAAAATACTTGTCTTCCTGACAAGCAGAGATGATTTATTACGCTGAGCGATGTGAGGCATTTGCACCTCCTTTCTTCAACTTTTTCCTCTTTGTTGCAGATTGAACCGCAGGCAGGGATCTGGAGACAAAGCGTCTCCGTTCGTGTCTGTGCGGGGTTTTCCTGACATTCTGCTTCAGGAAACACTGATTGTTTGGACGTTACACCACCATCTTCAATGTTATGCGGCACAAATTCGGCGGAACTGTCTTGTGCCTGCCGTGCATGGACCGCATTGTTCTGCAAGGGACAGGACCGTGGTCCTGGGTGTGAGAAAGCCACGCACAAGGCTTCGTGCACTCACTTCAGCTCGTGAATTGCATTTACAAAGTCGATAAATGTTTCTTCCAATAAATTTGCAGCTTCAGGTAATTACATTTATCATCACCCAGACCCACCAGCTTCATTAATTATGTAAGACTGATCAAAAACCACTTAGTTTCAATAAGTACAAAGCATTCCATCAGAATTTGACAGTTGAATTCAGGAAATGGATTCTAAATGCAAATTTCCGTGGCAACCGACATTTACAACCAGATGTGGTAGGAAAAGCACTTAATGCCAAAATCCTGCACAAGCCCAAGTGCCATCAGAATCATATCTCGTTGGGCCGTTCAAGCTGTGGTGAATTTTGACCAGTGTCATGCCAACAATTAACGTAGCTTGACGTCGGTCGATTGAGTTGTGCCTGTGCGTACACCACAAAGAGCAAGCAAGCTTTGGGGGGAGGGCGCTCGGAATCTTTCCGCCGGAAACATTCACGCTTCCGGAACGTTTTTCCTGCCCGTTGGTTGATAATTGCGCCCTGTGGAGGAGTCTTGTGTTACAAAATCAATTCTTTTTGGTTTCATTCACCTTCGACAGCCATTTGGGAAGTCACACAGAAATGATCAGGGTCAACAAGTGACAGACAACGTTGTTTTTTTCTCGAATTTGGATAAACAAGCCAAGTGAGACCACGCAACTGGACGTCTGGATGACCTTGAAGCCCATACATGAATAATCTAATCACATTCAGACTCCTGAACATTCAAGCGCCATCGTCAACGTCCAGACTTCCAACAGGTGCTGACCACCAATGTTAATGTTAAATGAATAGGTCTTCGTATGCAGACTGTCAAACCTCAATTTGCACAGGAGCACGCTGAAACACTTGGGTTTGGTTGCAACCGCATTCATGCAACTGTCTGCTGCTCCGAGCTCTCTGGGGATCGCTTGGCAGGTGTGCTCTTCATACCAAAGTACAGACGTGGCACATCCTGAAGGCATGGAAATTGTGTTTGATATGTGCAAATCGGAGACCGATTGCCCCGGTCCTTCGCTCAATCACTGCCGAGATTGGGTCCAAAGCGTGGAGCGCAACTACAAACGTCCTTTGCGCCAGGCCTCTTGGACGTGAATTTTCTAATCGTTGTCTTAATTTGTTGAATTTGATCTGGAAAAGTTTTGACTTTGTGAAAAATAAGTCACAAACAGCTGCCGGTGCGAAAAATGCCAGATTCTGACGTGAAATTTGATCCCATGCAGCGAAGCCACCTCCAGCGCGGCCCTGACGGTGAACAGAGAGATCGGAAACGGCAGCCATTGCGTGCTTGATTCAAAGCGAGTTTCCAAACTGAAGTGAGAGCGTCAAAGAGAAGCCTTCCCCCCACGGGATCTCTCCAGGCTTGAGTGCGCCGTACCTTGTTCTTATCTGAAGCGCCCACGTTGTGGAAACATTTTGAAAGAAATAAAACATGAAAGGAGTGGAAACCAAAACGGAAATTGACGTTCTTGGACTGAACAGCTAAATCTTGTGGAAATCAGAGGTAGAACAGACGAAAATCCCCAAACATGCTTTTTGTAAGCCTGTCAGGCTTTTGTCTGGTGGAGCGCAAGGCGCTACGAGTATTGGTGAATAATTTGTGCCATGGTGCCCGTGTGACAACGATCTTGGTTTGGTTTTCGTACAGCTTACTCCAGCGTATTCTAAAGTGTGGTTCCAAGACCCAGGCTGCCCGACGCTGCGAAAGCTTTGACATCTCACGCGGATCTGTGGCCCCCACACGCACAACGGTTCTCACGAGAACATCTTTGGGTTGAGGACCTTGCGGGAGGGACCCTGGTAAAGACAAGATCATCCCTCCTCCACGTACGCTGATCCTGGGTCTGACAGGGGGCCTCGTCGTTGTCTGAATTCATTACAACGTCTTGAATCCGCGGAGCTTTGAATCTGTTGACAATCTCGTGCAAGTTTAATTTTCAGCTGGCGAAAAGTGTCCACATCATTATCCACTGCACAATCGTCTCGGCAGAACTTGTTGCAGATGCAAGCCAGAATCAGTCTTCGAGCTCACAAGTTTTCATTCATTCATTCATTCATTCATTCATTCATTCTTTGACGACTGAATTTGGGCGCAAAAGATCCTGCGCAGAAAAAACATGGATTTTTCACCATTTCTGTCGCACATCAGCACACACGCACTCGTACCTGTGCAATATCCGCTGGCTTCACCAGCATGTCACAAAATTGTTGAACACAAGCTCTCTGACTGAGCCGCATCTGGTCTGCAATGCGGTGGCAATGTGTCTGCTTTGGTTTCGGTGAACAGAATTCCTCAAAAATTTTCCATCAGCAAATCCTGAAACAATGAAATGTGTGAATAGAAAATAGTACTTACAAATATGGAAGAAAAGTGGAACTTCAGGCAGCTGAACATGATTCTTGCTCATCCGACACGAGGTTTATTCAGAATGAATGGAAAAAGGAACAGCTACAGCGATTTGTGTTGTATCGATACAAGCAGACAAAATCAATTTCACGACAGCAAGTGTCTGTACATTGATCCGTGAAGCAAGTATGTTGTAAAGGTCCCCATAATTTCGTGCAATCTGTCCTGCACAGACGACACATTCCCCAATAAATAATAGACTATCAAGGTAAACAAAGATAAAGGGGGCTTGCACAAAGCCGCCTCCTGTATGCTTGGTTGATTGTCCTGAGAGTGTCGTCACATCTGTTTCTCCGCTGAACAGGAGCTGCGCAACTGCATCTGTGCTTCTGAGCTGGAACGAACAGATTCAAAGCCTCAGTTGCAACACGACTCTGCAGCCATGGGCACTGTCGCTTGTACGAGCGAGTAAAAAAGCATCCAGTCACCGAAGTTTCGTGTCACACCAACCTTCAACCAGCTGGCGAGTTTCCACCAATGGTAGTCTTGATACCAAGGAGCACTTCGAGTTTCATTGACCAGAGGTCGATTTTGTTGTTGACAATCCAACGATCGGGCTGACAGTTGCTTTGTGAGGACAAAGACGATATTGACGAAGAATCTGAAACTCTGGACTTTTCAACTGCATGCTGAGTCGAGTCGAGTCACTCCTGGAAATGTTCACTGAACGAAGATGAATCGAAGGTCGTTGTGCTACGTTTAAGATGCAGCAAGAAACAAAAAGCTTTCCTGAACTCCTTGGATTTCCAAACGTAAATAAACGGATTCACACACATTGCACTGAACCAAAGCAAGAAACTGACGTATTTCAACACAACCAGCACAGCCAGGCTGTCGTGATTGTCGAATGAACCGAACAAAATGGATGGCAAGTACAGCACAAAGTAAAGTCCAAGCACAATACACAACATTTTGGTAATCTTGTTGTCTCTCCGCAGTTTCTTGTAGTCGGCGCTCAGCGGCGCTACAGCGGGTGCCACCGACGCCCGCTTGAAAGCGACGAACGCGATGCGAGCGTAGAGAGCCACGTTTGTGACGGTGAGTATCGTGAAGAAGGGCGTGGCGATTCCGTAGAAGTACACAGAGCTCCAGGTTGACGTGTCGCATGGCTCCTCTGGCCGCAGATGCAGATGGAAAGGAAGCAGAACGGGACCAACGACGAAGCTCAGTGTCCACATGAAAACACAAATTCCAATTGCTTTGCGCACGTTCATCAGAGTGTGATATCTCAGAGGTTTTTCGATGAAAATGAATCTGTCGACGGAGATCAGGAAAATTCCGACGATAGATCCGATGGACTGAAGGCTTCCAGTGATCTCCTTCGCCAGACACAGTTTTGACCACATTTCGAAAGAGCTGAGATCCACGTGAGGTGAACCTAAAGTATTTGGTTCACCAAGGTGTGGCTCCTCAAGTGTCGCTGTCCACTCACTCCGATTGAATCCTTCGGACACATTCACGGCTCTTCCAGCGTAATTCACCACAACCGACAGTGGTGTCAAAAGTCCAGTCTGAAAATCGTTCAGAGCCAGGCTAAAAATGAACACATTGGTCGCAGACTTCAGGAAATCATATTTCAGAATCGCTACCATGGTCAGTCCATTCCCGAAGACAGACAGTACAGCTTGGAAACATTTCACAACATAGTAGACCAAGTCCAGGGTGACAATTGAGAGATTCATGGTCACAGCTGTATGGCAAACAACACCGCGCAGGCAAATCCTTGCTGCAAGTTCATGCCTCGCAGAAAACTGCGTGTTGATGGAGATATTTCGCGTCAGGCACCTCACGTGCAGCACAAAGTCAAGAAAGAGAATCCTTTGTTCGTGAAAATGGTGACGTCAACTGAAAAATGAATGAAAAGAAACAAATTGAAATACATTTGAGACCATTGTTCGTTTTGTCTCAGTGCTGCGTCAAAATTCTTCACAACAAAGGCAAATTGTTCGTCTGCAAATTGCGGTGGAGTCATTCAGAGGCGAATCCAGGATCAGTGGAAACCACATCTCGTTCTGGCCAGGGTCCCACCTTTGGCAGTGAGAACAAACAAATAACTGGCCCGAACTTCAAAATGAAAACGTGTAAAAAGTTTTTCTCTGGGTCTCAAATTGTTTTGGGGCCACGACAGGTGGAGGAACAGTGTGCGCATCAACATTCCCGGGCTCGGATTGATCGGACCTTGACCATGGATCTCCTCAGAGCCTGCACCCGACTCACTTCATCGTCTCAAACACGAAGTTATTGCCTTGTTATGTGACGAAAAATTGGCAAACATTCAGGACCCTCAGTTGGCACAGTACCAACTTTCAATGAAGAAAGTTCTTGGCAACTTCAGTCCGGATAAATGGTTGAAAGACTTGGGCACATTGATGACGCGACTTCCAATGGAGAGAGGCTTCAACAATCTTTTGCTTCTGACAACGTGCGAGTTGCATTCAACAACAGTACAGTGTAAATTATGCACATATATTTTAATTGTATCTTTGAACAAAATGGTGAAATTCGGTGTCTTATATTTTCTGGTGTCATTCTCACGAGCCGCAGAAAAACCACCGCGCGAAGCTGAGGGTGCGCAACGTTGACCCGCGCAGACAACACGGAAAAAGAGCACAGGCAGATGGAACAAGTTTGAAAAAATATGAATGAAAGCAAGGTGGACAACAGGGAAGACAACCCAGAAAACACGAGTAAACATCAAGAATAAGGTGTACACTTAAATGCAGAACTGGAGACAAGTCAGAATGAGAAGGCGCTTGTGCAAGTAATCCCTGGGTGGAGCAAATGTGCTGTCAGTGCATGCTGACACAAAGAGCTGGATGCTCGTTTATTCTGTTTTTCAAACCTCTTGCGTTCTTTGTCGTGATATAAAAGCGACGCACGCCAAACTTTGTTCGAGTTCGATTCGCACACAGTGAACCACCCACTTTTGAACACACTTCCGGGACTGCATGGTTCGCTGAACATTGCCCAGTCGACACAGCGTGAATCATGCATGTTTGCTGCGTTTTCAGATCGCCACACGCAGCAATGTCACTCAACAACTGCTACGGACAGAGCCAGGACTGCGAGTTTGCGGCGGACGAGCTGTTAGAAAACTTGTCAAAGATACAGAGGGATATTGGATCGCTTTTACCCAGATTGCAAACCTTGCGAAGTTTACTGACCAGGTTCGTTTTCAGTCGCGCGAGCGCGACTAAAGTGATCGGTATCCGTCTGTCTGTCTGTCAGTACACACCTCAGTTTCCATGACAAAGTGAGGGGGGCACTTGTCAAGGACAAGTTGAGCCGCACTGAGAAAGAAACCTGTGTGACCCCGCCCCCTCACCACGTCATGGGGAAAATAAAATGCAACCCAATGCGCGCCACAATGCCAGATTTTGCCCAATTCTTTCCTGTAAAAATGTTTCCAAACGACTTTGGATACTGCTATGTGTTTTTGCCCTTTTGCACTTTTTGTGCGGACATTTTTCTTAACTTTGAAATCTGCTTTTCATTCTCAGCGAAGACGTTCTGGACTGCAATGACTCGCTGCTGCAAGAGAACATCTTCATTGCTCTTGCGAAGGTCAAGACAGTCGCAGACATTACGAGCAGCCGCTCAAGACGACACGAGGTAAATTTTTGGTGTCTGCACGTACAAAGGAGGAAGAAGTCATGATGTTGATGAGCAGTTTCTGTGGAGTGGGTTGTTTTGATGATATGGTATTTCAGCACGCTCAGAGCAGCTCTGTCAGGAGTGGTGAATGGCAGACAGCTGTAGTCAATGGATACCTGTCTTCCCGCTCTGGCGTACCGTACGAGGTTTGCTTTTTATATTTCCTTAATTTTGCGATGGCGTACCCATTGCTCAATTTTATCAAACCAAAACAACACTCCAACAAAAGTACTGTGAGTGTGCAATTATCA
>JAAUXT010012508.1_pt1 | contig 18255 bp, 20 predicted proteins | sample 7278171 | NCBI WGS metagenome assembly JAAUXT01 (sample SAMN14350112, study PRJNA611818) | marine sediment metagenome | isolation source: surface marine sediment (1.8m) | place: French Polynesia: Moorea | collected 2018-08
CCAAATTGGTTGGTGCATGAATATTACAGAAGGTTCTGGATGGATATAGAATAATGTGGTTGTATACGGATATTTCTAGAACATGACAGAAGTTTACCGAATATACTACACCAACAGGTTCTCCAGAGGACTCAGGGGCCCAGGAACCTCTCCCATGTCGATTGTCCCCACAAAACCAAATCGCAACTTTGAATGTGAGAGTTTGATTTTTGAAGTCAAACCTCGCTTGTTGGATGCACTGGTGGTTCAAGCTCCAGTCTGCTTCAAAGCGAATGAAACTTTACAAAAGAGATTCAGAGGTTGGTCCCGTGGGTTTTGAGGGATCCAATCACCTCCGCCTTCCGAAAGAAACTTTCACCCCTCAGAAAGTAACACAATATTTCCCAGGCAAAATAGACTTCAGAGTTGGAAGTCGAGGTCCCTTTGACAAAATCGTGAAACCACCAGGGATTCGAGCCACTTTGCCGTCGGCTGCAAACGTACGTCTGCGACGCGTTCGTAAATCCTTCTCCATCCGTTAATTCCTCCCGCGCTGAGTGCTCTCCGAGCAGCTCAAACGTTCTGTAATTGGAGCATAAATACCCCGCAAAGCGTCTCTTTGGCGGACTCGCTGGCATTTCGTCAATCCGTAAAATCCGCAGCCAGAAGCAGATTCAAGTCCTGAACGTGAATACGAGGGTGATTCCAAAACTTGTGCGCGCATGTGATGATGATCTGAGCGATCAAATCTTTGCAGTCAAAACTTTTCGGTCAAAATTTTGAATACCAGCGATCAAAATTAAAGAGACAAAACTTTTTTTGCAAAATGCCAATGTAATAACTCATGCGATAAATGACACAGCATGCAACTAAACGTGGTGCAACAAGCACAAAAATAGTCTCAATGTCAATAAGTCTGATCCTCGTCATCATTTGGCTCTTCTTCTGTGGACTGCCCTGACCCCTCTGGTTCCGAATCCGGTTCTGAGTCTGTGTGCAGCGGGTCTTCTGTTGGCACTGGTATCCCCTGTCCTTCAAAATATTGCCCTTCCACTGAGATACATTTCCTCCACCTGGTCTCCATTCCAAGAATTGAGGCTCTGATTTTGTCTCGAGACATTTTCCGGAGTTCTTGTTTCACAGCGTTCTGCAGGTCGTCAATGTTCTGGAATCTCCTGCCCCTGAGAGTGGCTTTCAAGGTCGGAAACATGAAGTAGTCGCACGGTGCGAGGTCAGGGCTGTAAGGCGGGTGATTGAGCAGGTCAATATCATGTTCTCCAAAGTATGCAATTGTCAATATCGCTGTGTGTGCAGGCGCGTTGTCTTGTTGCAAGTACCAGTCACCTGTGTCCCACATCTCTGGTCTGTACAACCAGACGCGCTCCCGGAATCGGCCCAGTGTCGCGATGTAGTCCTCTGCGCTAATTGTCTTGTTGTTGAACTCGAAGTAAATGATGCCTTTCCAGTCATAGAACATAGTGAGGAGGGTCTTCTTTGCGCTGCGTGACCGGAGAGCTTTCTGAGGTCACCTGGAACCCTTCGGGAGCCACTGACTTGAGCGTGACTTAAGCTCCGGAGAGTAGACATGCACCCAAGACTCGTCCGTGCAGATGACCTTTTGGAGCAGATTGGGATCGTGTTGCAGCATTTCCAAATTCATCTGACAAAGGGTGACACGGAACTGGGCCTCAGATGGTTTCAACACTTTGGGAATGAACTTGGCATTGATCTGGCGGAGTTCTAAGTCCTGCAGCAACCTGTAGACGGAACCCACACTCAGTTGGCTGAGATTTGACAGTTCAGACACAGTGCGGCGGTTGTCCTCTTTGAGTAGTGACATCAGCAGGTTCTGACATTGCTCAGTTCTGGTGGTTCTTGGTCTTCCTGACCGCGCCTTGTCATCGATGGGTGCCGCAGGGTTGTCTTTGAATCGGCGCATCCATCGTCGCACACTTGCCTGAGACATGCAGTCGTCTCTGTGCACTTGGCGCAGCTCTCTCCACATCTGAATGGCAGTCTTCTTCTGTGCAGCGTGAAATTTGATGACTGTTCTTTGTTCAAGATGCTTCTGCATGTTTCCAAAAGTTGTGAGCAAAAAGAAGAGACCGGTTAAAATTTTGAGTGAAAAGTAATGACCATTCATTGCAATGCAACAGCAAGAACACAGGCAATCGAGGTCAGTTCTTTCAGGCCTATTTTTAGATCGTCTCTGAGATCGACAGAGGCATGCCGTGCGATGGTCTTCAACACCTGAGTAAGGCTGAAGGTCATGAGGAGTCGCTCAGTTAATCCCAAAAAAATCGGAGCAAAAGTACCGTCCGAAATCACGTGTCAATCAAAAGTATTGGAATCCCCCTCGTAGAGCAGTGAGTTACGTGAAAATTAACACCGAAACCTGATTATTCAAAATTCTTCACAAGTTTTTGTTTTGGAAATTCCTTTTTTGTGGGGCGAGCAGAGAAAGGCCATGAATGAGGAAAGGAGAGAAGCTGTTTGGGTTTAAAATATCATGAAATCGGTCGCGTTGCAGAAATTCTTGATAAAATTTGCTTTGCACATGAAAATCCAGAAGCGAGCTCCTTCGAGTCCTGTTTTTCAATCCGTGTCTCGGCGACGCCCTTCTGTGCGAAGTGGTCTCCTGCAACAACAAGGAGACACTTGGGGCTTGCTTCTCTTTGGCTGTCACCGTGCCCCAACATGTATGGTCTGCGGATAACTCTGCCTTCTGGAATGCCGTGAACATCTCGTGTGTCATGGAGGGAGGTCAGGGCTGCTTCTTTCTTCCTTGGAGAGAAAAGGCTGGTTCTTGATTGAGTCTCACCTGAAACTTTGTGTCATCAATCCCAAAGATTTCAAGCCAAATTTGGAGTTCTCTGGAAAGCCAGACCACTTTCCTTTGTTTTCGTTGAACACACGGATCTGGCCGGACCACGTCACACCGGATGCGAACAAATTCAGAAGATGAGGTGAGACGGGATATCAAAGTCCGTTTTGAGTTAGACTTCATTCAGTGTGCCCCGAAAAGGAGTCAAAAGGCACGCAACGCAAGCACACGCGGCCCAAGGCGTCTTGCAGCGGGATTGTGCGCCGATACATTGGTCCACATCCACGCAGCTGACAAAATACTCGTAGATTTGCAGCCTGGCGCGGCCAACGCCTGGCGCGGCCCACGAGTTTATTTGTGTTGGACGGAATTTGAGTGCTCAGTTTGTACTTGCGCAAGAACAGATCTACATGTGTCGGAACAAGGCATTGGTTGCTCTGCCCTCTTGAGAACTCAGATCCCAGTGCGACCAGTTGTCGAACACTCCGTTTCACGTCCTTTTCCTGATCTCGCGCCTTGAAATCTTCTGCATTCTTCTCATTGTTTCTTTGCTCGTATTTTTCTGTTGCTCTCTTTCTTTCTCTGAGTGGATCTGTAAGTGTGTGGGTGTGGGTGTGTACCAATGCGATTGCAGAGCGCTTTTGTTCTACGTGGCTGTGCCAAAATGAAAGGCGCTGCAGAAGAAAGCTTTGTTCCACGCTTTCTTTCAACTCATTCGCTCAGTCATTCACTCGGTCACTGCTCGTGCAACTTTCAGATGATGTGCGTTTGGATCTGAAATCAAGAACTTTTCAGTGCCTGAATTCGTTCTTCGTGTTTGCCCCTCATTTGGAGTCCAGCTTCACCCAGAGTCCCAGCACAGGCCTGAGAGCACCGGAAGAATGCAGTTAGCAGTCAGTGCAGTGTAACAATTAGCACCCGATTCGCTCGTTGGACCGTCAGCAGTATCGGTGGTTGTGCCGAATTGTCAGTAATCACATTGTCTGTCTCTCTTCTGCGAATCGAGCAGCTTCAGGTAACGCGGAGCCTTAGGTCGGGAAGAGTCCTACACTCACACAGACATAGTTCTGCTCAAAATAGCTGTCTGCACAGAGAGCCCCCGCGCCGGTGTATTTAGACGGTTGTGTTGTAGAGGATCTCCACACATCTCTCCTCGACCGGGAGAGAGAGAGAGATAGCACTGGTCCGCAACAATGATCCAGAATACATCCAGAACCGTCTAATCTCCCCTCGAACCGTCGGGTGAACAACCTCCGTCTGGAGTAGCAGAATAGACAGGCAGAGCAACAACAAGAACACCAGGATTTGTGTTTTCTGCTCTGAGATTATTGGATAACTCAAACCTGGGGGATTTGTAGCCGAAAATGAACAGCGAGTAGGTGAGTACTCACTTACGTATTGTGAGTTTTGTATCCCTCGTGACCTATTCGACCGAACAACCACCAACGACAAGTGATGAACGACCGTTCAACCACTGAGTCTTTCTCAGCACAAGAGAAGACTTCCTTTTTCTTTGTTTTGCTTTCTCTGAGCGAACCATCCAAATGAACAGTGTTTATCGAAGAACGAGTACCCTTGAAAAGACACAGAAATGGGAACTGTCAGAGAGTTCAGCTCATGTTTCACCTGTGCACGATGAAGGTCATCAAAAAATGACGAGCAGTAGGGTGTGGCTGGCAGTATTTGTGAATAAGAAAATCTTCCGCGTGATTTGTACGCACGATTGATTTGCGGTTTTGACGGCTCACCTTGCGCCACACACGTGCACGCGCCGCGCCACGATCTCACGCCCTGCAGTGATTGGACGGGGATTGTTGCCCCGACGACCGGATCAAGCTGTTGGCAGAGTGGCTGATCCCTGCGTGCACCCCACAGAGATGTTGCCCTCTCAAGCATCCAGCGGGTTGTGGGAGTGATTTCTCCAAGGAGGTTGAGGTGGCCGAAAGGACACCTTCGTTACAGCACCTTCGCAATAGCCAGCGTCAAAGTGGAAAACACCCCCGCTTCACACATCCTGACAAATATGACTCACTGAAACAGAAGCACACACACAGACACAGACACAGACACAGACACACACACACACACACACACACACACACACACACACACACACACACACACACACACACACACACAAGAAGACCAAGCCGAGCTGGGCTTTTTCAGAGCGTGTGCAATATTGCCCCTTTGATTTGGCACGTGCGATTAGTTTTCGGATCCAGCTGCGGAGTTTGCCAGTGGAGTGAAGCCCAATCTGAGATCACTCGGCTGTCGGCCGCGGTCTGACGCTATTCACACTGAAAGCGTCGAGCCCTGCGAGCAGTGTTCCCCACAAAAGTACAATTCTCTTGGGTCATACATGAGAGGACGATGCCAGGTTTCTTTCACACCGACACTTGTGCGTGGCCCATGGCAGCCACTGCAAATTGACAACTTGATTGTGCTTGCCAAACCTCTGAAGAAAGGAGGTACGGACACAAGGGGTTTGGTCGCATCGAGACTCATCACTCACTCCAAAACAAATGAATTAGGGACCACGAATTATCTCACAAAAATCAACGTTCAGAGCGCATTCCCCCAGTGCAGATTCCAGCGTGAAGATGACTGATGTGTGAATAAATGAATATTCAATGGTACCACAGACAAAAATCCTCTTCAATTGAAAAACCCGTTTTGGTGTGAAATTGTCGGAACACATGCATCATCGCGAAAGATCAGTTTGTCTTGAGTGTTTTTGTGAGTTTGGCGCTGCTATGCATACAGGGGAGCTGTTGAGGAAATCCAGGTCTTTCGTGTGATCGAAGAATCTTTGCTCCGAGATCCACGTGCAACAAGCATGACTGCCACGGGAAAAAAAAGCAATCAGATCCGTGCACGAGTTTTCTGACTTAGGTACCGTGAGATAAACATGCTGCAAGTTGCGCAGGAGAGTAGCTGCATCAGAGCAACGGCTTGCTTCATACTGGCTGCGTCGTGCATTGTCTGTCTTGGTTAAGAGACGCTGCATCGTTGGGTCAACGCACCACAAGTTTGTGAGGTTCCGCACCACCAGCACGTCCATGCAAAAATTACTCGCAATTTTGCCCCTGGTGCGAGTCCCCCAAAGGATATCCGCGACAATGATTCGCTGTGTCTGAAGCACTTCAGGAGATTTTTAGCCTGGATCCTTGACCAGAAGGGGACTTGAAAAGCAACGCAACACACGACGCATCTAGTGTGAACCATGCACGCCTCGACGCGCATGTGTTGCTGTGCCTGTGAATCTCCTTCTCCTCCTGGCATTTTCCATCGTCAGAATTAAGGCGGAGGGAAGTTCTGGAGTTGTCCGCTGATTGCTGCAGCCGAAGGTCGAACCAACCTGGCTCCGCTGCACCGTGCAGAATGCTGCGGCGTGAAGGCTCGATCCCGTGCCAGCGCGCCCAGTATATCGTAACCGAACAAACAGAAGCCCGGGTCCACACTGAATGCGTCAGCGTGGCCGCCCTGCACAAGTCAACGACAACGCAACACCTACTGATGAGTATCGGTACTACTTCAGCGTCTATCCAGCATCTACCCAGATTCCAAGGTCACACTGACCCTAAGATCCTGGCTCGGATCCGCTCAAGAACCTGGGACGGAACAGTGCAGAAATATCATGGGGTGGTTGTTTTTCTGCCAAGGTGCGAATTTTGAAATTTGGCCCAACTTTCCATCTGGTTCTCCTTTAAGCATTTGTTCTATTCGGTGGGACGTGGATTCGTAACCTGCTGCAGTCGTTGCTACGTCCATGGCAGGGCCTCCGTGAGTAGGGCATGCAGTGTGTCAACACAAGATGAATTCGTGCGAAATGTTGTGGGGTTTTTGTGGGGAGCTTCGTGAATATCTGTGGATTCCAAAGCTAGAAGAGAAAATATCGATTATCACAGCCAAATTGGTGTGATGAAACACTCGTACATCGCACAAATTAAATTTCGGAGATTGCCACACCAAGTGTTGCTGCAGTGGTTCTCTTTGCGACAAAACGCCACACAGGCAGCTTGCCTCCATGATTGAATAGACGTTGACAAAATTTTATGAAAATTGTTTTGTGGTTCCCTTTCCACAACACTACCTTTCGGTTGGTCGCATCCCAAAGACAACGGACATGCACTGTTCAGTTTGGAAATGGACATGTCAACCGTTCACTGAAAGTGGATCGACCGCTGACAGTTCCGTTCACTCGTTGTTTCCACGAGATCGCGATCTCTGGTGCCCGTGACCTCGGCTGAACATTTTTGAGGGTTTCTGAAATTTTTGAAAACAGATCCAGAACATACTGCTCACAAAATACCAGTTTCTAACTCACCACGAAGTTCTGTGACCAGACCCCTGCAGCACGATATCTTCGTTGTCACACACAGCACAACAACACTGCGTTCAGTCTTATCGCGCGCTTGAAAACGATTGCGAATCTGCTGAACCAAACTCGCCGCGCGCGGTGAGACTCGCAGACAAACGCCGAGCTGTTCACACTGGAATCGCCCAACGAGCTTTGTGCTGCTTGATTATGCGAGGCTCGTTCTGGCTGGGAAGGTGCGCGGCCCTTTGATGAGCCGAAGCGAGCGCAGGTGTGTGATTACCGGCGAAGGTCTGTAGCCGCTTGCGGCCTTTCTCTTCTGGGGCGTTTGTAGAGCACTCGCTTTGGATGGTCTTGTGTCAATTGCACCAAATCGAACCACAGCAGACGACTTTTCCTTCAAGTTGAAATTTCCTTGGTTTTCAAGGAAGTTACAATTTGAAGTTACATGCAGTGGTGTGCCATACGGTTGCAGCCACTGGTGACCGCACATTTACCAATGGACAAAGAACACCATGACGCGGGCAGTGTGAAGTCGACTTGAGAAGACGTCACGGCAGCAGACTTGGGACACAACAAGTCTGTAAATCTCGTTGTCTGTCAGCACATCCGCTCTGCCCTCTCACCTTGTTTTGACGCGGAATCACAGAATCTTCTTGGGTTCTGGCTGTTCGGCCTCGTCCCATTTTCACCTCAAACACCTTTCGTCTTGTGACTGAGGCAAATAAATGGGACACGTTCACAGGGAATGTCCATTCCGAGCAGGGTTGGCGCACACAGGATTTCATTCCAGAGAGCGCGATGCTGGGACACTTGACTTCAACTTTGATAGGGGTCCCTGTAACTTTGACACATTTTTGCGTTTGAAGGCACATTGCTGGACACGGAATTTTCGAGAAATTACGACGCACAGGCTTTCAGAAATGATTGCAAGGATCCTCTCGAACTTTTTGCGTTTGCCAGCATCACAAAATCTGCTGAAGGGCCAACCTGTTCCACAGGTTATTCATTCGTACGAGCTTGGTTCGTTGGGGGCCGTCGGAACTGATTGAGGAACCGATCACTCTCTACGTGACCCGCTTCGTCCTCGGTGATTGTGACGGAAGCTCCAGTTTGACGCCTGAGTCAAAGCTTCACAGTTCTGGTGGTGCGAAGAATCCCAAGTCTGATCAGAACCGTCGTTATTCTAACTTGGGCTCCAGCTAATTCAGGCCGGTTCACAATTCTCTCAATGAAATCCTCGAACAGTGTCCAAGAGTCTTGCGACGAGGTCACACACCTGACACGTCCACCATTCAGTGAATTTTCTTGCAGTATGAGGGTGAAAGAATAACTGCGCTGGGAAGGTCCAATTCTGGCAGACTACTGCTTTAGGATTTCACAGACGCCTCAATCAAACACTCAAAAGGTTCATTCAGCGCGGAAGGTGTGCGTAAGGCTGTGGATGAGACACGATTTGTCTGGATGCTGTTATATATATTTACCATGACCACCCCCTAAGACTGCCATGGCCTTCCATAGCCACAGCAACAGCCACAGCCAATCATATCATTCCCTAGATGGGGCCACTATCCTAAGCTGGGCACATGACCCAGACTACCAACACACAATAGCTTGAGACACCATAGAGGAAGGTAGCCTAAACCACTGAGCTCCAACTCATACTCTACAATAAACTATACTACAACATCGCTACTGGGGCTTCACTCATATATACAACAATGCTCACTCTTCAGCTTCATGTTGAAATGTCGTCTTCATTGAACTTTTGAATCCCAACGTGAGCCAGGCCAGATCTATCACCCTGCCACATTTACTGCTCTCCCAAAAACAACGGCGAGCAAAGGGGCTGTAGGATGTTTCCATTGATGATCGCATCCTTTGTCGAACATGGGTCTCCACAAGTCTTCCCTCATGACTAAAACGACACGGGTTGAGGACAAAATCCACATGTCATAACAGTCTCACTGGAAGCCGGGAAACAAGCGTCACTGTTGGACAGGGTCAGGGGAGCTGGGCCTGCACAGGTCTGTGGCCCTCTGCGTTTGAGAGATTCACCCAGGAGTCCAGAGTCAGCGCTGTTCGAAACAAGATATCTGCCCCTGCTTCCACGGTTGGAAGTGGTCTCCATACCTGAAGCCTCAAACAAAAGAGTCTTTGCTCAGACAAACAGGGAAACTCAAAGCTGTCTGAAGATCTCTCGCTCTGGAATGAATGCAACATGTGGCCTTTCTGCACCTTGACACGCGTGGGTGGAATGTCACTTACCCTGATGTCCGGACGTCCGCGCGGAATTCGCGACGCAATCAGACTTCAGGAAGTGACCAACGGGTGTTAAATACCAAATCAGGACAACAGTCTGGTCTTTGCCAAAAAACTGCGGCCTGTGTGAACAACAGTGCACGAACAGAACCGGTGTCCCAGGCATTTCACATGCAGGTGGACAAGCTTGAAATTTTCTCCCGCTTATTCAGGGGGTGAACACATCGCGTGGGCAGATCCATCTTTTGATAAAATCCAACGGGGTGGTTTGGTCCTTCATACCAGCAATGTAAGCAACAACGCCCCTTCTGTAAATACACAATTGCGCGGCCACCCTCGTGAATCAGGCCTCATCCCAATCATGGACGGATGCATCCGGTGTGAGTGGTCCCTCGGCGGTGGCCGTGGTCATCACAATGCAGATCTCCATTGTACCTTCGCCTGCAAAACGCCGAGAAGGAGGCCTCTTCGGAAGTGTTCGCTTCCTGCCTTGCCGGGGAAGGAGGGAAGCGCGTGAGCTGCGATTCGCTGCTGCATCCGAAAACAGACGAATGATTGGCTGCGGCCCGGAAATTTCACCAAAGCATCATCAGCCCAAACAGACTGTTTCCGCAGACCTGAATCCTTTTGTGTGGCCCGTCGCTAACGTACGCTGTATGTCGGGCTACCAAATGTTGGGAGGCTGTCTTCTTTCGTCCGTTCTCCATGTTACGAGCAACGGGCAAGCAACTCAGTGGCGTGCGCTGCTGGATGGACCATTGTCATTGAGAGGCAGAATACGGGCAAAATGTGCCCGCAGCTCAGCCAATTCTGTTGTCTGTCCACTGATCCAATACCGACAGAATGGCACCACAAGCCGCATCAACCCTCGGTGCGTTGCATTTCGGGAGCAGTCTATGGACCTGCAGTGCCCAGAGACCCAGATGCACCCACTGTGAACCCGGCCTCGCCACGGTTGAGAGTGAACCTGAGAGGTTCTTGAGACGGTTCCCATCACTGTCCGGTCAGCTGTCCGCCTCGACCCTCCCTTCCGCCACCATAAGTGCAGAGCAGAAGCTTCCCCAGAACACAATTCAATAAAACACGTGTTCTGCCGCCTCTGCTACTTTGCACTTTCCAGAGGAGGCACAGGCAGATCATCTGAGGTCGAAGAAGGTCCCATGATGAACAATATTCCATCCTCTTTACTTGCTGACGACTTCAGATAGGAACGCATGGACCTTTTGGACACCCCAAACTGTCCTGCATCCCCCTTCCCACCTCCCTCTCAACACTTCCTCTTGGAATGGATTATCAAGTGCGAACAAGAGGTTGCACGATTCACAGTGACAAGACATTCCTGCCTCTTTTGTGCAATGTCCCAGAGAAGAAACAGCAGCTGTCTGGGTGAAATCAACAGCCTACAAAGTGCGCGAGTGCTTGTTCACCGCGTGTCTGGATTCCGGAGCGGTGTCTCCGGATCAGACCTCCACATACTGAGTGGATCAGGATGTTTGCTGCCACTGCACCACTCAAACACGCTTACGTTTCTGTCTGAAATTACCGTGGCATGTGACGGAAACTTGCGGCTTCAGGAAAATAAAACTCCAGACCGTCGACAGGCGACAAACCACGCTGCTTTCGGGAATATTCAGTCGGGAACTGTGCAGGGCAGCTGCGGGAAACGTCGCACTGCTTCCCGAGTTCACCCCACAGTTTTGAAGAGTTGCCTTCAGTTTCCTCAGGCGAGGTCCACAACTCTGCCGTGGGTTCCTGTAGACCTACCGCGCGTACGCATGGCGCCGTCACGGGTGCGCTCAGGACTCATCAGAGCAGTACAACACACACATTTCAGATCACGTGCTCGTACGTGGCGTCAGAAACAGATTTCAGCATTCATTCTAGCCAACTGTCAAAATACTGAGAAAACTGCATCGCCTTGACATTTCGGAAATCATGAACACTTTCCAAGGCTCCCAGATAACAAGCAGCATTTTCTTTTCTGCTCATCCGTGCGAAGAAAATCACGTGAACTGTCTGCTTTTTCTGCAAACAGTGGTGTGGGGTGGAGCAACCAGTCAGGCTTTCCGGATAAAACGGGCCCGCGATTGTTCCCATGTGCACCCTGGAGATCAAACAAAGAAACGAAACAGCCTCCTTGCTCGGTGGAGCTGCCTGTGGTTCACGCTTCTTGACATCCTCGATACCTCAGAAAAACCTCGCGTTGAAGCAGGACCTGCGTCTTTAAGACCACCTGGGACAGGCCCACGACTTGGTCAAATCATCTCAGTCTGTTAGATCGGTCCCAAACATTGGAAACTGAACAGGCTATGAACAAAATCTGAATCCATCCTGAACGATGAGTGTGCCAAGAGGTATAGACTTGACCTGATAGCACACTCAATAATAGATCTGGGTCTCTGTTGCATGTTGTGGTGAGACATTCATGGTGTCTGTAAGAAATTGAATCAAGGATGGTCTGAGGCCATTTGCTTTGCTATTCCAAGATTCTCCCGGGGGGCTGGCGTTGTTTGATCCATCTGGGACAGATCTGAGTGTGTTTGTGTCAAACGCCGAAGGCAAATTTCAGAACTTTCAGCTGCAGCTGTGCTGTGCCTCTCTGGGGACAGGCAAAAGCTGGTCAACCTCAGCATTATGCTTCAGGTCACGAAATGACCTCCACTGTGACGTCCACTGATGATACAAGAACAAACGGCGCATCATGGCGCAGGTTCTGATGTAGACTCTAATGATAGGCATTTCTGGACAGGATCCGAGGCTTGTTGCAGTGATAGGATGATATCGCAATGACACCACAGCATAATGGGGGCAGGACCCCACACGCCGCTGCAGCCTGATTCCATTGCCTGATTTCCCTGACTGGCCCCAGGTTCATACTGCGTCCGTGCACCAGTCTGTTTTTCCTTGCAAACAAAAGAGCGATTGAGGTGGAACCCAGATTTGTACAGGACGGGTCTGGTTGGTGACAAATTTGTTGTCTTTGGTTCACATCCGAAAACAAGGTCCTTGAACAGGTGAGTGGACGGAGGTGCAGACTGTCATGCAGTCTTGTTGTCAGAAGGGTACGGGAGACTTTCATTCGTTGAAAACAGACGCCAAGTCCCAAAATTTCAGCATCATGGTGCACTCAGCAAGCGACTCGGGAATTGGACATCATTGACAAAATGACAACACCTACAACGTGGCGCACATGCGAATCAGATTCTTTTGCTCCCAGAACGATGAAGAAAAGGCATGATGCCAGACTTGCTGCCAAAACAGCGGCAAGACCACACACACACACACACACACACACACACACACACACACACACACACACGTGACAAGGTACAGACTGGAAGATTCACAAAGCTTTTCAAGGCACGACAGATTCCAGAGAAGATTCCGATAACAAGTTAGGACTCTCGGGTTTCGGATCTGAGAAAATCCGAGAACAACTTTCCCGATGTGCAGATGTCAAAAACAGCTCCGGTGTATCGAATCAACATTCGCTTGACTCTATTGACACAATCCAGACGTCGAATCATTGAATCACGCCCGTATATATCAAGAACATCAATCCGTGTGTCAGGCTTCCTGAACGCAACAAACGCAAGGTTTGCAACACAGGTGAACAAATGTTCTGTTCGCTTTGACATCCAGAACATGTCTGACTCTGCGGGTGAAAATCACAACTTTGTGACATTTCGTATCAGAGTAAATGCACCATGCGTTGAGAAACTTTTGTGCCTGTAAGAAGTCAGAGACGGTCGACAAAACCCTCGTAGTAAATTTGTGTTGAGTAATCCTCTGTGACACGCTGGATGCTTCCCAAATGGCAACAAATGGGCAACTGCCTTGCTCAGGAATTACGCATCCAGTGTGAACAGGAACAGTGTTGAAACGTGCATAAACACGAGGTGTACAAAATGAGATACGTTGAATCTCCATCTGATACAGACATGTTCTCTGTCATTGCCATTCCATTGGAAACGCACTCAGACGCCTGACTGCGGATGGGAGGAAAACAATCTTCCCAAAAGCACACAACACCTCTGACGATGGCAGCAGTTTCATTCAGGCTTGTTTCACACTGGATGCGTCCTTCGATCGCACACCGTGCATTTCGGACCTTTTCAAGTCAACTAGTGCTGCTTTGCCAGGGTGTTCGTTCTGACATAAGGCATCACGCTGGTACCCATTTTGCAACAGGCGGTCCTTCCCGATCGTCTCAGTCGAATGTCTCGATTCATGGTTAATTTCACCCCATGAGTGCGGCCGGCTCTGCTGCCCAACAGCAGTGCATGAGGATTAGCTACTCGATTTCAACGTTGAAAAAAGCACAAAAGGATTTTTGCACCTGCAGGGCACACATGGAGGTGAACTTATCTGATGTCAGGGGACAGGCATCAACCGCTCAGCACAAGTGCTTTCAGAACCATCTCTTGAGCTGCGTGCACGAACCGTGACTCGATAACTTCCGAAGGCCCATTGCGGTTTTATGCTTTGAGCACTTCAAAATGAATCACAATATTTCCATAATCCCCCTGGGGGGAGCGATCTCAGCTTCAGACACCATGACACGTCCTTCTAAAAATTGTGTACTTGGTGGTGCAGAATGGAAAACAATTCATCTTTGGAGAGTCAGAAGGTCGACCCCCTGAGGTAGATTCCAAAATCTGCCCTTTGGTCCCAGAAAGTGAGCCTTCACTGAATGCCGCTCACTTTTTCGCTGGTGGAGAAACAGGATTTGTTTTTGGGGTGAGACCGGGGGTGTCTCTGCCCAGGGAAGGAAGATTCAAAGTTGGCAAAAAAAAACATGCAAAGAGCAAACTGAAACCATTTCTGCCTGAGGCACACAAACCCAGGGATGAACTCAGTTTTGGTGATGCAGGACCCCAGGGATCTCTGAGGTTCCACCTGATTGGAGCCCGGGGTGCCCCCTAAATGGAGCTCAGGATACCTCCTGAATCCTCTGCTGGAAGCTCCGAGCGTTTTTGAAACAGGAGTATTGACGGATTTTACGCTTGGTGGGAAAATTATCAGTGAAGCGATCAAAAATTGCCATTCTTCTATTGTGTGAAAATCTGAAATCAATGCGCAAAGCTTGAATCTGAAATTCTACACAGCAGGCAAATTTTGCTCCAGCTGCATTCTCGACTCCATTTCATTGAAGGATTTTCATCAAATTAGTAAATTCCAGCTGGAAGATGAAAGAGAGCGAAACTGTTGTTTTCGACAGAAGAATGTTTTTGCATGGGTTTTGTTTCAAGGGAACTGCAACGTGTCCAATTGAGGCTACAGTGACACTCTTGTTGTTCACCTGAACCTCCGGAAGTGACTTGGTAACGAGTTGCTAGCAGATTGCTGTGTTGTCATGTGAATTTGGTGTTTTTGCCCGGCGACCATGTCGAAGCTTCACCCAAAAACTGTTCCGGCTTTCAAGCACATTTCTCCTTTGGCGTGGTGGCAGCAGGTCGACCCACGCGTGCGCATCTTGAGCCGGGAACTTGGGTGGGCAACTTCAACTCAGTTTTGTGGAGCCGCCCAGTTGTGAGAGAAGCAAAACACAGAGAACAAACCGGCCTTCATCCTTCGATTCAAACCCAAATTTTGACAATTCAACAGGTTCAAATGGAAAAAGCATCCCTTTCCGCGTTTGGTGGTGGGACGGGACTCTGGTCCGCTGGAGTCGCCAAAATTTTGACAGAGTTGCAGCACCAGTGGTTTTATTCCAAGTTATGTTCGCAAATTTATTTGCACGCGGGTTGATTCCGCAACACCTGTTGCTCATGAACTTTGTGTCCAGATGGATCTTCTGGGTGGGTGGTCACGTGATGAGCGGCCGCACCTGCAGACCGAGGTCTGCGAGACCCAGGTGCTCGAGCCACTGACGTCCGACTCGATGAGCAGTGGAGCTGTCGAGTGCGCAGCGGGGAGGGTCCCGCGCCGTCTGCGGGTTGTCAGATCGCGTTATGAGGCGAGAGGGCGGGCTCGCATCTGGACGGGATGAGCTGTTCAGCGGCTGCCTTCCAGTGGGCCTCACTTGTGCTGTCACCCAGCTCGGTGGACCGAAATGGGGAGACACGACTCTCTTCAGACACCCGCGGGGCGATCCAAAGTATATTCGAAAGGTCCAATTTCCCTGGGGGAGAACTATCATTCCAACTGTTCTGATGGTTGCATGTTGCAGAGGACCATCAACAAGACTTCCGGTCTGTTTACACGTGGACCTGCCAGAGCGAGAATACTCGTCTATTTCCGCGTGTTTTGCGATTTTGTCAGTTCTCTGAGAGAAAGGCTGTTCTGTTTGGTGCAAGGAAGCTAGAACGACGTGAGGATGAAAAAATGTTCAGACCCATTTGATTTGCTGGAAAGAACGAACAGAAGGTCTTGAACTAACGCACCGGTGAGAGACTTGATCAACAACCCTCCCCATTGCACCCACTTCCACATCAAACTTCAAGGGTACATCACAACACCGGAATTTTGCTTGCAATTCAGGGGGAACTTTTTTGAGGCAAAAAAAGAGCTTCACTTTTGCACCAAGGGTGTGGACGAATAAAGTATCTGTTGAGAGGGCGTTGGTTCTTTTCCCCGTGGCCTGGAACATCTGGAGCCTGGGAACAAAAGTACACGGGTTGTTTGGACTGGACTGATGGGTAGAACCTGGAAAAACACACAGATCCGAAATGTGAGAACATTTCTCCCGTGCAAAACTGGAGCAATTTGCTGCTGTGCATCAAATGAAATTTCGCAGCTCCTGGAAAGTTTTGCCAGCCGAGGTGAAAACAAGATAAAATCCAAAGCAAGATTCTTGTGACGAAAACGTACAAGCAGGAAACTGTTTGTGGAGCAAGATTTCTGCTTCGATAAAATTTATTTATCCGACCGAACAGTGTAAAGATGTAGCTTTGTTGAGAAGAAGCCCTCCGAGCCGGGAGCCGAAAGGTCAGCGCACCTGTGCGTTTAGTAGGTTTTCACCAATCACTCCACTCAAGTTATAGGATTCCAATTTTCTTGGCCGTTGAGTTTTTATTTTCTTGCCCTTTAATCAGCGTTGATTCCTTCACCTGAGCTTTCTGAATTAGACTCTACAGTATTTTTTGTACGATTTCAGATCGACAAAAACGCAAATCGTTCCAACTGGAAGGTAATACGATGTGGGACTCGGCTGGATCCGGTGGATCCTGTGGGCCCTCTCCAGCACCCCGCTCCAAATACCCCTTTGTGGACAAACCCATTTCACTTTTCACAGGGTGAATTTTTCGAAGTCGAGTGGGGCGTAGATCTAGGTTCAGAAGCGACAGTTTTGATCCTGTTGCGGTTGCTTCCGCGCGCGCTCGCGCTGCATGCTGCTGTCGACTCCACGAACCCGACACCCTGACGCCGCCGCGCTGAAATTCCGACGTCGTGATGACGTCATTTGGAGACGTCCACAAAAATAATTTTCGCGCAAATTGCAGAGGGTGAGAAAACACAGATCTATTGGGACGAATCTGAGTTGTTTGCCCTGTTTTATTCGTCGACACTGCCAAGGTAAGTTTCTGCTTGGACTCCATGCAGAAAACACTTTCAGAATCCAAAATGCATTGTGGGATCTAGAGTCTGGATTCAGATATTATCACTGGTGTCCAAGCTGGATTCAAGACCAAACACAAACACGAGGCTGGCCACGAGTGTTCGCACGATCTCAGTGAACTTTGCATCAAGATCTGCAGAGTCCAGCAGATCCAGGGTTCCATTTGCATGGGTGCGAAAACTTCCACGCAGCTCTGCAAAGTGTTTGATTTCTGAATTTAGTTTTGGACATTTTCTGCGGCATGCATGAGCAAAAGAGTGTCTGACATTCCATGCTTGCCGCTTGATCTCGAAGCTTTTCGACAAACGCTGATCTGGACTGTTGTTCCAGGAGGTTCGTTGCCTGAATGAAGGACATGCATCATAGATGCGTGCATGTGTGCACAGTTGGGTGGGATCAAATTGGCATCGCAACCCCGGATTGAATGCAAGGCACGAGCATGAGAAATCCCGTCTGCACGACATCAGAAATAGATCTATTGCTCCGACTTGTCATCAGCCTCATTTCACTTTGAACCCTGCCCCCTGCTGCTACTGTCGGACAGTATGCAAATCTCCATCATTTCGACCCAAATTGATCAAATGTCCAGAGAAAGCGGCGTGAAACCACTTGATGTGGCACGAAGAGGGACGCTGGGTGAGTGACCCATCTGCAGCACGATGGCAAACATTGCATAAGGGGCGGGGACAGCTGCGTGAGTCAGTGGAACAATTGACGCAGTGATAATCCAGGCACAATAGGGGCGCGGGTCGGGGCCCTGCGGCAACGCGCGAGTCCGGGGTGTTATGCATGGGAGGAAGCGCCGTGATGCACGAAGCTGTTCTGTGCGTCAACAGAACGGAAATGAATTGCACTGCAGCCAGAAATGATTCGCTCAGTTTCGCTGCAGAGAGCACCCAGCCCGACTCTTGTGTCGGACGCACACAACTGGATTTCGTTGGACGGCGTTGCAGATGGAAGCAACGCGTCAGTGATGCGGGTGTCCATCCTGCATTTCACCGTGCACGCACCAGTGGACACTGACCCTCGAAATGTTTTGCAGATGTTGTGCGCGTCTGTCACAGACACTTGAACGGCTTGTGATTGCTTCGTTTTTCACGCTGAACAATGACTTGATCTTTTCCAGTGTTGATATGCGTCTTCGATGTGCCCTGTTTCTTTGTCAGAACAACAAAACGTAAGCCGAGCCATTGCAACTGTTATATATATTTACCATGACCACCCCCTAAGACTGCCACGGCCTTCCATAGCCACAGCAACAGCCACAGCCAATCATATCATTCCCCTAGATGGAGCCACTATCCTAAG
>JAAUXT010100381.1_pt1 | contig 18254 bp, 22 predicted proteins | sample 7278171 | NCBI WGS metagenome assembly JAAUXT01 (sample SAMN14350112, study PRJNA611818) | marine sediment metagenome | isolation source: surface marine sediment (1.8m) | place: French Polynesia: Moorea | collected 2018-08
ATTACTCAGAAATTTTCTGTGTTTACCCCACCCCCCCACCCACATAAATTTCAAATCTGAAATTGTCTGAATTGGACACTGTAATTCTAAGACATTTTCCAATTTACCCCCCCCCCACACACACACACACACACACAGAGCAAATTTCAACTGGGACATTGTCCAACTCAGACATTGTCCAACTCAGACATTATCTGAGTTATACCTCCCTACCCACAGCAAATTTCAACTCAGACATTGTCTGACTCAGACACTGTCTGACTCAGACAATGAAGTGCTGTACTGCCGATGTACGCGGCGCGCGGCTGATTCTCCACTTGAAAGTCCAGTTGATCTCTTGTTTTCTCAATATTTCTTACTGATTGATACTGGCGTGGTGAAGCAGGTTTCATTTGTTCACACTTTACTCCCAGTGGCAGATTCCACGTGAAGATGAGGTGTGAAGTTGTCAACAAAATCAGTCCGTCCCTTTACGTGTCGTTTCAGGACGGTGTCGACGCTTCACGCAGTACTGACGAGTTTCCTGGGCGTGTTGAACCTTCTGTACGAGAAGAGCATATCGGAGGACCCCGTCTGGTAAGTACTGGACCGTGGCATCAGAGATACCTACTGGTAGATCTTGTTTCTGAGAGTTTTTGAGATTTGAAAATATTTAAAGACTTGGAGGCAAGCAGTTTCCAACTTTCTGTGGCCATTGGGTTGAGTGGATCTCGGTGGACGGAACGTGAATGGTATTTCTGCTTGCAGGGCGGACTCGTTTATGGTGAGATGCACCTGCGGTATCGTCGCCGGCTATATGACCGCCGGTAGGTACTTTTTGATTCCGCTCTCGCTTCGCTGCACAGGACCGCTTCACAGGCTGTTTTTCGTGTGGCGTGTTGAAGTCGTCGTTTGAACGTGCACAATGACTCGTAAACACAGTGGCAATGCAGTAGTAACATGACCAGGTGAATTCTTACAAGGCGGTAAACAAGCTGGTTTCATGCTGCAGTGGTGCAACATTCCTTGGCAGAGACAACTTTGAAGGAGGAGGGCAGGGTATTGAAGTAAATCTGCTCAATCTGCACGACACACGGGTCACTCGAGTTTCTTTCACACTCACCATTGTCAAAAGCTTTCACCGACGTGTTTGCAGACACAATCATCATGGTGTTCAACTACAAAGCCATGGGAGAGATGGGCTACATTTTCCATCACGCCGCCGCTATTTACGCTTATTACTTTGTAATTGTAAGTATTTGTGGGAGACAATTGTTTTTGATGGATGACGGTTGATAAAAGCAAAAGCTCGACTTGCGACCTGTCTTGTCTTGATTGACGTTGATGGCACACTCTGAACTTCGAAGTTCGGCTGCAGTTTTCTTCTCCATTGCATTTTGAAGAAAGGATTGTGACTGATTCGCAGATTCTCTTTTCTTTGCAGAGCTACCGGACATTGTCATTTTTTGCGAACTTCAGACTACTTGCAGAATTTTCAACGCCTTTAGTGAATCAGAGGTGAGTAACCGCTTGCTTTTGTTCTGAGGGTTGTGTAAACTGACAAAACAATGGCAACACGTTTGTGATGAGCTTTTCGCATTTCATTGCAAGAAATGTCGTTTGTCCTGCAGATAACCGCTGTGTATGCCAGTGACATTCACGTTGTTTTCCTCACGATGTAACACCAACGTGCCGTTGCATCTCGGTTGTGACAATTGTGAGGTGCTGTTTGTGCTTTGAAATACTGTGGTCATGTCATCTTTTGAAACTCGGCATGTTGTGTCTGTCCTGCAGGTGGTTCATGGACGTGCTCGGCTACAAAAAGACGTCGTCCGCCTTTCTCATCAACGGCATCGCAATGGCCGTCGTCTTCTTTCTCATCCGCATCGTCACCATCCCGCCCTATTGGCTCAAGGTACCAAGTGGCGCGTTGTACAGGAATGAGCGTCAGACAGCTGAGGAGAGCGCAGACGAAGCAACTCTTTGTTTATCAGTGATGCGCGTCCATCAGAATACAGTCACTTCACTGCAAAATTCGTGTGAACTTGCGGAAACGCGCAGCATGATGCACCTCAAAGTCCATCACTGGTGGTGTGGTCGGGAAAGCGAGTGGTGAATTGTGAGGTTGGTTGTTGCAGGTGTACTCCATCTACGGGACGCCCGCCTACCAGCGCCTCGGCCGCATCTGGTACGTGTTGGTGTCGTCGTGCATCGTGCTCGACTATCTCAACCTGCTCTGGTTCTACAAGATCATGCGCGGCTGCAAGAAGATCATCTGGAACATGTGGATCTGCGGGATGGGCAGCAAGGGCCAACAGCAACAGGCTCAAAACCAACACCACCACCCAGTCACTCAGAACCACGTGTCATCCACGTCAACAGAACCAGTGTCAGTGCCAGACAAACACAAGAGCGAATAGAAGAGGGCAGTCGCGCGCCGTCGCTAATTTTTGTGCTGGTTACTGTTTCATATGTCGTCGCTGCACTGAAGATTCTTGTCACTTTTTATCAGCTAAATGTGTTTCATATTTCAAATGATATGTAATAATTCCATGTTGATGTCCGCAAGGATATATACGTGTACAGTTGTCGTGTTCAGTTTACATTTTATGATCTTGGACGCAAGCTTGTCTGCAGGCTTGTATTACATCGCACTTGCACACACTAAATACACGTGCAGATTAAGGTGCAACTATGGGATTGCTTGAATTCTAGTCTTTACGAAAGGGAGGGGCGTGCGTGTGACTGGTTGAAAGAGGTTTGTTGTGTTTCATTGGACGGGATTTATGAACGATTCCAATGTTCGGGGAAGATGGGCAGACCTCGGACTGTACGTGTCGAGGGTAACTTGTGTTTTTCGTTGAATTTCGACAGTTTGAGTGGATTCTGTAGTGAGCAGTGAAAGCTGCACCAAAATGAACAAAGTAGCGTTCAGTTTGGGAACATCTCAGTCACTGAGCCAACTGAACCAGAAAAGAAGGTCAGCAAAGCATGTTCAAGAGAGATGAGTGAAATCTGAGGCATTTGTCACGTTTTCGCTTGTTTTTGCACAGACAGGAACAGTTTCCTGCTTGGGGGCAGATTGTGAGGGCGAAGTTCTCAATTGTGCATTTAACATCAGTCTTCTTACGTTCAGGATCTGCTTTGGGTTAGAAATGAACTTCGGATTCTCTTTTTGTGTAAGAATTGAGGAATTTCGGATCTCTGCTGTGGTCTCTGTCAGCGGTCTCAATCCTGCCAGAAACATTCCTTCTGAAGGGTTTTGTCAAAACGATCGCTTTTTTTTTTGTTGGTGAGACTGGTGACTGGGTCATCCATGGCACAGCACGAAATATTTTTCAAAACACGTCCTGGTGCCGCTTGAAGGCCAGCACAACCTCGCTGGTTTTTGGGGGGTTTTGTTTGTCTTTTTGTTTTTCTTGTTTTCTCTCACTATTGAAGACGAAGGAACTAGTGTGGGTAAAAATTATTTTGGAATGGTCACTGATCAGTATTAGCGAAAATTGTGAGTGTGGTGTTTTATATTTACACACTGTATTTACTTGTTTCACACGTGCCAACATTGACCATGGGAGAGTGTGTGGTGTGGTTCTCTGTGCACTTTCGGGTCTTCATAGGTATTCGTTGAGTAGTGCTTCACAAGAACGATGACTGTTTTCTTCACTCTTCTTTGTTCCAAGTGAATTCAAGGTACACCCAGAATAGTATTTGGAGATTGAGCCAAGACAGACTGTCGTTCCATCCAGCCCTCGTCTACGTCTTCAGAGCGCGCTCATTTCTGCAGTTTTCTTTCTCACCCACCTTGCCATTGCCTCAGTCCTCTCGAGAACGAATTTTCTTGTAAAAAAATTGCCATTGCCTGAATACAAGCACAACGCCACGAAGGTGACCGACCCTCGTGCTGTGTTTGTGAACATTTTTCCCCATGCCATTTCTAGTATGTGTTCTAGTCTGCTTGCCGTGTTGTTGTTGTGTGTAGGAAAAATTATATGTGTCACTGGCCACCCCTGTGGTGTCGTGCACGAGAAACTCCTTGACTTTGTTGGCCTCATGCGTTCCGCGTTTGAGGAGTGAAAAATGTCGATTGTGCTGTGGTGCTACTGTTTCCTTCGGGCTTCTGTTGTTTCCTTCCGAGGGACGTGACTGTGAAGAGGTTCATGAATTCATTGTCTCCTTTGTTTGACATCAAATGTGAATTTGAGTGTTCAGTCAGATTGAAGATTTTCTTGCATTGTTTTCTTTTTGAAGCGAAGCTAAAGCGAGATTGTCAAAAGAATTTCTTTTTTCAGCTGTGTGATGAAACAAGCACACAGACTTTACATTTGCAAAACTTCAGCTTGTGAAGCTTGTTGGTGAAGTTTGTTGTCAACTTTCACAAGTTTTGTCAGATGCCAGAAAGTTTTTGAAGGAACGCGACTGCTCAATTTTGTTCAGTTCGTTGTTTGAACTACAGTATCTCCCACATAGTTTTGGTGACACAGAGATGCCGGCTTCTTGTTCAAGTCAGGCCCAGATTTGTTGGAGTCTTCACTGATCAGCATTGGTTACGTAATCGACCAATTCTTTGCCAAGACGTTTTGTGTTCAAAGAACAAACATGATTGACATTCCATCACAGCCGAAGCGTTTCATGCGAATTTTCTGAAAGAATTGTGTGAATTCCTTGTCCCCAAAGTAATCTCAACACTTGACTGCTGTTCGTAGATGTCGGCCTTTTTTTCGTCAAACGTGAACGAGCCGACCGACCAAACTTCAATATTTAGTTTTCTGCCCAGACACCCCTTCGCAACGTTTCTGAAACACGGTCGCATCTTGGAGTGTGATGTGCGATTTTGGGGCAACACTTCGTGATTTTTTGTCCGATAGATGTGCTTGTGTATCCGCAAACTGCACCTAGATTTTCCATTGCAAACGTGTTTATTTTGTGTTCAGGAAATGCGCACGCCGACCGTATTGCCATTGCCTCTTGTACCACTTCAGAGAACAGATCTGATATGCTATGGAAACCTTGGTTTACTTGAACATTTGAGAAGTGAGGACCACACAAGATCTGGAGTATTGTCGCGCATTTCAGTTCTCGCCGCCCATTCCAAGAAGCGCAAGTTGCTTGCATTTGTTCTCAATTGGGTTTGCGGTCAAATCCGCACCTTTGGCAGAGCTCCGTTGAACTTGTACCAGTTGCAGTGTGGTGCGGTCCTTGCTTTTCAATGCTGGAAATTCTTCCACTGAACTGAGTGTATCTCGTGTCGTGAATCTGATCACATCTTGATCGCTTGTTCATACCACTTCGTACGTTCAGGGAACAAACACGTTTTTTGCTAATGGGCCAACTCATTCAGTTTGCGCTTGGTAATGAAGTGGTGTATTACTAGTGATAACTTAGGCTGCTGGTTCTACCATATTTATTCGGAACTGTGTCATTTTCTCACTTCAAAATACAAATGGACAAAATGAACAGTTTTCGCCTTTTTGGTCGGCTCCTGATTTCTCCTGTGCATCTCAAGCACAACACGACGTGTTGAACGAAGACCCGCGACCATCCTGAGCTCGAGCGTTTCGAGCTGGCCTGTCTCCAAGTGTGCTGTGACTCATCTCGCACGTGCGAAAAGTTTCGATGAGTGAGGAGTCTCAATTTTTCTGGAGAAACTACGGCAAAGTGGGCTGTCCAAGGGCAGATATCTTGCTTTCAGTGTCTTTTTCAAAAGTGAGACTTCTCTCCCCCCCCCCCCGCTTCTGCAGAAACTGATTTAATTTGTTAGCGTCTCAGTAAGACAGACTCTGCCCTTGTTGCACCAAGTTTTCTAGAAAAGTCGAGACTCAGAGGTGACAGTCGTGTGTACTCGTACGTTTGGTTCAGACCTGAAATCACTGAGGCAACAAAAGGCCTGAAACAGGCCTCAAGGTGGTGATAAAGTCATGCAGTTTTCCACATGTTTTATTCCAACTGTTACCGCATGATGACACTTGCCGCGAGATTCTCGTCACAGTTGCTGGGCGACCTCACGTGACCCAGGTTCACGCCCACAACACAGAGCACAGCTCAACCCACACTCAGCTGAAGTGTTCCGTCCGGTGAACAAGAAGTGGATTCCCACTGTCGTTCGTTTCATCATAGATACAGACTTGCCGCGAACACAATGTCTCTCTTGATCATTCGTATTCCTGCAAAGCAAAAGTAAAATTCCAAACTTCGAGAAACAACGATCGGACAAGTCAATGGTGAGTGACCGCCCTCGTACCAGTACATTTTTAGGTCCATCAAAAAGGAGCTCTTTGAAAATGTGAGAAAGGTCGGTGTGAGAAATGTTTTGCAATGGATCTTCGTCCAAACAGGGCGATTTGTGCGGACTACAGAGCTGGTCTCGCAGCAAAGCGTGCACCCCGTGCCCGGCACAACCGACTTGAGGCATCAGGAACCGACTGTCACGTCGTAAAGAGAGGAACTCTGTTGGGTGTCAAGGTCAGCCCAACAGTTTAAAGTTCCGCGACAAATTTACTCACCCTCGGCAAATTTATTTTCAAGTTCTGTGTTGCCGATGTTCTTGCTGGCCTGACACATTTCTCGCAGCAGCTCCTCCAGGCGACGGAAACACCGAATTATGCTGCCTGCCAACATACAGAAGACAAACGGTGCACAACTTCCAAATGACTCGCGGCTCAAGAATGTGCAACGATATTTATTGATTGCGACTTTCCTCAGTCCTCACATTGAACTTCATTTGCAAGGGTGGAAGAACAAATGGGACCGAAGAATATCTGCAGAATGTCGTTGTCAGTTCTCGTACTGTGCCTCCCGACTAGACACTTGGCCTTGACCTTTCAGACCGCACGCGTCAGCACCATGAAGCACTGCGAACTCACCCTCGAACACGTCGGTCATTTCGCAGAGCTTGGCGAAGCTGGCGCCGTTCGCCCAGGCGTGCACGACGTCCATCATGAAGGGGCGGAACTTCTCGACGTACTCGTCCTCCTGCACCGACAGCTTCGCCTCGGCCGAGACGCGCGCGATGCGCCGTGCCGTGTCCTGCGGGCGACGAGACCGTTACACATGATGCTCTGATAGTGGTGACCAGAATGATTTACAAGGCCATAAATAAACTGAGCAGTGTGAGCACGCGCCGATCCTGCAGGCAACCCGCCCCTCTTGAACTGAGCCATGACGGGCTTATCTTTTCGCTGGAACGAATCTGAAGAGGTCTTGTCAAGTGACTTGTGACTGTGCTCCACAGTCGATGTGCACATTCAAACCACCTGCAGTATTCTGAGAGGCCCCGACAGTTCGTCGGTCAGTTTGGGGTTCTCGTTGGACTTCTCGTCGAAAACGAGACAACTGAGCAGCGCGCAGCTCTGCTGGGGCGTCAGATCCGTGAACACGTTGTTGAACAGTAGCTCCGTCAAAATCAGCTCGTCCGCCCTGAAACGATCAAACAAGCAAAGTGGTTGCAACCTTCGAAAAAGTATTGGTCGCATTCAAAGCAAAATGAAAAGCGCGGAAACACGGCGAATTGAGATCGTGTCACTGACGTGCTGAGTTCGCAGGCGACGCGTCCCTTCACGTCGATCACGTCGGACGCGTTGCAGTAGCCGAGGCGCCGCAGAACTCGCTTCCGACACTTCAACTCGTCCATCTGCAGCAGCGACCTGTCAAAGTGTAACAGTTTGAAAGGTCATGAATTTCATCAGGCAAATTCAATGACGACATAAAATTGATTGCACTGATTGTGTTCCAACGTGTGCCCACAGACAGACAGAGACAGACAGAGACAGACAGAGACAGACAGACAGACAGACAGACAGAGAGCACGTCTGTGCACAGACAAACACACGACTGCACCTACCTTTTCCTCTTCAGCTCCGCTTTGGCAGCTTTTATGGTGGCGGCGAGTTGGGCTTTCTTTTCGTACTGACTGTAGATCTCCTTCAGCTCGGAGCTCTGGTGCAGTGGGTGACTGTACAGCCGACTCTCGAACGCCTCGATTTTCTACACAGGCAAAAACCAAGTGAACACACTGGTTGCGTTCGCACAAAAAAAGGAATTAGCTTTGGGAAGTTGCTGCAGAATGAAGAACTGAAGCAACGACAAACATGGAACTGCTGCGGTCAAAACTGCTGTGCGTGAAAAGCTGTTGTCGCTTCAATGAAAATACAACTTCATCTTTCCAAACAGCACGTAAATTTTACCTTGATGGTTTCTTTCAAGCCTTTGTCCCTGATCCCCATGTCTTCAATGGGATTCAAGAGTGGAATGTCTCCAGAGAAGCGCTTGGACACCTCCTGCAGCGACTTCAACACGGCCATCCGATTGTCCCGCGACCGCAGATCTTTCGACAAGTACAGCCGCACTGCACTGATTTTAGTGATCAGATTTGCTACCACAGGCACCACCTGCAAAACAAGAGATCTTGACATTTTGGCAGCCGTTTCGCTTCCAACCACCAGACAGGTCACGGTGATTGTTGTTGCTCGTTGTTTCCAAAATTCGAGTGGGGTGACGTCGTTTTCGCACAGGTGAATCATAATCAGAAAGAAATACGCACAATCATTTCGCCTTTTTTGTCCAAAGGACAGGGCTTGATGACGTTGTGCGGTGCGCTGGACGACTCCTTAGTGAGGTGCATCAACGCTTCCACCACATAAACAGCCTCCTCTCCACTCTCCGGCGTCTGAAACGCGAAACGAAGCACCTGTGGCACGGCCTCTAAGTATTCGACGAAGTATTCGTCAAGCAATCAAGCGCGAAGTAAAACATACACGCGGGACATATTCACCTTGTTTTGATTGGCCTTCTTCTGGAAGTTGACGACCACTCCCCACCCGAAGTCGTCTCCTTTGTTCACCACCTGCGACAAAATTACAAGTAGTTTTGCCGGAAAAGCAAATTGTGAACAGTCAGCAGCATCGAAGATATTTATCGTGTTCTCCAGACAAATGTGCTCGTGTCAGATGCGCAAAGCACTGAAGATTTATCACAAACCAACACAGTATCTGTTGACAGCACTCACGTAGATGAGTCTGCCTGGCTGCAGGAAAGGCAGCAGGTACTGGGGACGCAGCATGAAGCCGCGCACCTCCTGCCCCAGGTGCTGCAGCTGCTGCCGGATCTTGTAGTAGGTCGCCACGCTGTCCTCATTCGGGATCACCATGTTGTTGTACTCGTGCTCCAGGTTCTTCAGCTCTGGGTGGAGAAGATACGACTCGTAAAACACAAATGACGACTTTCCCGAGCTTTTGGTTTTGTTGCTTACTTTTTCCTGTTCTATCCCAGTGAAAGTCTTTGTTTTCCACTTTTGTAAAGCGATGCCCAGCACCAGCACGTACTTTCGACCTGGTCCGGGATGGTAGAGTAGTTCTGGAACTGGTAGAAGGAGCGCTCGAGCATGTACTCGGGGTTGATCTCCTCGACGCGCAGCAGGTTGAGCACCATGTTGTAGGTGAGGTGGAAGGCGCTGTTGAGCGGGTCCGCCTCGCCCTGCAACACAGCGCGGCTCAGCGGTGTGTGGCCACAGAGGGCGTGCACTTGTTTTCAGACATCCGAGATGCCTTTGACTTGCTTCTGATGCATTTTGAAAATCACAACTTCTCAGTCTGTCAACAAGCTCATCTCTCCTGAGACTTGTGAACGGAAATGCATTACAAGTCTCACACAGTAATTTCCGGGGCAGGAACAGAATCACCGATCCATCAGGAGCCCCCTCACCTTGATGATTTCCCGCCCGGTGCCTGGACTCATCTTCTGATCCACCATGAGGATGACGATGCCTTTGTCATCGAGGCCGCGCCGCCCCGCGCGTCCGCTCATCTGGATGTACTCGCCCGACGAGAGCTGCACACGAGCGATTCAAGGTGTCAATTCCTCGCCTTGACCCATAGTTCGCCAATTTCCGTGGATATGTTTGCGAAATAGACACTTCAAATAAAGCCGAGCTGGTACGCACCCATCTCATGTCCTTGCCGTCGAATTTCCTGGCGCCTGTAAAGAGTACGGTCCTCGCCGGCATGTTCAGCCCCATTGCAAACGTCTCCGTAGCAAACAGCGCCTGTTGAACAGTACACCGCAAATATCAGGAAGAGGCGCATTCGCTCAAAAGGATTGAAATCTGTGTGTGCAGGACGCGTCGCGACGACTTTTTGACCAAAAAACTTCAAATGAATCCCCACTTCCAAAAGTATTCGGTGAAACTGATGTTCCCGCCTAGCAAGCTCAGTGAAACGCGGCACGATGATGACGAGCGAACCTTGATGAGCTGCTCCCCGAACAGGATCTCGATGGTCTCCTTGAGCAGCGGCAGCAGCCCGCCGTGGTGCACGCCGATGCCTTTCTTCAACAGCGGGAGGATGTGCTCCACCTGCGCAGATGACCACGGATCATGACTTTACTACCCGTTTTGGCCAAATTCACCTTGACCTGCGTTTTGGTCAGCGACAATATTTGTCAGTGCAAAAATTCGAACGCGATAGGAAAGCCTGAAAACTTGGTGTTTGCTTCCGCTTTCTGGGTCTGGGCGCAAGAACAAGAAGCTGACCTGAGGCAGCTTTTTGTCTTCATCTGACAAGCAGTCAATCGCGTTGTTGAACACTTCTTCTACCAACTTCTTCTCATCATCTGAAACGGGTTCAAACAAAGGCTGTTCAGTTCAACAGTGGGAACAAAGTTTCAAAGAACTCGCGAACATTTTGCGTTCAAAGAACTTGAAGGCTCAACTCTGAAACGACAATGCCTATGTCGCACTCACCTGTGTTGAAATCGATTTTGGACATCTGCATAGCGTAGGACTCGCAGTCCTTCTTGCTGAACGAGAAGACGATGACAGGCGCAAAGTTGCGCTCCAGGATCATCTTGACGATCTTGTACGCGTTCGACTCGCCTGCAACATCAAGACCTCAATTCGATAATTTACCGTGTTTTAACTTGATTAAAGCCAACGCTGCAGCCAACGTATCTCGCCACGTCCTGGAGAACTTTCGGTGACGATGACGATGTGAACTCTGATGGCACAATTTCTGAGAAACACATCCAGTCACCAACGACACAGCTCATCAACATGATATTTCTGGGTCAAATGAGACGTTTTCTGTGAGGCGCTCAACCGACCTTGTTGTCCACCCTTCCTTCCCTTGAAGGCCGAGTCGCCTTTTCCAGCGTCCCCCGCGTCCTTGAGAACTGCCATGGCTGTGTTGAAATTCTCCTCCCGAAATTCACCCTGAAATCGCAAACTGACTGGTTTGGACGACAATTGCTTGACAACCTTGGGTCTTGCTGCTTCTCTCAACCATCACAGCGACGAGCTCCTGTGACACGACTCACCTGTTCGTCGACCACCATGTGGATGCCGTCGCCTCCGGCGGGGAAGATGTAGTGCTGCAGCGGAGTCGGTCGGTAGTCCGTGTACACCACGTGGCACGGCTGCAAGAGAGAAAGCGAAACTGAGTCCGCTGATGCGCAAACGTGTCCACAACATCGCGCATGATTTCTGCATAGCAAGACGCCAACTCACGCAGGTCAGCGATCCAATTTGTTTCACGAGGTCTCGCCCATTGAAAGACAGGTCAAGGAAACTCAAGGCATACCGCCAGTCCGCGAATGCGGCACACAAGCAGGACGCAAAAGCAGACACTTTGTTGGTTCTTGCAACAAACTTGTGCGCAAGTCAACACACCTGTTTGTTGCAAAATGCGGGAAGTTACCTGTTTGTGAAGATGACAGATCCACTCCGCGAACTGTCGCGCGTTAGGTATAGTTGCCGATAGAAAGACGTAGTGTACGTTGTCCGGCAGGAGAATGATTGTTTCCTCCCAAACCACGCCGCGCTCTGGAGAGAGAAGAGTAAACTTGAGGGCAAGACCGTTAGATGCACTTGCTCAAGCTCCCCGAAGGAAAACTGAATTTTCACTTGCACGCTTCAACTGGAGAAACGATGTTGTTGTGGTCAAAACCCTTCCAGCGGTAAAGCTTCTTACCTTTGTCCCTCATGTAATGAATTTCGTCGAATATGACCCAGGCAACTTCTCGCATGATTTCAGAGCCTCTGTACAACATACTTCTCAAGATCTGTGGAACAAAAAAAGAACAGTGTCTCCAAAGTAGATCTAAATTTCACTTTTTGGAGGCAAGCCCACCGCTGCGGGATTCCTTGTCGCGGTGACAAAAGACGTTCATTTCGCACTCGCCTCTGTGGTCATGACGAGGCAGGACGCCGTCGGGTTGATGGTCACGTCGCCCGTCATGAGCCCGACGTCAGTGAACTCCTCGAACAGCTCGCGGTACTTCTGGTTGCTCAGCGCCTTGATCGGCGTCGTGTAGATGACGCGCTGCTTGTCACGCAGGGACATCGCGATCGCGTATCTGAGCAGGAGAAAGGGATCGTGGCGTTTTCGCAGAAGTTGCGGCTCACAACACGAGATTTTGGTGCCGAAAGCTGTCGGTTCACAACTGAACTGAGTTTTGTCGCACAACTTTACATCGTGTGAACTAATTTTTGACGCACCAAGTCGCTGCCTGAGCGAGTCATGATTCACAAAGCTGACGGAACGTGTGACTGCAACAAAGTCATTCAAGTCAGCACGGCAAGACGTAAACGTTGAGAACGTACAGAGCGACTACGGTTTTCCCGGCGGACGTGTGAGCCGACACCAAGACTGACTGATTGTTCTCCAGACACAACAGAGACTGCTTCTGAAACGGATCCAGTACGAACGGGTACTCTTTAGCCGGCTTCCCACTCGGTCCCTTCAGCGGTTCGTATTCCACATCAGGAGGCAACGCAACCTGCAACAACAAAACCTTTCTGAGTTGGTGCTGTACAAGGTCGCTGATGTCTCTCAATCTGCAGCACGACCTGAATGAAATCTATGAATGTGCAAACGATGGACGAACTGTGCTGCTCACCTCGTGAGTGCAAGCCTCCTGTGTTTCCAACACGTGAATTTTCATGCGCGGCATGTCGTCCCAACTGTTTCAAAAGGGGAAAAAACCAGTTATCATCTTACGTATACCTTCTCCACTTTTCTTGCATTTTCACGAAATGTAGACCTGAATCCATGGTTTACATTTTGGATGTGTTTGTGTGCAAAACGTCAAGTGCTTGCTCACTTGAACTCTTCGTTGATTGCAGCTTTGAACTTTTTCGTTTGGGATGGATCAACGATCGGAACATCTTCCTTTTTCTTCCGTTTCTTCTGGTGGCTTGTGATTTTCTTGAGGATCTCAGACGCCCTGAACAATTCAAAGGAATTCCAAAGTTATCACTGTTCTTGACTTGACTTTAAACACACTTTTCTTTTCTCTCATAAATTCCGTCACTCATACCGGTACCAAAGACGCAGTTCGTAGACTACACATTGACGCAAAGAAGGAAATATTATTGTCGGTGTCAACAAACTTTTCAAAATCTGCGTTGTCACATACCTGTCCTCTTGAAACAAAAACCGACAAGCAAACAAATGGCGTTTTTTATTGTCCTGACTTGAACGGACAGACAAAATTTTATCTTGGCTTTAAAAGGCTCCTTGCGGACAGGTGACGACACTGCTGGAGTTGAATTTTCCAGCCACAGCACCTTGCCACTCTTCTATTATCGCTCATTATGCTCTCTTTCTTCAGAGTGAATCGGGAGGTGTTCAGAGACAACAGTTGGAACAACTAGATCTACGAATTGCTCATTATATCAGCTTTATTCTTACAAAACAGAATGTTGCCCCAAATCAGACTCAGTTGTCAACCAAAATTACCTTTCACTTGTGCTGGGTGTCGGTTTCTGACTCGCTTCATTTTTCTCCTCGGTTTTCCCACTGTCTTCTTCAAACACAGCAAAAGCTTTGTCGCCGAATAAGTCATCCATATCCACTGGGTTAAACTGCCCTTTGATCAGGAGAAAACACTCGACAAGGCCACGCAAAAAACAGTCTTTTTTGCCTTGTACCAATTCTTGCACCGACACACACACATGCGTCGCGTGTTACATCTGATGCAGACAATTCGCTGCGCGAAATTATGCGTCGAAAGTCGCTTTCAACAGAACGTGATGAGTTTCTCATCGCACAACTGATGAGGAAGAGCCAATTTGGTCGTCAAGTCGCAAAACGTCTTGCCTGCTGTCCAGTTCAAAAGAATTTTTGGTGGGAGGACGGTGACAACTTCAATTTGAAGAAAAACACTCTTGTGCAGATTTGAGCGGGGTCAAGTCAATCTTTTGAGGAAAATGGGCACAGGCCGCTTGGACCCCCGGATCCGCAAGCAATGCACATCCACTTTTTCAAACTCTCCACTGACTAGCCATGCAGTCTCTTTTCCCAGTTTCCCCACTGACCAACTCCCAACCAACATCACATTCTCTGCTTCCCCTTCAAATCATCTGCATGGAGTTCCACTCACTTTTGTCATTTTCAATCACCAGAGATCCACTTTTCTGGAGGAACTCGGGCAAAAAGTTGCTCCGCTTTCCCCCAAAATCCAGGAACGAGTCCGATGTGCCACAGATGTGATAAATATTTGCCTTTTCCTCCTGGCACAAAATGATACATCGACAAGTGAGTGGAGAAATTTATGCCTGGAACAGATAAATGCACTTGGGCAAATCAGACCACCGAAGATGCGAACACTGATCTGACGTACCAGGCGGCAAAACGTGACAACTGGTGAGAGTGGCAGACAGACTTCATGAATTCCAAAAGCCGTCTGGTGTTTCCTCTGAACAATGCTGTTTTCCCCCACGCGGTTTGACATTTTTGTGCTCAAGATAGAATTGAACAGCATGTCATCTTTTGTCTCGGGAAAAATTCGTAACCTGCAGGAAATGGACAATCCGGTTGCACACAATGCAGGTAATAAGCCTGACCTTCTTAGCATCCTAATTTCCTTGCAGGCCCCTGCATAGATCCCATAAATGGTCATTATTGTCACTTGCTGGACATTGTGAAGGACACTCAGAAGCTGGTTAGTCATCAGCTCGAGCAGATGTTTGACCACACAAGGAGAGAGTACAAGGGCCTCCCTGCATGCGAACATCTGAGCCAGTTTTGCACAAGAGGTTTGATTTCTTCTTGGCCACAGACTTTCTGTGTCGATCCATGATTGCACCTGGATGTGCAATTCCACGGTTTTCCCACAAATTGGCACAACTTCACGAATGTCTGGTTTCTGGCCTCGTAAAGAGGCACTTTGCTGGGTTTCACTTGAAGGAGCTGGGCTGGTTTTCGGTGCAGATGCGTGCAGATGTGCGCTCACGTGAAGAGCTCAGACTCGAGATCCGTCACCGCCTATCAATTGTGAGGAAACGCAGTCCAGACGAACAAAGCGAAGCCGAGGAGAGCGGGCGCAGATCCGTCTTCGGTTCATTCGGAGGCTGTTGATCCCACTTCAAACACGGTTAACCCGACCAAGAGAAGCAGGTGCAAAAATCTCTCAACATTTGCTAATTAAAACCATACCTTTTGTGCTGCTTGTGATTATTGCAACAGGTAACAGTCTGCAGTGGATGGTAAAACTGAGTTTCAAAGGTAACAGATGAAAATAATGCTTTGCAAACACCAGAGAAGTGTCAAACGCCAAGTGGTCGTGTTGTTCGTCTTTGACAGGGCAAAATATAACAGTCTTGAATGAAAGTTCTGACAAGTTCATTCGGTAACGCACGAGTACGTGCAGACAACGAGGCAAGAAATTCTCATTTCCGTTCAGAGAAAGTGGTATTTTCGCCGCTTCATCTTCATTGGCAAAATTTTGGCTTTTCTAATGACTTGGCAGGAACATCGCTGTCGAATCCACAGATTCCATTGCCTAAACGCCAGCATTAACTTGGCATAAATTGACCATTACACTCTTCCAACACGAAACCTTCCAGTAAACGTAAACAATTCCTTCAAACCACTGGGTCCTTTCCGGTCTCAATCCCGACAAGCTCGGCGTGCCAAGTGTCCGTGTCCGATCCAAAAAAACAGGCGAATCAAGAGCAGAGTGAAAAGTATCTTGTGCCCCAGGCTTGAACTAACACCTGTACATAATTGTACACTAATCCTAAACTTTGACAGCAAAACAATTCATTTTATTGGAGTGTTACGAGTACGCTCACAGTGGTTTAATTTATGGATGGAATTTGCATGTTTTTCGTTCTGGATGACGTATTGGTTTTTCTTGTCACCCACATCGAATTATTTGAAGCTATAAAATTGCAATTTGTCAAGTGTAGCTCCCAAAGTTATGTGCTCATATTTTCACACGTCATTTTGGAAAACTACGTCTCTTTGCACCCAAACTCAAAATGCACAATATCACTGGTCTGTTCAGACAATTTGAGCACCGAGAAAGACTTCAATGCAGATGTTTGAAGGTTGAAGATCATGAATATTGCTGCGTAGTCGAATACGAAGTTCTCACAACAAAAGGCAGTCTTCAGAGTTCGGCTTCTGATTTGCTGTAAGAATCATCCCCTGCATCCTCTGCACGAGAAGCTGTACGAGGCTTGCAGAGCCTGCAGAGTCTTGCACTGTATCTTTCTCCAGGTGGAGATAGCGCAATGTTTGTTCATGTGCTCTGTTCCACTCAATATAGTTGAAAGCCTTTTGTTTACCCATATATTATTTCAACCTGTAAACATAAACAGATCCGCGGGAGGCTGGATCTCCCACTTAAGATTGTCAAGATCTCGTGGGCAACATTGCATGGCATCTCCTCACCAGGATGAGAAATTATCGAATGGGATGAACCAATTGGAGGAGCTTCCCCTCTCCTTCATTACGCACTTCATCTCCACGCGCAGGAACGTTGGCGTCAGTGGGTTTAGATTACAAGTAAAGAACCAGAAGAACCTGTCTCAGGGAAAGTAGGTCGTGATTTCTGTTTGGAGCCTCTGGCTTCAAGAGCGAAAACAAGTACCGATCAGATTTTAAGGCGTTCAGCTTCTTTCCTCGCTTTTTGGGAGTCTAATTACCTGTTGTGCATTTCTGCAGTGTTCCAAAATTCGTGCGACTCAGGATTTCCAGTTGCAACTGCTTGGGTGAACGGGTGCAGGAACTTAACCTGGCTGCATATATGGATCTGTCATTCCTGGCCAGTCAGTCCCCACATGGGGTACAAAAGCACAGACCTTAAAAACATAAAGTACAGACCTTTTAAACAAAGTTGAATCAGGACTTCACTTGCAAACGAGAATTGTACACCTGATCCAGTTTGGCATGAAGTGGCATGTTTCAGATGTGATACAGCTGTAACCAGTACTTGCAACGTCTCACAACACAACACCAACCTCCTACAGAACCAGCGAACACAACTTGTCCTGCAAAAGTGCAATCCCGAAGCCGTGTCGGTAATGAGAGCTCGAGATGCGCCCTGCGCGGCTCAGCGTCGACTCAGGGGAGACGAGCGGCTGTAACGAGCTGCCGTGGCGCGCGGGGTGACGCTCCGCGCAAGTGCCGCGCGACACGCGATACGCGTCCGTCGTCGTGTCGCGCGCTCGTCCACGTGGCTCGGATTCACGAGGAGTTCGTCCGAGCTCTGGCTTCCTTCACACTGCTGCTCGGTGGTTTTGACAAAACCCCAAAGAACACAACTGGAACCGTAAAATCGAGCAACAGAACCCGGAAACTGCCCAGTGTCGATGATTTGATTTCTGACTTTGCCTGACAAGAACGTCATTCGCGTGCAGTGACAAGTCCATTTCAGAGAACGGGCCCTTCAAAAAGTAATTTGAAAGGATCCACCGGCCGACAAGAGACACGCAATGGTCATTGTCAATCAACACAATCAGCAAACGCGGAAATACTCGTAAATTATCTTCCCGACGCACGCATGCAGCGCGCAATGCTTCTTGTTGCAGGTGCTGCATGTCTGTTGGTCAGACCAAGCGTAAACTTTTCTAGCAACAACTCCAGGCTTGACCATTTTGACCTCCAAACTAGACGCTCAAGCAGGTGTTCTTCAAATTTTCAGGATTCTGCACATAAATTCCACGATACATACTGATTCTCTCCCGAAAGGCTTTGTCTTGTTCAGTCTCCAACTACTTTTCAAAAATATGCACGATGTTGGCGAGTCAGAAGGGTAGGGTCCGAAAACGTAACAGTACCCTTCTGACTCGACGATTGTCCGTGTGGAAACTACCTATGGGTGCTTCTGACACTGAATTTGACCGTTTGAGCGGAAAGCACCTTGCTGTGCTCATAAGTATACTGTTCAGGGTACCAACGGTGCACTTCTGACACTGACGGTGTACTTATTTCTACTGGTTTCGTCCAAACACTGCTACCCATCACTTTTCACCCCGAACGGGCACGTTTTCACTCGTA
>JAAUXT010055844.1_pt1 | contig 18253 bp, 18 predicted proteins | sample 7278171 | NCBI WGS metagenome assembly JAAUXT01 (sample SAMN14350112, study PRJNA611818) | marine sediment metagenome | isolation source: surface marine sediment (1.8m) | place: French Polynesia: Moorea | collected 2018-08
CCCCCCCCCCCCCCCCACCACCCGCCCCCCCCCCCCTCCCCCCCCCCCTGGACCCACCACCCGACCCCCACCCTCGCTCCCTCCAAGTGTACCCACCACCCGACCCCCACCCACCCACCCCTCCCCTGCACACTCACCTCTTTCTCTACACCTCCCACCCACCCCTACCCTGCACATTCACCTCTCTCTCTCTACACCTCCCGCCCACCCCTCCCCTGCACTACACACTCACCTCCCTCTCTCCACACCTCCCGCCCACCCCGCCCACCCTTTCTTCCTGCTCTCGCCCATTCATCACCGTGACGCCGCTTGACCATCAATCAGCGACACACAGACGGACACAAGCGCCTCTCAATAACCGCCCCAAATCTGTTTAGGAAGCGCGCGCTGAAAGGTTAATGGCGCTTTAAACTGGGCCTCGCGCTCCCGCCATTAATTCACTCTGCTTGATCCAGGGCCGCGGAGCGCGATCCGGGTCCCACTGCGCAAGTCTCTGCGCATGTCTCTACACTTCGCGCACGTCACGTGAGCGAGCGCGTCTCAACACAGCGGCACAGCATCACGTTTCTGAAGAAGCGCAAAAAGAACTTTGCGAAACTTTTGAAGCTGCTTGTCTTTCGTCCAAAATCATAAACGCACGCACCCACGTGCAAACCGTTCCACGTGCACGCACACACACACACACGCACACACACACACACACACACACAAATCCGCACGCAAAGAACATGGTCCTTCTAAAGGAATTTCCCCCCCCCCCCAAAAAAAAAAAAAAAAACTTCACTTGGGTCACATTTCTCCACTGCAACACACTCTTCTGTTGAGTCTGTCTTCTCTATGTCTCAACGTACTGGGCACCTGCCGTCTTTTGCACAAAGGGTGCACTGACGTCAAAAATTTCACTGTTGGGTTCAATGTGAAATTTGACGCCGACGTCAAAAAGACGACTGCGTGTCACCTGTGTGAAAACCACCAATCTCTGAATGCGTATCCACGCAAAACGTGTCACAAAGTCAACCGCTGCAAAAAACCACTGAAGAGAAGACCATTCAGACTACAGCAAGAAAGCGAAGCAGGAAAAGAGAGAAAGAGCGACAGAAAGAGCGCTCAATTCTTGAGGGGGTTTAAATAATGCATAGGTGCACTTTTAGCTTTTTGGTCCGTGTAGCAGCGGGGAGGCGGCCGGATCAAGCTCGGCATTTCGGATGTGGGTAATCCCATTTTATCCCCACCACGATGCATTAGAGGATGTTTGCAGGGAATGATTTGCGTGTTCCCCGGGCTTGCCACTTAATCCCCGATTTCGTATTCCATCTGTCGCCCGGGCTTCCCCCGATACATGCCTTTCTTGAAAAGGCACATCTTTGCGGATCAGTGGGTCTAAGGCCCGAGGATTAAAGGCAAAATGACTTTTCCGTGTTGTGAGCCGCCGCCGGTGCGCCGGCAGGGCCGAGACAACAGGAAAAGTAAGCTTTGCAGTAAAAGTGATAAATCGCTGCTACAAAGCACTGCAGCGGCGGCGGCGGCGGCAGCGGCGGCCCCGGCGGCAGGCGCGGCCCGCGGGCCGGGAGGAGAGGGACGCGGCGGGCAAGGGATGGGGCAGGCCGGGGGAAGGGAGACACGGCGGGCCGGGGCAAGGGGACCAGGGTGGGCAAGGGATGAAGTGGGCCGGGGGAAGGGCCACGGACCACGGCGGGCAAGGGACGGGGCGGGCCGGGGGAATGGCCAAGGACTACGGTCGGCAAGAGATGGTGGGACAGGGCCCGAAGAACAGGGTAGGTGCAGGACAGGGTCACTCGGGAGAAAGGCTCGGGGAACAGATTCCACTGACCTGGGATTCGAGTCCCAACAAATCTCGTAAGTGTCAAGGGAAAAGTGGGGCACAAACTACAGTTTTGTTTGACCCGCACCGATCACAAGGGCTTTTGGCGGAAGTTTGCATTTCACACACATACACACACGCTCACACTACACACACGCTCACACTACACACACGCACACACTACACACACATACACACACACACACACATGTTGCTCAACTCGTGGTTCTGATTCTCTTTCCCCTCCTCCACGACTTCAAATGCACCTTTTTGCACGTCTTTCCTGTCAGTGTTCTCAACCCAGAACCTCTGGTTCCCTTTCTTTCACCACCGCCGCTTCAAACAAAAACTTGTAAATTTCAAAATCCACCAAACGGTGTTTTGCACTTCTTTCCTGTTTCACTCACCAGAGCAGCTCATCACAGAAAAAACCTCAATCTCAAGAGGTTTTCACGTTGATGACGACGTCAGCTTTTTCTGACGTGGACGGAAACTTTTCTTGATGACGTCAAAGAATAACTGTTTTCTATGCTCACCAATTGGGCGTCATGTTAAATTTTGAAATTGACGTCAAAATTCTGCTGTTGACGTCAAAGTTTGGACGTCGACGGCACCAATGTGAAAACGGCTTCACTTCAACAAATCCCAAAGAAAAAAAACGTCTCGAGAAAACCAACTGAGACGCCGAAGCCCAGAAATGAGTGCAGCGCAATGATGAGTAGACGCATCACTCAATACAAAAGAGAGATCAATACGCGAGGAACGCCGTTGCGATCTTCAATCCTCCGCACCGGGCGTTACCTCCGCGAGCACCGGAGCCGAGACGCTCCACTGCTGATGGAAGGCGAAGGAGATCTATGAGATAACATAACAGCACAAAGGACTCTCCATCTAATGCGATAGTTAGTCAACCATTCAGCTACATAACGGTAAACTTGAATACAGAGGAGACGGCGCGCGGCGGCCGAGGCGCTGGATGATTTTTAATCATCTAAATGGAGGCCGCATACTTCCACACGGAGTCGGCGCAGATCAGGTAGACACTGCAGGGTGCCGGCGCCGCCGCTGTGCGAAAGGCGTACAGACGCTACAGGGTGACGGCGCTGGACCTGCACACACGCTGCAGGGTGGCGGCGCCGCAGCGAGAATGCCTCATACACCACACAAGTTTGGGCTGCACACGCATACACAACGCCACACACGCACACAAGCCTCGAAGACGTATCTCGGGCCTTTTGCGCTGTGTGCAGGTATGCTTGGCACGCCGTTGACTCGTACGCCACGCATGACGCACCGTTCGTATTTGACGTCGAGTAAATCTTTTCACAGAACGTACCGGTACCACAAATCTCACCGAGAAAGTTCCGCGTCCCCATGATAGACAACAGGAAATTTCACCTTTGTGAAGAGAGCATCTCTTGCAACGCAAAACGCAGTCCACGACGGGCCCTGTTCTGACGTCACGAGTTGCCGAGACGCTGCGTCCACGCGCGACACCGTACGAGCTCAACGTTTCACAGAGAGGTGGGTTCACAGAAGTCGGGCCCAGGGCGCAGAGGTGAAGACTCATGCACAAGTTTCCCAACAGAGCCAAACCTGAATCCTCGTGTCCTTTTGTGAGTCTTTCACCCATGACACGACAACCCGTGAGACCAAGACATTTGGAACACCAAGAAAACTGACGCGTCTTTGATTCGAGAGAAATTAACGTTGTTCACTTTTCTGTCCAATAGCAAACCAAGTGTGGGGGGAGCGTCATCTTCCCCTGCCCCCTACCGAGCAAGTACTGAATGACCTTCACATCGCGCACTACTTGTGTCAACGTTTTCAACGTTCGGATCTCCTCTGAACGTATTGCTCAACCAAATCCAGACTACGTCGCGTCAGGGCTGAACTGAACCACGCGTCGTGGTGGGCGTCTACGCGTCAGAACGAAGATGACGTCACAGCGTCTCACGTGATCACAACTGCGCGCGTTGCGTTGCGCGCCACACGACGCGCGGGAAATGAAGCGCGCCATTTTCAGAGCGTTGCAGTGGACATCACTTCTCCGTCCCACCCGCTGACGGACCCTGGCTCCCCCCCCCCCCGACACTGTCCCCCTGACGGGCCCCCGCTCCCTCTCCCTCGCGATGGGCAAATCTACTTAGCGGGCGCACAGTCAGGCAGTCAGGCCTAAACCGCTCCTTTATGCGAATCCAGCTTTGCATTAAGCAAAACTTTCCTTTTATCCTTGGAAAGGAAACTTTTTCAAGAGCCCCATCTTCCCTCTACTTAACATCTCCTCCGCCGATACCTTTACATAGCCCAAGCTTCTTTAGGCATTATTATTATTTTTCTCTATTCACCATAAAAGAAATTAGAGCCATACAGGCGATTTGTGCCGCCTTGAAGCACAAATACACAAACACAAAAGCCGTGCGAATGAAAGCCAAAGTCACAGATACTCCATCTCGGAGATGAGAAATATTGATCTCTACAATTTTTATCCTTCGTCTCTCTTTCTCTATCTGCGCACCCTTTGCTTAATCACTGTGCCTGTAAGCCTGTTTTACCTAATGGTGTGCGCAGCAAAGCGGTAGCGGCGGCGGCGGCAGTGGGCCCTCACATCTAGCAACACAAACCAACGTCGGCGTCGTCAACAGCAACACAACGCACAACACTAATTATTCGCGATCTCTTTGAAGCCTTTGTCTCGGCGACGTCGTCTCCACGCGACTCTTAGCGTCAGAAAGCCCCGAGAAAAGTCAAAATGTAAAATGGCTTTTAAGGCATCATCTGCTGTACGGGGAGAATAATACCTGCACCCATTTGACTAATTCCCCTTCTCTGCGTGAGATTATTCATCTCAGCTAATGCTTCCAGAGACAAACTTTCTCTTGTTCCGTTTCTTCTTCTTCTTCTTCTTCTTCTTCTTCTTCTCTCCGAATACCTTTGGTTCTCTTTGCGCAAAACACAAACTCTAATGCCTCGCATTCAACTTTTCGTAAGTGTCTCCAACAAAACTCTGACATTTCCCTCAGTTTTTTTTTCAGTCCAAACACCAAGCGGGAAGAAAAGTTGAATCTTCTGAGAAAGTTTTGCGACTTGAAAGAGGGAAAAGTGGAACGTCAAGGTGTGTGAAAAAATTGAACCATCAAAACTTGGCATTCGTTTGGTATTCAAAGATCACGTGAGGTCGGAGTTCTCAGATCCAAATCAAATCAGTCACTGCGCATGCCCCGGGGCCTCGTTCTCAAAACGTATTCACGAGCGGGTCAGGGATTCGGCGTTTCCGGTCCTGCGCGCGAGACGGCGACGTTCACAGCGTGCGACCCGGGGCGGGTCTTTCAAAGGTGGAATCACAGGCCTCGGGGACCAACACAACCCTGGATCCTCCTCAGGGACGGAAGCGACTGGCATCAGAATGGCCTGGTCTCCAAGTGAGAACTACAGTCAGGCTGGGAACACAGTCCCAGCGACGCAGCAACCAGCGTCGTGCTGCCCCGTCGTGCTGTTGCGTTGGGCTATTGGGTTTGTATGGAGGCTGCTGCTGTGTTGCCCCTACCACTCCCGGAGTTGTTGGGGGCAAATGCAAAAGCAGCCCAATGCTGACCCAATGGGGCGACGCAACAGCACGACGCAACGCTTCAGTATGTCCGCACCCTTAGAGCGCCCACAACCAGCCAATCTCCCTGGTACGTGGCCTCTCTATTCTCCGCACATTTGCGTGCTCAGTTCACTACAGGATCTTCCTATCTCGTTTCACATTCGCGGATCTCGAGCGATCACAAGGAAGGAAGGGCCTCTCGCGCAGCCATTTTGTTTTACGACCTGGTAGCGTTAATTTTATGAGCGCCGGCCGGGAATAATCAGCGCAATAATGAATATGATTATTACGCATGATCCGGGCGCCCGTGGTTTATGATCTGGCGGGACGTGTGAGTATTCGGGCCCCATTCAGTCACCACCTGTTGCCGTGGTGTTCGCGATGTAAATGACGCTGCGCGCGCGCGTCGTGCGAAGCGTTCGCGACGGAGCCTCGTTTCCGGCTTGTCGGGACGCAGGTCCCGTCACAGCGTTGTGTGTGTGTGTGTGTGTGTGTGTGTGTGTGTGTGCGTGTGTGTGCGTGTCAAAGGCCATTGCGTAGTCACTTGTCACAGTGCGTTGTATGTGTGTGCGTGTGTGTGCGTGTCAAAGGCCATTGCGTAGTCACTTGTCACAGTGCGTTGTTTGTTTGTGTGTGTGTGTGTGTGTGTGTGTGTGTGCGTGGGTGTGTGTGTGTGTTTCATGGGTGTTTCTTTCCCTGCGAGTGGTGCTGACATGTGTCTGATCCCAGGTGGTCAGTTCAGCATCCTACTTTCATCATTGAAAACTTCAAAATCTTTTTCAACCCGAGACTGACCCCTGTTGATCACAAGCATTCTTGGCAACAAAAGTCATTTTTGAAAAGCTCGTGCTCAGAATTTCGTGTATGCGATGAATTAAACCCGACAGCGATCATAATACATCAATGACACGCAATGATCTACGCTTCCCAGCGCGCGCATCTTTAACTTTGAAATTACTACGCGCACATTAATGTGGCCCCGAGGCGCCTGCGCGGGACATGCGCAGCGCGACTTTCTCAAGGCGTCCGTGGATTGATGTGTGAAGCGCGTTTTTCCTGCGCAGATTGATTGTCCATACTTAATGGGCGCTTCTTCCGTCTCAAGCATCAAACGCATACGATTACTCTGCTCATTATACCTGAATTCCCAAGATGATATGGCCCGCAGAGATATCCACAACAAAGCAACAGGTCCAATCAGTGTCTGCAGACCAGGTCACTGCCAAAAGACCGGTGGACATTTCAATTGGTGGTTCTCGAAAGAAACTGCAGCAGTTTCAAATTTTAATCAATTTCTTCTTGTGAGAGTGAGAAGAGAAACAGTTGCCCCCACAAATATGTCCGAGCTACTCACAGGGAAAGAAACACCCATGAAACACACACACACACACACACACACACACACACACACACACACACACACACAGGGCTTCATACACCGTGGATCTGCACACGTGTAACTCATGTCCAGGTCTGCATAACACGTTCCTGACGTTGGCACACACACACACACACACGCACACACACACACACACACACACACACACACACACACAAAAGGAAGGGTAACAACGGCACATCCGTTTTGTCTTGGAACCTTGATCCGATTCAAGGTTTCACTTTGGCCACATCAGTACACCACGCTGGCGGGGCCATGATGCAAACTTGCGCCAGCTCATCAAAGGATTTTGAAAAGCATAATTTTGCCATAATTATAATTCAACGCCTGCGGGACCAGAAGCAGACACGGCAGACTTCAGCTCACCGTGATGCAATGCAACACACACACACGTGTACACACACACGCACACACACACACACACACACACACACACACACACACACACTTCAGTGGACCTCGGGGCGAACACCTGGGTCCCCCAGATTGGTCGGCGGGGGAGAATTCGAACGACCCCCCTCCTCTACAAACAAGGAATTAACAGCACTGTGTTCCACGGGCGATTGGACAACAACACGCAACGTTGGTTTCCCACGATTACTCTGGTGGGCCGGCAAGGTTGGCGGATACCATTGTTTTCAAACTGAAACCGCGCTGGACTTGCGCACACCCAAGTTGCCATTCTGATTGAACAGCAGCCACATGAATCAGGTGTTGGAAGCCAGAACTGTCATCTTGTCCAGTTTGGTCAAGTGCGACTGCGCGCGTCAAGGTCTTTCGCATCTGGAACGAAATTGGCCTCAAAACAAATGTCTTGCGACAAGCTCAAGAAAATAGTTCTTTCCGTGTATGGACGCGCGTGTGTTCCAGCGAAGACCAGAGAAAACAGCGCTTCTTTCCACTTGACGCACTCAAAGACCTTTCCTGAACTCTGCGGAAAAGAACCTTTGCTTTTCTGAAGCAACGACGGCCGTTAGTGAATGGCAGAGCATTGCAAGCGGCGGTGGACGGGCCTCGGTCGGCATCGCTCGCAGCGATCACATACTGACAACACACGCGCATCCGGTCGCCAAGCGATCAGCCGACAACGACGCCCGCGGGGCGCCAGGTGCCCGGCCTGACTTATCCGCGCGCACGCGCAAAACAAACACGCGGACGCTGCGTCTCCAAAAACGCGCATTCCGCGTCAATTCAGCAGCACGTGTTGCCAAATGACGTCAAAGTGAGTGGAGCGAGCGCCGCGCATGCGTACAGAGCCGCTGCGTTTATGCCTCATTATAGCTCGAGGGCCAATCTCCTTTCACTCACTACCTCAGAACGTAACATTTCCTTTCTGCTCTTGACTCCGACAAAAGGTCGCTTTTCCTTGGCCTCCAGATGGAAATAAATACACGAGGCAGTGGTTGAAATAAAAAGAGCTTTTCAATTATGATATGTTATATTTGTTTTTATTCGCCTTTGATCTTCACCCAGAGGCCTCGCATTAACTTGGCGCTCGCTCTGCTCTTCTGCGACTTCCTTTTGGTCTCGAAGACATTTAAATACCTTTACATTCACCACCTGAAAAGACCTTGCCTACCAAGCCAAATATCCACGCATTCAACGCTTCTGGGTATTTAATGTTTCCTGAATAAAGGAATCAGAAGAGAGTTACACATCTCCGGATGTAACGCACAATAAGGAGAGCGCGGGTCTGATTCACGCGGCCCGCAGCCCAACCACGAGCGCATTCACGCGCTTTCTAATGCAGATTGTTCCCAAGACAAAAGCCTCTTCATAAAATACTCGTTGTGAAGCTAATACACGCTTATTTTTAATCACACAAAAGTCGCTTTTTTGCCCTTTGTGAAAGTTTTGGTTTCTCTGAATAAAATAACTTTTCAGCTTCAAAAAAAAAAAGTTGTTTGCCTTCAACAACTTCATTTTCGCACGATAACAATCAGAGAATCCAACAGGCGCCGAAACGCTGCCGACATGGTGGTGTCAAACAAGGAATGACCCAAGACTAAATTTTCCTTTCGAACTGCAACGCCTCTGACGAACCACAACTGAGAACATATATATCCTACTGATCGAATTCGTTCCTTTCTTCTTTCCAGGCCACTTTGCGCAAATGTGGGCGTGGTTCTGACACGGCGCTTTGACGCGAGGCGTTCATCAGACGCACGACGCCCCTGCGCCACTGCTCTGCGAACGAGCGATACACCAGGGACGTGTCCACTGCTTGAGACTTGCGCGTTGGTCTGTCAACGTGATGCACCAGAGTCTGTGCACTGGAGGACGTGAGCGGAAACACGCACGGTCAGCCCACGTGGCCTCACTGTCGTCAGACGTCACTCACTCACCATCCAGAAGGTACCAGGTGGAAGGGATACAACTCAGCGGGTACCAGACTGAAGTGACAGGGAACCAGGCGGAAAGGTCGCGACCTTGGTGGGGACAGCAAAACAGAGACGCAACTCAGCAGGAGGGACAAGGTAGAAAGTCACTACCAAGCGGGGACCAGGTAAAAACCAACACAACTCAGCGGGAACCAGGTGGAGGCGGCACGACCCGGCGGGGACCAGGCGGAAGGGACTATCTGCACGATTCTCATTTCCTGCGGATTAATCTGGGTGGGATTAGGCCCCACGGCAGCTGTGAGCGCGTCCGCCTATCTGCCGCCCCTCTCTCCCCCTGATCAAACTACTAATCCTGGGATTAGCTCCGACATTTGCCATGTGTGGCCTCATCGCCAGGGAAACCTGCTCACGCCCGGGAGTCTCTCCCGACGGCGTCCTCGTGTTGACAGGCTTCTCTTCAGCTTTGTGGCGGAAGTGCAATATCCCATCCCTCCAACAAGAACAACACTTCTCCAGAAGTCAGTTTTGCTGGTCCCACAAAAGTTTGTTTCAATGGATGGGCAGAATGAACGTGAAAGACACGCATTAGTACCCAGCTATTCGCCAGGTGCTGCGATTCAAACGTAAGGGAAGGTCAAACCATCGCTCCTCAACGCGTGGCTTGTCGTACCTCCGGGTTCCAGGTCCCTCCGGATTCCCTCGTGCTCCCTTTGGACCTCTGATCCTGTCTTCAGGACACCGCCCCACCCCTGGAGCTCCCCTCCCTGCCCCAGGGCCCCTTCCCTGCCCCTGGATCCCCCTTCCAGCCATGGACACCCACTCTACCCATGGACCCCCTCCCCACCCCTACCCTAGACCACACCCCTACCCCTGGACCCCCCACCCTGCCCATGGACCCCCACACTGCCCCTGGATGCCCTGCCCCTGAACACCCCTGCCTGACCCCTGGACCCCCCTCCTTGCCCCAAGATGCCCCAGGACCAGACCCCCCTCCCAGCCCATGAATGCCCCTCCCTGCCCCTGGACCCCCACCCTACACCGAGACACCCCTCCCTACCCCTAGACCCCCCTCCCTACCCCTGGACGCCCCCGCCCTGCCCCGGGCCCCCGGATCCTCCCCCGCTGATCGCGGGTTGATCCGGCGCGGCGCAGCAGCCTGCGCGGGGTCCCCCGGGCGTGATGAATTGCCCGGATTTGCGGATATCTGCCCCGGATTCGCCCGTCCCGCCGGCTTCTCTGCACATGTGATCATCCGAAGCCCCCGGCGCAGCACGACGCTTATCAGGAGACTCACACAGCGGGGCGCTCCAGTGGTTTACGAGGTGTCACAGACAGACAGACAAACAGACACACATCACCAGATATTCCCCTGCACAAACACCACACTCAGTGTCGCACACACACACACACACTCTATCTCTCTCACGCACACACACTGTCACACACTCATTCACTCCCTCACTCACAAACTGTCACACACACACACATACACATACACACTCATTCATTCACAGTTGTAGACTTCCAACATTAGTGTGTTCGTACATTGCCCTCAGTACACCGTCCAGTCTCTGCGCTAGACACGACGAAGCCCAGTCTCCACGACGCTTCAACCGTCTTCCCTTCCCACCCACAGTCTACCCAGAAGTCCCACCGGTTCTCAACCGAACTGTTGCACAGATTCCGGTCCTGCCCCCCCCCCCCCCGCGTTGCGTCACGTGAGGCGTCCTCGCGCAGTGCCTTCAGCAGGTGCGCCAACACCACAGCGCAACAAGTGAATTCCTGGCCGTCGGCCCACCTGCCCGCCCGGCGCATTCACGTAGATACATAACCTGTTATGTATATCTATTGTTCCACAATGACAAGCCAAAGTCAACATCACACGCAGGGACGCCGGCGTTTCCACATACACACAAATAAATCACGTCAGAAAATGGTCATAGTACGAGCATTGTAATTGTCATGACAACTTCTCTGATTCATTCATGTTTCTGGTTCTAGTTTCATTCATTACGTGAACAGGAACACGAAACATGCGCGTACACGTGTCCCAGAACACAAGGTACACACACACACACACACACACACACACACACACATACACACACACACACACACACACACACACACGGCACAAAACACGTTTTGTTGCACATAATTCATAAAAATTATCAACAGCAGAAAAAAATGGCAGACGTGTGTGAGAGAGGATCGGTGTGTTGAAAGTCATCACAAGTTTGGAAAGTGGTGTTCAATTTCGCAAGAAACAGCTCCACATAACACCTTGTGCCCGCACACACAAAATACGCACAACCTGACGCGCACAAACGCCAACGCGTATCTGTCAGCAAAAGACCGCGCACTGACAACATGAAGCCTCCAGGAAAAGCGGTGGAACCAGTGACTCTGTTCCACAAAGGGTGAGGCTTTGGTTTCCGCAATAAGGGACGCAACCCAACAATTCCAAGATTGACGAGGTTCAGCAACGCTCAATTTTCACGTGACCGGTGCTCCAATTGCCAGATCACTACCCCAGATCACCATATTTGCCCTGAATTTGCTCCCAAAGCCAATGACAAGTCACCAAATCTGCGTCACAAATCTGGCAATTGGGGCACGACGAAAAAGGACCGGACGTGTTTGCTGAACCTTCCCATTGACGGGTGAAAATACCCCGCGTTCCCTGGAGGGGCGCGCAGAGCGGGTACTCACCTCCACTGGGAGGGGACGGGTCCCTGGGAGCTGACAGCGCGTCGCGCCTCGTCACGTGACCGGACGTCGGGTCATGTGATCTGACACGTGACACAGTGGAGCCTCCAGGTGGCGGGATGATCGCGCCTGAAACAGTGGAGCAGAGTCTTGGTGTTGTGTCGACTGATTTCGATGATTTTTCTTTTTTTTTGCCAAAGTAGGGTCCAAAAGACAGGAGGCAGGCAGCAGACCCCTGATCCAGGGGCGCCGTTCTGATTTTCATCTCAAGAGGTGAGAAGAGGTCCGAGCTCAGAATCAAAACACGCACACATGGCACACGCACACAACACAGAACACACATGCACTCACAAACATATGTACTCACACTCACACACGCACTCATTCGCACTCACGCACACTCATGTACTTACACTCACGCACTCATAAACACACGCACACACATACTCCATCGCTTTCTCTCTGTCTCACACAGGCATACACACACGCACACACACACTCCATCTCTTTCTCTGTCTCACGCGCACATATATACACACGCACGCACGCACACACGCACGCACGCACACTGACCTGGACTGTGGCCTGGGCCTGAGAGCAGCTGGTCCCTGTTAACCATGGTGGGCAGCTCTTCGAGCGGAGTGGGGCGAAGCGACTGAAACAAGAAGAACGGCGCGTTTAGTGCGACGCCCGACAGGTGAGCGTCACTGTGCCATGCTGCGTCGTGCAAGAGAGACGAGGATGGATTTGGCTCTGTGATTGAGGCAAATTCGATCAGGACGAGAAACGGACAAGAGCTCGACCACTCGCAATCCGAACCTGGGTGGAGGTGTTGCGCACCCAAACTGCACTTGATCTTTCTATCCAAGCCGCAGTGTTGTTCGCGGTCGTGTTTTTGACGTCGGCGTCAAAATTGAACATTAAAACCCTTTGACACGAAGTTCAGCATGAAACGGTTTTCACATTGGTGACGCGCGGACGTGTTTTTCACGTCGGCGTCAAATTTTAACATTGAAGTGAATGGTGGAATTTTTGAGGTCTGCCCCAAAAACGACTGCGCGTCACCCAGTATGAAAACCCCTTTAGAAATCAAATCGTCTGGGGTCAACATTCAGCAAATCCTGGTTTCGCACATTTCCACGCTTTCCCAGGCCTGACGTGAACAGTGGTGCTGACAACTTCTTCAAAGCGACTCATTTCCACCTTCACTGTACTTATCATCAACATCATGAAAATGACACAAAAATGACAATTGCACCGGCAGACAAAAGAGGGTGGCTGACAAACCCATATGACCAGCCGGGCTTAATCTACAAAGGGCATTGCCCACAAAAGGAGAGGGAGCTAATCATACACGCTTGGTCAAATTAGTCGATAATGTCCAGGTCTGGGTTGTCAAAAAAATCTCAATGTGTACAAACCGCATCAAAAATCTGTCGGGCAGGGTTTGGGAGGAGGCTGCGTCAGGAGGACAGTGGCCGATGTCCTCACGGTCAGTTCAACACGGCTTAGACACCCTGTGGGACATTGGTACCTTTGGCTGTGTGTACTCGTTTCAGCGATCCAATCTCGCTGTTCACCAAACGCTGCATCCTCCTCCAAACACCACGGCGTCTGTGTTTGTTCTCGTATGGAAACGCGCAGTGTGCTGCTGACGGAGGGGTCACCAGCGCCGACACCCTGACTCGACGCATACCTGTGTTGCACGGTGTCGGATTAGCAACACGCACGGCATACTCAATGACCCTGCGCCCAATTCTCCGTGTCACAGATGGGGGACGGGAAATGGGCCAAGATAGGGAGAATTAAAGGTATATTACCCGTCGAATTACCCTCTTACCCCCATAGCCCTTTTATCCATAATCACCCCAAGTTAATCCCACAGCGGGCCCGGTTCCCATGGGGTGTACAAAATACCCTAAAAGCTTCCCCCAGACCCTGTGATCTTTGTGTGTTAAGATGAAAATGCAGAAAATGGTCCACTTCCTTTTGTGGTGAGGGACTGTGAACACGCGAGGACAAAGCCCGTCTCGACATTGAGGCGTAATTCGTGGGGTTAGACGCATCAAAACCGCTGTAAGTCGTTCAATTGCTGTCAAAATCCACCTGAAAGGGTGAATAGGTGTAGAGACAAGCGGAGAGCAAATGCGTGTGTTTGTCTCTAGTAGATCTCGGCATTGCTTGACTCGTCCTCAGTTGTTTTTTTTTTTTTTTTTTTTTTTTTTGCTGGACGAGTAGCGTCCACGTCACGTCTCACGTCAAACGTCGACGTAGCGACGCGACGTCAGCAACGTGTGTGTTTGTCTCTGGGAGATCTCCACCTCACGTGATTCGTCCTCACAGGATCGGGCGTCACCTACGTGACGTCTTACGTCAAACGTCGACGTAGCGACGTCGGCAGCGTCGTCCGATTCTCGACGATACGCCACGAGTACTATCGCGCTACGTGTACGGAAATGTCGCGCACAAACCTGGTCACGAGAAGACGTTTCCTCTGGTTTCTGGAACCCTATTCTGAACCAAACAAAGCCGTAGCTGCTGGACATGGGTGTGTCCAGTGGTCCGGAGGCTCGGCCTCTGGTGCAGAAATTAACCCCCCCCCAAAAAAAAAAAAAAATCTTGCGGCGCCAGACGCAGAAAGTTTGATTGCCAACTTCTAGCCTTCAAAGTTCGCTGTCGGACCCCCAGCCAAATCGTGGACCCATCATTTCTCTAGCGGTTGGACAAAATGTGATTGTTTCTCTCTCAAAACGACTTCGTGTACTTTTTGAAGAAACAAGTACAACAGTATGGCAACCAATAGGTGGCAGCACCACCTTGAAGTACCACGAAAGTTTCGTGCACGAAATTCTATTAGTGTGCACGCGAGCTGTATCACACTCGGGAAGCAGTGGCCTGGATAGTTCCTCTGAGAGGGTTTTTCAGAGCTGGAAAGTGGTTCACAAAAATCTGAAAATTTCCTTGATTCTGTTCCAGGGGGGGGGGTCCTGTCAACACTGACATGCTTGGTGTGATTCGCGCACCAAACGTGTCAGAAGGCGTCGCGTGTTGGTGGAGGGAGGTGGGCGGCCAAATGTCAATCCCAAATTTGTTGCTACATTGATCGGGATTGGGGGCGCATTCCCCTTGTTCCCCGAGAATCAGATTCCGTTTCTTGCAAGAGGAACTTTGACGACGACAAACTTCGAGCCCGCCCCCATCCCGAAACAACTCCACATTGTCCGACAAAAGGACTTCCAAGCAGAACGAAAACACATTCGAGATTCCACAACGAAAGCATCAATAGAAACTCCAGCGCTGTCGCTGACTTGTCGCTTTGGAAGATTGTGATGAGGGACACTTCACAAGTTTCTCGACTTCAGCGGATGGAATGCAAGAAGGGGACTTCACCACGATTCCACAAGTTGAATCAATCCGCCACACGAAATGTGACCTTCCTCTACAACCACTTGAGATCCTCTGTCCCGGAGAAAACTGCCTTCTACCACGCTGCTGTCACAGAGCCTCTGGTATGTGACCTCATTGTGGTAGCAGTGAGTTCACGCACTGCAAAAACAAGGTCTCGAAAAGTCATTGTGTGATTTCACAGGAACCATTTTTGTAGCGTGGGTGAACCCTTACATTTGGTCCACAAAGCCAAAGTTTCCACACCGTTTCCTTTGGCCACCAATCTCCCAACAACTTTCGTCTGCTGTGAGACGGGTCTCCCCCCCCCCCGGCCCAAGCAAACAAACGTGCAGACTGACGAGACATAACAGAGAAGTGCCAGTGGAATTAAAAGAGGACACTGCGTTTTTCAAGACCTAGGGTCTGGTCATTTCAGGGTGTGTGCTGAAATTGGTCAGAGGCCAGATCCTGGATTACATCTCCAAGTGCAATCAGTCAAGGCTCTGAGTGACAGGCACCAAATGATTGCAATGCGCACACACTGACCAGACATTGGGTCTCCTGGTTTCTGGGGTCTGGCCATTTCATTGCACCGGTCTCGCTGCAGAACACACTTTCTTGACGTCACAGCAGGGGTGCCCACGTGATCATAGTGGGACATCACAAAACGTGTGGTTCAAGGTGGAAGCATCCGCCGAGCGAGCAGCCCGTGACATGTCTTCCACCGCATCACAACGTGGCGTCAGAGCAGAACGCAGAAGCAACCCGCCTGTGAACGGTCACCAATACGGTTGACAAGGTCACAATGCGGTTGCAAGTGTATGGCACACCGAAACAGAGTTGATTTTCTCTGACAACCAGCTCACGAGCCAGAGTGAAGATCTGGAAAGCGTTGCCTCGTTGTTCCACACGGAGATGTGGCCAACTGCAAAATCCTTGCAGCAATTCCGCCTCTCACTGTTCACGGTTATTTGTTTGTGGGTGAGCGATAATAGGTGGACGTCGACTCATCTGCACAACAGCCCACCTGGTCAGTGACAGCGGTCTGCGTGTTGGCTGCGACCCAGGCCTCTGCATACGTCTCCATCGCCGTGGTAAAGTCCATGTCCAAGTCCAGCTCCAGCGTCGGCTCCATGGCAACAGCTGCTTCTCCAACCGAGACTTTCTTCTGTTTCACTTCAGATTTGTTTTGACAGCATGTTTAATGTTTCCGGTTGGCGCCTGCAAAAATGCAGGTGTCCAGCCCCTCCATCTTGCGAGTAAAACTCTATGACATGCCACTCAATTCCATCTTGCAATTTCATTGCTGTGCATCATTGTTCAAAGCCAATATTAGTCAAAATCGGCAACAGTTTTGAAAATTTTGAGTGTACTGTTGCTCTCTGGTTCCCTCGGGTTTCATCCGGTCCGGGTGACGCAGTGTGGGCAGTTCGCAAAGTTGGTAAAAAGATGTCTATTCGTCGTGTATTTTTTTACAATTTTTCCTTTTCTCTTTCCTGCGTAAACATACTGTTAATATATCATAATTTTTGATGACAAAAATATTCGTACTGATCGGTAAAAACATCCGTCGCGAGAGACAATTTTGGGACGGTCCCACAATTTCCAAGATGGCGCGAGCCAGTGGAGTTGTCTACGTGTTGGCATTTTTGGGAAGTGCCCTTTGCACAAAGTACCAGGACTCTGTCTCGGTAATTCTCGTGTCATTTCACGCATCTTATGGTTGTGGTTTCGTGTACCCGAGATTTGATCAACACGGGTGCGTGTGACGTGCACAAACATGAGTTGAAAATGCCCTTCATATTTTGGTCCATTGATTTTCCCCAGATCACTGAATATGATTTTCGAGACAGAACAGATCAAGTTTGGTTGGCATGTTCATCAGTCTGTGTGACACTGGGTGCACTGCCTCCGTGTGAACCTCATGTTTTCGCGTTGTGTACACAACTGATTCACGGACCATTTCGAACCCAGTCTCCTCACAGTCGAGGAACCACATCTGTTGTGGGTCCGAACTCTGGAAATTTACCACTTGCAAATCTGACAAATTGCAGAATTTTCTGGTCAACAAAACTTGATTCGGCAGATATTGAACCCACAGCCTCGACAGATCCATAGTGCTGTGTATGTGTGTGTGTGTGTGTGTGTGTGTGTGTGTGCATTTGTTCATGTCCCTCTGAGTGTTTTCTCCACTTTGCAGGTTCCTGTGTACGTGAACAAAGTTGGTCCGTACTTCAACCCTCATGAGACGTACCACTATTACCAGCTGCCCGTCTGCACCCCGGAGAAGGTCAGTGTGCGTTGCGTTGTGAACGTGCAAACAACCGTTGACACTCTCTACAAGCGTGCTTCTTTCGTCTGCTGGCACAAGCATGCAAAGTGAAAAGTACATCTGTGTCATCTCGCGTTTCTTCCAACGGCTCTTGCTAACGTAAGGTGGTGAGTAGGGAAACAACAAGTGCAAGAATAACGAGGTTTAGCACACCGCTGTCTGCGGGCCGGTCGCATACAACATTGCTGAGCACTCTCGTACTCAAACCACACCGTTCAACCAATCAGAGATGCCAGCATAAATAACTGGTATTCTCGACACCGTCCATGCACCCTGGACCGACGAAATGTTCTTCGCTACTAAACCTTATCAATACTACAAAACATCCCTTCTCTCGTGGAGTCTACCTGCAAATTTTCCCTGAAGCTGTTCTGACCTTCCCACAACAAACCCACTGTGTAAATCTATCAATCTATTGAGGACTCAACCATGTGGTCAGTCCTTTGTATATCATCACAATCCTTGGTTGTGCAACTACTTGGAGTGGGTGTCCATTTGGACAGAGCACGCACACATCCCAGTTGCACTCCCACGAGTGGTCACCTGGACCGTGGTTGCACCCCAAACAGCAGTCACCTGGACCTGTGGTTGCACCTCAAACAGCAGTCACCTGGACCTGTGGTTGCACCTCAAACAGCAGTCACCTGGACCTGTGGTTGCACCTCAAACAGCA
>JAAUXT010151543.1_pt1 | contig 18253 bp, 19 predicted proteins | sample 7278171 | NCBI WGS metagenome assembly JAAUXT01 (sample SAMN14350112, study PRJNA611818) | marine sediment metagenome | isolation source: surface marine sediment (1.8m) | place: French Polynesia: Moorea | collected 2018-08
AAGCCTCTCGATGATCAACTCATGTGTGTGATCTGACCTGAATCTTCTCCCTCGTGAGCGTGGTGCGAATATTCAGTCATCCACGGCGTTGCGTGGGTGAACCCTAACATCTCAACTCTACATCCAAAAAGAAGTACCGTGTACATGATTCCCACCGAGCGTCTGAACGCGATTCCACTTCCTCTCAGTGAGCAGAGCAAACACCTCACCCCAACAAAACTACATGTTTCACGAAAAGAATAGATCCAAAAGACATTGAAGTGCTGCTTGGACTCGCCTTTGTTGTGATATAGATTTGCCTGTTTCCTTGAATCACACAATTTATTGAGCGGGACAGGGATTTATGACATTTGATACGTCACGGACACGCACCAAAGAAATGATAGCAACTTTGCAATGTGGCCACAAAACACAACACGAGTCTCCAAGACTTGCCAAAACTGGAGCAGGTACACAGTCTTGCTAAGGCCCTCGCTCGGCTGCAAAAGCAAACAATCACATTTGCGCCCCGTACAGAGCACGCACACAAGAACAACTTCCTGCGAGCTCTCGATAAATTCTCGTTGTCCGATGATGCATGCAAGCTTGTGAAATGTGGAACTGAAGGAAAAACACTTTATTTTGCCTTTCCAGACGCTGTTGATCACTGTCCGTCGCAACATGCTTGAAGCAACAGCCGTGTCCATAACAGCTGCGTCGCCGAGACAAAGCAAGAGCTGTAGGAATGACCAGTAGACTCCACGAGGGAAGCGATTCCCCGACCGGACAACCAGCCAAACAAAAAGGTGGCGATATGCAGTGACGCAAGAAGCAAACAGGCGATATCGTCCTCTGATGGCAAGGAAACTATTTGCTCAGACTTCTGCGGCTGTTTTCTTCACGCAAAGAGCCTCAATTGTCCACATTTGATATCAAAGCAAGATTAATTTCATTTTCAGCAAACAGCACTGATACATAATCCAGTTCTATGGGAGCAGACGCAAACAGGAGTCCGCCTGAAGATTGTTTGAGAGCAAATGTGTCAGAAAAATAGCGTTGCTAACGGTAATGCAATGAGTCTGAATCACAGAACGCCCCAGATGGCTCCCCACGTTGGAACGCTGCACCAAGAACACTTGAGGGAAACGTACTATGTTTTGAGGTAAGTTCTAAGTCAGGGCATCTGTGAAAGTTTTCGGGAGAGAAAAGTTTGCAGCGTGGGATGGAGGTGGGGTTCCAAGCTACTTTTGGTCCAGAATACCCAATCTTGGCCATGTTTTGTTCTATAAGGGGAGTACGTCTCAAGATACCACCAGGTGCTCACCTTCAAGGGGCGGGGGCAAAGACACCTGTTCAGATCACCTCCCTGGAGGGGTTCGGCGTTTCGGACAAAGTACGTACGATTCGTTTTCGTAATTGCAAGTCAGTGTGTGTTCTCACCGCCCAATGAAACCGGACTCTGAAAAGTAGATCTGGATTTGCTCTTCCCAAACAGACAAGGTTTTGTGAGACGGCCCCTGACTGCAAGGGGTGGGACCCACACGTTCCGCAATTACAATGCTTCAGCAGGTTGACGCATGTCATGTAAGTCTTCACAAAGCCTCATCGAACGGATTTCGCGAACAGTTTCAAGTCCCCAGGCCAAGTGGAATAATTCGCAATGTGAAAACTGAAGGCCATGTTTGGCTTTTCTTTGAAACCATCACGTGACGTCTGAGCCACACTGCACAAAAGCACGCGTCTCATCTTGTATCAGATGAAGGCGTTTCTGTTCTGTACGAGGTAGTTGGATGAGCGAAAGGAACAAAGAGCTCCAGAGTCGCTGCGACATCAATAAGCGACATCAGATTGAAGTACTGCTTGATCCCAATGCACTGAAAAAGACCAAGAATGCATCTGCTGAACCAAGGAGGCTTTTCAATACCCTTTCATTTTTCTCAGTTTCTGCCGCACCCCTTGAGACAAAAAGAAAACCCTCCACCAGAACAAAAAGTTGAAAGCACGAGGCATGTTCGGATATTGATGCAACAAATCTTGTGTTCCAGTGGGCCGTGAGGAATCTCGTCTGAAGCTCAGGTCAATCACAATGTCTCCTGAGAGAGTTTGGTGTGACGGCACAAACTGAAGTTGGCCTCTTTTAAGTCCTTGTTCAAGAAAATTGGAGGGTTTAGCTGTCAGACAAATACGTGAAACCCTTGAAACCACTGGCTCTTTTGATAATCATGGAGCCAAATCTCAGCTTTTTTCAAGTTACAAAATTTTGGACCAGAGGTTCTGGAGATCTTTTTGTCAGGTTTTTGCAGGTGAGAAACACGAATTTCTGAAGAACGAGTGCTGGCACAAACCAACTGAAAATGCAATTGTTTGTGCAAATTGTCCACGGTCTGTGTCAAATTCCCACTGACAGAACTGCTGATCATGTCTGATCAGCACTTGCAATTGGACCACTCATCATAGCTTCTCAGGATTTATTCCACCCACAACGAAACACCTCGAACAGTGTGACTCGTCAAAAGAGGCAACAGCAACGCTCCGGGTTGCAGAAACATGGGGGCAGACTGTCAGTTCTTTCGAGCCTTCTGTCCAAGCAGTTGAAAGATCACATTGTTCATCAAGCTCAAAGGTCTCCTGAATTCGGCAGCAGATAGAATCGACGTCTTTCGATTTAATTTTCAACGCCAGAGAAAGATTCTCCTCTTGTCTCACAAAGTGCACAAAGTTTTCTCGAAAGGGCCCAACTTTAAAGTGCAATTGCTTGAGGAGAACCACTTTCATTTCCTTTCAGCACGTTCGAGGAAAACAAAGGGAAGCTTGTCTGTCCCGCGGAAACACTTGACATAACGAGATTAGAAATTGGCGGCTGAATTTTCTGAAGCCGCAATAGGGCTGGCAACCCAGGTTTTCCACTCTGCTCGTCCTGCGCGAATAATGATCCGAACGCCCTCACAGCCTCCGACACCAAACGCCATCAACACACTGCATTAATTCTGCCATCTCCTTTGAGGGGTCACTTCTTTGGTGTTTTTTTCAATCACTCCCGATACAAGCCACACAGAGAGAAAAGTGCTCGCCAACGTTTTTACCTCCGAACAATCCCGACGTTTACCGGTTTCAACTGTCCCTCGCAGCGGTCAGGACCTGGGAAAGTGACTCACCGCTTCCGGAGCGACGTTTGCTGAGTCGGCCGCGATGGCGTGACGCCGCCGTCGCGCGCTTCGCTTCGTCCAACAGCTGCTGCGTGAAAAGCTGCTCCGCCTCCGACAGCACCGCGCCGCCGCCCGCAGTGCCGTTCGGTAAATGCACCTCCTGCTCCTGGGCAAAAGAACACCGAGACGTGTTGCGACGCAAGAAGAAGTTCAACAATCACCTGAATGCCGAATGAGAACACCAGAAACCATCCTGTCATAAACAACTGGAAACAACCATGGAGCGAAGCTCCAAGGTCTCAAAATGGTGGGAACAGGTCCCTCTGCTGTGGCACTGGGTGAAAAAAAACAAACACAGAACTGGTCGAAAATTTACCGAAAGAGGTTCTAAAATCACAAACTGTAACGCTGTTTTCATTTTTGTCCCACCCACCCCGGAATTGAGAGATCTCGGAACATTGACAAGAGCATGAATGTTTCGAATTTTCTTGTTGAAGGTGTGCCTTTTGTTGGTTTCTCATCGGTAAACGGTCTCATCACAACTGAGACAGGCAGAGAAGCCTCTTTTCTTCAGAAAGAAGCCCAAACATGTTGAAACCTCCGGAAACATCAAAAGCAGAGCTGCTTTGATGGAATTTTTGGTGAAATGGCTCAATTTTGGAAAGTTTGATGAAATACCGACAAGCGTCTACCTTTCTGCAGTTGCTGTTTTTACCTGCTGGCTATTTTGCTCTCAAGAGTTCGACAGATGTGAAACCTTGTGTACCGCCAGATTTCGTCAGAAATAAAAAGTTGCTTGACTCGTGCCCAAGTGCAGCAAGCAGCAATAAGATGTCTGTCTGCCTGATACAACCTGTGCCAAAGAACTATGGACAGTTTTCCTTGATCTTCAAGGCAAAATTTCCGATGGAAAACAGGCACATCAGACTGGCTTTCAAGTCAATATCACACCAAAATCTAGTTCCAGCACAATCTCCTGAAACATTCACAGGAATGACATCGACGCCACTGACAGCAAATTCCCGTACATGTCAACCCAAACCTCGTGCCTCTCACGGCAGACAAGCCATTTCTCACTGATTTCAAAGGATTGCCTCTCACCCCCGTGACTACTCAAAGATGTCTGTATCTGCCTTCGCAGGAGAACGAACTGATCCCAGTACCATGAGGAACACCTCCCCGTCCAAGCTCGGGACTGGCGACTCTCCACTCACTTCCTTTCTGACGATCATAACTTCCTTCGCGCTGGTCGGTAACAAACGACAGGCGCTCGTAGGTCATTCGCTCGACTCTTTGTGCTTTCAGAAGGACACCCCGTCGTTACTCACCTTGTCCAAGGGACCGAGAGTCGTAGAGGTTTTGGGCGAAGGCACCGGCGTGGTTTGTCTCGGGCTAAGAACGGGTGGGGTCGTTTGGGGCGCGTCGCCGGCGGCGGAAGCGCTCCGGCGCACGTCGTTCTGCACGGGTCGCACGTCTGGCGCCACGTAGCGGTGCAGCGCACCATCTGGTCGCTTCATCGGAACCCGAGGCGATGCGTCTGGAACGGAGGCTGAGGCAGTGTCCGGCTTGACCCCACCGGGAGAGACGACCGGGCTGCCCGGGGGCAGAGCAGAGCCGGGGCGTGGTGACGACGAGCGAGACCGATCCCTGCAAGTGGAGCCGATTGTTAAATAGATTACTTCACATTTGCAACTCAACGAGCTTTCAGCTGAACGGGGAAACTCGTTTACAGCAACTAACAACACGGGAAACACAAATGGCTCCCTCAACTCCCAATGTACTGAACTGATGAATACTCCCCGGGCTCAGGCTGGAAGTGATTTTTGCGAAACATGCAAACTCGCAGTCATGTCAACGCCCATCGAGCCGTGAGGTCAACATGCAAACAGGATGATCTCTGGGAACAAGGCCGCGCACTTTCTCTCGCCACAGCCGGGCAGCATCTAATCAGACACGGCTTATCAGTCAATCGCAGGGACGTTCTCCCCTGATGGACTTCTCGTGTTCAATAAATGTGCACGACTGCAGTAATCCTGGTTTGGCTCTCAAGGCAATATCTGTTTGCAGCTCTGCAACCTGGGAGCCTGAGTGTCACTCATAGTTTATGGATAGCTCTTTCAAAACACACGATTCATATTTCAGCATGAATTGTCACTGGGGGGGAAATACATTACCGAAAGCTTTTACGCAACACAATGCTGACTCTCCTTTTACAACAAGGCTCCGCTCACAACTTCACGTTTGTCTCAAATTTCCGCCAGATACTTCAGAAGGTCGCAGCAAAAATAACCTGGCTGTCCAGGTACTTCTAAACTTTCCGAAAATACAGCTTTCAGAAGAATGCATTCTTTCTTTGTGTAATGTTGCCAGTGAATAGTTGGTGCGGCCAGGGACAACGGAAGCTCGAGACTGACCCGTGGCTGCCGGACGGAGACGGGTCCCTGCGCACGGCGTCATCGTAGGCGGGAGGAGACCTGTAGATCGGGGGCGGCGGCGTCCTGGGTGACGCGGACGGCTCATTGGACAGCGGCTGCTGCTGCTGCTGTGGGCCCTTGGTGGGCACGTCCAACAACTGAACACAACGAGAAACAATAGCATCAGCTTCTCAGACCTGAGGAGACAGGGATGTGATTTTGCAAGTCAAGCCCCTCAATGACAACTCAATGACACGCAATCGCGTGCTTGCCATAAAGCGTGGTCGTGCATTAAAACAGGTACAGTTGACAATCACTGTGGAGGCTTTGGTACAGATTCAGGCACCAGGGCAACTTATGGCCTGAAATGCAATTTCCTATGCACAAGCAAGCTGTTCCGGACAGAATGTGACTGTCAAACAAAACTTACAAAATTATGATGACAGAGTGGGGATTTACATTGAAACAAGCTTTGCTTCTACGTGTGATGTTCACGGACTTGGCTGTTGTTTTTGGAAACAAACTAAGCCCGGCTTACCTTGGGCCCCGCTCTGCTGTGCAGCTGCGGGGGTTTGGGGGATTTGGGAGGCGGCAGCATCCTGCCGGACTTGGCGCCGTAGCCCTGCTGCAGCGACTCCTCCGCCTCGGCGTCCGATCCCTCCTCGACGAGCGTCGACAACCTGCGAGACGTGCGCGGAGATTGCCTGCAACACACCCACCGACACCATGCATTGATTCTCCACGCGCAACAACTCACAGGCTCTGCCCGTCCGGACCGTTGTGGTGGTTCTGTGATATTTCCACCTACCCATTCAGCCGCTCCCACATCAAAATCTGTTGCGCAATCATTGTCAAAAAACTAGTTATCAATTCTTTTCAATTCCAACAGACCGACGAACACCGTCTTCTCCACTTGCAATTAAACAAGCTATAACTGCAGAGTCTGCCAAAGAGCCGAAGCTGTGAGTCAACTTGCATTGCCTGGCATCACTGCACCGGAAATTTGATGGCGGTGAGGAGCTGTTTGTGAGCAGTTTTAGTTGCCCCCACCGGGTCATCGGGCACGGGAGCGAGGGTTACTGAGGTGATTACCGACGCATTATGCTGAGAGCCACCAAGTATCATTTCACAGCTGCTTCTCGATGAAGCTGCACAATAAACAAGATTTCATCTCCAATCAAAGATCAACTGGGTAAACAAGATCTCAGATGTTTCAATTGGAAAGAACTTTCCGCGAAACTATTCTTCGTTTTGGTTGTTTTGATCGTTTCAGCCCGTTTCAAGAGCGTGCAAGAAAATGGGGCATTCCAGCCCGATCACCAAGACGACAACAAAAGTCAGAACGTAAAGTCAGCGCCAACACCGAGACTTAACAGCCAACAACAGATGTGAGGCTCGTTCAGGCCTCAACCCTGAAAAAATCGGTGACATGTCTGAAAGCGTCACGCACGTGATACAGCTCAGCAAAACACACCATTCACGAGTTCGGATGCGGCGCTTCGATTGTATTGTCTTTTCAGGTGATTTGAGGAGGTTGGTCAAGCACTTTCTTTGTCAAGATGAATTTCAAATTTGGATTTGTTGGCTCTTTTTTTTTTGGATTTTTTTGCACTGAGGATAATACATGAGGAAAGAATTTCTCAAGTTTAAAATTTTAGGTTTGTGAGGGTGAACAGTTCAAATTTCTAGGGTCAGGAAATTTTAGACTTTGTAAAACAAATTGGACAACATCTCAGAAAGTACAAATTTGATGGAGGATGTATTTTGGATGGATATTGGTTGGGTATTGGACTGGTGTTATTTATTTTTTCAATTTCAAACATTTGTACACGGTTTTAGGTGCACTGAGATCAGGATTGCAAATTTGGGATTTGGGAAAGTTCAAAATGGATATTTGGCAGTAAAGATTTACGATAAAATCTCATGAAAATGTGATTCATAACGCACAATGCAACCCCAAGTTTGATACCACAAATCAAGCACAAGATATATTTGTAACAATGCTAACCCCCCCCCCCCACACACACACACACACACACATTGCAGTTGACCAGAAGTCAGATTCTGAGTCAATGTTTTATTGTATCTTTTTGAGAGTCCAGAGGTTGAGCTTTTCATACCTTGAGTGTCTTGCTTTTCACAACTTCACTGGAAGCACTTTCTCACTTTGTACTTCGGGCTTTTCTCAACAAAAAACATCAAAGTTATTCACACCTTTCTGACATACCTTGATGATCTGTCAGAAAAACAGAATAATATGCCTTCCATCCAGATTGGTATTTGCAGTGAAAATATTTGTACTCTTGTACAATGCGACCTCCCTTGTTCAAAGGCAGAAAAATATGAGAAATTATTCACTTTGTACAAGGGATGTACATGGTAAGTTACCATCTTGTGTGATTATGCACAGGTAAATTGAGTTCATGGGTTTATTTGGGTGAATTCTTAAAAATATAGAAACCAGAACACATGGCAATTGGAACACTCAGTGACCAGAATACATGGCGACCAGAATGTACAGTGAGCGGAATGCACAAAGGATCAATTTCAAATTCCTCAAATCACCGCGAGCTCCATGGAGCTGTTTTTCTTTGATCGGTGTTCAACAAAATCTTTGCTGAATTTTGACCCCGACAAAGCACCGTCTGGCACACTTACATTTCTCCAAGACACGAGGAACTCTTCTCCCATGAAAATAACTTTTGGATTTTTGTTTCCCCGCTCATGAGATCTTGGAAGGCGGAATGGAAAGTTCACTTACTTTACATCGGTATTGCTCCCTTCTTCAGTGGCACTGTTGGCATCACCGGCGTCCAGAGACGTCTGCTTCTCAATGAATGGTCCCTTAAATCGACTGTGCAAGTCTTCCACAAAGTAGACGTCCTTAACTGCCGACTTGTCGACGAAGCACGAGTTATCACAGTGAGAGGCGGACAGTGCGTCGAGCACAGGCTGCTGCTTGGTCGCTTCAGCGCTGGCGTGAGCGAAGTGTGTAATGGATGGATCGCAGTTTACGATCGTCAGATGCGCTCCGTAGGAATGCGCGTGGTCGCCCCCGGTGGCCAAAGGGTCGTGGGCGATAGGCGGTGGCGGTGGGTGCGGGTACGGCGGAAGGTCCGGGCGGTCGGGCGTCAGGTCCTCGGGGCTGGTGCTCGCCGGCTCACACGTCTCCGCGGACTGGTTGGAGTCAGCAGACGGGCCGCGCTCGATGGCGCGCTTGAAGCTGGAGGTGCGGTGGCGCAGCAGCGGGTCACGCGCCGGATCCTCGGGGCTGCTCGGCTCGGTGTCCGGACTGCACGTCGTCTCCACGATCAACACGCTCTTCCGAGGAGGCAGGCTGAAAATGGCGTGAGGCTCGGACTTGTTGCTGCCCGAGCTGAAGTCCAAATCCACCACGCCACTCGTGCTTGATCCCGTCGATGTATTGATACTCATGTACCTGCAGTGACCAGAGACCGCCCTCAGTCGATGGCGTGACATTGCACATTCAACAGTGTTTATGCTCGGGGAAAAGAAAAAGACGCAACAGCAACCACGGAGCGAGCAGAACTTTGTCACCTTCTCCAAGAATTTCAACTGTTCTTTTTGCAAGGAATCCCTCACCTTCCCTTGGAAACACACGTGCAACACATGTCCTCTCCCAATGTGGAAGAAATGAGCGTGATTTGAGTCGTTGTTCACCTGGTGTTTCCGATTTGCGGCGCTCGCTTCTTGCTCTGCTGCTGGGCGGCGGCGTTGGCGGCGCTGACGTCGTCCGTCTGCGTAGCGCACGAGACGTGCGGGCGGTGCGACAGGTGCGGACACGACTTGGCGAGCAGCGTCTCCAGCTGGAAGGACGCGGCGTCCAGCTCGGCTGCGTCGTGCCCGTCGAGGATGCTGTCGGCGGACGCGCACCCCTCGCGCTTCTTGCCCGCCGCCGAGGACGCCCTCTTCTCAGCGTCGTACGCTTCGAATAGATCCAAGCTCAGCGCCTCTGCAAGACACAACCCACTTGCCGAAACATCACTCCCCAGAATCTGTGAAGAGTTGCGAAGAACCCACGAGTTTGTCGAGATGTGATAACAAAATCTCGCCTCACCAACCAACGGAGAGCTTGGGCTATTGTGCCTTTTCAATTTCTTCTTTCCCTTGTTCGGAGATATAGTTCTGCTGTGCTGCAAAACAAAAGAAAACTGTTCAGAAACTGACAACAGTGACGGTAACTGGAAGTTTGCTGTCAATTTTTGTGCCACAGGAAAATTGGAAGCAGACGTACACCATGACGTTGAGCTAATAATTTGAGGCAACGTCACCACAGCAACTTGATGAAGTGACAGAAATTTCAGAATCCTTTCAGGACTTCAGAAAGGCAGCCGCAGGAAACGTGGCTCCGTTTGAGGCGCCATTTTCGCCTGATACGGTTGATTTTCATTCCAACTGTCAGCACAACAAATTGACAGGGCATCCTTCACAATAATTGAGCGGAGTGCAAGTTGGAAAAGACTTCGCGGTTTTCCAGTCGCCTGGATTTCTCTGCCATGAAGCAGTCCCCAAATCCGCCGCTCAAGTCTCCCGGTGACAACGACATTGTTCTCAGTTCAGGCGGTTCTTTCTTGTCACGAGAAACACACGCTGGACGACACCAGTTCGCTCACGCCAAACAAGATACGCACCAGGATGGCGAAGGCGGCCTGGCTGCGCGCGAGCTTACTGCGCAGCTTCTTGAGCTCCTTGGCGACGGATTCGCGCACCGACTCAGTTGACGCCGTCACTGCCACCGGCGTGTTCTGTCGCGAAACGAAGCCATCTTGAGCCAGTTCACTCACGTGCATGTGACAGAAAAACCCAAGTTAGTTCCTGTTGTCGTTCCGCAAGTGGTCACACATCGTCCAAAGAAACGTTTTCACGTTGAAAAGTCGTCAATATTTTTCAAACTTTGCCAATGCATCTGTAGGCAAACGCGCATTCCAAAGAACTACCGCTGTGCGGTGTAAGATTTCCCCAAAGAAGCGTCAGTCACAATGTGTCGCGGCATTCGGCTTGGTTGCCGCTCGGTATTGACGAGGCGACGACGACAATCACCCACGCCGCTCCGCTGTCACACACAGATCGAGCAGCCGCGTTTCTCCATTCCATTCCCCTCTTCCAAACACCAACATACTTTCCCTTCTCTTCATGTTGCAAATATTGCATCTACAAGCTGCATCTGCTGTCATGCACCATCAAACTTTTCATTCATCAGGAAGCTCTCTCGCCAGCCTTTCCCTTGCCCGTAGACGTCAAACGATTCAACAAAATTCACATACGCTTGTTTATGAGGTGGTGGAATCGCAAGCATTGTTGCCATACATGAAGAACAAATATGCTTAGCCCGACTTTTCCCGTGAACACACATCAAGCCAGTTTGTACGTTGTGTGTACGTTTTTGAAGGCATTTTCTGCGCGGGAAAACCTGCTGTTTGAGTTCTGAAAGTCTGTGAGAAACGAAGGGTATGTTACCTGGCCCTCAGACATACACTCCGTTTCGACATCTTTCTGCACTATTCGGAAAAGCTCCTTCAGATCCAACTGCTTCTTCAAAGTCTGCGCCCGCGACGACTCCTGAAATGGAAAGCGCAAAAGAAAGTGAAATACGACAAGCCAATAAGGCAGCTTTTTCTCTTGCCTCCTTGTCAGATGAGGTTAAAATGTAATGGGGAGCAAGAACCCGAAGGTTTCACATTGCATTTGGTTCTGCCATGATTTCGGGTAATAACCTCGCCTCTCTATTTATCAAGAACATGCCGTGACGACTCTGCCTTGAACAAGTCAGCCTGGCAATTTATTTGGCCGACAGACGAGACTTGGGATTGAATCACATATTCCCGGGACAATCTCTGGCCCTTTATGTCAGGTCACGTTCATCAGTTATGAATTCTCCACCTGCTGCATTTCTTGTCCCAGATTTTTGCACAATGTATAACGTGCCAGTGAGTGAGGTTTTCCAGAATCAGATGTTTCAATTTTCGCGGACTCCTAAGGACAGTTTGAACTCGGCCTGTTGCCACAAACACCTCTTCAGTGTGCAAAGACTATCGGGGTTGAGCCCAGAGAAACACGACCCAACTGACCAGCGAGGAGTGCTGTGTTCTTCCAGAAAAGCGCGAGGGGAGCTCGCAGATGGACTTTACCAGATGAATGATTGACAGACAGAGTCTCTCCGAGCTCCGTCATTATTCCACCGCCACCATTGATTTCCTTCAGTCCACAGCAAGCTGTCGTAACCCTTTCATTTCACAAGATGTATTGCCCGTCTTCAGAAAAACCAAACAAGAGATCAAAGATTCACGAGCCCGCGGCTCCGCACAGCAGGCTTTGTGCTCACAATATGCAAAACCAGCAAACAGGCCACAGTTACCGTAAAATCCCGCGTATAAGACCCCTTCGCGTATAAGACCACCCCCCTTTTTTCAGCCACAAAATCAGTTCAAAGCCATTTTTTACATTTTCAAGAAAAGTTATTCACACATGCAAATTTAAAGTTTTTCTGAATCAAAACTTAGGAAATTACTTTTAAAATTACTTTTTCCAAATACTTTTTCTAAAAAAAAAAAAAAAAATTCTCATTCCAAAAGCTACAAAATACTACTTCTGGGTAATTTTTTGATGAATTTCCCTTTTATTTACTCAACTTTAATACTCCATTAACTCCTCCTATTCTCTTTTGACACTTTGAAAAACTTACTCATTTCTCTTCATTTTGATACAAAAAGTCAAATCCTCATGTATAAGACCACCCCCCATTTTTGGCATTAATTTTTGAGCATCAAAAGGGGGTCTTATACGCGGGATTTTACGGTACCTGCCTGCCAGATAAGATTTCTAAAACCAATGGTTAATTCTGTTTCAGGTTGGGGCGGGGAGTTTGAGCAACCAATATCTGTTGCTTTCCCCACCCCTGCGTGAAACACAAGCAAAAAGCAATCATTGGATTTCTCGAAGCAATGGTTGGGACTTTTGTGTTGTTGCTCCTTGAGAATAGTCCTGACAGGTCGAAGAAAATGTGGTTGAGAGGACTACTGACCAATCACTGCTCAACTGCATGATCGGACCTCATCATTGATGGTTGTCATGACCTTCAACCAAAGACTGTATAAGATCTACGTAACACCAACAATGAAGCCACACTCAAGGGCACTCCCAGCTGCGGTGCGACAAAATCTCATCTTTTGTTGTGGTTCTGAATTTCAGACCTCACAAAGGCCTGAGTTTCCAAGTGAAGAGAATCAGTCTGAGGGAAAATTGTTCTCGCACACAACTGCCTGTTTCGAATTGCGTGTGACTCGGCGTGTGGTACTCACCTCGTGCTCGAGCGCCCCATCCTTCTCTCGCTTCGCGCTCCCGTCGTTCTTCAGGCTCTTCACGTAACCTGCGCCAAAAACACCCGCAGTGAGGGTCGAGGAGCTGCTTCAGACAGGTTTCAGCAACATTCATGAAAATGCAATGACGACCCAAGAAACTACGACATGACTGACAAAAACTTGAATCAGAAAACAAGAAAGGCCCACGTTGAGTCTGTTTTGAGAGAGGACAACTCGATTTGCTGAACATGGATGTAATTGCCATCCGTTGTTGATGATACTCTGGCCGAAGCATCATAAAAGACTCTGACAACAAAGTTCTGTCCGGCGAGAGGCCGTAACATTGCAAATTTTCTGGCATATGAAATTGGACAAGGCCAAGATGACAGCAGTGTGTGCAAAGTGTTCAAAGTCAGGGCCCAGACAAGGGAACCGCGAGGGGATAAATTGTGACTTTTCATTGCATGAAATTTGAAGCAAACATGGTGTCACTCACAACTGTGTGATTGCATACTCACTTTCGGACCGTTCATACTTGTCCAGGAGATCAGCATTCGCACTGCAATGCAGAGAAACAAGAGACACGATCAGTTAAAAACGCGCAACCTGGTCAGGTTGAAACCAGCAGTTTGACAGCTTGGAAGTTGATGCCGGGAATGGGAAGACCATGATTGAGCCTCGACAGAAATTACCAAGAAGATCAGCAGAAAGCAAAACACAGAGGAGTCCTGCGAGGGTCCCTCTGAGGAACTCCGTGGAGACGCTCCTTGTGCGTTCTCTGGCCATGAATAATTGAACACGAGTTTTCGTGTATGAAGGATGGAATGTTTGCCTTCCAGTTCGGTCCTCAGCAGCAGTCGTCTGCATCTCGAAGCACGACACAAAATGTGACTCCAGTGCAGCTTTTCCTGCAGTGGACTCCTCGCGTCTTGGATATCGGAAGCGAAATTCATTTCTTGTGCCTGACAGTAAATTTCCCAAGAAAACGCAGAAGCTCGACTTTTGTGGTGAAGCTGACACACAAACAGGGGAAATTTATGAATGAGGCAGTGTAATACAGACAAAGGCGAGGAAGGAATCAGCCCACCGGCCGTACGGGCTGTGTCGGCTTTTGTGGGGAACTGCCGTGTCCACGATAGATCCTATTTTCCAACCTGCCGTCGTCTTTCAGAACGGCAAGGGAAACCCGAAATATGGCTCAAAGGAAGAACCCTGGATGCAGCGGTTCAGCCGCAGCGGCGGCGGAAAGCTTTTCGGATTCCACAAGCATCAGCGCCCGTGTTAAATGTGTCCTTGGCGACACAATGCGGCGGATACAACTCGCAATAGATTCTGCAGACATTCTCAGTGTTCCAATCCCTCTTCACACCTCGATTGTTTGCTGAAACGCACTCCGCTTTAAAAGCAGGAGAAAAGACAAACACTCTCAGAGAGATGCTTCAGAATAAGAACCTCAGTGCATTGCGTTCTTTGCACTACGTTCCAAACTCCGACTGAGTCTCACTGCTTTCCTCGTGAGGAAACTACGCGGCGTTTTATCCACAACAAAACGATCTTTTCTCTGAGAAGAAATTGTCTGCAGTGAGCACTGATTACTTCCACGCAGAAAACGCCGCCACATTCAACCGGAAATTTGTGACCGACGTTTTATATTCGCAGCCTGCCACTCATTTCCGAAAGCGAGTTGAAGCAGAAATATTCATGGGCCTGCTGCTCAAATACATCAAATGGAACAACAAAAATACCGGTTCATGTCCATCACCAGTTTTACCCACCAGGAAACCAGAAAAGCAATCCAAAGGATGACAAATTTTCGTTTGTCTGGTTTGTTGCTGATCGCGACGTTTGGAGCTGTTTTGTCTGTGCTCAGCGTGGTTTTTCTCAGCTCAGCTGCCAAGCGCCTTTGATCTAGACTGGGAACCTGAGACCCGCCGCACCTCTCGGAGACACGAAAGCAATCCTGACCACGAATTCCACTTCAAACAAGCGCTGTTCGGCTGTGGTCAAGCACGCTCTCACCAAGTTTCTTGCAGATTGTTGAAGAATTCAATTGTAATTGCAAAACAGTGTGCACTGCCAGTGTGAAATTTCGTCGCCAACAAGTGAAAAGCTGACTTCGATGCGTTCGACAATATCTGTCTTGGATTTCAACCCATAAATCCAAGAATTTCATGCAACGACAGGCGGAGGCAACGCAAGCTGGCACACAACGGATGAGCTTCAGTCCCTTCCTCCCGGCTCACAGAAAACTTTGCTGCAAACAAAGAATTCTTCACGACCATCCTTTGTACTCTCGTTGTCAACCGCTGACTCCCGTTTTTCAGTGTGCCATCCTTCATTTTGCAGAAACAAGCACATTGCAGTGCAGCGTGAAAGAAGCGCCACTTTCCATGGCAGGGGAATCTCGCAGCCAGGCGAGCCAGAAGCCTACCTTGTGTCCAGCACAACGAATGCCTTCCTCGGCAAAACACGATCACTGCCGCGAACATCAAATGAGCAACACCAATACAGACAGTTCTTGGCAATCCAAGTGAAACACTCCAGTCTTGATGTGCACATCGTTGATCACTAGATTTCACTGCAACAGTCCTGAGATTAGAGTCTACCACAGAAAACTTCCGATCCTCGTGGCTTCCATGTCACTGCAACAGTGGAACTCTCATCGCCTCATACAACTTCTCAATGACAGCCCACGCCGTGTTCACATCCGCAGCGGCGCAGCCGACAGAAAAGCTTCACTTGGCCGAATCAAGCCGGAGCCCATCTCGAGAATCACAAGGGATAAACACTGCAAAACGACCGTGATTCCCACACATGTCGCTCTGCACGATGTTCCCAGTGTCATGAATATTGCAGTGACTCCAATCAACAATGTCTTCAAACAATACAGCTGATGAATCCCTTTCGAAACCAATTATCTTCCCACTCAGCTCTGGTGGTGCGCGGCTCCGGGGTTAATCAACTGGTTTGTTCACATCCATTGCGGTCGGCGGGGAAACAAGTCGCCGATTGAAGCGCGAGGTGCGCGTGCAAATGAAGATTCGAGAGAAGCCAACGAGACGACAGTGCCGCAGATCAATAACGTTATTCCACCGCCTGACCACCGTCGGTCCGTCGCCTCGTCCATTCTCCCCACAACTGGCAACACGACATCGGCAAATTGCCACCACGGACGCTGGTGTTCCAGCCACACTCAATCTGCCACAACCGAAGACACCTTGAGCACTTCCACCCGTGGATAGTCAAAGAAAAGCATGTCCAATCAGTTCCACTGTCACTGCCTGAGACGAGTGTGTTGTGCAGATCATCAACCGGAGCTTCATTCAACAAGCAGTTGCCAGGGAAGCACAAAGTGCAATTTGAGGCCATTTCAAACTCAAGTTTCACAGCACACCAAGCAGTGGGCACACAAACACACCACACACACACACACACACACACACACACACACACACACACACACACACACTTAAACATCAGAAGCCGATTGTCAGGCCACAGAACAACCACAGAGTACCGGTAGAGAGAGACAGTTGCCAAGAAACTGACGTCCCGACATCATCTGACGGATTGCCTCTGCAGAGAAGGAACGAGAGACTTACCTGGCCTCATCATCAGGCGAGTTGGCGCGACCCCTGGTCCAGATCTGACTGATACACTGCATCACGACTCCGTGTGACACGAACCCGACTCCAACTTCTGGCGTGTGCAACACCTCCTCAATGTCAAGCATCAAACTCTGCACGACAAGATGGAGTCAAATCGGCAGTTGCCATGATATCAGCTTGAAATCCCTTGTGCCAATGTTCCTTTTGCAGTGGTTGTTCGTCAAGTCGTTGCAAAGCTGTGGAACCAGAGCACTCCAGCGTTCCAGAGTCATCCGACCTCACATTTCTTCCCAAAGCTGACTGCATGCATCAACAACATAGCGCACGTTCACAATTCTGACGTCGCTGAGTCGACGCAGCTGGACAAGAAAACAAAAGCTCTTTTGAACTGCTCCTGTTCCTGATTTCACTGCGTTCCAGATAACAATTTCTTCCGTGCTTCAGTTTTGTTCCACTACAAGCCCTAGTCAAGTGAAGACCTCGTCCAACACTGGCAGCATTTCTTTGATCAGCCTGTGATAAAGCAAGACGGCAAAATCAATATTGGACCAACTCTGGAAGAAGGAACAAGCTCCTGCTTGTGAATGAAACACCTCTTCGCTCTGGAGTACTGCAAGACAGCCGTTCCCTTTTGTGTGTGTTTGCTTGTGTGCACAGTTATGTGCACTTACCACGCCCCACTCACTCAATGGCCTGGGACGTCCAGACTGCTTTTTCTTTCGAAAGCTGCATTGGCTTTTGCCACCAGGCTCTGTTCTCTCCTCGAACAATGCAGACAGATCTTGTTACAATTTTACGACAACAACCATTGTGCACGATTCTCGTGCTAAATCATGTCGTGTGTGCAGAAGAAACTCCTGACACAGAAATTGACCGGAGACCACCCAGTTGTGCCACTGAAAAAAATTCTTCAAGGATTTGAGCGCTCACTGCAACGAGCTTGGTACAACAACGGTGCTTCAGACGAAAATATTATTTTCCATGTCCACAAACGCTCACAAAAAAGCCAAAGGATTATTGAGACTGAGCTTGCGGTATTGTCTCGAAAGAAATTGGTCCCGTTTTCAATTCCGTTCGATCTTGAAAGCATCCGACATTCAGGGATGGATATGGTGGCGTGTAGTCGCACCGTGAACCACATAATCGTAGTTTGCAAAAATAAGTGTCTTGATCGGTGAGCTTTCCACTGATGTGAGCTGCCAGACCAATCTGTCGTGGGGAATGAACAACACACACACATTTTGGGGACTCTTGCATTGGCACAGCGCGCAAAATCGGACCGGATCTGAGCTCTCCGACACTTGTGCCTCTCAGCTGAACATTTCGGGTGGTCCTCAGAACACAGAAGCTTTCTGCTTCACAAGAGACATGTTCAATGCTATTCTTGAGTTTCTGACTTCGAGAGATGTTGCTCTCTGACCAGGTCAGCCTCTTCCTTTTATCGAGCAAGAGCTGCCGTTGCCACCCATGGAAAAGAACGCACACAAGTCTTCAACGAATTTGCCTTTTCCCTGGCACTGAGGTCCCATTGAAACTCATACCCAATACAGCACCCCGCACTGTTCTGGCACCCCATTTTGGGGAGGAGGAGGCACGACAACACGGCACCTCAAATTCTATCGAGTGCGAGAAGCAAACATTCACTGTGGGGAACTGTTTTCTGGTCAGCACCAACAAGGACCAGACAGACAGACAGACAGACAGACAGACAGACAGACAGACAGACAGACAGACAGACAGACAGACAGACAGACAGACAGACAGACAGACAGACAGACAGACAGACA
>JAAUXT010063216.1_pt1 | contig 18251 bp, 21 predicted proteins | sample 7278171 | NCBI WGS metagenome assembly JAAUXT01 (sample SAMN14350112, study PRJNA611818) | marine sediment metagenome | isolation source: surface marine sediment (1.8m) | place: French Polynesia: Moorea | collected 2018-08
TCCAAGCACCCCCCCACCCCCACCCCCCCCACACACACCACATAGTTTTCCCAAGTTTGTTCAGCAAGACGATGCTGCACACACACCTCACTCACTCAAACACACGCACACCTGACGTGACCTTGACGGGAACTCACTTGACGTCTTGCAGTATGTCCTTCTCGACGAGTACGTGATACTTAACGTGGCTGCGGCTGTTTCTCCGGATACTGTTCATCAAGGCGATCAGTCCCATCACAGTGTGCCTGCACCGGACGTCAAAACACGCATCAAAAGGGCGCTCGTCACAACCCACATTTTTTCCTCAGTCTCAAATATGATGTGGTGTCAAGAAAATGATTTTCAAAATTTGCGACGTAACGTCAAAAACAACGTGAAGTCGTGACGTACTTATCTGACGTGAAGCAGACGTGGACGCGGTCGGTGCGCCGCGGCGCCAGCCCTGCCACGTCGTCCGCCAACGCCACCGCGCCTGCAAGGACGCCTGCCCCGAGGAGCGGCGCCCCCACGCCGGCGCGCTGCAGCGCATGCGCCTGACGTATCACAGAGTTCACCTTTTCCTCATCTGCGATTGGACAACGACAAGAACGAGTCAGAGGTAGTTTCACGAAATGACGTCGGTCCAACGTTGGACGCGGCATTTCCACACAATTTCGCACTCAAGATGTGTCTTATAGGCCCTCTGGCCTCTGGTGGAATGTTTCACGGAGCACGGCGTGCCCTGTGCCACGCCACTTGTTCTGAAAACCGCTATCAGGAAATAACATCAGTTCAACGTGTGTGTGTGTGTGTGTGTGTGTGTGTGTGTGTGTGTGTGTGTGTGTGTGTGTGTGTATAAAGTTGCATTTTTCGCTCGCTCGTTGCCACAACAGCGTTCTTCCCCAATTTTCACGAGGAAACTGAGGGCCTCTGACCGTTCAATCACGACCGACTGATTTACACCGGGATGCAACGCATCCTGTGTGAAACAATCTCCTCTCCACGTCCTGCAGGGGGACGCAGCGACCCTTGACTTGCACTCGACCACAGCGCACCCAGTGTAAAATGGGCTCGTGCAGGGAACGGTCCACAGCAGCGTCTCGCTGTCTGAGCCCGGACCAAAACGGGACAAGAAGCCGATAAAGAGCCGAAGACAACCGAAGCACCCGCGCGGGGCCGATTCGAGCCCGAGCGCTCCGAGATCGGGCCACGAGCCGCGTCTCGCGACCGGGTCACACCAGGTGCGTCCCGTGTTGAGTCCCAACACAAGTGTGTGAATGGAGACACGCTCCACCTGCTGTATTCTGCCTGAAGCAACGTCAATACGAGGCTTATACGAGTACCACTTCTGGTGCTCGCTACATGCACATATCAGGATGAACTGATGGTTGCATAAGGTGTTTAACCCTATTTATTTCAGTACAAAGAGGGCCAAATTGGCATGACAAACCAACATGTAGCGAGCGCCAGAAGTGGTATGACCCCTCAGCCACACCGCGTGCGCCAGCGCATCACGCACGGCTTTTACGAAATTCCGCACCATGCACCAGCGCACGTTTGGGGTTGGAACCCATCCGTGATCATGGTGGTGCACACGCAGTTCAGTGTGAACACAACCATGGACATGTGTGAGACCCATTTTGGTGCGCTGTGACCTTGGTGTGCGTGATGCGCTGCTGCATCTGGTGTGAATTGGGGGTAAGCCTCGTACGTTCGCGTTGCGTCCTGCTACGTATCAACAGGCGTGACATGGCAGAACCACTGTGAATCTGGCCTCCTTTTGCCGCCATTGGGAGGACAATCTGACGGCCTGCCTCCGCCACAGGCAGAACACCATTCAGCACACACGTCCAGAGTTCCGATCGATTTGGGGACACGAAACGGAACCGTTGCTCGTCTCGTCCTCTGGCCAAAAGTAAAGCAATCCTGCTTTCTATCAAAATCTTGTCTGACCACAAATCAAGGATTCATTCTCAGGCGGAGGAGGGGTGGGAGCCCTTCTGGAACTGACTGGGTCCTTCAGTCTTGGGCGCAAATCGGGCTACATCGGCCGAAGTCGGACGCGAGGGTTCGACCTCACGCAGGAGAGACGTCTGGTTCAGCTGAAGGAACGTGAATGTTGTTGCGTTGTGCTGTGGACACCCTTCCTCGGATCCACCCCCGTCGTCATCGGTAATTTTCCTTCTCCATTGCAAATCAGGCTAATCTATTTGCATCCACGGCAATATTTTTACCCAGACTCATCCACACGTAACTCCACAGGCGCCGTTGCTACAATCATGACAGAGCGACGCAGGGACCCGTCAGGGAGTGCATCCCTGCTGCGTGGTGAGTGACGATCAGAAACTGCGTCTGGCATGAACCAAGCCTGTCCAGTTCTGTGTAGAAACGCAACGCACAGCGCACCTCGTGTGAAGCGAGCATCAGAGAGCAGTGGGAGTCTATTGAATTGCGCAACACGTTTGTCATTCCCAAACAAACCCGGCGCACAGGCAGGCTTCCGCCGCTTCGTCCACGGGATACGTCCGTTTCGTCCAGGTTCAACTCAGTCCGGGTTTGTCCATTATCACCCACCGCCAACATCAAGACACAATCTGGGAGAGGCATTTCCACGCAGAGTCTCGCTTGCTATGAAGCCAGCAAACTTGCTTTGGGCTGCAACGCATTCGTCTGGCCTGAGCTGTGATGCACATCGCACCCGATGTGAAAGGGTCTCAAGGTGTGGGCGACGCAAATGCAGAAGAACAGCGGGTGGTGTCTATTGTCCTTTGAGCGAGTGCGAGAACGTCAGCGTGAGTACGGCACGGCAGCAAGGTTTCCTTTCGCCATGAAGCGTGAAAACTGATCGTTCAACCTTGCACTGCAAGGGTGGCTTCGAAGTACGGCCTTGTAGTCAGCCACAGTGACCACCTGCAGGGACGGCGCTGGAATTTGGTGCAGAGCTGCGAGCGCCCTCATCACGTCCGTGTGCAGCGAAGCATTCATCACTTCAGCGCTGAAAGGCGTGATGCGCAGGCGTCGTTCGTCTTCATCTGCAGAGTTACAGGAGTCTGCGCCGCAGATCAAGGTGCCCAAATTCACATACAGACGCACGCCTTTCGTGCAACACACACGCACACGTCACAGTCAACGACGGTCAGCAACGCTCCCACGCATACACACGCACACACGAGACAACATACTCGTTCACACACACACACACACACACACACACACACACACACACACACATCCAACGTACTCGGCATCGCTGTCCAAACTGCGAGCACACGAGATTGGTTTTCTGAGCAGACCAAAGCCACGTAACACTCAACGTGCTTTGCATTGGTCAATTCCGTCCCCCCCCCCCCACAACACACGCAGGGACGTGGCACAGGTGCATCTGCTACAAACCAGGACAACGGATGACGCACCCGGTGTCAGACAGACCTGAAGCGAGGTCAATACACTCCGCATACTCTCCGCTGAAAACTCATTTCACAACGGCCGGGTCTCCCGCAGGAAGATCACAGAGCGAAGCGGGGGCAGGACCTCAGCGTGATTACACTCGGAGGCGGATCCCTGCAACACACACACACACACACACACACACACACACACACACACACACACACACACACAGAGTCCACCGATCAGAGTACCAATCGTTTTTTGGCACATTTCAAATTTTCCCAGATTTGGGTCAGGCCCTTGGTGGTCCCCTCTCAGCCAGGCCTCATTCCGACCTTCGTGCGGGGTCCCCTCTCGACTGATTACACAGATGTAGCGAGTGAACGATCATCTCGTGAGATCTCGCCTCTCATCTCGCTCGGATCTTCCGCCTGATTGGAGCTTCACTTTCCAATCAGAGGCCGGGATTTGATTTTCCCCCAGATTCCAAGAAGGCAATCAGGCTTCGTCACACTGGATGCGACACGCATCGCGCGTTGCGTTGCGGGCCTTAGCAACCTGAATCTGCCAATCCATTTTGGCTCCAATGAAAGGGTGTCTCCATTGGACTTGATCAGTGCCTTGACTCTCGACGCTCACAGTGCTCTTCAGGCCGATAGAGCAGTGATGCCCCACGTCAGTGATCGTGGTTCTGTCTCCTCCATCTCTCCTCACAGGACAGCACTTCTGTCAAATTTCGACGTGTCTGCCTGCCCTTTCTTCCCACTCCCAAGAGACGCATGCGTCAATAATGTCCTTCTCGATCTTGTTGAGAAAAGAGCTGTTTTTCCATCTTTTCAGCCCCAAACTCTGAGCATGATCTGTCATGTGGCTGGTGCTGACCAGTCTGTGTGAAGCTTCCCTGCATTCACCATTTACAAGTTCCTGAAAATGTTCATTATCAGGTGATACTCGTACGTAATTCTGGCCAGATGTCCCACCTCAGCAAAACAAGGCACAAGAAATTCGAAGTGGGTTCACACTCGCTGCGTCATATTTTGTGTAAAGGAAACAGAGCGTGCATGGCTGTTCACTTGAGATGAAATGCAACGCGTGACACACCCAGTGTGAAACAAAGGCAAGTTCTTTTCCCAAGACAGTACCTCAGATCAGGAGTCGCAGAACACCAAGAATCTCGTCTCCATGGCAACGTCTTGAGATGAGTAGGCATGGCAACGTGCTCAGGACAGGTAGGATATGATGAGTCCTATTGCCATGACGACGCACAGCGCAGCGAATCCGATCGCGATCCAGAACGTGATCATGAACATGCAGTAGATGTCTGGTTCCATGGTGACGCCGTTGTTAGACTCTGGTTCTGCTGTGGTTGGTTCGTGCCAGGCTCCGTGGTAACACTGTTGCTGATTTTCAACAAGCCCCAAGGTAACCGGGGTCGGAACCTGATCAGGTCCGGGATGGGTACTCGTACATCCTCAAACTGTTGTCCTGGATCCGCTTGAGACGTCTTTGAACGTGCACGATCCGGTTTCCCACTGGAGGCGCTGAAACGCTGTGCGGACGAGCATCACCCCACCTCACATGCTGCGACGCAGAACAACTCACAAAGTAAAGAAGAGACGCAACTCAAGACGCGGTCCGTGCGGCACAAGTCTTCTCTGAGCGGAATCCGTTCTTGGACAGACAGCTTCAGACTTCCCCGTGTAGATTCCAAAACACTCGACACAAAGTGATTTTTCCACCGCATTTCACAGCGCATCAGGAATCATGATCGTCTCCAGAGCCGCGCGGCAAGACCCGGTTCACACTGCGTGTTTCATCAACGGACGACTTGACGACGTGGCGCCAATTGACGTCCACAGGGACGCGCCAGTGTGAACCTCAGCCTGCAGATCCACAACTTCGTCGGGTTTCACGCTGAAAAGCGACGAAACAATACGCGACCTCAACGCCAGTAGCATCCAAACTCGGTCTCCATGAAACGAATTGACGTCGAAAAGATCACGCGCTGCAGAAGACAGAGAAAGGTTTTCTTTTCGTATTCCGCTGTCAAATTAGAGGGGTCACTCCCACAGCGACCAACCACGGATGCGTCACAAGTTGCAACTTTCGCCCTCATCCAAAATCTGGTCCTGCGTCGCTGGTCGCTGCAGCTTTTATCCAACATCACAAACCGACGTTGAGCAGCTCTCGGCAAACCTGAGACCAGTGGAATCATGAAGCTGCAGAAACCGATCTGGTGTTCTCCTGATATTTTGGCTCTGTGATCGTGCAAGGCCAATTCACACGGACTTGCGTCCAAGCGCGTTTCCCATCCTACAACTTGCAGCACAGGGCGGGCCGATCACGAACCTGAGCTCACTTGATCCGAAAGCAACAATATCCAAGCTGCAGGACAGAATTGCAGGCAGTCTGGGTCCGCTTGACGCACGCCTTGCGCATCTAATGAGTCGCACGACCCACGAAATCCCTCAATGCGCCCACAGGCAAGATGAGTCCGTCTATTGACAATATTTCTCCATGCGTCTGTACAAACACTACTCTCGGCTGTTTCATCAAAACCACTGAGAGGCCTCGCCAATGGGCGCTGCATCTATTGTGAGGAAACGTAAGACTGCTCATCACTTCCCGCCATCTTCAGAAAGCCACGTTCGCACCTGGTCGTCCAGCACAGGTCAAGTGCAAACTCCTTCAAATGAGCGGGTGTTGTGTACGAGTGGTCACACCGTCATCCCTTCGTGACCCTCACAATGCAAGCCGGTCCAATTCCGTCTCTCCAAGTCCACTGAATTTGGCCGAGATGGCGATTCCCACAAGCGTTACTTTACACGAGAAGGAGGAGCTGTCTCCTGCCCCCTCCTGGACCAGCCCCAACCCTCTCTCCGCAAACACAAGGTAGATGGACACGAACACGTCTCCACAGGCAGAGCGGACGGACCGGGGGACAGACTCGGGCTGCTTCAAACAGCATTGCATTTCCACCGAAGTCAATGAGTGCTGCACCGCACACTGGATGCGCCGTGCAATCTCTAACCACAACTCAAAGAGCGCTGCGTCTGGTTGACCATGCGGTGTTGACTGATGTGAAGACGCTGCTGAGACGTCAGGAGCGATTCAACAGACGTGCGACGCATCCAGTGTGAATCCGTGCAACAATGTTTTTTCTAGTGGTTCCCATCTATGTGTGTGGGCAAACACGGGGAGCTGGGCTCAAAGTCAACAACGCCAAATGACCTGCAGACACTGCAGACGGGGATGCAACGCAGGTGACAACCACTTGCACACACGACACCCAGTGTCATATGCGTTACGGTTTCTCTCAATCACCCGCGACTCGGCCAGAGTTGGCACGCATTCATGAAGCAATTTTCACACAGGGAAAGTGCACACGTCTGCATCCGCATTTTTTGATGCAGAGCGAAATTATTTCCAACTGACGAAGGACGGTGAAAGCGGATCAAATGCAAGCGAACGAGCCACTGTGACACAGACGGCGGAACAATGAGATTGGTCTGTGAGACGAGCGAACGCAGCACAGCATGGACAAGGGTTGAAACCTCGGCGCACTGACGCCCAACTGAGAACCGAAAGAATCCTCAGTTGCAACGAAAGCCAACCAATCCAAGTTTGCCTGGAAATCAGACCCTCTTCTTGTGTCACAGAAAGTACATGTACAACGTGTAAATTTTTGCCTCTCCTCTCGTGAGCAAATTGTTTTCACAGTGGATGGCCCTGGAAATACGACTTGCCATGGCGACATAAGGACGCAACGCAGAACGGCATTCAGCGTAAACTGTGTCTCGGGACTTACCTTTGATGTTGTGCATCCCAGGCACGTGTTTGGGGTGGAATCTCGTTGCGGGGTCGTCTTCCGGTGTTTGCGCGCGCCACAGCCGGAACAGGATGTACAGCGAGCACCCGAACGCCACCATCCCGCAGAATGCACCATCTGATGGGAGAAATGGGACAATCGAAAACACAGAGTGCCAGCCTCCAGCAGACCAACGATTGCAGCAATTTGCGCCCGACCCAAACGTGGGACTTGAACTTCAAAACTGAAAAAGGGATTTTTTTGCTTTCTCCGCCTGTGAAGAATTTCCGTCTTCTAGTGATTGGGGGGGAGAGGCAGCAAAGCTCTCTCACAGATCCAGGAGCGACGGAATCCTACTGCCAAAGCACAGCTGCACAACAGGTTGTGTTGTGTGGGTGTTCCACCCTGTACCCATGGGCACCCCTGTAGGTACTGGGCAGTCACCACATCTTATCCCTGAACCTCTTCACAACACAACCATACACCCACACTAGCACAAACAAACTGGATGTGGAGAATCTTCAAACTACTTGTCTATTTGTTACCAGCTCTTACTGCAACTAAGTATTGCAGTTAATGACAACTCCAAGCTGCATCTGAGCTAGTTTTATATACCCAAACTACTTTTGGGTATGCTGGCAGGTGAAGCTGTACCACAGCTTCAAGCAGGGTTGGTGAGAAGGTTCAATCAGAGTCTATGGGTGAAAACATGCGGTTTCACACGTAACAGTTGGTTGAAAAGGTTTCCCGAGCAGCACTAGCTCTGCCGATATCAACTCGAGATCTCAGCTCATAGCGTAAAGTTCGAAACAAACACTTTCATTCAACTATTTGCCTGTCACCCAAACAAATATGCAGGAGTGACACATGGGCGTGGCCCTAAGAAAAGGTCTGACAGCAAAGACTTAGATCTACACGGCGGACCCAGGGACCAACCCTGACTTCCGAAGATTCACTGTACTCTTTTCTTGTGTGTCAAATTGATGTGATCTTCATTCCGAGGACCCAATCCTGGACTTGCGGACCAGACATGAGATCCGTCACAGCAGATCTAGGTCAGGTCCATACGGATCCAGTCCGACGTGGCAACTGCTGAAGCCAGCGGAAAGAAGTTGCATCAGAAGACGTGTCATTTCATCCTGTGAACTGAACTGATGCTGGCATGAAAGGAACATTCTAACGAAATAATATGGTGGTTTCTACTCACACTTTCGAACAGCGCGCAACATTTTAGCTGTGAAATCACTTGTTCATCACATTTTCCGTAGGCGCATCCATGTTTGAAATTCCCGGATGTTAAAATTTTTTTTCAACGACCGACAGTTTTCTCTGAAGCGCCACGAATATTCTGTGCGGATTCCATCACATACCAGACACACGGAAGTAAGAGGTTCCCATTGTGCAGCAAAAATTGCCAAGGTGAAGGCTCCATAACTGAACACAGGATCCTCCCAATTTAAAATCACCTTCTACCCCCCTGGCCTAAATTCCCTGCAGAATTCTTGCGAGACGCACACGCACACCGCGAAGAAAGTGGTGTTTGTACAGCATTATTTGTGTTCTTTATTCTTCGTTCAGAATATGGCATCAAATCCGTCCAGCGAAACTTGTCACTTTCAGTTCCTTGTTGCTAAGTAATGAGTGACTAAATGCGTCGTCTCCATGGAAACACGTTGAAGTCTCGCAGACTCCCTCTCGAGTCTCGAAGATAGCTATTTCCGCAGTACTGTTCGTTGACACAAGACTCCAGAAGAGAGTCCTCGTGCTTTTACTTCTTCTTCCTGAGTAGTTCGATTCCCTCAGCGAAGTTCGAGTCCCCGATGTTCATCAAGAGCGATCCGGCGTTCAGGTAGACCCTGTTCTTTGACTGGGAGATCTGCGAAAAGATGACGGTGAAACAAACTGAAGAGTGCGGACAGGGATAAACTGTGGTTGGCGAGATACAAGGAACGTTGAGTACTGAGTAGTTTCGCCCCCTAACACCACGAATTTGGACCGCGAAGTACAATCGCCTGCCACACCCACCCCAGTTTCCCCAAAGTTTTCGGTTCCTGGAATGTTGATCGGGACAAGACACGCAACACATGTCGCACGCTGAGGAGTTTCCTCGTGCCAGGAATCGTCACGCGCACCTTTCTTGATGACCACCAACATTCAATCACACCTTGCAAAGCACAGCAAATTTTTCGGAGCACTCTGCGCAGAATACCACCCACCCGATGTGTTCAACCATTTCAGAAATCGCAACGTGAACTCACCGTCTTGGCAATGTTCTGCGCAGCCCTTATCTTCCGCAGCTTCAAGTATCCAGGGTTCATCGTCAGCGACTGCCCCACTTACGACGAGTCAAGGATCGTTTCACTGTCGCAAAAATGTCCACAAACGCCTTGGAAAACCAACCACATTTGTCATCAGATTACTAAAGTAAGCTCATCACTTCGCACAGTTGACCACGGCGCGCGCATGAGGTCGCCACAATCCTTGTCCCTCTGTCGGTTGTTAAAATTTAAAGCAAAACGGTCACTTCCGGCTTTGCTCCCGCGAAGACAACCCGACGCTACTCTACGCTCGCCCTTACAATCAATATCCAATGCTACGGATATCAACCAAGATTACAAGCGATGGGTCGAAAAAAAACTCTGGTAATTCCTCCATTCTCCACCTCAGGGCGCCACTGTGCTGTCGGACGCGCCTAGTTTCATCACGTGACAAATGCGAGTTCAGGCCCACTCACTTCCGGTTTCCGGGGAAACACGAATCATCTCAGTGCTGGAATCTCAACAATCGGCCCTTCCCAAACTGATTGTAGAAACCAATCGATCGATCTCTCCCCCCCCCTCCTACTTCCACAGAGACTTTGACGCTGTTGGCGCAAGGATATCAGAGACGCGGCGGCCGCTTCTCCCTCGGCCTGCACGATCTTCTGCTGCCGCTCCTGCTTTGCGATCTCCACGATCATCGACGCGCGCTGCGCCTCTTGCGCCGCCACCTGGTGACGGAAACCATGGAAACGGCGTAAAATTTGTGGCGCACTGCTTCAGTCGCAGTGCAAGCATACGCGCGTTCTATCTGTCCGTCTCTCCGTGTCTGTCGCCTGAAACACACACACACACACACACGCACACCTGTTTCGACTCCACAGCTGCTGCGTATGCCGGCGAGAAATTGAGTTCCGTGATGGCGACATCGTCGAGGATGATGTTGAAGTCACGTGCTCGCTCCGTCAGCTCCTTGCGCACCAGCAGCGACACCTGCTGACGCTGCGTGATCAGCTGCGACGCGTTGAACTTTGCCACAACGCTCTTCAAAACCTGCACACGAAGGGAACACGCTTTAAGACTTCGTACTTTGTTTTGAAGGGTTGCATCAAGACGCGGTTCAGTCAAGACAGCGGGAGTTCCGGTGACGCGCAGCCAAACAAAATTTTCGGAGCCTGACCGAGAGCAAAGACCTCTTCCGCGGTGCAAGGAGATCATTCGGCGGCTGGTTGTTTTCAACCGGGGGAGGGGGGCAAAAGCAGAAACACGAAGGGCCACTCGCCTCGTTGCAGATAGATGGCAGGACCCTCTCGTCGAAGTCGGTGCCCAGCTGTCTGTACATTGCAGGGAGCTTGGACTGTTCCGGGCGATGCAGAACTCGGAGAGAAATGTTCACGATCTGAAGATCTGCAACAATATGAGCTTTCAAACTATTGGGCGACACGAGCTGCGTCGGGCAGTGCGCGCCCCTGTGCGTTTTGCCAACTTTGTTGCACGTAATAATGAGTGAACAAGTGGGCGTGCACGCTGTGGCAGGGGCCCCGACGTATCTCAATGTCCTGTCAGCTTTGTAAATTCTGCTTTGGAGTTTCTGATGCAATGCTTTGCATCATCACCGAAACATGTGAAATCCGCAACGAATCCGCAAGTTTTACCTTTGCTGCCGGTGAGAGACTTGATGTTGCGTGGTCGGCTGCGGATGTCGTAGATGATCGGCCACTGGAACCACGGTACTCTGCAAGCACATTGATTTTTTTTCGACTTCTATATCTTTTCGTTTCTTTGAGTTCTTTCCTCTGGGGAAGAGAACAAGGTTATTTGCTGTCGCCACAGAAGTTGTTGTCGCCAGATCGAAACGACCTGGTTGAGAATGGTTTACTCGCAGTCTCCAGTTTTGCCACACGCAACAAGCTGAGCCCCTCTCGCCGGCCCCGACCCTGGTTCTGAATGAGTCTTGCTTGTGTGTGTGTGTGCGTGTGGGGTTTTTTTTTGGGGGGGGGGGGACAAGAGGCGTGATCACGCACTTGGACAGGCCACAAATACCGCACCTCAGATGCAGCCCTTCCGTGAGGATGTGCTCCTGGACTCCGCCTATTCTGCTGAAGATAATCGCCCTGTGACCGCCCTCAACTGCAACAACACATGTGATACACTAAGTGGACACACTCGAGAGACTGTACAGTACTCCCGTCAATTTTCTCAGTCCGAAACCGGGGATGGGGGGGGGGTCCGTCAAGACCAAAATTATTCTGGTCCGAAACGGGCGGGGGGGGGGGATCCCTCAAGACCCAAAATTTTTTAAGTCCAAAACCAGGTGGGGTTCCCTCAAGACCCAAAATTTTCTGAGTCCAAAACCGGGGGTGGAGGGGTGGGGGTGGGGGGTCTGACCACGCCACGAAACATCACCGTTGCATAACACACGCCGATCCCTTAGGACGGCGTGTGTAAAAACTTGGTCGCTCGCTATGAGACACAAAGTTCAAAGTTTACCCCATTGCCTCTGTGCTTCACTGAACACGATGAGACACGAGTAAATGGCTCTTTGGGTTTGACGCAGTGCAAGTCATGTTGACAGTTGAGGGACAGAAACGAACAAACCCTTCTGGACCTGAGACTTGCATCTGTCAAACTCTCGGAACTGTTCAATGGAGCAGGTCACACCTTTCACAGCAAAACACAGTGGTCTCCAATACGCGACGACATGTTTCAGATTCAGCTGTTTCTTGCATCAGAAATCCTGCAGCTGAAACGCAGGCCAAACACTACTCACCTGTGTACATCGATTTGAGAAGACCGTAGCCCAAAGCAAGTCCTCCAACGATGAGACCAGCACCTGGCCCCGCTCCCTTCCCCCTCGCAAGTCTTCCTGCGATGTCTTTGAACGGATCCATGTCAAATGTCTGCGAATCTGAAGCAACGTGCCGCCGGGTCACCTTTCGACAAATGGCTAACTCACGTGTGCCAAAATCTCGTGAAATCTCACAGCAGACACTCCAGCAAATCGCTTAGTTCTGGTCGTTTTGCCAACATGACATCCCTTTAATTTGGTATAATTGGCTGGATAACATATTGATCTTTGCGACTGTATTGTTGACGTCACAATTATATTGTTAAATTGTCTTAGCTTTGACGCACAACTTAAAATCTCGTTCTCTCTCGTGTTTTTAAAGTTTAAAGATGGCGGCCCACATGCAGGTCATGAAAAATCTTGTGGCCAAAAATCTTTTCAGAAGCACCCAATTGAACAGTTGTCTGGGAGCATTTGTTTTTGCCCCAGTCAGAATTTCTCCAGGGCAAACGACAAGGTAGGTCTTCTTCAGCATGTACAGAAGGAATTGTGGCGTTCCGCTGTGTCACGTCGGCGTTCACCAATTATCGCTCGGTGTCCCTCGATGCCGCCTCAAGCCCTTGAGAACGTGTGATCTCTTCAATACAGACGACTTCATTGACTTCTCGAGATAATTATAGTCGAATCTAGCCCTGTCTGAATGCTGTCTGAATGTTCTGCGTCTTCAAGTTCGATGTCTAATCCTGTTTAGATTTGAGGGATGGATGACACCTGGTAGGTGGTGGGGGGGGGGGGCGTTGTCACTCGCACACCAAGACCAAGTGTGTGAAACCAGGAACGGTCGGCGGTGTCTCCGACCTTGCATTCGTTTGTGTTCCTTTCAGCGTGTTGGGATGCCAGCTCCGCCCGCTGCACTCTTCCGCTTCCCTGAGGGGTCTGAACGAATTCTTCGAGGAAAAAGACGACTGGGGCAAATCGTCCATCAAAACCGGTGAGTGAGGTGGGCCAATTCAGGAGGCACCCCGACCGGCAAATATACCCTTCCCGTTCTTCATGTTCGATCACAATTCATCAGCAGGCACCACGGAAAAACGAACCCGTTTTTCGTACTGTTGATCGAAATTCAAATTTTTGCAAGTGAAGCTAAACATTGGATCAACAGATCAAAACGAAACCGGATCTGTCGGATGATCCAAGAAACAAGCGAGTTCGAATTAGGTGGAGCCGTACGAACTGGATACACGACTATCACCAACACACCGTGTGACACTCCCTTCCCAAAGAAGAATCTGCAAACGATGCTGAGAACGGGTCCTGGCTTTGTTTGACAAGCAAAGAACGTTCCATTTGAGAAATCAGTTTGTGCCAGATAGCGCCAACTGTCACTGGACAATGCGCGGGAGAAGGCTTCCCTCGCAAGAACTTTTTGAATCCGTGATGATATTTGTGTGCGAACTGATGTTTTCGCCTTCCACAGGGGCGCCGTGGAGAACGGACGAACTCAGGCTGAAGAGCAGTTCTGACCTGCACAAGTTGTGGTGAGGTTCTCCTCGTTTTCGATGCGTGTCCCGCAGGGTCCCTCGCTTGTCTGCTGTGGTCAAATTTTTGGCTTCTGTAGTTCAAACCGGGGCACCATTTGCTTGGGAGGGGGGGGGGTGATTTCAGAATGAATCTTCGAAATTTCAAGCTTGTGATAATTGATGCATTATTGTGCAGGTACGTTCTGCTAAAGGAGAGAAACAAACTGATGACGATGGAAGAAATGTGCAAGGAAGCGTACGAACCCTTCCCATCCCCTGAAAGGATGGAAAAGGTGGGTGGGCACACACACGCTCGCACGCACGCACACCCGTCCTCGCAGCGTTTGTTTTCAACAACATTTTGCACTGATCTTCGGAGCAATGATTTTTTACTTCTTTGTTTTGTGTGGGCGACGTGTTATTGCTTGATTGGTTTCACTGATTGTTTGAATGATTGGTTGACAGGTGGAAGAAAGCATGGAGAACCTGATCGAAGTGATACAAGAACGAGACCGAGTCGTCAACCAGCTGGAGACGGGCAAAACGGGCGAGCCATTCGAGTACGAGGACACAAACATTCTTGGCATGCAAGAGGTGCGCACGGCAGAGGAACACGCCGAACCAGAACACTTGAACCCGGAAGTCATTCGCCGGAAGAAGATGAGCGGAAGGTGGCAGCAGTACTATCTGAAGCGGTGGGAGGAAAAGCAACTGCGTCATAAACGGTGGGAGGCAAACGAAAGACGAAAAAAGCTCAAAAAATTGCGCGAAATTTTTCCCGACGCCGATTACGACAACTGGGAGGAGGATTACCACGAGGTAAAACAAGAATCGGAGAGGCTGAAAAATACTAACATCACTGACGAGAATTTCTGAGCACGTGTGGCATCAAGTGAGGGCACCAGAGTGCGGATCGAACGTTTGGACGGGACCCTGTCCCAGTCCAGGGGTCACAGATCCGCCCTTTCCCTGCTTTTGCCTCTGGATGTTTATTTGTTGAAACGGGTGTGTTCGTTTTTGAGGGCGTTTGTGAACGACACAGCTACTCCTTTCAAGCCAAGTGGACGTGTACTTGCAATGGTAGAGGAAACACGAACCCGTAATCGGTGGCATGTTCGGTGCGAATAACGAACGTGTCTGGTGTGACCATGTGCGCTGTGCTGGTTCTCTTGTTTCTCACAACACCCGCTTGACTCAATATCGGGTGAGGGATGGAAACTTGTGAACGTGTGCTTGCAGGATTTCGTTGTAAAAATGTCTGCGCCAGGTGTGAGTCGTGGAAGTGATAAATGTCACATTCATAGCAAAGTAAGCTTGTTTGTTCATTTGGGGGTTTGTGGATGTCCGAGAGAGTAACGTTGTCACTGAAGGAAGAAACGGTTGACTCTAGCAAAAGTGCAGCCCGGAACCAGCTCTTTGCCTTTTTTACGCAGTTTTGTCCCGGACCGGGTGTCTTTCGCTATTTCCCTTGAAGCAAAAGAAAAAGAATTGGTCCGGAACCTCTTGCAATTGTTCCAGTTGAATTGTCGAAGTACAGATCCCCCCCCCCTACTCACACACACACCGTGCACGGGGTTGTCTCTCTTGTTCTCGTTCCGCCCTTGGAAACTCAACCAATGAGTGGACGCTGAATGGACGCTGCATCGGAATGATGGCGTCGCATCCAATACCATGCAACGCACGTTGAATCCAGTGTGAACGTTCGGGCGGAATCAGGAAATTTGGACGAAGGGGGCCGACCTCACCTGAGTGAACTGGAGAGGGAACATGTTTGTTTGCGAGGGGTCTTGAGTGGCGGGAGACGCCCCTGGATCCCCCTCTGGGTGTGTCCGGGCGGTGCGTGTTGCAGAATTTTGTGGGTTTTTACCAGATTTTATCTGATGCGAATCCGTTTTGATCTCAAGCGCAAGAATTGGCAGGGCTGGTGAGAAGCGTAGTTCGGATACGTCTCACCAGAGGGCGGATCCGGGGCACGACTCTGGGCGAATGCAACACATCTGGTCAGGGAGGACAACCCCCTTGGTCTTTGGAGCAAAATTGCGGGCGGGGGGGAGGGGGCAACTTTTCTGGGGTCGGAAGAGTCAGGTCCCCAAATCCGCCTTTGCCGTCTTGAACCGAACAAAAATAGTCCCCTGCAATTAATGCTTCCATCAAAGTGTGCCTGACTGATTTTTGGGGGTAAAAATCGCTGAAAGGTCGTGGTCTTCGATGCCTGTTTTCTCCCTTTTCAGTGGGTGATACATTCTAGATTTTGTATTGTTTGTTGGTCTTCCGGCTCAACATGCTCACATGCAGCTGCTGGAGTTGGCACTTTCAGTTTGTGCTGGGTCGAGACTCTCTGACCATATCTGGCTGGCGACTGATTCTATGGCGAAAGTTGCCCCAGTGCCTGTTCTGTGGTATTTGATGTCAAAACCGCGGAGACTGGCAGATCAAATTCAATAAAGCGAGAAACGTAAATGGCCTGACAAGTTGAGACTTGGAGTCTTGTTTTCGTAACCAAAGACCTCAAGGAAAGTGAGGTTTCTTTTTAGCACGAACAGCTGCCCCAGAATAGAAACGGGGATCGATTCTCGGACTTGTTTTCCTGCAGAAGAGAAGTCGATGGGTGTGTGGAGAGGGCAATTCCTTCCTGTCACCTGCAGGTGCTTCTCTGAAGCCGCGTTCACTCTCCACACATGACGCGTTGAACGAGTCCCTGCGCCAAGTGAAATGGACGCTGCGTATTTGTGCAAAGATGCGCGACAATGACGATGCACCACTCCTTGACTTGCACAGAAACTCAACGCCTGACACAGCCAATGTGCAGCATGGTCCAAACACAGGCAGCGTTCGAATTGCCGAATCTGAGCGCGAATCCGAATCCCAGTTTGGTTTCACCCAATCTGCCTTCTGAGTTGGTTTCACTGTTGGCTTGGATTTGATGGACAGATTGGTGATTTGTTGAATCTGAAGCCAAACAATGACAATTGGATTCGGATTCACTGTTTGGATTCGTAAATGGAACTCTGCCATACTCTTGTCCAAATGCGTCAGCGCGCAGCACATCAGGCCATTCAATTGACACCCAAGGCTGGCCAGGTAAGTCCGAAATGGAAAGAGACACGAGGCCTTCTCCAAACTGTGTGCGTCACACTCGGCGACGCAGCACCCCAACAAACGCATAGTGGTGAAACAGGCCTGAAGGCCTTCCAATTTTCGCAAAAATTAGGATTCGACAGTGGTGAAGCGCTTGAGGCAACTAGTGTGAAGCAGGCGTTTCAGTGTGGACTGACAAGTGTGCATGGGTCGCGGATGACACACACACATACACACACACACCTGACCGGTGCTCCACGCACTTACAGGGATACAACGCGTGACGAATCCAGTGTGAAGCAGCTTTGGGTTTTGCACACGGACAGACAGATCTGGTTCGAAGCCGCGCGCACGCACACACAGCTCCATCCGTCCCCTCCACTCAGTGCAGCAGAAGTAAATAGAAGGAGAAGCTGCAGTTTACCTTACACGTCACTGCAGGCCGGCCTGCAGCTACGCAAAAAGGCAGAGGGATATTTTCGACACATGTGCGCTGACGAAAGTACGGAGGAGAAGACACTGCGTGTGTTTCGTGAAGAGGAGGACGCGAGAACAGCTGCGACGCGAGTAAAACAGCTGAGGCCGGAGTGATACAGCTGACACAGGAGGACAGGATTCGCACTGGGAGGAGAACGGGGATTCTGCGGCATACTGAGCGGACGGGTGTGGATACAGACACGTTTTCTGTCCTCTCAGTAGATCTCGCACGCTCACGGCAACCACAGCTCTCACATCAAAACATACGAACCTAATAGAGTCTAGTTTGCACACACACAAGCACGCGCACACACACGCGCGACACACACACATACTCACACACACACACACACACACACACACACACTCTCTCTCTCTCTCTCTCTCTCTCTCTCTCTCTCAAAACACGTCAGTGGACGCTGCGTCGATGTCGTGACGCAGCTCCCATCGACGTGGTTCCTCATATGAAACAACGCGTGACGCATCCAGTGTAAAAATAGGCCCAAGGGAAGTAAGCTGGCTGCCTCCTGGGACGCGAAGCCGGGGCGAACATCATGGGGGTCGCAAACACGTGGTCCCCACGTGACCGGAAGTGGATCTCCGCGAACCGGAAGTCTCTCCCACGTGGGGCGAGGCTCGTCACTCTACTCCTGCTGCTGATGACCATCCTCGACGGATGTCAATGTATGGTGAGTACAAGCCGCACACAGTGATTGATCACACACACGCACACACACACACACACACACACACACACACACACACACACACACATCTTACGGGAACGGGACATATGGGTGCTTCTCACGAGATCCAGCAAATTAATTGGTTGCTATGACAACGAGAGAGAGAGAGAGGCTGGGTGTGGTTTCCATAGCAATGCACACGAGCGGCCCCCAACACATCTTCTCATTGTCAAACAGTTTCTGTTACAAGTCGGATTGACAAACCAA
>JAAUXT010087951.1_pt1 | contig 18247 bp, 14 predicted proteins | sample 7278171 | NCBI WGS metagenome assembly JAAUXT01 (sample SAMN14350112, study PRJNA611818) | marine sediment metagenome | isolation source: surface marine sediment (1.8m) | place: French Polynesia: Moorea | collected 2018-08
ATCAAACTGCGCATCGGCGGGGACGGATACACGGCGTACGTCATCAACCGGGCCGGCGAATGTTTCGGCTGGTCCAGTTTGATCGATCGGCCGCGCTACTCGGCGTCGGCGATCTGCACCGCACCGACGTCGTTGATGCGGCTTGAAAAGAAACACGTGCGCAGGGTTCTCAAGAGCGATCCGCACAACGGGCTCATCTTCATGGAGCGCTTGGCGGGCATGATCGGGGAGCGCCTGCTGCGCTGCTACCAGACGCTGGCATCCCCGGATCCACTTGCCCTCCACCCCACCGCGGGAACGGGGCAGGTGCAGGAAGCACTTGAGCTGGCTTGATGCACGTCAGCTTGACGGCTTCTGGAACCATTACCGGAAGGGAGGTGGTTACATGGAGATCAAGAAACTGGACAAGGACCTTATTTTTTACATTCCGGGTAAACCAGGGGCAGTATTTACCTACAGTGCGGGTTATGCGGTGAACAACGACCTGCTGAGCCAGACCGTTGAAAACCTGAAATACGACATCGAAGATGAGGTCCAGTGGGTGGAGGAGCGCCGGTCGGCTCCCCGGCCGGTGTAAAACCAGCATTCGCCGGCCGAGCATGCGGCTGAATTGACCCTCTCTTCGGCCGGCTATCGTGCACTTCCAATCAAACCGATCGAAATCGCATCCCGGCCAAACCGAAAACTACGCCGCCGGCCGCAGAAGTCAGCGTGGCCGGCGGTTCACCGCGCAGTCTACCCCGTGCGGTCCATGGAAGGCCGGGACTGCCGGGCCGCGGACCGGGGGTACTGCAAGTAGGGGATGATGGCGTCGTTTTTGGGGCTGGCCGTGCCGTCGTAGGTGATGGGCACCACCGGCACGCCCGTGACCTCCTCGATGCGGCGGCCCATGGCCTCGGTGACCAGGGAGGGGCAGCAGAAGGCCGGGCTGGCCTGGACGAAGAGGGCGATGTCCGGGTGGTGCTTCTTGATGTAGTGGACCTTGAGCAGGTTGTCCAGGGACTCGCCGGTGTGTTCGATGCGCAACCCGTAATGGGCCAAGATCTTTTCGGGCGGGTCGTCGAAGGTGGCCATGGGTTCTCCCAGGAGCGGCTCGAACAGGCGGTAGTAGGTCCGCTCCATCCGGGAGATGGCGGCCATGAGGGCCCGGCTGGAGATCAGGGTGAGGTATTTGCGCTCGAAAAACCATTTGCGGAAATAGGGGCTGGCGATCATCCGGGCGTATTCGGTGTAGGGCGTGGTCACCACCTCGCCGCCGTGGCGCTCGATGAAGCGGATCAGATCCTGGTTCATGACGCGATTGTCCCGGGAGTAGAGATCGCCGAAGATGGCCACCTTGGGGCGCGGCGTCTTGTGCACGGGAATGCGGCCGAAACGCTCGATGACTGCGGCCACGGCTTCCTGCCTTTTCATTCGCCCCAGGAAGGCTTCATAGAAGATCTCCAGGCTCGTTTCCAGCACCCGGTCCACCTCGCCGGGCTGGCGTTCGTAGGGCCGCAGATGGCAGGCCAGGCGGCGCAGCAGTCCGCCGAACATGTAGGCAAAGACGGCGTTGAACGAAGCCCGCGGCGAGATGTCTTTGAAGAAGAAATCGCCCACGTAGACCTCGGCCTTCTCCAGACCGCCGCCGCGGGCATTGAGCAGGGATTTGACGTGGTGCGGGTAGAGGGCGATATTGCAGGCGATGCAGGCCTCGCTCATCCACAGCACGGTATCTTCCGGAGCCAGATCATGCTTTTGCAGGCACTCCACGAACCCTTCCGTCACCGCATTGATGGGGATGCACTGGCCGGTGTTGGTCCCCAGGCTCTTGGCAATGGTCGTTGCGGTCTCCTTCATCAAGATGGCCTGGTGGCCCTCGCGCCGCAGCACGGCCTCTAAAAGCCGGCCGGTCAGCCGATCCCAGTTGGGCAGGACAAAGGTGCGCCTGTCCCGTCCCCGTCGAAGGTCCAGGTTTAAAGCCGCCAGATTCGGGCTTTTCACCGGGACCGCACGCTGATGGTGGTTGCGGAACGCGCGCACGGCCGCTTCGATACGGGTCTCGTAGCCCACGCTGGAATCGTGTTCATCCAGTTCCAGGACGAGGTAGGGTTTGTCATGGGCGGCCATGAGTTTCTTGAAATAGTCCTGAACAAAGGCGTCCGGCGTGCATTTGAAGGAAGTCACCAGCACGGGATAGAGGCCGGGCGTGCGGGCGGCCGTCTGGGCCGCGGCCATGGTCCGGGCGGCAAACCGCCAGTGGATCTCCTCGAGCAGGGGTTGTATGGCCTGGGTGTCCGCTTCACTGACCGCCAGCATGTCCTGGTAGCAGCAATCGATGCCCTGCCGTCGCAAGATGTCCGGAATGCCGCCATTGAGGGCTGGGGAGAAAAGGGTGTAGGGGCGTCCCAGAAGAGTGATGCGAATGTCTTCCGGCCGATTCCGGATATGCGCCTCCCAGCGCGTGCGGAGTCGTTTTTGACCTTCGGTCTGAAAGGCCTTGGCCGCCTCCCAGGCCTGGCTCACCTCCCGGAAGGTGATGGGCGGGCCGGGGAGGTCGCGCAGCATGCGGTAGAGTTCCCGGAGGCTGTGAAAACCGGTGTAAAGATAGCGCACCAGGGGGGAGAGCACCGTCGCGCCGGAGGTCTCCGATGCCAGGCCGGAGAGCACCGTGGCGTACTGGGTGTAATAGCAGTACTGGCGTCGTATGTTGTGATCGGCCTGACGGTCTTCCAGGTAGGCGGGCAGGAAAACGTGGGCGCAGCGCTCCCGGAGGTGGTGCACGTGGCCCAGCAGGGCGGTCAGCGGGGCGCAGAATTCCGCGTCGGTCAGCGGTTTGCCGATCCGGACGGCATCTTCCAAGCCTTGGCTGGTGATGGTCGGAAACCCTAGCCGATCGAAGAAGAACTGCCAGCGGGCCAGGTCTTCCTTGAGATAGCCCCCGGCCGGCAGCCCGATCGTGGGGCGTTGTGAGGTCCGGACCTCGGGACGGACGCGCAGCGCCCTGCGCCGTTCGGCCATCAGATCGAAGGCGCCGCCGGTGGTGCGGACATAGCGGGGCGTCGCATAGTCCCGGCCGCACAGGAAACCGAAGGCCACGGTCTCGCCGCCCACTTCCGCCACGGAGAGCTTGCAGTGATTGGTGCAGAGCTCGCAGACTTCCGAGCGCACCGGGATGGTGGCCCGCCACAGATCGAGGCCCACAAAGCGGGTTGGCGCCGCCGGCGTTTCGGCGGCCCGCTGCTCGTCGCGCAGGGTCAGGGCGGTGCCCAGGGCACCGGTCAGGTGGCAGTATTTCGACACCAGGATCGGCTTCTGGAGGCGCTGTTCAAAGGCGGCCACCAGGGCGCGGTTCTTGGCGGTGGCGCCCTGGAAGAAAACCACGTCGCCGATGCGGCTCGCCGTGGCAACCTTGAGCAGGTAGTTCTCGCGCACGGCGTGCAGGACCGAGGCCAGGACCTCGTCCGGGTTCCGGTCTTCGGCCAGATGGTGGTTGAGATCGCGTTCCATGAAAACCGTGCAGCGGTCCGATGACAGGGGCGCCCGGCGATTTGCGGCGCGGTGGGCCAATTCTTCCAGGGGACATCCCAGTTTGGCCGCCTGCTCCTCGATGAAACTGCCGGTCCCGGCGGCGCACACGGTGTTCATGGTGGCCGAGGTGACCCGACCGTCCTTGAGGGTCGTGAATTTGGCGTCCTGGCCGCCGATCTCGATGATGGTGTCCACCCGCGGGTCCAACTCGCAGGCGGCCCGGGCATGGGCCGTGATCTCGTCCAGCACCAGATCGGCCCCGATGATCTGCCCGATGAACTTGCGCCCCGATCCGGTGGTGCCTGCGCCGCGGAAAATCAGATGACTGGCATGCTGCTGCGCCAGGTGGTCAACGGCCTCAAGTAGACGCTGGGTGGCCTCCAACGGTCGCCCGCCGGTGCGGGTGTAGAAGCCGGCCAGCACGGTCTTGTCCGGTGCCAGCAGCACGGCCTTGGTGCTGGTCGAGCCGATGTCGACGCCCAGATAGGCCTCCTGGCGCGGGGCCAGGTCGTCATAGCGGTCGACCTCGACCGCCCGGCCGTCACCGGCCTCTGTTGCGGCGGGGTAGCGATATTGCTCCAGGCTCTCGAAGCGCGGGTAGCGCGAATGGACCAGGGTCAGTGGCGGGTAGGTGAAGTGATCTTGGCGTGTGGCCGATCGAACGACATCGCCGGCGGCGGCCAGCCTGAGGAGCACCGGCCCGCCATCGGATTTCGCGAGGCGGGTATCGATGAAGCGCAGGGCCGCCCCGAGGGCCACGTACAACTGCGGCTCCCCCTCGACCTGCAGCGGGGCATTCAAGAGCTCTTCCAGATAACGGCGCACCTTCCGGTTGCGCGCCACGCCACCGCAGAACAGAAGGGGCTGCGGCAGGGCGCCGCTGGCCACGGTGTCGGCGATATTGCGGGCCAGGCCGTGGCAGAGCCCGTCGCAGATGGCGGCCAGCCCGTGGCCTTCCTGCTGGGCATGGATCAGGTCGGTCTTGGCAAAAACCGCACAGCGGGAGGCGATACGGGGGCGCAGGGCTGAGTTCGCCTCGGCATGGTGGGCGATTTCGGCCGCACCCTCAAGGTTCAGCCGCCGGGCCTGCTGGTCCAGAAAAGCCCCGGTCCCGGCGGCGCAGGAGGTGCTGTTCCGGCTGCCGAGGTACCCGCCGTCGTCCCCCAGCCGAATCAGCTGAAATTTTTCCCCGCCCACGTTGAGAATGGTGCGAACTTCAGGCTGCTGGTGCCGGGCGGCCGCGATGCAGCAGATCTGCTCGTCAAAGCGTTCGCTGACCCGCACGATTTCGGGGGTACCCGCGCCGGCCGCCACCCACAGGGGCTGGGACAGGTCGAAACCGGAGAGGAGTTTTACAAGGGTACCGGCCATATCGCCGAAATGAAACCCGTAGCAGGTGTTGACGATTCTCTTGTCGCGCGTCAGCTGGACGACGGCGATCGACACCGAGCCGATGTCGATTCCCAATATGGTCTGTTGGTTGGGCTGCATTCAAATCCTCGGGGTAAAAGGGTCAGCGTTTCAGAGGGATATCGCGGGTCAAGGAACAGATCAGATCCGGCCGTACAAGCCGCTGGATTGGGTCACCTCATGGTGGAAAAGCATGTTCGGTTTCAGGATCGTAGCCTGAACTGAAAGTAAAGGTTTTACATTTCTTTTACAATAAATTTTTTAAAATATTTTTGCACGGCCTTTCTGCAGCGATCACCGCGGGGAGGGATGGCGGCCCCCTCACCAGGGCACACGACATTGGTTAAAATACATAACAAACTGTTCTAATTATTTAATTTAATATAGTTTGAAAAGGTGCGAATCGCGTCTGAAAGCACACGCGGGGAACCTGCGCATGGGGCGTTAAAAAGCGGCAGCCACTCAGGAGGGACATCCTTCTATCTGTCTGTGACAATTGTTTTACAAGTTGCCGTGCCGACACCAGATCCACCACCGCGGTCAGGTCAGCCAGATTCTGGATGCCTTCGGGCTGCCCAACAACTGGGGCGACAACGGGGCCTACCTCGAAACAAACCTGCAATTGTCGAAATGTTGCGCTGATCCTATCACCTGAAAATGGGATTGGGGAATCGCGCCGGTCGCCGGGATGCAAGGCCCCACGGGTCGGGTTCTGGTCCATCCCGGGCATCCGGACCTCGTGTCAAATAATGGTCTGGCATTTGACCTGGGAGCGCTTATCTTGATCATTACTGCCAACCGCAGAGATATGGAGAAAACGATCCCATGACATCGAGCGTTTGCCGGGGCGTCCTCCTGACCGCCGGCTTTTTTTTGGCCATGCCCATCCATGCCCACGACATCAAGGCCCCTGCCGAAGCGGCCGCCATGGTTAAGACGGCCGAAGCATTTATTGCGGCGTTGACACCTGGCCAGCGTCAGTCCATCATGTTTGGCTTCGAGGACCCGGAACGCTTCGACTGGCACTATATTCCCCGTTCCCGGGCCGGTCTGTCTCTCAAGGCCATGACCGCACCCCAACGCAGTCTGGCCCTGGCTTTTCTGAAGCGCGGACTCAGTGCCGAGGGGTTTCACAAGGCCACCACCATCATGGCGCTTGAAGCGGTCCTGCGTGAAATCGAAACCCTCAATTGGATGGGGCGGGACCCGGAGAAATACTATTTTTCTTTTTTCGGCGCCCCGTCCGCCAGGGGGACATGGGGCTGGCGGGTGGAAGGTCATCACCTTTCCCTCAATATGACCATCGTCGAGGGGCAATGGGTGGCCACGGCACCGCGTTTTCTGGGTGCCAATCCTGCCGAGGTTCGTCACGGCCGGCTGACCGGACAGCGGGTCCTGGCCCGGGAGGAGGATCTGGCCCGTGCCCTGATCCGATCGCTCGGGCCGACCCAGCGGGAGCGGGCCGTCTTTCGTGCCCAGGCCTATCGCGACATCGTGACCGGCACGGACGAAGCGGTTTTACCGCCGGAACGGGTGGGACTCCCCGCTTCGGCCCTCGATGAGGCCCAGAACCGCCGGCTCCAGGAACTGATCAGTGTTTATGTCCAAGCCATGCTCCCGGAAATTGCCCGCCAGCGGTTGGATGCCATCCAGGCCAAGGGGTGGGATCGGGTCCATTTCGGATGGGCCGGCAGTCTCGAACCGGGGCAGCCGCATTATTACCGGATTCAGGGCCCTACGTTCATTGTCGAGTACGACAACGTTCAAAACGGCGCCAACCATATCCACACCGTGTGGCGTGACTTCGCAGGGGATTTCGGCCGTGACCTGCTACGGGAGCACTACGCCCGGGTCGCGCATTAAAACCGTCCGGGCCGCAGTGGCGCCCGCTTGTCGCCGGTCTGACCAGGCCCGTCACACAACGTCAACATTCAAACAGGGAGATCGGGAATCATGCCTGCTTCGATGCGCGTGGCCGTGTACGGCACAGGGGCTGTGGGCGGCTATTTCGGCGGGCGCCTGGCCCAGGCCGGCGTCGATGTCACCTTTATCGCCCGTGGCGCCCATTTGGAGGCCATACGGGAAAAGGGCCTTCAGGTCGAAAGTATTCAGGGTGATTTTACCATCCAGCCGGCAAAGGTCACAAGCGATCCCCAGGACGTGGGGATCGTCGATCTCGTGATTCTGGGCGTCAAGTCCTGGCAGGTGCAGGAGGCGGCGCTGGCCATGCAGCCCATGATCGGTGCCGAATCAACCGTACTGCCCCTGCAAAACGGCGTGGAGGCCGCCCATGTGCTTTCCGATATCCTCGGCCGCGAGCATGTGGTGGGTGGATTGTGCCGGATCATGAGCAAGATCGCGGCACCGGGACTCATCCGCCATTTGGGCGCCGCGCCCCATGTCGCCTTTGGTGAACTGGGCCGCCCTCCGGGCCGTCGCCTGCAGCAGCTGCGGCAGCTCTTTGCCAGGGTGGAAGGGGTGAGCGCCGAAGCGGTGGAAGACATTCAGGCGGCTCTCTGGAACAAATTTCTCCTGATCGCCCCCTGGAGCGGTGTCGGTGCCGTGACCCGGGCACCCATCGGCGCCATTCTGGAGTTGCCGGAATCCCGCGCCCTGCTCGAAGGGGCCATGCAGGAAGTCTTCGAACTGGCGCTGGCCCGGGGCATTCGGCTACCGTCGGACGCGGTGGCCAAGATGATGGACTTTGTGGAGAAGCTGCCGGCCGAAGGTCTGGCATCCATGCAGCGCGATATCATGGACGGCCGGCCTTCGGAACTGTCCGAGCAGACCGGCGCCGTACACCGCCTGGGACGGGAGCTCGGGGTGGTTACCCCGGTGAATACTTTTATTTACGGCAGTTTGTTGCCCATGGAGCGGAAAGCCCGGCTACCCCTTTAGGCCGAAGGCGCTTCTTGCGGACTCGGGCGGCACCTTGGATCTGATCCGGGCGGGCGAATACCTGCAAGACACCCGTGTCTTCCTGGTCGGGACGATACCGGATGTTCCGGATGTCTTCCCCCTCGTCGAGGAAGCTTAGCGATGGATAAAGACGCATCCGGTTTGCAGGTCAGACTCGAGGACGGCACGGTGGTCGGCTATGCGGAGTTCGGTGATCCGTTAGGTCGGCCGCTGGTTTTCTTTCATGGCTGGCCGGGTTCACGCCTTCAGGCCCGCATCGTGGACGCTCCGGCGCGCCGCTGCGGTTTAAGGGTGCTGGCGCCGGATCGACCGGGGATTGGATTGTCGACGGCGGCCCACTGCCCCCGCGTGGCCGACTGGATGGACACCCTGGCGGCCTGGATCGATGCTCAGAATCTTGCGCGGTTCTATGTTCTGGGCGTATCCGGCGGTGGCCCTTACGCCCTGGCCTGCGCCTTGCGCATGCCCGAACGGATTGCCGGCGCCGGTGTTTGCTGCGGCGCCCCGCTGCCCCGCGAAATCGGCAACGGCGCCGATCTTTTCTGGATCTACCGTCTTTTGCGATTCATCGATCGGACCAGTCCCCGATTTACGGGCGGTCTGATGGCCGGGGTTCGTCTCTACCTGCAATGGCTGCCCCCAGCCTGGTCGCTCCTCCCGTTCGCCGGCCTTGTGCCGGGGCCGGACCGCAGGTCGTTTCGTCGGCGATCCAACCTGTTGACCATTGCGGTCAGCACCCGCGAAGCCTATCGGAGAGGGACGGATGGGGTGATCGCCGACGCCCGCCGCCTCCTGCAGCCCTGGGGGTTTGATCCGGCCGACCTCTCGATCCCGGTACAATTCTGGCATGGCCACCGGGATCGCAATGTCCCCCACCGCTTGATCGCGCCGCTCGTGCGCGGCATTCCCGGGGCACGGGCGCGCCACTACCCCGCGGAAGGCCACTATTCCCTGCCGCTGGAGCGCTGCACCGAAATTCTGGAAGAACTGACGGCGGCCGGGGCGGTTCCCACTTAAATTAGGGCTATGATCAGGGCTGAGCGGCTGGTTTGGCGCTGGCGCGGGCTTCGAGTTCGCGTTCGATGGCATCCACGATCGAGTTCATGTCGCGCGAACGCTGCCGCTTGCCATTGATGAAAATGGTCGGGGTGCCTGAAACGCCGGCCTGATAGCCTTCCCGGCGGTCGGCTTCGATGAGCTGACGTGTTCGCGCAGCATTGCGTTCCGTTGCGAAGCGGGCTGCATCCAGTCCGAGTTCCTTGACGATTTCGTCGATGCGCGCCTCATCGAGTTCGTCGAAGTGCTCGAAAAGCCGATCGTGAAACGCCCAGAACTGGCCCTGTTGCTGGGCGGCCACAGCGGCCAGGGCCGCCGGTATGGCAAAAGGATGGTTGCGCAAGGGGTAGTGCTTGAAGGCGATCCGTACTTCGGCGGGGTATTCGGCGCTGACCTGATCGAGAATCTCAGGCAGGCGGGCGCAGTAGGCGCATTCGAAGTCGCTGAAGACGGTAATGGTCACCGGGGCGTTCTCCGGCCCCTTGACGGGTGCGTCTTTCAGATTGAAATCGAAGATTGGATTGACGCTCACCAATTGAACGTTTTGGTCTTTGTGATGGCTCACGAGGAGAATATCCTCGCGCGGCCCCGCTTTGATCCGGGTATACCCCGGGTCGATCGGCATGGTACCCTTGAGCCTCCCCCCTGAGGTGTAGATCCTGAGTTCGTTTTTGGTCGTCAATACGTAGACCCAGCGCCCCTCCGGTGATATGGCCATATCGCGAACTTCCGCGTCGACGTCGATCGTCTTCAGAATCTGCCAGTCCACCTCGGCCCGGGCCGGGCCGGCCAGACCGATCAGCATCAGCAGCACCATCAGGCTGCAGCAAACGAATCTCATCTCCAACTCCTTGAGTTAAAATTTAATCCTGATGGTCCCCATCAGGGAACCCCTGAAGCACCATACCCTACCACAAACATTTTCCAAAAGTAAAAATGAGATCTTCTGGGTGATCGGCGCGATCGCCCTGTGGGTTACGCTTCCGGGAGTGGGCGTTTTTGGATAATGCCGCCTTTCCCGTCCTTCATGCCGTTCGCGGCCGGCCGGCCGTGCACCCCGGGCGCCCCGTCTTCCGGATTCCCTCCGGATGATGATGAAAGCTTGATTTTTTGATCAATCCATACTACCACAACCGCAGCATCCCCTCACAACCGCGGTGATTCCCGCGCCTTTTGCGCCTCTTTCGTCACTGCTCGATCGGATTCTCACATTCACGCTTCACGCCGCTGGGGACCCTGAAACCACACCACACTGAGGTGCGCCTGGGCGCACCTTCGTTTCATTTGGCAACGCACGACCGGAGGTGAACGATGGAGAAGATTCTCTCAGCCGCCGTCAAGGAAATTGCAAGCGGCGGATGGCATCTGTTTCAGACCGTTAATGCGGCCATACCCGAAGCGCGTGCGCCGCATCCGGATTGGGCCCCCCGTCCGCTGTTGAAGAGCTGCGATCGAAGTATGCCGCCCCTGGGCTGGCCCCGCGAAACGGACTCCCTTTGTCCGCGCTGCGCCATCGAGGCCCGCAACGCCGTCATCAAGGGCGAGATGACGATCGACGAACTCGTCGAGAGGCGACCGGGTGAAATCAAGGCCCAGATCCTGGAGGAGAACGGCCGGCTGATCATGCGCAAGACCTGTGATACCCACGGGACTTTCGAAGATCTGATTTCCATCGATCCCGAGTTCACCCGCCTGACCGAAGAACGATATCCGGGGCGGGATTTGGCCACCCTGGGCGACGAGTTGATTCACCGGCACGGCAGTTCATCGATCAAGTATGGTCGCGGTTCGGTGCTGAACGTCGATCTCACGAACCGCTGCAACATGATGTGTACGCCCTGTTTTGCCAATGCCAACCAGTCCGGTGTGGTCTACGAACTGACATTCGATGAGATCAAGTGTTTCCTCGACCGGGCCGTCTCGTTCAAACCGCCCCGCCAGATGTCCGTCCAGTTCACCGGGGGCGAGCCGACCATTTCCCCCCACTTTCTGGATGCCTGCCGCTATGCCAAACAGCTCGGTTATTACAGTGTCCAGGCCGCCAGCAACGGGATCCGGTTTGCCACCGAGCCGGAATTCGCCCGCCAGGCCAAGGAGGCGGGTTTGAACATGGTCTACCTGCAGTTTGACGGCGTGACCAACGAGGCCAACGCGCACCGTCACATCACGAACCTGTTTGACATCAAACGCCGGGCCATCGAGAATTTGGCCGACGCCAAGATCCAGACCACACTGGTCACCACCGTCGTCAACGGGCTGAACAACGACCAGATCGGTCCGATTCTCGACTTCGCGATCGAGAACTGCGACCGCAAGATGGGGGGCGTGTCCTTCCAGCCCATATCGTTCACCGGACGGGACGAGGAGATCAGCGACGAAGACCGCCAACGCCAGCGCTACACGATTTCGCATCTGGCCCACGATCTCAAACAATATTACGGGGGGCGGATCGACGTTCAGCGCGACTGGTATCCCCTGGGGGTGATGACGGCCTTCACGTCGCTGGCGGACCATCTGCGGGCCCTCAGCCCGCCCAAGGGGCGCAAGGGACTCTTCGGCGGATTGGCCTGCGCCTGCCACCCTGACTGCGGTTCCTCCGTCATGCTGATATGCAATAAAAAAACCAAGGCTTGGGCACCCATCACCCAATTCTTCGACATCGCGCAATTCATCCGGGACATGGCGCTGATCGTCGACACGGGGCGCGGTTGGAAGGCCACGCTGGCCCAGATCGGGTTGGCTTTCCTGCGCAATTTCGATGAACGCAAAGCCCCGCCGGGTCTGACCCTGAAGGATTTCCTCAAGATTTTCAACAAGAAGACCGGGCGTTCGATGACGAAAGGCAAGAACCTGTTCAAAAGCGACTGGCGTACCCTGTGGGTCGGCGGCATGCATTTTCAGGATCTCTGGCTCTACGATTTCCGGCGAACAGAGATGTGCTCGGTCCCCTACGGCACCCAGGAAGGCGAAATTTCCTTCTGTGCGTTCAACACCGGCATCGGCTGGCGTCAGATCATCGAGAGCCGGCACCGGAAGGCCACCATCGAAGAGTGGTTCAAGCAATGTGGACGGCACACCATCTACGGCGGCGACCGCCCCATCGATTTGAGTCAAACGGCGCCGGACGAGGAGCCGGCGGTCGCGGCGGAAGAACGCAAGGTCGGTGTCGGCTAAAGACGCCGCATCGGGCCGGTCCACCGCTCAATAAGGCGGTCCGACGCCGGGTTTGGGCCACTGTCGCGCCATGCATCCGTTTTTGAGGGTCGTCTGGCAATGGCCGGCTTCCCGTGCGGTTGCAGGCCGCCCACCGCCGGTGTGGTACGTTGTCCATGAAGACGCCATCGCTCCGCGAAGGACATGATCGAACAATCCCATCGTGTGGCTCGGCAGACGACCTGGAAGCAGGACTTGCCGGATCCCCCTACCATCGGCTTTATCAGTGCCCCGGCCTGGTTTGATCCCGCCCCCGCAGAGTTTCCTACGGTGGTCGAAGAAGCGGTGCGCACGCAGCAGGCGCCGCTGCTGCGACCGACGTTTGACTATCGCCTGGAAAGCATCGCACGGGTCCAGCCCGAACTCGAGCTGTGCGCGCGAAGCCTCAAGGCCAGCGGATGCGACCTGGTGGCCCAGGTCGGAAGTCCGTTCGCCTGGGCCGGTGCGGGCGTGGAAGCAGCGGCCCGCGCGCGCAGCGAATCCATGACCCGGGCCGCAGGGATCCCCTGTCTCATGACCGGTCTGGCCATCGTGGACGGGCTTCGGGCCCTTGGTGCCGTGAAGGTCGCGGTCACCGCCACCTACTACGAGGCCGACTGGCGCGACAGTTTCAGGGCATTTCTCAGGGTGTGCGAGTTCGAACCGATCCACGTGTCGACACTCGCCGACCAGGGGCTGGTGGCGGCGCATGCCCGGATGACCGATTACGGCTGGTCCATGACGCCGGAGCTGACCCAACGATCCGTTCGGGCGGTGGCCGAGGCCGCCCCCCAGGCCGAGGCCATCGTCATAACAGGGGCCGGCACGCGCACCCTGGCGCTCCTGGCGGCGCTTGAATCCCAGACCGCGCGGCCGGTCATCGCCGCGGATACCGTGCTCTACTGGGCGATAGCCCGGAAGCTGAACCTGGCTCTGAAACCCGAAATGGGAGCCCTGGCACGGCTCTAGCATAACCGGCCGCCGTCGGCCATTCGGTAGGCCCTGAAACAACCCCACGACGAATGCTGAACAGGATCCTCAAAATCTTGTGTGCGGCGCTGCTGTGGGCCGGGATGCTTCTGCTGCTGGCCGTCGTGGTATGGTGGTTCAAACGCGAAGACGGTGTTTCCTTCCAGGACATTCTCTTCTGGGTGGGCGCCCTCCCGATCGTCCTTTTTACGCTGGGGGCCATGGGGCGTTTTTCCGGTCGCGGCGATGTCGCTTATCAACTCAGCCGCACGGTCAGTGATGCCACCCCGGACCAAAGGACGGGGGCGCTGATCGACGATCTGAAATCCCAGGGCAAATCATGGCTGAACTGGATTCTGGCCGGCCTGCTGCTGTGGTTGGGCAGCTATGGTATTTCCGCTCTTGGTGGTTAAACGACAGCGTCATTCCCGGCCAACGCTTTCGATAAGACCAACTGCCGGGCAATGCCTTCTTCGGCGCTAACCCGACAGCCGGATGAAGATCAAACCTGAGGGGTTGCCCGCTGGATAGCGATCAGGGTGACATCGTCGTCGCGCGGCGCGCTGCCGACGAAATTGAAAAGGCTGGTTTTGACCTTTTCCAGGAGTTCACCGGCCGAATAGGGGGGGCTGGTGAGCAGGTTCCGCAGGCGGTTGCGGGAATAATACTCTCCATCGGGCGAGCGGGCCTCGGTCAGGCCGTCGGTATAGCCCATCAGGACCTCCCCATGCGCCAGTTCGACGAAGGCCGGATCATAAGCGGTGCCCGGCATCAATCCGACGGCCGGACCGGTGGGGTTCAGGGGGGTGCGAATCCCGTCGCGTCCCACCACGTAGAGCGGTTCATGGCCCGCGTTGACATACGACAGTCTTCCGGTTTGTGGATCGAGCACGCCGAAGAAAATCGTGGCGAACATACCGTCGTGCCCGTGGTTGCGCGCGATATAGTCGTTGGTCAACCGGACGACCTGCGGAACGAATGCCGGATCGGCCGGCGCAGCAGATCGTCCGTTCGCGGGCTGGTCGTGTGAAAACCGTTCGGCGTAAATACGGATCAGGCTTCGAAAGAGCGCCATGTAGAAGGCCGATCCCACGCCCTTGTCGCAGACGTCGGCGATAACCAGCCCGATCCGGTTTTGGTCCAGGGGGAAGACGTCGTAAAAGTCCCCGGAGACCTGCCCGGCCGGGTCCAGAAAGGTGGCGATTTCCCAGTCGGGAAAACGGGGTATCTGGCGCGGCAGAAAATCCTTCTGGATCTTGCGCCCCTTTTCGAGTTCGAATTCCAGCAGTCGTGTGCGTTCGCGCTCGCGCAGCCCAACGATCATGTGGTTGAAGGTTTTGGAGAGTTCACCGATTTCGTCGTGGGTGGTCACCGGCACCTGGACCGAGAGATCGCCCCGGGCCACTTCGGCCGCGCCTCGCGACAGCGCTTCGATTGGCCGGGCCAGCCGACGGGCGAAGAGATACCCGATGATACGCAGCAGAAACAGAACGGTGGCCGTGACGATCGCCAGTCGCACCATCTTGCGGCTGATCATGTGGGCAAACCCGGCGCGGTCGATGTCGAAGACCAGAAAGTAGCGGTTGCGGTCGCGGGGTCGGGTGATGTCGATATAGGCGGCCAGAACATCCTCGGAGAGTGAGAAACGCAAGGCGTCATCGCTGGGGTTGTCGATGAACCGGCGTTCGATGGCAGCCACGACGGACGGATTCGCCGGCTGTTGGGTCAAAAGCTGGTTTTCGTCCAGGGCTATCCGCTCCCAGTCACGGTTTTCCGCGCGTCGGCAGTAGACCACCATGTCGGCCACCGTATAGAAGGCTGTCGAGACCGAGGAGAGCATCTGGGCCAGGGTGGAGAGTTCAGGACGTTCCTGACCGATGGATTTCCAGATGATATCGGGAGGACTGTCGATTTGTTCCCGGGCGATCTGGTGCTCGACGATCCTGACAGCGGAGTGAATGAAGTGTTTCTTGGCGGCCACCATGTGTGCGGCGGTGGTGGCCGCAAAGACCAGCAGACCAAAGACAACGAAGTACAGGGTCATACGGCGGGATACCGAGGGGCGCCAGAACGTAAAACAGCATTTGATGTGGTCGATGGCTTTCATAGGGTTGAACTCCTGAATGACGGGTTCAAGTCGCTGGCGGGCGGCGCTCGATGCCGTCCATGATCAGGCCGACGATAAGGGCCAAATCCGATTCGATACCGCTGTAATCGATTTCGGCCGGCCAGGGCTTGGCGGTCTGACAGCAGGCGGCGTGCTTGAGGGCGTCGGCCACGGTCATGATCGCGCGCGCCAGGCGTCCGGATTGAATGGCCCGGATCTCGCCGGCCGCGATGCCCTGCTCCAGGATTTGGGCGATGAAGGCAATTTCGCGTTCCAGGACCGACTGGTAAAGGGCTTTGAACGTTGGCTGGACACGGTTTAGGGTATCGAAAGATAAATGGTGGAGGTTGACCACCTGCTGGTAATAGTGCAGCCGCTCCGTGAGATAAGTCAGAATGCGGCGGCGGCAGCCGGTAACGTTTTTGATCCTGGCCTGCAGCGCGCCGATGAACTGGCGGGCTTCCTGGATCACGACCTCGGTAAAGATGGCTTCCTTGTTTTTATAGTAGTAGTAGAGAGAGGCCTTGTTCAGGCCGACCCGGCCGGCAATGTCTTCCATGGTCGTCTTTTCGAAGCCGAAACGGGCCAGGCATTCCGCTGCCGCCTTTTGAATTCGCTCGCGTTTGTCATCTTTCATACCGGTCTTTCTCGGGATGCGACGCCACGGGCAATCGCACCGATGGCGCCCCCCTCTTCAATGAACGCTCTGTTCGGATGGGTCTTCAGGTATCATCGCGAATCAGAAGGTTACCAATCAAATTTTCAAACAAAAGTATGAATCATTTGAAATTTTGTCAATTTAGCCGGCTTCGATCCGGATGATTCACTGGTCGGCTGGGGTCGGCTTTTTTCTTGACCTCCCGGCGGCAGTTGCCTATCTTGCGTCTTATTCAGACGGCGGAACACGGCGGATATACCATTTTAGAGGCGCGGGGCGGTGCTTTATCGGGAATGACCAAATCGGCCGCCAGAAGCACCCCAGCCCCTGGCGTCAGCCCCTATCCTTTAGAAATCTGATAATTATAGGCCCGACATACGATAGGACGGCTAAGGTCGTTAGCATCTACGATCCGAAGGAGGCAAAATATGCGTAGGTTGCGCCATGTGGTAATCGCGGTGCTCGTTGTTGCTTCGATGCTGCCCTTGACGGGGTGTGCGGCCGTCCTGGTGGGCGGCGCCGCGGCCGGTGCCGCCGCCGGTGTCCTGTATCACGAAGGCGAGCTGCGGGGCGATATTGAGGCCCCTCCCCCGGCGGTGATCAAGGCCACTGAAAGAGCTTTTCGCGACCTTATCTGGAGCAAGGAATCCGCCAAATCCAGCGCCACGGACGGCTTGGCCACGGCCCGCACGGCGACGGGCCGGGAGGTCACCGTAACGGTTACCCGCAAAACGGAGGAGGTCAGCCAGGTGGGCATCCGCATCGGCACCTTCGGGGACGAGAACCTGAGCCGCCTGCTTTACGATAAAATCCAGTTCTTTCTCAAACACAGTTGAGCCTGTTTTTTACGCGCGATGACCGCCCTGATCGAAGCCCGCAATCTGGTGAAGACCTACAACGGCGTCGCCGCGGTCAACGACATCTCCTTTTCGGTATCCCCGGGCGAGTTTTTCGGCCTCTTGGGCCCCAACGGGGCCGGCAAGACCACCACCATCCGCATGCTCTACGGATTTTCGCCCATTAGCCAGGGGCAGCTGACCCTTTTCGGCCAGGATATCACCACGAACTGGCGGGCTATCAAACGCCGCCTCGGCGTCTGCCAGCAGGACAATACCCTGGACCCCGACCTGACCGTCGAACAGAACCTTCTGATCTATGCCGGCTATTTTTCACTCCCGGCCGCCGAGGCCCGGGAGCGCTCGGCCGAACTACTGGAATTTTTCGCGCTGACCCACCGCAAAGATGCCAAGGTGATGGAACTTTCGGGCGGGATGGCGCGCCGCCTCATTCTAGCCCGGGCACTGGTGAATCGCCCCCAATTACTGATTCTGGACGAGCCCACCACAGGCCTCGATCCTCAGTCGCGCCATCAGGTCTGGGAAAAGCTCACGGCGCTCAAGAAACAGGGCCTCACGGTACTGCTCACGACCCATTATATGGAGGAAGCCGCCAGCCTGTGTGATCGCCTGATGATTATCGATCACGGGCGGATTCTGGTGGAAGGTGCGCCGGATGAACTGATCACGCGGCATGCCGGGCGACAGGTGATCGAGATCGACGGCGCCGATGCGGCCCTGCGGGATTTCGTGGTCGACCATGGCATTCCGGTGGACGACCTCGGTGATAAACTGATGGTCTACACCCCGGAGGGATCGGACCTGCACCGCGTGATCCAGGATCAGTTCTGCAGCGAACGCTGCACCTTCCGCAACGGGACGCTCGAGGACGTTTTCCTGCGCCTGACGGGAAGGGAGCTCAGGGAATGATCGACCGCCGGGCTTTTTCACCGCTCTTCCTGCGGGTCTGGAAACGCAACCTCGTCACCTACCGCCGGATCTGGAAAGTCAATTTCATCACCCCCCTGCTGGAGCCGCTGCTCTACATCCTGGCTTTCGGACTGGGTTTCAGCGGCATGATCGGCGACGTGCACTATGCCGGTCTGGCCCTCGATTACACCCGGTTCATGGCTCCGGCCCTGATCGCCACGGCGGTGATGTGGAATGCCTTCTTCGAAACGACCTATGCCTCCTTTGTGCGCATGTACTACCAGAAGACGTTTGACGGCATGCTGGCCACGCCCCTCTCCCTGGAAGAGATCATTCTGGCCGAAATCGTCTGGAGCGCCACCAAAGCCGTCGGGGCGGCCGCCATCATGATGACGGTCCTGGGCCTGCTGGGATACGTGGCCTTCCCCTCGGGTTTGATGCTGCTGCCCGTGGCGCTACTGGGAGGGCTGGCCCTCGGGGCCATCGGCATGTTCTTCACCGGGATCACGCCCACGATCGATATGTTCAACCTGCCGATTTTTCTTTTTATCACCCCCATGTTTCTCTTCAGCGGCACGTTTTTTCCGGTCAGCAATCTGCCGGCCTGGGCACAGCCCATGGCGCTGGCGTTCCCCCTCTATCATCTGGTGGAGCTGACGC
>JAAUXT010037010.1_pt1 | contig 18245 bp, 18 predicted proteins | sample 7278171 | NCBI WGS metagenome assembly JAAUXT01 (sample SAMN14350112, study PRJNA611818) | marine sediment metagenome | isolation source: surface marine sediment (1.8m) | place: French Polynesia: Moorea | collected 2018-08
CAAAAAAGGGGCATGTTATATATATTTACCATGACCACCCCCTAAGACTGCCATGGCCTTCCATAGCCACAGCAACAGCCACAGCCAATCATATCATTCCCCTAGATGGAGAGACTATCCTAAGCTGGGCACATGACCCAGACTGCCAACACACAATAGCTTGTGACACCATAGAGGAAGGTAGCCTAAACCACTGAGCTCCAACTCATACTCTACAATAAACTATATATACTACAACATCACTACTGGGGCTTCACTCATATATATAACACTGCAACGGATGAAACATCGAGAACTTTGATTCTTTTGTTGCACACTTTCTACGTGGCTTTTTTGTGTTTCTGATGGCACAAGATGTACGGACGCGGATGTGGCGAAGAGATGGAAATCACTGGCACGTACGAACCTCTTTAGTCAAGCAAAGGCTGGACACATTGTCATTCTTCCATGTTTCAGAGTTGGGGGCTGTTTGTGATAGCTTTTGTTGACAACTTCTTCTCTGCAAACTACTTTTCCAAGACGTACTTCATTATATCTATGATGGGAAGTAAGTTGATCCATCAACTGGACCATGGCCATCTGAGCTGGAGAAGCATGCACCTTATCTGTCTCGTACGTTGTTAATTTCCAGGTGGATTTTATACGCCGAAGCTCGACTGGGGTTCCCGATGGGTGAAATACATCTCGATGACTTTTCATCCATATAGCCTCTTTCTGTACTCCACCATACCTTTCATAGACTGGAGGTAGGTACCGTTCTTTCCCAAAAAGCAACATTCTCTTTGATGCACTCTGCTTTGCTCACAGTGCCGTGCAATCAGAATACCTCGAACAGTGTTTTTGGTTTTTGTTGGTTCGTCTGAAGCAAAGAAGTTTCAAACATATATGCTTTTTCCAAAGTGTGTTGTGCAGAATAATAGTTGGCGAACAAAACGTTTTACAGTATAAATCTTTTTTGACATTCAATTCACCTTGCTTGAGTCCTGCACAGACACACCAATTCACACAGAACTGAAAATCTGCCACAGTGCACATCAAAGCTGGTTTGCTCCTTTTACAGATGTTCACCACCCAGTGAAACCATCTTCACCCAATGCAAATTTTCTGGAAACTCAACCACGGAGACGTTCATTTCCGGAGATATAGTTCTCAGGGAGACGGAGCCTGACCTGCTGCCTTTCTGGGCAAATTTACTTGCCTGTGCTGGTGGTGCGGTTATCATGAGGTTCGGAACCTACCTGGTGCTGAGATACTGGAGGAATCCCAGCAAACAGGGAATCAAGTGAAGCATTCAGTTTTGGCTGCAAATTTGTCATTGGTTTGGTTGTGTAGCCAAATCTCGGGCACTATTTGAAGATTGGTTTGAATCACAAAGGTTGCATGAATCCGTTTGTGATAATAATTTCACTCTGGTGCATGGCGTCGTTCAGTTTTTATATCCAACTGAATGGATCGTGACAAAGTAAAAGTCAATTTGGACAGACACAATCAACAGCGCAGAACAACATGTGTCCTTCCTTTTCAATTTGTTCTGTTCAGTTGACGTAATACTCCCTGAAACTGAAGAACACCAAAACGCCATCTTACACACTGAAATTTTGTGCTGCTGGACGGCTTTGGGAGCCATCAGCAGAACAGAGCTTGTTGTCATGTATTTCTTGTGCTGCGGTGTGTGTCATGCTGAACTGTCTCAATGTGGAGAATGATTCACCAGACTGGGACAGAATGATCAGTGCCTGCACATGTCCCGCGCTGTGTGTTGCCCCTCTGTCACAAATGCCTGAATAGGAACCATCTTTTTTCGAGAAATTGGCTGCGAAAGCAAACTACGAGCTGTGTGAACCTCACGTGCTCAATAAACATGCCACGTCGTGGCAAACTTCAAAGATGCAGTCCTTGCAAAGACATTTGCAAAGCAGCATGGATCGTGGTGGAACAATGCTGGAACTGACGAATTTAACGCTGAGCGCCCAAATATTTTGTGGCCATGTGGCCACGCTCCAGCAAAAAACAATTGTACTGAGGACGAAGGAAAAGTGTCCAAACATGACGTTGTCATTATGTTGGAAACCTTGCGGTGAATCGGCTCAGCCGCGGCGGCGTCACGCCAGCGGCACTGATGCAGATTCTGCGCGACGCTTTCCAGAATATGGATGTCAAAATCTATCTGTACAAACAGGCAGCAAAAAGCAACCGAGGAACGCCTCTGCACACATTTTCCATTACGTCCATTTGACACACATCGAGACATCGCAAGTCTTGGCCATTTTGAACCATGATGTGTGCAAGACACCTGTGGTTTGTGACCTTTGCAGCCGATTCAATTCTTGAATCATGGCGTACAACTCGCGGTCTCAGTTCGTTTGCCAGCTACATTTTGAACCTGTGAAGTCACTCTGTCTGTCTGTTCTTCAGTGAAGAGATTTCACAAGATGATTGCAAATAAAAGAAATCAGTGACAGGCTTAAACGGCCCACGCACGTGAGCAGCGATGTGTAGTGGACCTGCACGAACCACATTGAAAGTGGCGGCACAGGCTTGTGCTTTGTGCATGCGTTCACTGCTGAACTGAGGGTGCATGTTTGATGTCGGAAGATCGCATTGCAAACCGTTCTGGATGGATACGGCTCTGCCTTTCATGCCTTTCATAGTTGACTTTGAAAAAAATATTGTGAACCAGACTGCCCATCAGGGTGAGTCTTTGGCACTTGCACAAAAGTTTTTTCACAGCACAGTCTGTTGTATTTTGTTTGTGTTGTTTTCTGTTGCATTTTGTTTGTGTTGTTTTCACCACTTTTTATTCAGTTTGGGGCGGTACAAACCCATGCACACATGTATACGTGAATGGAAGAAATTGAAAATTGCCTGTGCCCAAACAGACACAAAACTGATTGCTCCAAACGTACATCCGCCTCTTCGTGATGCTTGTGCAGCAGATATATCTGCACCCCTTGTTTGCTGCAACTGGGCCCAACTCAATCACTCTGTTTAGAGCTTGACTGCATGACAAGTTGGTTTTTGGAGCACAGCAAGACGTGTGACCAATTGCACACTTGAAGTGGGAGAAATTTTCTTCTGTTGGATATTTGCACGAAAGGTGAGTCTTTCTTTGTCTAGACTTGCGTTGTTTGAGTCGATTCCAAGAGGTGTTGACCCCAAAGCCAAGACAAGTTCGAACAGTGCAATTGAACGTGCCTGATAACAGCGTAATATATCCAGATGAATGAGCACGGTGATTGAACATTTGGAGAGTGCTTCCATTGACAAGCACTCCAACTTTTGGATTGTGTTAAACTTTTGCACCGTACAAGGGGATGCAAGGAATCAGAGGAGGGACTCAGTGTATCTCTTTTTCACGATGCGTTCCTAGTTCACGAAAGGTCTTGGTGTTGTCGATTGCGATAGTAAAATGGGAAACGCGGAGAGAGTACATGGCAAACATGTCAACGTTTTGGTGACCTCCTGTATTCCCCTATCTCCCTCAAATAGCTCCATCTGAATCACTGTTTATCTCATACAACGACAACAAGCCGCCATCAAAAGTAGGTATGCCAATGTTTGGGTCCTCAAAAGAGATATCAGCCAACAAGCTGTTGCAATCTTCATGTTGCCGCGATGAAAGAATCTCCATTGTCATCACATTGTTGTCCCTGGACGTGAACACAAATCTGCCACAGCGAACTGAAATTCCCTTTCCACCACAATGAGTGAGGAAGGTTTGCTGCAGGACTCGTCCAGAATGGACCTGCAGTTCCGGGGCGTGGGCGCCTCTCTGGGCGGAAAGCAGATCCTGAAGGATGTGAGCGGAGTGGTGAGGAGGGGAGAGATGCTTGCTATCATGGGGGCCAGTGGTATGTATATCAAAGTGTAGATGAGTGATCTCCAAGCATATTGATGAGACTTTTTTGACCTGAATGCTCATGAGAAATCTTGCAAGAAAATTGATTTGGGGTATCTTGGCGAATCTTGCACATTATCTGGGTAGGAACGGGAAAGACAACGCTGTTGAACACCTTGATGGGCCGGGTCCCACACCACACTGGAACCATCACCATCAACGATGAGCCAATCAGCAAGCAGCACCGGAGGAATATTGGGTACTCACTGCAAGAAGACATCTTCTTCACCAACCTCACTCTCAGACAGACTCTCAAGGTGATGCTCATAAAAGCTGCACACCTGAAATTTCCGTTGCCTTTGGTGCTAGAAAAGCTTGTACTTCTGGTGTGCTCAGTGCTTTAAATTTTGCTGTTTTTCTGTAGTTCACGGCCTTTCTGCGACTGCCGGATAAACTGTCCAACAACGAGAAGCTGAATCGCTGTGCGGAGGTTGCGGAGAGTCTGGATCTTACCAAGTGCTTGGACACCAGTCAGTGATTACTTTTCCTTTTGGGGTCACAAAACCAGGTTATCCAGTTGTTCCACGGTTGGTCCCTGGATCCAAGACCGTGACGTTCTGCAACCTCAATTGGATTGTATAATCACAACAAGCTTTTGCAGAAATTGGTGATGTGTTCGAGGGCGGTTTGTCTGGAGGAGAGAGAAAACGAGCGACCATCGCCTGTGAACTGATCAGAGATGCGCAACTGCTGCTTATTGATGTGAGTTTCTGTGAATTTGCTGGTAAGGGGAAACCACACTGGTAAACCTCCAGAACAGTGTACTTTCTTCTCAAAGACACCATGGCATTCTCTGTCTTCAGGATGAAAGTTTCTCTTGGCAAAAAACAAAGACAAGCTCAGACCAATTCTTACTTTTCACAGGAGCCCACTTCCGGTCTGGACGCAGCTCTGGCCTTCAAGGTGATAACGACTCTGCAGAGCTTCACTGTGGAGAAAAACCGGACTCTGGTCACCACCATCCACCAGCCGTCCAGCAAAATCTTCAACATGTTCCAGACCGTGCTGCTGCTCGCTGGGGGACAGGTAAGATGAGGCTTTACCCACAGGAAGTACAACACAAATGAAAACCCCAGAACACAACGTGAGGGTGGCCCTCCTTTACAAGTGTTGTCGCCGCAAAAAATGTGAAAAAGACAGATGCTAAAATGACTAGAAAGTCAGTTTGCACCTGTCTCCTCTGCTGCTATTTCAGGAGGGTTGCTGTCTGAATTTCCTTGAAAACAAAGTGCGTGTTATGTTGTTGGTGGAGTTCTGCTGCAGGTGCATGATAAGTTTGAAGAAAATGTTACAGCACTGTGTGTGCTGGAAATACTTTGTATTTTTGTGTGTTTCCACAATATCCCCACTTGTTTGGGACCGTATGTACCCGCTGGTTGCACAGAAACTTCTTTATCAACCTGCAATGCATCCTCGCAATGTCAAATGGGTGAATCAAGTGAAGTTGGTCTTGTGATGTGAGAACAGTTGGAACCACGCAAAAGTTGGCATCAAAAACACAAAAAATATCTGCACAAAATCTGGTGAAAAGACCACAGAAGTTTACAGATCAAAATTCTCACAAGAGAAGAACTTGAATTGTTTTTTCCAGACAGCGTACTATGGCAACTCGGGAGACGTACTCAGCTTCTTCGCCAGTCTCGGGCTGCACTGCGAACCCAGCTATAACCCTGCAGACTTCATGTGTACGCGAGCTATTTCAGTAAAACAGAAAAACATTTCACCTTTCTCCAATGACAACAGGATGACCCCTGACACCAACATTGTGTGCTTTCAGTGGATCTGGCGACAAAAGCTGAAACCAAGGATCTGTTGGTGGAAGCTTCTCAAAATAGGTACATGCACTGCCGCACATTTTGAAAGACACTTTGAGGCTCAACTGATTTGATGGCGTTCTTGTCTGCGTGAATTTATCATTCAGTCTTGTGGGCACGATCCAGGTAGGTTTGAGCCTCTCTTGTGCACCTTTCTCAGACCTGACGAACAACACCATGTGCACGATCTTCTTCAGACAACTACAAGAGAAAATCGAGTTGTTCGACACCAGGCACGTCAAGTCTTGTGCCACCCCAGACCAAGAGGAGCCAAGGGACTGCCCCACAAGTTTCTGGACTCAGTACAAAACGCTTGTGCAGCGCAACTTCATACAGAATGGGAGAAGCGCCGCTGCAGGTCCAGCGATTTTCAAGGTGTCGTTCACCGGCGCAAAAGCAAGCAAACAAAAACGGACAGACGTGTGACCATTTTTGAAGTTTGGATCAGGCCACTCTGGGTGGTTTCTTCTATCAAGCAAACTCAGGGATTGCATCTGCAATACATGAGGAACACAAGCTTGTCATCTACCAGGGATGCAGGTCCCCGGGTGCGAAAAACAGGCACGTTTCATGCCACAGATGAATGTTTCGTTTCAGGCCGTAGTTTTTGTCTGTGTGATTATCACATTGTTCTGGAGGTTACCACGAGACGAGGAAGACGTTGAGAGCAGAAGACGATTGGTATGTGCAGAAAGTATACCCGAAGTGGAGGGTGGGGACCTGAATCAACAAAATATGTTTACACGCACCCAATTCGCACTGGCTAATTTTCACAAAGAATCGCATCCTTCTGCGTGAAGCTGCGTCTTTCCTTGGCAAGAGTTTCGTTTCCGTACTTTCGTTTGGTCAGTTCTGTCGTCGAGAATCAAGATAATTCTTTGGAAGGACTGTTGTGCTGTCATGTTGCGCTGCTTGTTGCAGGTGATGTTTTGCACAGCACGTCGGTCACACCTGGGAAAGGTGGGCCAAGTCACTCGAAGCTCTTATCTGTTTCAGATTCTGGTCATGTCGCTGATGAGTTTTTTCGAAGTGTTGGTGAACTTCACAGTGTTCAGCTGTGGGTGTTTCAATTCAAGACTCCTCATGCAGTCCAAAAGTGGGCATCTGAATGTTGTGGTCCTCGTATCTTTCTCTTGATCAAGTTCTGTTTCTCAGATCCTCTGGAGCGAAGGGTTGTCAGAAAGGAATACCTGTCTGGAGCCTATCCCTTGTCGACCTACTATCTGGCGAAGATCACATCCGATACTCCACCAGTTCTATTGTTTCCTGGATTGATGGTTTTTGGCTGCTACTTTCTGACGGGTTTGACCATCAGCCCTGGAAACTTCTTTGCTTTCCTATTTGCCTTTCTTCTTGCACCAATTGTGGGGCAGGTGAGACCAAAACATTCAAACAAGGCTGTCCCATCATTTTCCCCACATTCATTCAAGAGTCATAACCTGAGGAAGTGTTCTTCAGGCTCTTGGAACTGCAATTGCAATTTGCATCACAGACGTACGAGATTTGATGCAGGTTCTCTCACTCGCGTTCGTTCTCTCCAACAACACAGGTAAAGCCAAGAACGGTTGCGTTTTACTGAAAACATTATTTTGTGAATCGTTTTTGCTGTTCGGGCTGTGAAGGAGCAATTGTTCTCGTGCAGCTGGAGTGACGAGGCAGTACTTCCCACCTTTCATCGAATGGCTTCGCTATTTATCCACCCTTGGCTTCGGACTGGATCTGCTGTTCCAAATGGACATGACACACGGGCCGCCTTTCAAGTGAGACTGTGCATGCAAATGTCTGCGTGTGTGTGTGTGTGTGTTTTTGTAAGGGTGTGTGTGACCCAATTTTGATGTCATTTGGAGAAACTGTGCACTGTTCCAGATGTGCGGAACCCAACGAAACCAGACTTCACGAATGTCTCAACCCCAATGTCACTCACGTCTCTGGAGAATCAATTCTTGAACAGAACTACGATGACATCATGCTCCTTCTTCCTCTGTGGGCTTCTGTGACAATTCTGCTGGGATCAACTGTATTCTTCAGGATTCTGGGATACTTTTTGTTGTGCACTGTGGGGAACCCACAAACACTTCGTGTACCATGCAGCCACTTCAAGAATCCATGGAGCCGCAAACTCCCAAAATTAAAGTCTATTCTGTCCTCCAAGCAGAAACAGGAAGCGGCAAAACCAGACTGTTCAGTCAGGTATGACATTTTGTTTTTCTTGCTCAGGGCCAAGACTTGAAACAAGTGTCCTGTACGCAAAGTCTGAGGTGAACAACTACTCACAGGCAAACCAGATAACACTTTTTGAGGTGAAATTTCAGTGTTCAGAGGTCAAGACTGAGCTTCAATCTGTGCTTTGAGAACGTGAACGCCTGGATCGGGAAGCGCCAGATCCTGAAGGATGTCGGTGGGTTCGTGAAGCATGGAACCATGATGGCTGTCATGGGACCCAGTGGTAAGTGAGTCTTTTCAACTGAAAGAAATCATTACAGAACAGAAAAAAAGATCAATGTTGTTAAAATTTTCTGTGAATATAAAACCTGTGAAAATGTGTTGGTTTTGCTTGTAGGAACTGGGAAAACTACCTTGCTGAATGTATTGGCTGGGAGACTTGTGAACGTGACTGGTCAGATGACAGTGAACAATCATCCAATCAACAAGCAGATCCGGAGGAAACTGGGATACGTACTCCAGCAAAATGTCTTTCTTGAGAATTTGACTGTCAAGGAAACATTTCAGGTCAGACTGGCACAGCAGACTTGGCTTCCAACATTTCAGGCAGTACTTTTGCAGCTCAAAATAAATCAGTAAGTCCAGACTCAACTTCATGTCTTCTGCAGTTTGCTGTTCAACTGTGGTCTCCAGAGAGTGTCCAGAACGGGCAACTGGAAGCGAAAATTGACGAAGCAGTGGAAACATTCAACTTGCAGAAATGCATGAACTCGCGTAGGTTTGACGATGATCTTGTTTGGATCTGACCTTTTTTGGGAGACATGTTGAAAATTTTTTGAAAAAACTTCAAGACAAATTACAATGGGAAACGAATCTTCTCCCTGTTTGCTGTGACAAGCAGAACAAGTTTATGAATATGAAGCTAAAAAATGTGATCCGTTTGTTTTCCCCTGTCAGGAATGATGTTTCTTTCCGGAGGAGAGAAGAAGCGAGTGAACATTGCAGCTGAACTGCTCGCAGACCCAGCAATACTCATGGTTGATGTAGGTTTTCAAACACAACAACCTGCCGGACACCAAACACCAAACACTGTGTGTCGTGAAACTGAAACTCTACCTCTTTTGTGGAAGGGGAAGGAAAATAACATCCTGTTCGCACTTTCAAAACCAGGAAATAATGTGTTCGCATCAGTTTCAACTCTGAAGGACTGGAAAAGTAACAGGTCCGTAGTCTTGGATTCTCTCTTCATTCTGCAGGAACCAACGACGGGCCTGGACTCCTCTCATGCTTTCCAACTGATGCAGACTCTCGAGAACATCACAGTGGAGAACAACACGACGATCGTGGCGACGATCCACCAACCATCGAGTCACATGTTTCACATGTTCCAGAAGATCCTCCTCCTGGCTGATGGACAGGTCAGAGTTTAGTTCTTCACACTGAGTGAATGACTGGAAGATTGCCAATTTGTACAAAATGATCGTATTTGTGCTGTTGTTGATAAATTGATGGGTGCAGGGTGTCCATTTCTGTTACTTGCCCCGAAGACGTTGGATTCTATTTGAAGGTGGCATACTACGGTGATCCTAAAGGAGTCGTGGACCATTTTGCTGCTATTGGTCTGCAGTGCGCGCCTCAGTACAACCCTGCAGACTTCGTTTGTGAGTACACAAGAATGCGAGTATTTGTCAAGCAAACGGTGGTGTTTAAAGAGCAGATTAAAGTGCAAAACTCTCCTGTGTTTGTCCAGTGGAAGCAGTACGGATGGGACCAGATGTGATGCAGAGAATCTACCAGGCAGCAGGAGGCTTGAGATACACGTAAGACCTCAAATGTACACACACACACACACACACACACACCGTCGATGAAAAAAAACATTGAAATGATTTTATACACAGCTCAGGTTTGGAAATGCTGAAGCCGGTTGCAAATGTCGTGTTTGAGTCACCCTCTTTCTCCCGTGTGTGTGTGGCGTGTAGAGAGAGAGGCGGGCTGATCATGGAAGGGGAAATCAGAAACTGCATTTGCACAGGTCTGCCATCGTTGGTGTGGATGTGGAGAAGCTAGAGATCCTGAAGGAGAAGCCTTCCAGCAATGACGCCGCCGACCTGGAGGAGAGGGTGATGGTGGTGGAGACGAGCGATCCTGACATCACCGCCCTCAGCTACATCAAGTCAGGTACCTCCAAGTTTCTTCAGTGTTGGCCTGTCCATTTGGATTTTCAGGACAGAGAAAAGCCAATGCTCAGGGGATAGAAACAGCCAATGTCCCTGAGCATGCGTTGCTAGTTGGGAGTTCAAGAACATCCATGGGTCCCCTTTTTCGGCACATTTTTTCCAGAAACACTGGGCCACTTGTGTGTGTGTTTGTGTGTGTGTGTGTGTGTGTGTGTGTGTGTGTGTTTGTGTATGTGTGCGCCTTCTTCATGGACGTATGGCTTGTGGTTCGTCCCTTGATTTGGCTGTCAACACTGCATGGAAAAACAATTTTTCAAAAAGCTTGATGATCAGGACTGACAATGCTTCAATCGCTGCCCGCGATTGTATCTCCGTTGGGCAACCCATGGTGCGCGTGAACAGTACAATTATCATTGGCTTGCGCTTGGTTCTTTCAATTCAGATCCAGACAAACTGGAGACTGTGATGACTGTTCGCTCGGATGCTGCACCGCTGAAACCAGAAGACGAAATGCTGAACTTCTTCAAAATGAACAAATGGCCGTCTGGATTTTGGAACCAGTACAAAACGCTTTGTCAGCGAAACTTCGCACAGTCCAAAGGAAGACTGTTCAGCAGATACCTCCTGATCACGGCAAGACAGAAACTTCGCCCTCAGATCTCTGAGTGCTGGGCCTACTACCAGCAGATTGACCTTAGGTCTCTCAGAACCAGCAGTAAACCCAGCAGTCAGAGACAAGGGAGATGCTCCTCACCCCAAAGTCTGTGAGTCACACACTGATTCAGGACACCTGTGGAAGGAAAAGGCCTGAATCTAAACTCTAAGACACCAGTTGCAACTACTTGATCCCAGACATTGCATTCGGATTTCAGAAACTGGTGGAGTACGGGGTCATTGGCCTGATTTGGTGGCAACTGGACTTCTCCGAAAAATACCTCACTGACTTCAAGGGGCTGGTAAGGTTGCTTCAACGGACACTTCAATCAAGACACTGAAAGACAAAACAAACTGTAACACTGGTTCATGATTTGGGTTTTGTGACAGAGAGTTTTTCCTATTTTTGATGGCAATCTTGTTTGTTTTGAAGAATTTATTTCCAGACAATTAAAATAATTGTGACAAAAAATAACAATTCTCTCGTTCACACATACATGTATATTGCTCAAGCACACTACGAATTATTGCATTGAACATTTGTGATGGCACTTCCTTTTATCTTCTGTGGCCATACTTTTGTCCTCGATGACAAAGTAATTTCGTAAGACATTGATGTTTTTCCCTTCTTGTTCCGTTTTTTTTATATTTATATAAATTATTTGTGGCAAGATTGACTCAATGCATTGCAGGGTTACCAGGTGTTCGTCGCAATCACAGGGGCGTACACAATGGACGGTCTTGCAGCCTGTGAGTTCCTCACAATTCAGAATCTTTTCAGTTCAACCCACTTTAGTTTGCTCGTCGGTGTGGTATTTTTAGTGCTTCAACACTGTTGGATGGAGTTGCAAGCATGACAAGAGCAAGAGAGTGAAAGTGACTCAGTGAGGGACAGAGATAGAGAGAGAGAGATAGAGAGAGATAGAGAGAGAGAGAGAGAGATGTTGTCACGACCAATTCGTCAATCGCGAAGGGTTAGTTCCAGTTCAGGTGAGAACTGGTTGTGGTATCATGCTATGTGGGACAAAAACCTTTCTTGCTTTATGATCTTATCTTCAGATCAAGCTGACAAGACCGTTGTCACGAAGGAGAGACTCAGCGGAACGTACCGACTCTCGGCCTATTGGCTCGCCAAGATGACGTCCGAGTTGCCAATCGTAACAATTGTTCCATTCTGCTCATGGATACTCATTTTTCTCTTCACTGGATTACCAAAGGATATCAGAGTTTTTCTGGCAACAACGGTAACTGCGATGTTGGGGAGCTTCGTCGGACAGGTAATCTTCAAGATGGTCCACGGTGTGGCTTGTGGAAAATGTCAAGGTTTTCCGGCACTGGTGAAGTCGTCAAGAAACTCGCCAGGGACATTTGAATGAATGTTACGCATTCTCGCCATCAAATTCAGCTTCCATTTGGGATGTTGCTGGCCAGGGTCTCACTTGAAGCAGTTCTTGAATGGGTGTGAATCAGCACAGTGGAGGTGGGGTTATGGGACCTCAAAAACCTGTTTCTAAAACAAATCACTTGCTCTCTGGAGGACGTGATATGACTTACCAGAACACCTTTTCAGGTCTATCAGTGTAGACCCTCTGGTTTCAGAGCTGGGGGCTATTTGTGGCTGCGTCTGTGGACAACTTATTCACCTCGTACTACCTTGCCAAGACTTATTTCGCCATAGCTTTTATTGGAAGTAAGTTTGTGTCAATCAATCTGGATTTCATCACTTTTCAAAGAGATTTCAGGGTGAGACAAGATCCACAGTGATGGCCTTTTCTTTTCAGATGGATTTTTTACACCCAAGCTCGACTGGGGTTCTCGCTGGATAAAATACATTTCCATGGCTTTCTATCCGTACAGTTTGTACCTGCAGTTCACCATACCCTTCACAGATTGGAGGTACGTGCCACACAATGACACAGCCAAGATAAACACTGTGTGATGCGGGGACAAAGGCGCACAGCTGGTCTGACGTAATCCCGACACATGTCACGTTGTTGTTGCTTTCGTTGGTTTGACGAAAGCAACGAAACCAAAGGAAACAACACACTGTGTTTATGAGTAAAGCTTGCAAGAGTGCACTGAAAGGGTAGGTGATTAATCCTTGACCTCATTTTCAAAATGCCCTCGCATTTGGTCCCCCAAAACCGCAAACAAAAAATTACACTTTGGTTGTCTTCTCAAAATGATGTCCTCTCAAAATAGATCCTGGAACCCCCCTGATGTACTTTGGTTCTTTGTTCACGTTTGTTGTACCTCACGTGAGTACAAAAACACCATTCTGCGACCATACTGAAGCAAAGAAACTCTGTCAAACCAAGGCAATTTACTTGTTTTGCAGATGTTTGCCACCCAGTGAAACCATCTTTGCCCAGTGCAAAAATCCTGGAAACTCAACCACAGAAACATTCATTTCTGGAGATACTGTTCTCAGGCAGACTGATCCTGACCTGTTGCCTGTCTGGGCAAACTTACTGGCATGTATTGGAGGTGTGTTTATCCTGAGGTTTGGAACCTACTTGGTGCTGAGATACTGGAGGAATCCCAGCAAACATGGAATCAAATGAAGCATTTGCTGCAGAGTGCAAACTTTTTGAACATGGTTTGGTTGCATAAAGAGGTTTTGTCAGTCAAAAACATATTTGCTTTGGTCTTTGAATCACACGAATGAAATTGTACTGAGGCTCTCATTGCCCAGTTGGTGAATCTGTCTGTTTGTTGTTGTCCTGAGCAACATTACATTTTTGCATCTGACATTACCCAAACTTTCTCTGGTACTGACAAAGTCCAACAGAAATATTTATCTAAATATGAAACATCTTTTGTTGTGATCCCCATATGCTCAAGAAACACACAATATCATTTCAAACTTCAGTGATGCAGTCTTTGAATTGAGATTTGCAGATGTGCAGGTCATGGTGGAACTGGCAAAGATCATTGGTGAGTGTGAATTTTGAGGCTATTTGCTTGAGCTGAGCACCATAAAACTCTGTGGGGTTCAGCTCCTTGGTTCAGACACAAGACGACCAGGCTCCAGCTGCAACCACCAACTGGACTTGAGACAAAGAAGGTATCCAAACGAGACTTGGTAAACAAAATCAAGAAGAAAAAGAAGACAGTGAGGTCACATTCCATCTGCATGGACCCAAATAGAACATATAACTTTCTGCAAGAAGCGAATGAGCACTAAATGTGACATTTTGTGAGCATGCACAGGTAAAAACCCCGCAGTCTGGCTTTTCTAGGACAAAAAGAAATTCACTGTGGTGAAAGGGTTTTGTTTCATCAGGGCCAAAAGTCAGGGTAACCACAAAAGACACTACGCCTTCTGGACATTTTCCAAGCCAAAGGGTAAACTCTCTGTGAGAACCCAAAGGCATCTTCTTCTCTTGCTGAAGAGGAAGGTGCGTCTTTGCAGGTTTGGAATTGCTGTGAAAAGGGCTGAAAGCACTGCCCGTTGGTCATTGGGGAGGCTCATGTGGATCTGGGTTTTTCAGTTGTTTGTCACACTTCTCATAAGTCTGGGGGACCACCCCTTTCCGTACATCCATAACGCAACCACACACATCTTCGAAAATAGGGTATACCAAAGTCCCTGATGCGTGTTCAAGCACTCCCTCAAGAGTTGAATGTGATGTGCCGCTTTTGATGACTTGGTTTTCAGAGTGTTCGTGTGTTTCTGTAGGACGTTACATGCAGACAAAATTTTCTCAATGTCTTGTGTCAAATGAACAGCCATGGAAGAAAGGACCTGTGACATCTGCTCTGCATTGCGTTTCAAGAGTTCTGAGCTTTTGGTCATTGTGACAGTCTGAAACGGATAGGACACCAAATTATGGTATGCATCTAATTCAAAAACAATCGTGTAATCGATTAACCTCAGAAGATCCTCATAACAGGGTTCTAATTCGAAGATAGCTGTTTGAGTAAAACGGGACAAGGACAAATGGACTTCGTCTTGGGGAGTGAAAATGACTGGGTGGGCCTGCCCTTCAGGGAATGAGTTATTTATTGCTGGGATCTTCCTTCTGTCTAATTCGACCTCGTATTTCGGCCTGCACTTTGCCCAAATTGGCAGTGGCAATACCTTGTAGTGGTATTGTAGTAGTAGGAAGAGGGTGAAAGAAGGGAGTCGCTATGGGCCCATTGTGATTACCTGGAACAAAATTGTGTTCCTGTTTGAGAAATCATTCAATGATGCAGTCCTTGCAATAAAAATTGCAAAGATGGAGCATGGATTGTGGTGGAACAATGCTGGAACTGATTTTGATGCTGAGCGCCACAATATTTTGTGGGGTTCTGATATGGCCACGCTCCAGCAAAACCAACTGCACTCGGAACGGAGGGAAAGTGTCCAAACATGACCTTGTTATGCCTTCCAGGAGATGGACATCAAAATAGGCGGCAAACATTGCAGCAGTTGAACATTATTTTGCTTGTGCTCACGTTTTCCTAGCGCTGATTTGACGCAGGTCCAGGCAGCGCAATTCTTGTTCACTTAGAACCACAATATGTGTGCAAGACACCTGCGCAAACAAACCTGGATTGTCCGTGGCATTTGCACCCGATTCAACTGTTTGGCGCAGTTTCGTAACAGCTTGCAAAATTTTGAGAGACCGACATGCGGACGTAAAACATGTTTGCGAGAGTTTATGGCCACTTCTTTCACAATCTCAGACGCAGGGAAATTGACTGTGATCTGCAATTGAACAATTTGTTGCGTACTTGTTTGCCAGCCGTATTGCCATAATTCTCGAACCATCGTGTGCAACTTGAGGTCTCAGTTCGTTTGCCAACTACATCTTCAAAAGAAATGAGTGACAGGCTGAAACGGTCTACGCACGCGAGCAGCGATGTGTGGCAGACCTGCACGAACCACATTGAAAGAGGCGGCACAGATTTTTGCTTTATGCGCCAAAGGAACCGTTCACTGAACTGAGGGAGTCTGAGCTGTTCTGGAAGAGGTATTCGTATTCAAAAATACTTGGCCCCAAAACTAATACCGTGATATGGCTCTGTCTTTCATAGCTGACTTTGAAAAAGTAATGTGAATCTGACTGTCCATCAGGGGCACACACAAAAGTTTTTCACACCACAGTCTGTTACATTGTGTTTTGTGTTGTTTTCACCTCTTGTTCAGTTTGCGGCGGTCCAGACGCACACGCACAACCTCTGGCGGCAATTCCTGGAAGAGGCTGCCCCCATTTCAGGCTGAGAATTGCCGGTGCCCAAACAGTAAGTGACACCATCCAGCACGGCAGAAACTGATTGTTCCCAAACGTACATCCGCCTCTTCGTGATGCTTGTGCAGCAGATGTATCTGCACCCCTTACATGTTTATTGCAACTGGGCCCAACTCAATCACACTATTTATAGAGTTAGGGTTGACTGACAAGTTGGTTTTTGGAGCACAGCAAGACGGTTGACCAAATACAAACTTAAAGTGGGAGAAATTATTTTCCCTTGGACATTTGCACCAAAGGTGAGTCTATCTGAATCATTGGTCATCTCATACAACAACAAGACGCTGGCCATCAAAAGCAGGTATGCCAATGTTTGGGTCCTCAAAACAGATACAACAACCTCTTGCAATCTTTCTTTTGCCGCGATGAGAGCTATTTGCATTGTCATCACATCATTGTCCCTGGACGTGAACACAAATCTTTCATGACAACCTTTCCACCACAATGAGTGAGGAAGGTTTGCTGCTGCAGGACTCGTCCGGAATGGACCTGGAGTTCCGGGGCGTGGGCGCCTCTCTGGGCGGAAAGCAGATCCTGAAGGATGTGAGCGGAGTGGTGAGGAGGGGAGAGATGCTTGCTATCATGGGGGCCAGTGGTAAGTAACATCCAAGTGCACATAGCGCTCTCCTGGCACACTGGTAAGGCTTTTACATTCTTCCCTTGATACCCGTAAGAAATCTTGCAAGGAAATTGATTTGAGAATTTGAGATATCTTGGTGAACCTTGTACATTGTCTCATGGATAGGAACAGGAAAGACAACCTTGTTGAACACCCTGATGGGTCGGGTCCCAGACCACACCGGAAGCATCACCATCAATAATGAACCGATCAGCAAGAGGCACCAGAGGAACATTGGGTACGCGTTGCAAGAAGACATCTTCTTCACCTACCTCACTCTCAGGCAAACCCTCAAGGTGGGTAACTTCTCTTCCACTTGGCAGTGCACCCATGCAGTGTAACCACAGGTCAGCCTGCATATTTCAGCCTGTGTAGAAACAAGCAAGACAAAGAACACAACACTGTCTGAAAAGTTGATTTTCGATGGCACAGGATGTTTTTGCAAGAAGTTCATGAGGCATTGTTGATCAGTTTTGCAACTGCACGTTGGTGTCCTTCGCATCATGCTTAGGTCAGTCGTTTACCCAAGACGAAAATTTCATGTGCATGATTTCTATAGTTCACAGCCCATCTGAGACTTCCACAAAAACTGTCCAACAAAGAGAAGCTGAATCGCTGAGCGGAGGTCGCGGAGAGTCTGGATCTCACCAAGTGCTTGGACACCAGTCAGTAAACTCTCACAAAATTCTCGGACAAAATTTATCAACCTTTCATTCCCCAAAATTGCACAGTCGATAGATTGTGTTTTTTTAGGACTTCTACAGGGTAAACCCCTGTCAGTTCAATGCTCAGTGCTGAGAACAAGTATTTTTGTAGAATTCGGTGCTTTATTGGAGGGTGGGTTGTCTGGAGGAGAGAGAAAACGAGCCACCATCGCCTGTGAGTTACTCAGAGACGCGCAACTGCTGCTTATTGATGTGAGTGAAAACCACAACATGCTCCTGTAGACGGGGCAGATTACACGTGAATCCTTGTAATCCACTTTCTACTTTGAGTATCCGAATCAAGGCGAAGCTCAATTGTCCTCGATTGTAAACTCTTTGGTCACGGTTAATGAGGCATGGCTCATTCAATCTGTCCTTAAAAAGGTCATGCTCCGTGAGATAACAATGAAAACATACACAGAATACACGGAATCAATCAATAATCCTCACATCCATGAAATCACACTTGATGTCACGCTTATGTTTCTCAGTTGCTAAGTTTACATGAATATCAAGAAGGAGGGTTCACCACATGAACCCAACAAACCGATGAATTGGAATCAAGAAAACAACATGAGATGAGTTAAAAATCCAAATGAACAGTGATACTCCGCATGTGAAAAAAATATTTAAGGTGGGACATCTACACTCCAGGAAGTCTTATCATTGGTGTGGCCAGAAACAAGTTTCCTGTTTGTGAGCTTTCTGTAGAACTGCAGAACAGCAGGGAATTGTTTTGTGAAATGCTTTCCCGACATGGCAGACCACCAAAGTGACATATATTTTGGGTGAAAGGAGTACACTTATGCTCCATTCAGTCAATACTTGCCTTTTTCAGGAACCCACTTCCGGTCTGGACGCAGCTCTGGCCTTCAAGGTGATGACGACTCTGCAGAGCTTCACTGTGGAGAAGAAGCGGACTCTGGTCACCACCATCCACCAACCGTCCAGCAAAATCTTCCACATGTTCCAG
>JAAUXT010108810.1_pt1 | contig 18245 bp, 10 predicted proteins | sample 7278171 | NCBI WGS metagenome assembly JAAUXT01 (sample SAMN14350112, study PRJNA611818) | marine sediment metagenome | isolation source: surface marine sediment (1.8m) | place: French Polynesia: Moorea | collected 2018-08
ACCAACTGGTGGGGGCAGATTCACCACACCAACTGGTGGGGCCAGATTCACCACACCAACTGGTGGGGCCAGATTCACCACACCAACTGGTGAGGCCAGATTCACCACACCAACTGGTGGGGGCAGATCCATCACACCAACTGATATGCTCTTGAGCACCAAATTCCCAGCATTGATTATGATACAACCGCATAGAAAACAACCACAAGTGAACTTTGCAAAATCTCACATGTCAAGTTGATCGGACCCACCGAAAAACAAGTTGTTCGTTTGCATCAGACTGGTCTCCCAAGTTGAAAACTTTGTGCTCGCAAATCGCACAATCACACACGCACACACACGCACACACACACTCACGCACGCACGCACACACACGCACTTGTCGCCATTCATCTACGATCCAAGTCAAAGAGCGTGCACTCGTACGAGTATTTGTGGCCAAGATCTGTTCAATGCGGCAGGGTCCGTTGATCCACACCAGGAACACCTTCAGTGAGGAAACCCCCACACAGGATTTCAGTGTCCATGTCAGGTGTCACATCGTGCACGGGCACAAGAAATGGACAGGTGAACTGTCTTTGCGTGAAGCAGAAAGAGAACTCGTGATGAACAGCGTCGAGGAGGATGAGAGTTGTTGCTGGTTGTTTCATCAAAGAAGTTGGATCTTCAACCATCACCAACAATGAAGGTGACCAATCACGGAAAAACAAAATGTTCAAACATTTCACAAGAACAAGAAAAAAAAAAGAGCGTTGCAGCGGAGACCATGCAGAAGTTGTTTGTCCTTCCTCAAGCAATTTGCACAGCATCTGTCAGGTTTTTTGATGGATGACAAAGGCAATCGAAAATCTGGTCTGACGACCGTCGGTGGTTTTGATCAATCTTGATGATGCAGTGGATCAGTTCATGTGTAATTGCTTTTGAAATGAGGAAAAGAAAGTTGTCTTCTTGAGACAATTGAACTCAGCCAGGCGTTTTTGAAACAAGCAGTGCAACAACTGATTTTGGTCACATCGTTGTCTTAATTTATGAAACATCTGCGCAAATGTTTTTTCCGAAAAATCAGGAACGTTTTGTGACACCTTCGAAGAACATCTCAGTTGTCTTGATCGTAAAACCTGAAGCACTTTGTTTTGTATTCGCACATCAGCAATCAATAGATGATACATAGGGGGAGAGCGAAGACCAACAGCGCCCTCAATTGCACGAATTTTCTGGGGTGTGAACCATGCGAAAGGCAATCGGACCCTGGAGGAAACAGTTCTGCGACGAGACCAACTCACGTAGCGAGGTTCTCTTCACAGCGCGGCACCACCAATCGACCCGCTGTCGTAAAACACTTCAGAAGCTGTAAACAGCGTGTAAACGCTGTCTAAATCAAGCAAAACAAGAGTGCGGCATCATTCATGGTCGTGTTCGCCTTGTCGAGATCATCGGCGGCGGGAACCCGTCGGTGCGGAGGGAACCCGTCGGTGCGCTGTCTGGTTTCCCTGATTTCCCTCACACGGCTTCATCACGAAGCTTCATGCCGCGCGGGCTCGTCCATTCTGCAAGCAACGCTGCCGTGGTGTCATAAACAGAATGAGACCTTCACACCCAGCCAAATCAAATTCTTTCCGGAAAACAACAACAATGACAAACTTGTTTGGTGGAGCTGAATATTTCACAAGAATGCATGAGACTGAGGTTTGCAAGTTGTTATTCCTTTCTTTGTGAGGCACGGATGCAGGCCCCGACGTGAAAGGTCTGCCGTGGACAGCGCCTGTTGTGCTAAAGACAGGCCTCCTACACGAGAACGAAGGTACACAGCACGAGGCAAGTAAATGTACACCACAGCGCAAGAAAACTCATTTCCACTCGAAGCCATCCACTTCGTTTTGCCGCTCCTGACAATCAAAGCTGACGACCAAGAAAAGAACAAGACAAACATCAACATCACAAACATCTGCTTTCCATTGCGCTGTTCAGAGACGAGTAAATTGCTGGTTCTGCGGCACTTAATTGGCACACTTTTGCTCACTGAGGGTGGATGTCAGGCTTTTATTCCTGGCTGCGGATCGTACGTCATTGCGTCTACGCAAACGGAACAGAACGTCCGTCAGACTTGGTGGTCCTGTGTGTTTTGGTCAATTTGCAAATGTTAGACATTTGTGTCCGACGTGAGTGTGTCAGATTGAATGTTGTTTCGTCGGACCATATCAGGAACCTTCTCAGCTCAAAACGAAGACAAGGTCCATCCACGCTGACGAAAAACACATGTAGCAGGGAAAGTACGAGTCCACGTTCACTTGTAATGCCTTGCAGAAACAGTTCGAAAACACCGGACTTTCTCAACAGGGACAAGTCAACGAAATGAGATTTTGCTGAGTCCCAGACACCTGACGAGAACAAACCTGGACAGGTGCCGAGGCACGTTGTTCTCCGTTGACGCGTTCATGTCTTCCCTGCTCTCGTTCAATAAAGGAGCAAAATCACCAGAGTATGGAATTGGAAATGAGCACAAAATCACCCTACAGCTCAGGGAATGATTTGTGGATTCCCTCGCGCGACCTTTCCGAACGAAGCTGCCTGATTCCCCAAACGTTGACTGACGCAGACTGATACGAACCCCAGAGGGAGGCGTCCGAGGTGCTGACTGGTGGGTGGGTGGGGCGGCAGACTCTTTCAGCACCGGGCCCAAAACTCTGAAAGCCCATGTGCACGGCGAGGCCGCACAGGCCCGAGCAGCTTCGTCGGTCCCTTCCTCCGCCGCGGCGCTGCAGCTTCAGAGACGCGCTTCTCTCTCCCAGGCCGCGCTGCTGCGTTCGCCCAAACCCGCGCCAAGTTTCCGTCGAGCGGAAATACGTAAACACAGTTTTCTCTTCCGCAACAAGGTGTGTTTGCACTCAGTTGAATTGCGACTCTGAGAAAGCTCTTGCTGACTGGCTGGCTGACATGTGGATAACAGAAAGCTGAGAAGCGGAGGCGGAAACACGCGTTCAAGTGAGTGTCCTTTTCCGTGTCTCTTCTTTTTGAACGGTTCTGAAGTTCTCATGATTTGGGCAAAAAAGTTACTTGGATTTCTTTTTGCGAAAGGTTGGAATTTGTTTCTTGATCTGGATTCAGGACAAAAGTGAAAACGTATCTCCTGGGACAGATGACTGCAGCACTTGTCGTCATTGTGCAGGTCTTGTGGAACACAGGCACATGCGAACCGACTGCAGTTCAACAAACTCTATCAGAGTTCTTCCCAGAACATACTTGGCAGAGTGGCAACACCTCATTTCGACGGCCCATTTTTCTCCAGGTTTTCAACACTTTTTTACCTGGAATAAGATCCTCTGAAACGCACCTGTTGGGAAGTTTTGGAAACGATCAAATTTCATCAGACCAAGCAGACTCGTTTTCTCAAAGAATCTTGTGCGAATTTCTTGGTCGCGTTGAGAAACTGTGAAAAACGCAATTGTTCTTCACGTTGTCTAGTCGACCGTCGGTGACCACCCTGCAGGTAGCACCTCAACTGGCATTTGATAGCTCGTACACGCTCAACTTCAGGAATTTTCGGTTGTTGTCAGCACTGCATTGAACAAAGCCTGGTCCTGGTGGATAGGTTCCAGTCGCAGTCATTTGTTGTCAACTGTAGTTATGCGGCGGCTCTGGTTTGAGCCAGGTTCCCAGGGTCGCGTGTTTTGTAGCGGCCTGTGGCATTTGGTGGGAAGATCTATCTCATGGTCTCGCCACCGTGACAGATGGGTTCAAACCAATGCACCTCAATCAGTTCCTTCCTTTTTATTGCTGTCAAGCTGCAAATTGCACGAGCAGGTTCTAGCATTTGATGTCGAGACTTCCGTCCAAACCCAGAGCATTTAGAAAGTGAGCAACGACGTGGAGATTTGTGAACGAGGCAGAAGCAAAGCCCTTTCAGTGTCACAGGACATCAACGAGCTGTTTGTCAATGTCAGATTCTCTCCACACTTCAGGAATTTTGAAGTTTCCTCTGCATCTATTCCGTGTAACATTCAGCAAATTTCTGTCGAGCAGTTTACAGGCTGAGAGTGCGTGGCGTCTTGCAAAAAACGAACATAAAACACCAACAGAATGTGACTGTGCATGCGCTCAACACATCGTGAAAATTGGCCTTTTTTGAGACCATCTTGAGAAGATTTGTTGTCGTGTCAGAGACGTGTTTTGGAGAATCGTGTCTCTGAAAATATTGTGTTGTGGAGAGACAAAAATGCGCCCTTTGTGATGCCAACGCAAAGACCCAAGATTGTTCTGAGCATTCATTTCAAACCAAAATTTCATCGTTCCTTCCATTGGAAATGAAGCTCCATGGAAGTGGAAATGGAAGTTTCATGTGAGCGAGAAGTCAAAATCTGGACCTTCAAGGAAGACATTTTGTCATCCCTGGGAATATTTCTTTGAGATAACTGAACCGAGTGACAACAAGTAAGTTCAGCCTTACATCGCAAAGGAACTTTCATCTTTTTGTGCTTCACGCAGCTTTTGTGTACGACTTTGCCCACGCCCAATCATGGACGGCCCACAGGTGGATCTCACTACAATCCAAGAACCGAGTGTTCGCTTACGCATTGAAAAGTCGCCGTGACATTTTCGATTCTTTCTTTTCCTGTTGTTGTTTTTTTCCAAAATCCAACGTAAAAACTCTGATGATGAGAACTCCAAGGAGACGACTCCTCGTACACGTTCAACGTCCTTCTCCAGGGCAGATCCACGATCTGGATGTGTGTGTCGGGGGGCGGCGACCTGCTTGCCGGGCAAAATTCGGGGAAATGAGTTTTCCTCGAGAGTCAGTTGGTCTGGCTCCCAACTCCCCCCCCCCACTGGACCCGCTGCATCTCTGGCCCCATTGAGTGATTTTTGCCAGTAATTGTTCACAGAATTAGAGTCATTAACGTTGTCAGTGGCCTCAACTTCCTCACACCTGCAAGCAGTAAAATTGAAAAGTGAAGATGTTTTTTGTCTGTCAATTTGTAGCAACAAAACTTTTGTTGCTGCGGGTCAAACAAACCAGAGCTGTTGCAGTGTGTGTGTGTGTGTGTGTGTGTGTGTGTGTGTGTGTGTGTGTGCTTGTGTGTGCGTGTGTGCCTGCGTGTGCTTGTGTGTGACGCTTGGAAACGTACTTGTTTGCATTTCCTTTCTTCTGATACCCTGTAATATTGCGTGTGTTTGGAACCTGTAGCTTCACATGATTCCCGTTTTGAGCCTGTGATCCCCATGCACTCACAGCATCCTCTGGCTCACCTGTGTGACCAACCAGGAAGTGCATGGGTTCCCGTGCACGAACATTGGCCCAGCCAAGTCACCCAACTTGGCCTGCAATGTCAATTTTGCACAATACCGTCTTGACATTCTGTCTCCACGGTGTTTTTCTGCGAAGTTGACATTTTCTCCGGGGCTGTACTGATCAGGTGCTCTCAACTCGTGACAAATGTTGGTGCCCTCACCAAGTGGGTTCTGGAAAATCTGGTTTGCGACCGGACTGCATGCCATCCATGGGAACAAATGTGTTGCAACGAAAGCAACCTTCATCGCGAAGAAAACCACTCAAGATTTGACCTGGCTCTTGATCCACCAAGGTATCAAAGTGCCATTTCGGTACCCACCCTTTCAATGAGCAAGACCAGCTTTTTGTCTCAGAAATAATAGCGCAAATTAACCACCAAGGAGTGCCACACGGGAACAATGGTGTCCGTGAAACTTGTACTTGGGGTGCGTCTTACATGCACTTGAGAGCAACTTGTGAGGATGTGGTCGAGCAAAGTGATGGATCTGGTTCTGTATGGCGGTGCACAAAGAAGTGGAAAACTGCCTCCCTCAGACAGATGGAACCACGCCGGTTCTGCTCTTTCTGCGGCACAAGAAAACGTTGGCTCGTTTTCAGAAAAAAGTACAGGTTCAAGCTTCTTTGCATCGTAAATTGGAATGCACTGAGATTGGGAGTTAATTTGCACTCACAGTCGAGCTCATCACCTTGCCAAACAGATTTTTTGCTTCCCTGAATGACTGATGGATAAGGATCTGCTCTCAGCAACTCTTCTGTCAAAGTTGTCAAACTGTTAAAACTTTGACCACAACCTCGAGATGACGCAGATTGAATGTGGCACGCCGCATCTGCATACGACACTCAAGAATTCCGTGCCATTCATGGACAAAGGTCTAAATTCCAAGCGTCCATTGAGGAACAACTCAGCTTTTTTATGTCATTCATTCGTGTCCGCAGAACAAGTCAAAGTCGGTATTTACTCAAAACCTGCCACTGTCCTTCCCCTGTCATCATCTCGTTTTTTTGGCAAGCAATGACTGTGGAGCCAAAAACTGGTTTGTGGCCTGTCTTTCCCGGTCCGTCGCACTCTTTTCATTGAGTGCATGGAAGTTTACTGCTGGCTTGGGGTGAAGAGCCGGGAGATTGTGCAGGCGATTCCGACTCCAGCAGCGCGCCCACAGAACCATTGATGCGAACAAATTACGTTAACATGCATTCGCAGTGGGGAGGACCGCAGTGTTTGGTAGACTCTGTACAAATTAGAATTCTTTGCGTTGTAGTGACTGCAGAAGCGCTCAGTGGGTAAATCACATCAAATGACGGATAAACACATCACTTAGTGCCTCATCTATCTCTGTGTGCACTACCAAGCAGCGCAGCAACTAGATTGCACTGAAGTAAACAAGATCCTGCAATTTGTGCTCTTCAGAAAGATGTTACTGCTGTTGTGAAAACAAAGGATTCCTGGAGAGTTGTCTTTGATGTCCATGCCGACCGATCCCACTGATTTGAGTGCGCAATTTGTCCACGGGCATAACCGCCAGCATGTATGTGTGTGTGTGTGTGTGTGTGTGTGTTTGCATGTGTGCATGCGTGTGCGTGTGTGCATGTGTGCACAGGTGTGCACAGGTGTGTGCATGTTTCCGCGTGTGCGTGTGTGTGTGTGTGTTTGTATACTCACTGTCGTGCGAAAACAGTTGCACCAATGTTGATCTGAGTGCGTGCATGCATCCGAGCGGCTGCGTGATTGTGTGCACACACACGAAGAACTTCTGTTTCATTGATGGACCAAAAAAAAGTCGGGCTTCCAAATAAAGGCTTTGATCAAAGTGCTGAACCCGCTTCTCCACGATGGTCCGTATGTCTCAAGAAACGGGTGCAGATTTTGGTTGACTGTTGAGCAACTCATTCTCCAAAACTCGCCAGGCAAAACACGCGTGATTTGTTGGGAGATATTTCTCAGGGAAAGATGCAGACCAAGAGTCGGGGCCTTTCATGTCAACCAGATCAGCTCTCAATGTTTATATAAAAATTTGTGAAATGTTAAAAAGGCTGCAGCATGGAAAGGGAGTTGCTTGGTTGGGCGCGCCCAAATTGCAAGTCTGGAGGGCATGGGGAAAACTTTTGTTGGGCGTTGGGAATTCCAGCCCAGATTTGAGAAACTCCAGTCTGCTGCATGTCAGCCAAATTAACCACCTTTTCTCAGAAAACTCTTGTCCTGCTTGGCAACTGGACGTGGGTGACAGACACGCTGGTTTTCGTTTGGCGCTTGTTTTTGTCCCACCAGCTACGTTTTGCATATGATCGTCGTCTGACGGTAAAATGCCAGGCTGAGCCAAGAACGATAAATGGTGTTTTGTTTTTGTGTAACATCACGTTCCTGAGCTTCAACAGCAATTGTGCGGCGATGTTTTTGTCGGATTACGCGATCGTTGAGTCAGCTGTGTGTCCAGTACACACATCACCAAACATAGTTTGCATCTGTCATCTGGTGCCCAACCGTTTGCTGTCGACAGCTTTGTTTTTGCACAAACTCGAAACAGATCGGTCCGCGAACTCTAAGTACTTGAAGTTGCTGAACAACACGGTCCTGCGAGATGTGGAGACAAACTTTTTTGAGACTGCTGCGGTTTCGTGGGTCTCTTCTTTGGCAGATAATTAACTTTAACGCAGTGCTGCAAGAAAAGCTTTTTCAACTTTTGGCAATAAACCAGTGAGGGAATTGAATCTGTGGTCAGCGCCACATGGTGTAGCGGCTGATCTCGACATTCAATCTTTACAGAACCTTCATTGAAATCTGCACAGAGATCCTGGTCCACTAGACAAAGATTTGCGGTGGAGACCTCAACGGATCTCTTTCGTCAGTGCCTTCGGTTTTGTGTGATTCAACACTGCCAATTTACGGCCCATCAGAGGCGGATTGTGGGGGCTTTTATTTTGTCCAACGCCAGCTTTGTCTCATGTTCTATGCCTGCATGCATGGTGTGTTACTACGCACACATTGGGCAAAGTTGTTCTCACTTTGAATAAAACGTCTTCCATGCATGGCACACATGAATGTTGTGAACATGTGTCCACATATGTCCACTTTCTAAAACAAAAAACAACAAATGTTTGTGAATGAGGGCGCGACCGAACTACACGGGGCCGGAGCCCAACTGCAGAACATGAACAATTGTACCCATGGGTATGGACATTGGGGTACGAAACAGCAGACTCATTTTGTTTGTCGATCTCTTGGGAGTTCGGGTTCCCTGGCCCCTCAGACGCGTCCCTGTGTGCACGATGATTGGTGCAGGGAACCTCGTTTGAACCCAATTTGGTCGAGGTTGCTCAGGCCTCCGTTTGGTTTATCCGTCGTTTCGAGTGGGGTACATTTTTCCTGGTGCGCTGCCATTTTGTGTCGGGTCATGTGTTTTTGACACAAAACCGAAGACGAGAGACAGCATGCATTTGCACACAAATGTGTTGCCCGATACAACGACGAGACATTTGCCCTTTCGTCACTCAGGTTGTTTTGAGAGCGTGTGAAATGTCTGGCACTTAGATGTGGTTTTCAGACAGCAAAATGAATCGGTGGCACCGTTTTCACAATCTGAGCAGCATTCCTTCAGGAAAAGCAGCATTCCTTCAGGAAGATATCTTGTGACACACGTGTACTCGTACGCAGGATGCATACGCGAACAGTCAAAGCCAACGGAATCGCACTGCTCGAGAGATTTTGAAGGTTCAGACGTCATTGCTTTTCAAACTGCCTCCAAGACTTTGCCATTGAAGCTGCGTGCTGAAAGACGACTCTGAGTTGTCAACAGATGTAGACCAAGACTGTTGCAGTGATATCAAAGCACACGAGCGGCAACAAAGTTTGTGAAAAGTTAAGTCCCAACTTTGTGAAATGCGTGGGCATTTCAAACATGCCCGACGTGAGTTGTCGTGTTCGTCGTGAAATCCAAAGCTGTCCACCTCAAAAAGCAAACAAAAGACACCGTGCAATTATCTCAGGTGCACCTGATGCACGTTTCTATCTTGTCCGGTGTAACGGGATCATTTGCTGACCGGGATGTGTTCTCAGTCCTGACATTTTGGGAAGCCAACGTCGGCAAATTACGTTGGTCGTCTACTGGTCCTGAGGCACCAAGCATTTAATCACTGCTGTCCATGCAAGCTGCAAAGACTTGAGCGGGAAGGTCACTGGGAGGAACAGTTTGAAGTACGTTTCGCGTATTTTGCGCTTCAGAGCAAATCCTGTTGTCTGTGTGTTGTGCACCTTGGAACTAATGTCTGTGCGTAGTTTCGTCTCCGAGCACACAGGGGAGAGGTACGTCTGCCCCTTCCCTCCTCACGTCACCGTTCCTCAAAATCTGTCCAACCCATTTTCAAAGAGAACGCACATACGCACACAAATACACACAAATACACACAAATACACACACAGACACACACAGACAGACAGACAGACAGACAGACAGACAGACAGACACACACACACACACACACCACTGCAAACTTCGGCGACGTGACAAAAAAGTTGCCAGAGGGCTTCGCGTGTGGAATCACAGAGCACACGCCGTCGTGACACGCCGAGGTCACTCGTCAAAAACGCTATCGCAGCAGATCACCAGAAGCAACGCAAAGACAACCCGTGGCATTCGTTTGCCCTTTCGCCCTATCAAAAAGCTCCATCTTGACAAAAGCCCTTTGAAAGGCAAGAACAAAGGAAGGATGCAACAACAAAGACGATCATTACGGCAGAAAACATGTCCATTTCGCGGTGTGCCTCCTTCAAGGCTGCTCACCGCCCACTTGTTGTCTCTGTGACGCCCAACACGAAAAAATTCCCTTCCACAAGGGGCCCAGGCCCCACGCACATGCGATCAAGAAGCAGATTTCGAGAAAAACTCGAGGTCTGAAAGAGTTCAAGAAAGATGGTGATCATCTTCCTCATGTGGCCAAAAGCCAACCCAATGTACAGAGTTCTTTTGTCCACCAGACAGATTTCGCGAAATCGCGCACAGCAAAAATATCCAGAAGTTGCGTTCCAAACCAAAGACAACAAATGTCACACCCGAAGCTTCTGGTTTGCGGACCGTTCCACAGAAAAGTTGCAAGATGAAGAGATGCACCTCACCAAAAACAATTCCTGAAAACAAAGTTTCAGACATGAGGGCCGAATCAGATTTCGAAAGGACACAACCAAGAGGTAAGGTCCAATCCGTTCCCTGTAACAGACGCAAAAAAGGCGTCCATCCTGGGTAGAAAATCAACAACTGCATGGGTGGGTCCCTGTCGTTTTGTCCTTTCTGGGAACCAATTGGGACAATGGACCCTTTATCCTTTTGCGCAAAAAGCACCTACGGAAGGGAGGGGACGCTCAAGCCAAACCTCAAGTGAAAAGATGGGGCCCCCTGTGATTCCCTAGTCATGTCCTCTTCTTTGGCATAAAAGGGAAGCCAATGCGTCAAACTTTCTCTTCCCACGTGATGCCAAGTTACCATACTCATGAGACCACCAACGCAGCATTTATTGACGTCAAACCCACGAATTGTCAAGAACTACGGTGCAGCTTGGCAAATTATGACGCATTCGTCCCTCCAACGGGCAAAAAGACGTCATGGCTGCCTGTAATCTTCGTGAAAGGCTCTTCTCCTGCATCCGCAAATGAGGATCATGAGAAGTCACCAGAGACTCAGTCGAGAGGCGCAATGAATGTGTCGGCTGCTCGGACACTCATCACCCATTTGTAAGAAGATCCATTTGAAGAGGTTGGTGTATCACGGCAATTGGGTCGTGTCGAGAGGTGGATCTGGCTAATGCACTGAAGAAGCTCCTAATGTAGCTTCCATTGGCCGGAGAAACCAAATCAGTCTACTTTCAGCGAGATTGATGCTGGGGGATTGTCAGTGAGAATTAGCGAAGTGACGCCCAACATGACACGCCACATGTAGACACCGCGGGCGGGCAGGGAATGTTTTCAAACGGATGTAGACACCAGATTCCACCGGTAAGAAGAGACTTTCGACTGCATACGAGACTCCCATTGAGGGAAGAGACACGCCATATCTGGGCGCATCGCTGCGAGTGAACTTCAGCTCCTCAGTAGCTGTCGTGGAACATCACACGCAAATGCTCTGAAGATACGAGCGTATCAGCGAGCAAATCTTAGGGAAGACATCTCGATGGATTAGCTTTCTTGCCGTTTCACAGGTCAGATCTGAAACGGCCAAGTACGAGCAAATATTTTTTGGGGCGAACTCTGAATTATCGAAGACGGCCACATCGATGAATACATTGATTTCAAATAACTGACCAGATTGCTGTATCGATTTGAAATGGTCTGGCTGTCTGCATATGTTTTTGTAGCTTTCGACACAGAAATCTCCGAAACTTCAGTTTCTGATGATCCGCCATGCACACACTCCTCTTTCAGTTGGTGCGTGCACCGAACTGCTTCTGCATTGCAAACAGTCGCTGTCGTTCGAAAGTCGAAGAAAGCCAAGACCTGCAACCTTTGTCTCCTTGTCGGTTCTCAACAGAAGATCAAAAGCTTCCCAGCGAGTCCAAGGGTTCCAGGTCCCCGGCCTTCCTCACGCGGGCAAACTTGTCCTCCCTCCCTAGATTTTGTACCCAAAGCGCAATTGTTTTCAATTTTTCACGCATAATATTTCAAGTTGATGTGGGGCCCCTTGACCCTCCCCCCCCCCACAGGAGAGAACCGCTCTCTTTCATTTTGAGTCTCTACGGCTTGGACTCCGCCTGACACCCTCTCCCCAACCATGCCACTGTTCTTTTCCTTGATTCTGTTCATTTTCCGTTGTGACTTCTCAACAGAACATCAAAGGCTCTTCTTGTCCAAAGGTCAACCCACATGAGGCTGAGCCGCTGCTGAGGAAACTGAGGCCTTGTGATTTCGCCCACAGAGCTCAGCTTCTCGAAGCAGATCCAGGGTCGACGTGATTCATTTGCTGAGAAATGACCAGAAAGAACTTGAGACGCATTGTCTTTGACTGTCACATAAACTCAACAAACCGCACGGCGTCTGTGAATCCAATGATTTGCTTACCCAGGACAAGGCAAAAAGAAGGAGAACGCAAGAAGCACAGCCCGTTTTCAGACACGGAAGGCCAGACAGTCGTTTGGAGGGGCTGGTCTCCCCTGAACCCACTTAGCTGCGTATCGGACCTGGAGAACACGTGACTTCCACAAGACGCGTTGCGCGTCCAGTTTCGTCAACCTGACAAACCTGTCCACATGACCTGAGCAAAAGGATTTTGTTTGGAAAAAGAGCAAATCCTCTTGAAAGTTTTGGGTTGTTGTGCACTGTGGTGCAGCACTTTTCCCACACAAGAGCTGCAATGGTCTTTCTTTTTCAAGGCACCCAACTTCCACAAAATGGCATCATGGAAATCCAGTTTCCATTGCAAAAAAGGCAGGTTATTTCCAAGCATGCTCCTGATTGGGATAGTACAAGTCCTGCGAACTCTAACCGAATTTGTCACGATTGCTAATGCCACGGAAAGAAACCAGAGCAGTCTCTGGCCCCGAGCTCTCCATTGTGCTCGATGCAAACGAGTCGCGGTTCCATGCATGAGGAATGAACTTTTTTCAACGGGTTTCTGTTTCGTCCAGTCCACAAACGAGGAACTCAGAAGGCGTGTCCAGAATTTGGTCAAAGCGAAGAGGCTGACCTGACCCCCTTGGAACCTGATTTCAACATGAAAATTTTGGGCCTGTATAGTGGAGGAGAGGAGGCCTTTCACCACCTGTTCCGAAGATCTCCATGGAGATTAGCAAGGACTGCGCATCACGAGAATGTCTCTCACAAGTGCAGTGCAAGTGGTCCCTTTTCTGCCAAAAAGGTCAAACGAAGTTGTGCAGGGCACCACGCCCGCGGTTTACAAAGACGTGTTGAAGGTTGGTCTGACGTAGAAACACCTGCCAACCGTGTCAATTGTATCAAGAGAAGCTCCTTTGAACTGCGTACATCACTCGGGAAGATACACGAGCGTGAGTAAACAGATATGTGGGTGCGACTTGATCGTGCTCTGTTTGTACCGAGCAGAACGAAAACAAAGGATGTTGATCTCTGAGGCCTTTCTGTGTGGAGATGCTCAACTACGTGAAAACATTGCTTCACTCAGCTCATGATCAGCAGGTGCAGACTCGACCTGTTGAGCTGACGATCAACACTCAACAAATGAAGAAATATGTTTCTTTCTATAACTGTGCTTTCAAGAAGCTCTCAATCCCGACACACACACACACACACACACACACACACACACACACAAGCACACACACACACACACACACACACACACACACACACTGGCTCTGTGTGTTCTTCGGTACAGTGTTGAAGTTTATTCACTGCGCATTCAGGCCAATTTACACAATTTACACATCATTGCTTCATTGCAGCCAAACGTTGTCCTCAAAATGAGCCGAGGATTGCCATTATCCATGCGGGATCTGGAGCAGAGAACCCCCACCTTTTCTGATGGGTACAGGAGCCCCTTGGATCTGAGGATGCAGGCGAGGCGTCGGAAGTGTTCTGATGACAGCGTCAGGCAGAGCTCGAGTACTGTTTGGAGTGACCGAGCTTTGATCTGGGTCTGCAGTGTGTATAGGGATGCGCAGATGGCTCTGCTGCCTCCGAAGGGGGAATCCATTCTCTCAGACCGGCGTTCACTCACCAACAGGAGCGGTTGAGGCCGCGTCGTGTTTGACGCACAGAAATCCCTCCATTTGGTCTCCGTCCAACCTGGAAGTGCAGGTCTTGCGACACAAAAACTTGAGTTGTTGAAATCTTAGCATGGGCCTCTGTGGAACATTTTCGAAAGGAATTCTGCTGAAGAGAGGGCGGAAACCACACAATGAATTGGAAACATGTTCCACAGCTCCATCTTTGTCGGGCGAAACACAAAGCCACAAGAGATACCTTGTGTTTAACTTGAGAATCAACAGTGGGTAAGATCAATGGCACGGTTGGAAACAGGAGAAGGTTTACCTGCGAGCCCTGAGCGTCTGCGCTGTTGATCTCTGTCCCTGATACTGCAGTGCGGGCATACCTCACACAAACATAGGGCGCCGTCATGGATCGAGCATACGCAAGAAACTCATCATTCTGATGACTTTCTTTCAGAGTACGTTGCTTCAGAAAGGAGATACTTAATCACAAGAGAATGCACACAATCCCTGCAGATTTATCTGAAGAAAACAGCACTGAAGGCAGAGTTCACCCTGGGGAGTTTTTCTCAACCACACACGAGACCGCCGCGTGTGACTGCTGGCCTATCTACGATAGATACAACTGTATCAAGGGATTTTATTCCCAGAACAACTGAGATGCACGAGATGAGATCAGATTGGCAGAAGTTGGGCCTCACTCGACTTGGAGTCCGCAGGGACATCCGTAATCAGACGAGTCCACTGCGGGACTCCAGCGATCTCGATTCATCCTCATCTCTTCATGAGAGGTCGGCTTCGAGCTTCTGCAACGATCCATCAATTCGTCCACCTGATCCTCCAGAGATTCAGCAAAAAGTCTGGAATTTGTTCTGGAAAACTTGTCGCAATGTGTCATTGCCATCACCGGACTGATACTCTACGCAGACGCTTGTCAGCACACATATTGCTGCAATTTTTGTCGACAGCTCTCAAAAGGAAGCAAAACTTTGCACCCGGAGCTGATGTCACTCGATAGAAGTGCGGAGGCTGGTTTGTCTTTTCAATTGATTCCAAGTAATTACTCTTGCTTCCCCGTGTTTGGAGTGTGAATTGAACTGATTGCCACAAAAAAAAACTCCCCGACCGATGTTCTGGGGTCCCTTGATGCTCCGGACACAATTCGCTGCACAAAACCGCCACTATCAGCCTGTTTGGCCCCCTCGTGTAAAGATTGTAGGTGCTTGTGCCATGACGATCAGTCAGGACACCACGATACTCGTGCTGTCTTTGCGCTCACTGAGGGGTAGCTTTTGTGTGCCTGTGAGCAACATCAGTTGGTGTGGTGAGCTCTTGGAGCCTCCCACCTCTGATCTTGGACAAGACAGGATTGTGTGATCACACACATTTGTCCTTGCCCCCAAGGGCTGGCTTTTTCAATCGAAACTTTCAAATGCCTCTGAAAATGGTCAGAAAGCCGTTGAACACGTTGCCTCAACCGATGAAAACTCCGCGGTCTGAACAAAGCCACACACACTCAAAAATGTTGTGCTCATGCATCTTTGATAAATGTTTGACGAATACTGGCGCGTTCGAGCCAGAACTCGCAAGAACATGCAATTCCAGGGGGGCACACAGGCAGCTGGGTGTTCTGGTTCGTTCAGGGTGTTTGCTTGTTCAGGGTTTTCTTGCAATTTGATGGTTGCATGGTTCTTCACACACAATGCAACAGTTCTGTTTGCCTGCAACAGTTGTCAATCAGCAGGCACACGATCCGCAAATTGTTTTGCTCGAGCCTTTCAGGAAACTCTCATCACAAATTTGCAGACATGCGTGGATCAAGATTGGAAACACGCACCCACGCAATTTGCAGTTGATACCAACGTGTGAGGCAGTGCATCACAGAAAAAGCTAATTTGAGCTCGTTTGTCTGGCCTGTTTTCAGATGTGTCGCTCTCACTGGCAAATTCAACGAGACCTATTGGGAGTAAAAGCTTTGATCTCGTGACACGTGTGCCTCAATCACGCACGTTCACTCCCACACCCCAACTCACGCACGAACCCTTGCAGGCAGAGGATCACCAGACGCTGGGCCGACATTTTAGCCCGTCTTTATGTTTTAACACAAAATTTATCTGCACGTGGACCTTGAAGTGGCTGCGTTCACTTCACGCAGATCTTCTCGATTTCCTTGGAAATGAAGTTTTTGTTCATCTTGAACACGTCCCTGCGTCTGCTCCTCGTTCGGAACGAAGTCTCCCCAGGAATTGTCTGACATTTACAAACATGAGGCAACTTTCAGCCTTGGATTATCACATGAAAAGGAAATGAAGTGTTGAGGAGCTTGGTGCTCAAGTTGAAAAGGCTCCGGAGATAACTAACTTGGCCAACTTCGCGTAGACTGGCCACCGACACAATGGTGAGGCGAGAGAGATCATGTGAAAGGGCTACTTTATGCTTTTTGCCAACATTTCCCGTCACAAACCCCTTTGGTTATTTTTCGCACACCACCAGACTTCAACTTGAATACAAGCTTTGCGAGTTGGTTCCTCTGAACTGGTGCTGTCTTCAGATTTCTTTGAGTTCTTGGAGGGAGAGTGATTGCTATTCGAGCAACCAAAATATTTTTTGACCACACTGAGGCTTCCTGGGTAACTAGATGCTTCTTCCACACTTGCTTGAATTTGTGGGAAAAACTGAAACAGACAAAATTTGTCATCTTGCATTTATCCCTGTGTCCCCGATTTGCCAGTGTCCCACCGTACAGACTGCAGAATCTACACCAGCCGCCGAGAGGCACCTGCCCGCGTTCTTCCTGTTACGAGCAAAACAGTGAATCCAGGTGTTCTGCTCAATCCACTTGCAATGAACAGCACTGAGAAAAGCCTCTAAATTATCCAACAGGCACCAAGATGTTCACTTCCGTTCCACACGATGACATCAAAATGCATTTTGCACTTCGGCTGCGGAGAATGTCGTCCGTGCGGTGCAGGTGCTGTCCACGCAAGACAGAAAACAAACGGCCTTGATTGGTTGGGCGGTTCCGGTCAGATGAGACACTGCAAACATCTTCGCTTGTGAAATGAGCTCCAAATCTGGCGGAAACAAGACGTTTCCGACACGATATCACCTACCTTTGCCGTGTTAACGCGTTGGTTGTGTATGAAGTTTGACGGGGCGTTTGCACATTCACCCCTCAACGTTTGGTCCAAGCCCCAAAGGGTCCAACGCTGGAGGCAGATTGCCCACGTGCCTTCCTTCTGACCCGACCCTGAATCCGCTTGAAAATCTCATCAGTTTGAAAGCTTACAAAGAATCTGCTTCTTGTGCGAACGCCTTTTGTCGAACTCAAAGCTTGGAAAGATGTGACACTTGGAGGCTTCTTAGCTTCGATTCACCTTGCCGAACACATGCACGGGATCCCTTTGCACATCAAGCGAATTCCAAACACCAAAAAGAAAGCGTCTGATGCGAGCGTGGGTTTGATGCGACACCATTGCTGAGCTGCAGAGAAGAACCCTGGATCTGGGAAAAAAGACGCACAGTTCTCTTTGGCAGCCTGAAGAGTCCCAAATACAAATACCAGTTCGTCGAGGAGATTTTGGAACAAGGTCGACTGAAGAGAATCACAGAGCGTGGATGCAAGTGTGAGGTTCCTTCACAAGTCTTGCAAAAATCCAGGAACCTCGTACGAGAGTACCAACAGACGGATTGTGGCCGATTTCGCACAAGACGGTTGTACTTGCACGTTTATGCAGCCTGGATGATTACAGGGCTCAACAAAGGTGGATTGAACAACTCTTTGTTCCACAGAAACATTTTGCACATCAGCGTGGAGGCGTGCAAGTCACAATCCGTTCAGAACAACGAGTTTCTGACCAATCCTCACATTTTCACATTTTGAAGAGGACAATCGTAACAGAGAAACAGATTTGTGCACGGATGAAAACGGAAATGATTTTGAACCAAACAACAAAAAGGGCATGTGCTGCCATGGTGCCAAAACAACTGCAATGAACAACGTGCAAGCAGCTGCAACAGGAATTGGCACACCTGCAGGCCTTTGTGTCCTCTTTGGTTGAGCCAACAAAACAGAACCTGTGAACTCGTGGAACTTTGTGCAGCAGGTTTGAGAAACAATGCCAAGTGGAGCAGCACAGGTGCAGAAGAACCTGTCCGTCCCCAGAGACCCAAGCCACCCACCCTCAGAAAAAATAGCTCCATGGAGCTCGCGGTGATTTGAGGAAATTTCAGTTGCTCTGATTTGGCTTGCTCTGATTTGGCTTGCTCTGATTTGGCTTGCTCTGATTTGGCT
>JAAUXT010129614.1_pt1 | contig 18244 bp, 16 predicted proteins | sample 7278171 | NCBI WGS metagenome assembly JAAUXT01 (sample SAMN14350112, study PRJNA611818) | marine sediment metagenome | isolation source: surface marine sediment (1.8m) | place: French Polynesia: Moorea | collected 2018-08
ATATACTACATTTCATCAATATATACTTCTTTCACCAAATATTTGTACCTTCTGAGATACAGAGACATTTATACATCCACACCCCATTTTTTCTGCACTTCCAAATTTAACCTTTTTGACCTCAGAAACCCAAAAATTCAAATTTGACAAATTCCTTCCTCCCGCATTATCCCCAACCCAAAATGAACCAAAAGAGCCCAAATGATCCCAAATCAATCCTCATCTTGACCATAAAAGTGCTGTTGACATACTTTTGGAAGAGGCTGCCTATAGGTGCTTCGATTTGGCTCGCACCGATTTGGCTCAAATCGTGCAACCCACCTCAAATCATCTAAAAAGCGTGATTTATGGTCTCTTACTCAAGGGATGTATTTGTCTGCGGGAGCTGTAGCGAATTCCTCTTCATGAAAACCCAAGATCAGTGTCAGACCAGGCATGCTTTTCATGATTTTTAGATGAAGTTCCATAAATATGGTAAATGCTGGGGGTTTTCTCTCTCTCTTTGGCGTGCACGAGCGAGAAGGAAGTGTTTGCCTCGAGGATTAACTTTTTGATGTGTGCAAATCAAAGATTTTTCCAGGGCTACATTCAGCAATCCAAGTGTCGGCATCCTGGCAGCTTTCCTTGCAGCTTGTCGGGGGAGGGAGGTGCGTGAATTCTGATCGGGAGAAATTGAGCACAGTGTGCACTGTTTGAACGGAGCGCATGGTTTTGCGCTGCAGGTGTTGTACCCTCGCCCAAAAATGGAAGATGTGGAAATGACGTGCATGTGGCAATGTTCTGCCTGTCTGAGAAAAAGAACGCGGCCAAATTGTAGACGTCTCCTGATAGCAAACGATCCTCGCGTTTTGTCTGGATTTGTGAGGTATTACACAACACACAATCCACCCAGCCCTCCAGTTTGCACCAGCGTGGCCTTTGGCGTGCCGGTGCCCCTATCTGGCATGTAAAGTGCTCTGTACGAATGTAAATCACTAACTCACGGACAAAAATGTTAAGTGCAATTGATTTAACTGCTTTACTCGTTGTACTCCTTCAAAGCACAAAACTGCTACGTTGTCGGGCTGTTTCTTCACAACAGTTCAGGATGTTTGTGTGATTGAACACGTTGAGCTTCAAACAGTACGCACCTGTACACCGAACGTTTCGCTCGTCCGGTACAGATCTCGACCCGATTAGATCCTGCGACCTTCCTTGAACAATTCCTGCAGGTCCCCGACTTTTTGCTTGTTCAATCTCGCTCACGGACTTTTGCTCGTAGCTATTCTTCTCCAAGCACCATGCAAGTGTTTCGCACGTGATATCCAAGATCGCTGGGGGAGGGGGAGAAGGTTATGACATGCGAACTTGTGGCAAGCGAATCAGTGTGAGTGCAGACTTTATTGTTCGCAGTTCTATTATTTGTTCTTCCAACAGTTTTGAGCGACCTCGTGTCTACACTGCAAGTTTGTTGAGGTGGTGTCCTGGACCTACGAGGCCCGTCAATTATGTATCCGCTCGGAGGCGATAACTCGGAAACGGCGACTTTGCAGACAACCAAAATTTAATGGAAACTTGACAATGAACTTGTGCAAAAGGCAAACATGTAAAAATGTATCACAACTAAGAAGACATGCCCAAAAACCATGCCAAAAATTGAAAATAGTCACGCATGCTGCGGATCAAAACCCATGTCAGTCCGAGTTGTCACTGTCACTTGTCTCAGGCTCTTCACTGGAGTCTCCTGCAGGAAGTGCAGTGTGTTCACCCTCAAAGTAAGCACCGCCTGCCTGCACACACTTCTCTCAATGGGTGACCCAATCAGTGATGGTCTTCTCAAAAAATTCAGCTGGGATTTCATGCAGGACTTGCTTGGTGATGTCTTGCAGATACTCCAATGACTCAAACTTGATGCCTCGAATCTGATCTTTCACGTAAGGGAATAAACTAAAATCACAAGGGGCAAGATCAGGGGAGTAGGGTGGGTGGGCGATCATCTCAATACCCCACTCCCCGATCTTGCCGAGGGTGTAGGTGGCAGTGTGAGGGGAGGCGTTGTCATGGTGGAGCAGGAATCTTCTGTTGCCTGTGTCAGGGTCGCGCTCCCAAAGGTGTGGCCTCTTCCTCCTGATGTTTTCCTTGAGATTTGCAAGAGTGTCACAGTAAGTTTCAGCCTTGATCTTCTCTCCTGGTTCAATGAACTCCACCATGACAATGCCTTGGAAATCAAAAAAGACAGTCATCATGCTTTTGCGCACTGATCTCGCACGCAGGGGCTTGATTGTGCGTGGTGCTCCGGGCTCAACCCACTGGATGGACTGCCTTTTTGTTTCGGGGTCAAATGTGCTTATCCAAGTCTCGTCCCCTGTCACAATCCTGGCAAGAAAGTCCTCCGGATCTCTCCTCATTTCCTCCAAATTTGCACTGGCCATGGCCACACGACTCCTTTTCTGTTCATCTGTGAGGAGGCGTGGCACGAATTTGGCACAGAGACGCCGAAGCTTCAAGTCCTTCTTCAGGATTTGCCACACAGTCTGCCTGCACAATCCAGTTTCACAGGACAAGCTCCTCACGCTGCGTCGACCGTCATCTCTGACCAAATCCTGGATTTTCTGGATGTTGGCTGCAGTTCTGGCACTTCGGGGTTGACCACTTTTGGGTTTGTTCTTCACAGACCCGTCACCACCCTTGAAACGTTTCCACCAGACACACACCTGAGTTTTTGACATGGTTTCTTGTCCATAAACAGCTTCCATTGCATGCCAGCACTGGATCGGACTCTTGCCACTTTTGGCCAGGAATTTCAGAGTGACGCGCTGCTCCGTGCGGTAATTCATTTCCAGGAACAAACACAAGAACAAAACACATGCAAATCCAACAGAAAATGTAGAAAACTTCATAAAAAGTGGACCAACAACACGTCCAAACTGCTCTATGTGCACTCTGTGAGAGAGATCGACATGCCACAGACATGGACCTGATTAAGTGCAATGTCTGTGACCTTGAGACACATTGCAAGATCGATCTCATTGCAGTGCAGTGAAGATCAAGGGGTCATCTGTCCATGACCAAAAAATCGCAAAACAATTCTCGACCGATCGACTGGAACAAGCCTCCGAGCGGATACATAATTGACGGGCCTCGTACCAGGCGTGGTGGCTGCGACGTGGACATCGGTGGAGAGCCAGACGGAGTCCGAAACACTGGCAAGAGGAGCGGGCAGTTGGAGGATCAATTAAGATATTGGGGGTGGGGTGGGAAGTGAGCTCCTCCCGGTTCTTGTCCGTGTGCTCCCCATCTCTTCAATCAAAGTTCAGAGGTCTCTTGTACACCATAAATGTGATTGTAGAACAGTCGTTGCACCCCAGGGACTTCGTACCTGCATTTGCTTTGAGCACTGGTTCTCGTTCCAAACATTAGGTAGAGTCTAGTTGATGTTTTTGACCTTGTCATGGGCGGTCAGCGTGTACCTTGCTTGGGTATGGCGTTTGGCGCGGTTCAACACACATTGAATGTTTACCAAGCACAGAGTGTGTGTGACATAAATTTCATCAAAGCGCAAAACAGCAAATTACCCCCCTTCCTTGAGCAGGATCCGATGATCACTCAGCCCTCAGCCTTGACGAACAAACAGTTGCCAATTTTTGTGCACTGAGCACTGAAATTTGTCACTAAGTTGATGTGGTTTCCGCAACAGAGCAGTTTGAGACTGGCGGATGGGGAGCCACCCAGGTGTTGGGAGAGGCTCGCAGTCGATCTGAGACTGGTGCAGCCGATGAGCCGGAGCCACTGCCTTGAATGGCAATTGAGCGATTTGCTCATCGACGAACAGTTGTGTTTTATGACCGTCACATAAGGAGTGTCATTGACTTGACGTTGTGTGCGGATATTAATGCTGGGTGTTAAATTGTGTGACAGTTCACATGTGCAGCATTGATTATGAGATCAATGAAGGGGAAGGAAACGGCCAAGTTGTGAAAATACGTACTGAGTGGATCAATTTATACTGGACTGAAGTGAAGCGAAGTCTGGCTTCACTGGTGCGTCTCTGCCGTCAACAGTGTCGCGCTGTGAAACACCAAAAAAGAAAAAAAAAAGGTTTCGTCTGGTTTTCTCCAGACCCATCGTGCTCAGACCTTCACTTTTGTCAGTCCACCTGACGTGAAGACCACAAGTTTGCAGTCTGGTCCGTGATGCGATCTGAACGTCCGGCAAGGAATGTTGCACTGAGTGGCTGCGGCTTGAACTGGATGGCCAGTTGTACTGACAACCACGGGTGTATTTTGGGTTGAACCCGGACAGCACTGGGTTGCGCGATGGTGATGTACGAGTACTCATATCGTTGAGTTCGTTGCGACGGCTGCACTCCAATTGCCCAGTGGACGTCAACCACGACCTCCACAACCCTGGTTCCCTCTTGAGATTCGGCAGTGACTGCAAGGTTTGTTTTCTTGTTCGTGTCTCTCAGTTCTGAGTCCTGCAGAGCGTGAGTGAGGTGGGCAACATCAACATTGGCAAACGTTTACAGAGCAATTATATCAGAGCAGCTTTTCTCGCTCGCGATTGGAAATGTCAGACCGGTTGAAGCAACGAGGCTGAAGGGGCGCAAATAAATAATAGTAACCCAGATAATGTCAGGTTGCAGGCAAGTGCAGGTAGTGCTGGGCTATCACGCAGAAGAGAGAGTTTTCGGTGCAACACGTGCGACGTCCGGTAGTACGCCCGGTGCGACGTCCAGGGGTGTTTACACACGAAACTCTGATGTCATGCACCGGACAAACAGGTGCCACCGGACCGATTCATGCGCGAAACAGCTCTGCCACATAGCTCTGTTACATCGTCGATTTGAGAGAAATTGAAGACAAAATGGTAGGAAAGAAGGGTAGAAGTATAAAGTTGGGGTCCTTTGGCCCATGTGTGGAAGATTTGAAGGGTGTGTGTGTGCGATATTTGTGGGTGAAATTGAGGTCGGAATTGGAGCTGTCATGTCAAGCTGTTTTGAGGTCAACACACGAGACGCCATGTTTGTGCCAAATTTTTTGTGACAGCTATTTTTGTCACTACTCCTGCAGTCAGAAATGTGTCTTTGGGTGTTTTTGGGTTCAGTACTTCAGCAAGTGTTTGTCCATTTCTGACGAAGATGTTGAGTGAATGCAGGAGTAGTGTGTTTGCGCAATTTCTTGTTTTGCAGGTTGTGTATTTTTACACGGATATGGATTTGATTTTGTTGCATGAGGTCATCAGTCAGAACCCATATCGCAATCCTGAGAAGTGGCCTTCTGTGACAAAGCTTGTCAATGCAGCAATTCTGCAAAACAGACTGACAACACCTGAAATCGCAGAGCGGACACTGAAAGAACATATCGTAACTCTGCTGAAGCATTTCACTCAGGCGAACAATGCACAACTGAAGAAGCAAGTAGTTGTTCACTCAGAAAGTAAAAATATGCAGGTATGTGTCATGCAAAGAAGTTTGTCATGTGGTCCCTTCCGAAATGTGGCAGGTCAGGTACTGATGAAGAATATGCTGAGAAGAAGAAAATGCTTCAAGATGTTCACGATCTGAAAAAAGATGCTGAGGAGCGTGCTCGTGTGGTAGCATTGGCCAAAAAAACAGACAGAAGCAAAGAAAAAGGCTGCAGATTTGTGGTTGGCTGCAATGCATGCATCAAAAGCAGGTTTGCTTGTTTGCGTAAGCACTTTTTGGGGGGGACGCTCAAACAATGTGCATGTTTTCTGTGTACAGTGACGCCAAGAATGGAACAGGACGTCCTTGCCGATGAAGGTAGTGACAGTGACCCAGAAGCTGGCACAAGTACTGATGAGTGCGCTGTCCCAGATAGGAGTCAAAGTGAATGCAAACCACCAAGGAAAAGTGAGTGTCAGTTTGGTTGTTTGTTGCATGGTTTGCATGTACTGTGTGACTATTGCAATAATCTTTTGGCTCAGGAAATCACAGAAGTGCTGCAAGCAATTTCGAGTTTCTAAATGAGACACTGCGTGAAGCCAAAATGCACGAAATAGCATTGGAAGAAAGAAAATTGAAATTAGAAGAGGACAAATTAAAGTTCAAGTGTGAGAAGTGGCAGCATGAGCAGCAAATGCGTCAACAAGAGCATCATCAACAGGTCAACCCTGACATGCAAGAGGCGCAGCAGCACAGGGCACGTCAGTATGTCAGTTCAGACGAAGACAGCGCATTACTTCAGCCAATGCACTTCTTTGCAGCTGAGGACAATAAACCGATGTTTGCTCTTGCAGTAAATGAACATGTTCTCGATCCTTCAGAGCTGTAGTTTGTACTCCTGCACTCATGTCCGCGGGTCTTTTTGCAGCATGGTATCATCATCATCAGTGACGACAGTGATGAGGAAATTGTACCAAGAAAATCTGTGTACCAGATTCTGCGCGAGTGGGACACCGAGTCCAACTGCAGTGAGGTCTTCACTGATTCTGATCGAACTTTGCCTCTCCTGCATTCTCCTGTTGTATTAGCCAGTTGCAGTGATGCAAGTACTGATTCATCGTGATTGATAAGTACTATGATGACACAAGCCATGAATGAGTAACAAGTCATTTCTGTTCTTTATTCACTTCTGTTGATGAACGCTGAAAATAAATGTTTGAAACTTAACAGTCAGACTCTGTCTGATTCCTGCACTGCAGGACAATGTGAACAAATGCACAGAAAAACCGTTGCTGAATAACAAGTATCTGCTCATTGCAGGTAGAGATTGAGTGGGGGGGTGTGACACCGAAGTATGTTGCCACTTGAGACCCGTACACACATGTGTGGCAATTGGCCAGAAGCGTGGCCACCTGAAAGTACTGACCCAGGGGTTGCAGGTGTAGTTTCAGATTGGCATAGAAGTTTGTAAATGCGAAATATGTTGTCAGCTTGGCAAAGCCCCACTCAACTGCCGACCTGATTGGGCTCATGGACTTATTGAAGAAGGCCTTCTCTGCATCAAAATTGGCACTGTGCTCAGGAAATGGTGCGAAGAGCCACGGTCTGACTGGGTATGCAGCATCACCGTAAATGGCTAACTGCCTACCATCAGACCCATGCAGCTGTGCGAGTTGCGCATCTACATGACTGACACCATACATTGAAGTGTCATGCCGACAGCCTGGGTAGGGCCCATAAGAGTGGCAGACCATCCCATTTGGCAATATGATGTGCTGAAATTTCAGGCCGTGTCGTCTTTTGTGACCACTGAACATTTCTTTTTGTTTGTGACCAGGTCTGCAGATGTGGCGCAGTGTTCCATCTATGAACCCAAAAATGTTGTCAACAGGTGCACCTTTGGCCACGATTGCTGAACAGTAGGCCTCATGGTTCATCCACGGTTGATCAACACTTGACAGTAAATGTGAGAAACGATGATGCACATCTGACAACATGTTGTTGACAATGATGGAGCAGTCCTCTGGACTGCGACCGAAATAAGGTTGCAGGTCCACCAATCTGCCTGGATAACATAACCGGCGGAGAAGCATGCATGTGCCTTCAATTGGGGTCCATGCTAGACTATTTTGACCGATGTACTCATGTGGTAATGCCATCAACTCGCACAGATCGACAAGTGCATCCTTCTCAAACCTAAACAAAGCTTTACACTGAGCATCATTGTACTTGTCTATGTTGAAGCGATCGTACTTTTTGTGAGGCTTCTCCTCCAGCAGTTGGTCCGCACTGTGCGCTGTCATAAGCATGAGCAGTTTGTCAGTTGTGACAAGATCCATCATTGAAAGAGACGCGAAGTATTCGTATGCATCAGCCATGACTACAAGAAAGCAGAATAGTTGATTCAAAAATTTATTCTTGACATCTCATGCATCACCATTCAGGTGCTGACACTCAAGAGAATACATCTGCTGCTGCAACAAGTCTCTGGCCATCTTGTGTTGTTCAAGTTTGTGCTGAACATTGGCCACTCTAATTTCCCATTGATACACAGCTTCACCCGGTCGTGGGCCAACAGAAATTACAGAGAAGATGCTGCGTTTGGCTTTGTGAACCAACTTGTTCGACATGAGTAACTTAGTCCCCAACGGGGTGTTGATGAAGTTTGCAGTATTGTAAGGCCAAATGTTCGGAAAACTTGGTAGAAACACGTTTTCACTAATGATGCCCGGCATCTACAACAACATTAAAAAAGACACGACTGCAGGAGTATTGCGTACAAACAATGTCTGAATTCAAACAGTGGATGACAGACATCCCAAAAGTTGCACAAAATTGCGACTGCAGGAGTAGTGAGCACCAGACATGCAAAAATTTTCTAACTGAACAAACAAACAAAGTGATCACTTGCAGACATGCAGGGCACGCTGAGAACGCCAACGAAAAGAACGGTCACAATTGTCACACTTGAGCTTGGGAGCTTCGTGCACCCGCGCATGTTGCTTCAGCGCACGGTTTGATTGACCCATGTATGGACACTGATCACATGGAAAAGTGAAGGCATTGTGAGCTGTGCGCAGGTGTTCCTTCAAATCTTGTGGCCGAAAATATTTGCGGCCACAATGCAGGCAACGATGTTTTCGTACTTTGGCATGACACACCATGTGACGTTCAAGAGCATACTTGTGTGAGAACACCTCGTTACACTGACTGCAACAACGACTTTTCTTGATGTGGACAGCAGCATGCATGTCCCTCCCTTTGGCAGTTTTGAACCCTGCTACACAATGGGCATTCCTGCAGGTGTACATGGAATGGGCGTTTTCAACATGCCGCTTCACAAGGGTTCAAGTGTCTGCAACAAATGTCGTGCACACCAAACAATTGAATTTACGCACAAAGTTGTCAACACATGGTCTTGTCATAGACAATTTTGGCAAGCACAGTTGTGGATCAAGCGATGCAGGCAGAACACCAGTGAATCTGAATATCCGTCCTGGACACAATGACGAGTGGGAGGGTTTCTCACGAGGCTTGCTCTGTGCAGAGAACAAAAACCCTGGCTTTCTCAAAGAGACAGACTTCTTTTCGCGAGGGACAGTGCACTGTGTCCAGTCACGCCAGCCTCTGAACACTTTTCCAGGAAAGAGTTGCGATCTGTTCTTTTCAGCTGCTTTAAACACAACACCAGGATTCATTGTTGAGCATGACAGGCGCTCCACTTGGATCTTCACCGGGGCAGACAACTGCAGACACACCTTACGTGACAAGCGTTCAATGCGCACACTGCATGGTCGTGTACCATTGCCTTCTGCATCTTTCACAGCAACACAAACACCGTCAGTTTCACCTGCTTCCAATGCGATGGCCACATCAACGTCTGAACACACACCATCTGAATGACTGTCATCACTTGCAGCTGTCACACCATCAGGGTCAATCAGAAATTTCACCTCACCAACAATGCATGCAAACGTTTCTTGCTCAAGACATTTCAGTGGCACAAAGTTTTCACCAATGACAGCGATGTCGAGTGCAACGTAGTATGACAGGTTGTCGTGCACCGTAGACCAAACACAGTTGGCAAAATGTACTCTTGTGTGAGCGTTGCAAGCTCTGGCAAAAAGATACACTTGACACGCATTGGGCTTTTGGAAGTGACGTGACAAACTCCATGCATACCGAGCAACAGTCTGTTTCCCTGGAAACTTGCTGAAGTACTGCTGAGTGTCTTCACTCAATTCCTGTTGGTTGTCTTTTACAAAAGACTGAAGTATCTGACACATTTGCCATTCCTCTTTACCTCATTCCAGCATTTCGAGTCCGGCATACGTGTGTGCAAACAGATGCAGAATCTGCATGCTGGGTGACATTGGTGGGCAGGAGGCGCACATGCTGTCATCCAGTTGTAGACCCCGTTCTTCCACGATTTGTCGGACTTCATCTTCATCTGCAAAGGCTTGAGTGTCTTCAGGAAATGCCTCCAGATGCTTCACCACGAACATGTCAACAACGTAACAGGAACCTGAACAAAGAAGGAACAGAATCAGAATCATATAAATGAGCACTAAATAAGTGAGTGACATGTGAAACGCTCACTACTCCTGCAGTCTGACATTGTGTGCATCTTTGTTTGCACTTGTAGCACAACAACAAATGCTTCGGATAGTCCAGCACCACCCCCAAAATCATTGTCACCTGCATGCACCTCGCAGTCCCTTTCAGCTTCACTATCTGCCAGCCACAGCCACACCAACGAGGAGAGATGCACACACGTTCAACCTGTAAAAGATGACCAGGAATGAGCACACTATAGCAGGTTTGTCGGAAACGAGCATATGGTCAGTTGCGCGACGTGTTTGCACATCACCATTTCACGTCACCATTAGTACGCACACTCACCGACATGAACAACCGTGTAGTACATCAAAACTCAGCTTTTTTTCACTCAACTTCATCCCGCCCATTTCTCAGCTTTGTTCGGCGAGAGATTCATGGAACCACAAGGACAAAAAACATTTTGTTCTTTTGCACGTGAAAGTCATTGTTTTTGCTGTGCTGCACTCACCCAGGAAATTTCGCCGCAATGCTGCATGGGTGGACCTGCAGCTGTTCAGAGCCGGCCAACTTGCAGAACACTGGCCTTTGAAAATTTAAAACATGGACTTAGATCTACAGTTGCACTCGAGATTTGCCGACGCGACCAATTCACCTCGATTACGCATGACATCCTCAACATACGGCTTCAAAACCACATCAATTTTGTTCTACCATTCTTCCTGCTTAACTTGGCATACTTTACAGATCAATATTCAGCTAAATATATATCAAAAACTCACATTTTTCAACAGCAAAACAAAGCAGCATCTTTCCTCGAAACATTTCCAGTCCACAAAGAAAAGCATGTGAACCCCGTAGCAATGTGTAAAAACACCCGCTACTGCATTCCCGCGTGGAATACCCTGTATCACATGTTCACGTCGCACGTCACACGTTCCTCATCTAAAGACCCAATTGCTCCCACATTCATGTTGTACGTACGGTGCAATCCCACCGCACGTACGACCGGACGTGTACCCAAAAAGAGCCTCCCACGTGTTGCATCTAAAACTCCCTAAGATCTTCAAATGCATCTCCATGGGAAATGATAATCGAAAACGGAAGCCCAGTATACTATATTTCGGTAGGATATTATGAGTGGAAATCTTGATGGAATTCCATTTGCTGAAAGTGTTGAAGATGGATAACCCTGGTGCTGTTGAATGTAGGAGTAACCTTGTTACAGTATTCTCAGATGAGGAAGAAGAGCAATCAATCCCTTCTTGAAGCAAGAAAGCTGGACGAAGTTTCGCGTTGAGTTTGTTCGTTCTTCTCGGTTTCAGTTCTGACAGCCTCGCCTCTCGGCAGACGTGCACGGAGGGCAGTTTTGCTCCACTTTTGGGGCCCATTGCTGTTGGAAGCCAACAGGTCTGTGCGACAAGCCTCACTGGGAAGAGCGTGTTTCACGTGTCACCAGACGAGTGCAAATCCATTCACAAGAGTAACAGATTGCTGCATTCATGATGTCGCGCGGGCCCGAGTGGCTTGATATCATAAATAATGCAATTTTTGCGCAACAAAATTCCCTTGATCGTGCACGGTCGGGTATTGTGTGGAATTTATCGTGTTGAAACAACTGCATGAGGCAGAGACGAGACGCATTGTGGAGCTTCAGGAGAACAGAAGAGAGAATCATTCTTCGCTGTTGTGGAGACTATCAATCTCTCTCTGATGTTGGAACTCGCTGCAATCTCGAAACATGCTCAGGCGATGCAAGTTCGGTGGGTTGTTCTCAGATTGTTACGCGTAGGATGGTGTCTTCTGCAGCAAGAGAGCGAGCCAGAGAAAAAGGGACGACTTCGTTGAGTGAAGAATCGAAATGCTGCAAAAACAACCGCACGATACGAGTACAAGATGCAAGACACACAAACATTTTGCCATTCAAAATTTACCTCTGTGACCCCCCTGGAAAAAAATACCAATTGGCTCAGGGTGTTGAAACATTCACACAAAAATTTCTCGCCTCTGTGACAGACCCTCCCCAAAAGAGTTTTGTCAGAAGGCTCAGGAAGTCAGAACACGCACACAGGGTTTCTTTGCAGCCCAAAATTGGTCTCTGACAGCCCCTTGGAATGAAATTTGTCTGAAGGTGGAGATCAACGTGCCATTTTGAAAAGTTCACGGGATGTTTCTGCCGCTGTGTCGCAAGTGCTTTTTGAAGAATTTGGAAATTTTGCTGGTTACTGTCTGCTTGGTGCAACAACAACCCTTCACAAACAAATACATATGGTTGTGGCTTTTGGGGAGTTTTGGTTTCAGGTTTTTACAAACCCTGTTTTCTATTGTACTATCTCTCCCTGCCAGATCTCGTTTCGACTGGAGGAAGTGGATATCTGAACAAGGGAAGAAAAAAAGTCGGTGTCGCGGACGATTTCCCTGGCGATACAGATTGGTGCACTTGTTGTGAACGAGCCAGATATGCGATACAAACGATCGCCAAAAAAATGTGGTATCTCAACAGGTCAGGATGGTTCGAGGAATTTGTCACCAGGAAAGATAGGGTGTGCCAGACCTTGATGACAACTGTGATTTGTGATAAAGTCTCTGGTTTCGCTGAGCGATTCCGTTCTGACAAAACGCGCAGAAGTGTCTCATTGCGCGGTCACTCCACGTGTGATGAGGTTTATTTGTCAACCTCCTGATGAAGGCCTGTGGACACTGAAGAACAAGGGCAACGGGGCCGATTGTTTGGGTAAGAATAATGACATTTCTTTCTGTTCAAAATCTCTTCGTTCCTGTTCGTAGTTTTTGAATCATTCCCGAGGCTGCAGCTCGATCGATTTGGTGACAGCGAGCCGTGACGGTGTTGAATTTGAGGCGTTTCCTTCACTTCGTGGGTCATCGTTGCTTCAGCATCGTGTCGTGTCGTCTTCGGAGGAGCGAGAGCCCCGCGAGTGCGGAGCGAGTCTGGTGAGCTGTGGAGACGGATGAGAGAGGCCGGTAAATTGGTTGATTCCCCCGTGTGATGTGGAAATGAAATTGCTTAATCTCTGCGCCCGCGTTGTTTTACGAGGACACACCTCAAGGACGGGAATCGAGTAGCCAGCTTGTATGGACATTCACCTTGGGGGTCGTTTAAACTCATTTCGCGAGTGCTGCGGTCCGCCGTTAAGAGGTGGGGAGACTGTTGTGCAGTGACGTTGAGACATCCAGGCGTCTTGAGCTGCTTCTGATTTGAGGAGTGAAGTTGCCACTGGACACCCAGTGAAAAGAAACAACACACTGCGTGGACACTTGACATCCTTTCGAAAACAGGACCAGCGTGTAAAAATAAAATCACGCCTCAAGGACGTCACCTTGGAAAAGAAACAAAGGACACAAACACTGGAAGCCACAGAGGGCGGTTCTGTGGTTCACACAAACGAACCACTTTGAACCAGACTGTGGTCAACCAGAATCAGGTTCATTAGTCAGACAAAACCCCTGCAGGGAAGATGAGGCAAAACTGCTGTCTGATGCCGAGATGCGGGCAGAAAACAAACAAAAGGTCAAGATCTTTTCCTGAGGAATGGTCGCAAACCACAAACGTCAACCTGCAGTCTGAGGACCAACAGATATACGTACACTGATATTTTTTTGTATTGTGCGATGAGTGTCCTTGCAGTCGTCGACACATTTGCGATAAGATGCAACTGGCAGCGTTGTGTTCTACCACGTTTCGAGGGTGCAAAAATGTGCTGGATTCGATCTGGAACGAACGTTTTTGATTTGGGTAGGAAAGTCCAGGCGGATTCCTTGGAAAACGATGGAAACGTGTAAACGCCTGCGGCAGAAGTGATGAAGGCGATCTCATGCAATTTACAGGGGTTTGATTTCGAAGAGTCGGCAAGACTGGCATTATCGTTGCGAAATGAAACCAACAATGGACGTCGTGTCGGGGCCTTCCTTGCGTTCGTGTCTTCGATGTACTCGTAGATGATCTGGAGATCCGTTTTGTTTTGTGCACGGGGACTGTTGCTTTCTGGATTCTCACTGTGCGTGCAACTTCTGGTTACGATTGACTTTGTATCCACCAAGGCTGTGTGTGTGTGTGTGTGTGTGTGTGTGTGTGTGTGTGTGTGTGTGTGTGTATGTGTGTGTTTGTGCGTGTGTGTGCGTGCGTGCGAGCGAGCAAGCAAGCAAGCGTGCATGAGAGAGAGAGAGAGAGAGAGAGAGAGAGAGAGAGAGAGAGAGAGAGTTGTCTGAGAAAATTTATATTATTTTGTCATCTACACCTCACAACGTTCTCTGGTTTTGTGCGTGGGTCACAGAAATTAAGACGGCTGAACATCCAATGACTTCAAACATGATGTGTTCAATATCAGGACGAGATCAAAATTTGTTCCGCATGTGCAGGTTCACAGGGTTCCTTGGTAACTGCTGGGAAGGTTGACTGCTGGGCCAAAGAGCCAGTTGTCTGGAGCTGTGCAGCACTGGCCTCGGGCCGAGAAGTGGAATTGAATGAAAGCGAAGTTTGTTCAGAGTCATCTGTTTTATCTTGCCCTCTTGAAGGAGTCTGTGAAAGAGTGCTTTGGAGAGCAGTTCACCGACTGTGTGGAGAGCTTGTAAGCCTTGCAGATACTGATCCGGAAACAAAGAGGTCAAAGATACGCCTTTGTCGGTCAAGCAGTGGCAGTGCAGGCTGGACATTCATCTGAGCACGCCGTTTGAAGAAGTGAAAAATGCATGAGGTTGAGAGAAACTGCACCTCTTTTGGTAAAAAATGTCTGCAGATGCTGAAGGTTGCTCAGGAAAGGAAAGTGGACTGAGGTCACGGATAGGGCTTTGATGTGGAGCGGTTTCCCGTGCGTTCTGTGGTGCAGTTGGAGCAGATTGCACATGCTTGCCTTCTGTGACTTGCAATTCCTCCCTTCAGAGGTGTGGACTGTGGATCATCCTGAGCCTGAGGCTTCCAACTCAAAGTTGTAATTGTAGGGGGGTTGATGCTCGAACAGGCTGAGACCTTTATCCGGCACACAGTCGGACCAAACCCTTGTGGTCACAAGTCAGCCATATTTAACATCCACCATGTTGCTGCGAGGAACCTTCTCTGCCTTTGCGTGCTGTTGGACACCGCATCCCGCGCTGCGAGGCGGCCTTGCGCTACTTACAGCGGATGTAGTCTGAGGTGTTCTGTTCAGTTTCTATCAACGGCTTTTCTCCCTGTCTGTCGTGCCTCCCTCTCTGCTCGCGGACCCCGGTTCGCTAATAGATTGGTTTGGTTGATGTTTCCACGCAGGCCTGAGAGTCAGAGATGAAGGAAGTCGCTTCTCATTTGTTAACACTCGTTAGCCACACCTTCAGGTCGCCCAGAGTTGCATTTTTGTGACAGTTCTCATTTGTACAAACTTCTGTCTTCACCAGTAATTCAAGAAAAAGAGAGCCACAGAAGCAAGTTGGTTGGAGACACGTAAATTACTGGGCGAGACGTGCGCTGCGGGCGTGATGCTGCTTTGGCCCAACGTGATGGACTTCACTCCCGTGGCATCGATGTGCACCGTACATCGACTGTGCTGAGTGGAGCTTGAATCTGTGGGGACAGGTTGACGGCAGTTGAAATTATTTTTGGTCTGGTTGAAGATATTCCTGAAACGTGTCTTTGGATGAACGCCAATAGGCTTGCAAAAGAATGAAACAACGAACAAACGAGAGTTACTTTATCTGCCATGTTTCAAGTTGGTGCTTGCCTGTGTTAGGTTGGTGTCTGTCAGGGGTCAGTTGAACTGGGCTTTGCAAGGTCGTTGGCCACTGGAGGGGACCTGCAGATGATTTCAAATGACGTGGATGTTCAGATTGTTCACGACTCTTACACGAGTATGCGCAGGTGCTGTGCTGTCCGGCAGTGTTCACTTGCAACAGCCCAATTCCCAATCGTCCAGGCGGGCTGTAAGGCTGGGCCCCTTCAGACACCAGGGGAGCTCTAGCTCAAATCCCAAAAGTTTCATTTACGCGACTAATGTGTCTAGACGCATTGAACTGCTGATGTTTGTGCTTTCCCAGTGTCAGGAATCTGTTGCTATTCTTTCCGTTGAAATTGAAGTCAGGTTAGCTTGTGTGATCTGCCCTCATCCGTCACTCCAATCGGTGAGTTTTCAGTTCCTAGGCATGTCTGCTGTTCTGCCGCGATGCCGTGTTGGACGAGGCGGCAACACAATCTTTCAGAAACCGACTCCCACCGTTGACTGATTTCAATTTGAGATCCCGCGATGTGAACTTGGCCTCAAGTTGCTCGGCTATTGTGGTCGGCTCTGGAAGAGGCCGGCACAGCTTCTGTTCCGAGGTTTGGTGTCCGTGCAAAGTTCTGTTGATTTTATGTCGAATAGAAACAAAATATCGGTGCGTTCTTGAAATTGAATGTGTAAACCTCGGTCATCGTTTCATTGAGAATCGCGTCGACTTGGCGCTTGAGAGAAACTGTTCCGCAGCACGGAACTTGGAGACGCAAAGATTTTCTCTGCCTTTGATGCGCCGTAAACAAATATGATTAATCAGGCGTTTCCGTCCCAGCCTCCCGCCCCGTCCGTGTGATCAAAGATTTACACGACTCGGGAATTTCTCCGTTTCTCGCGCTGATGGATGGATCAGACTCAGACTTAGACCATACACACTGTGAAAACTGCCTCGTGCCACTTTGTCGGTGTTTTTGGAGACGGTCAGGACCTCTGCTGCAAAACTTCAACGTTTGGTGGTGACGCTGTTGTTCGCTCAAAACGGATTGTGAGGAGTGACTGAGTTTCTCGGCCACTTTCATGGACTCGTACGTGCATCATTCGGACAGAATGGACTTTGTGGGTCGTTTTTCCTTTCATCTCTGTGCAATTGCAAGTTTTTGGACAGATTGGTTTGGCGAAAAGGTTTCGCGGTGGGTTGAGAGCGACCGGTGAGTCACTGGGGGTCCTCTGAACGTGAGGGATCAGTCGCCGCGCTGCACCAGCAGCCGCCCTGCAGCCCAAACTCGTCCGCAAAGCTGCGGCCACGTCTGAGGGGTGACGCCTGGCATGGTTGGGGCCACTTGCAGGTTTGTCTGCGCCGAAGCTTCTCCACTGGCCAGCGACAGTGTTCCGTAAGGTTCATCGGGTTGCTTTTGAACCGAACTTAGTCGTGGTTGTGACGATGAGAGATTTACGTTGGAGCAAGAAGAGACGTTTGTTTTGTTGTCCTGGCAAAGTCCCCATTCACTGGTACGACTGCAGTTTAAATTTTTTTTCTGTGTCTTTCACAGGTGCATTGGAGACGTGTCCGTGAATGAGTGTGTTTCGCGCACATTCACCAAGGGAAATCAACTGCACTCAGGTTGGTAGATCCGCAGAATCCGTGCATCAAGAGGAACGCAAGTTGTGTGATGCAGCTGAAAACATGGGGAACAGCCGATTCACCTGTGGAAAAGTCCCACCCAAGTCCACTTCCTTTGCCTTTTATTTTCCGATCCTGAGGTCCTGTTGAAACTGTGCACCCCTTTGGTGCTCAACTTGGGGGCAAAAAGGTGTGCCTATAATTGGGTGTGACAACGCAGGTTTGCGGAAGGAACGAAAGTTGGCTTGACAAATTCTTCTTGTCCAGTCATCGATCTTGTTCTGCGCTGCTCGAAACATTCTGTGGAGCCCAGGTTTTCTGCTGTGCTGTTGGGAAACGAAGCAACCCTTCATGATTTCCATCACACGTGCATTCTGTCTCGGCGCGGTGTTCCGTTCTGATCACGCGCCCAACAATGATAAAGTGGAGTCACCTTTGCCCCAGCTCCCAGGTGACCTTGCTTGTTTGGGAAACCTCGTGGTTTGTGTTCATTGATGTTCAGTTCGTGTGCGAAACAGAAACGGTTTTGTCGTACTTGACATAATCCGCAGCGCTGTGCGGCAGGATTTGTTTTCCTGGAGTGCGTCTAGCTGCAGCTTTTGAAGGTGAATATCGAACATTCTGCACAGCGGATCAGAAAAAAATTGATCATGCTGCCGGTGAAAAGGGCGCCTCTTTCCAGTCAATTGATAATCTATCTGCCGAGGAGGAGCCTTTCATCCAGTTTTTGGAACCTGTTCGCGCTGCGAACTGAAGATGTTTGGTTCAAAAATGGGAAAAGAAACCAGACCGTTTTCGTTGAGACACACGATTCAGGCTTTTGTCTGTGTTTCGATCAAGATTCGAACTCATTTGAAAAAAAAACCAGCAAAAAAAAAAAACAAAACTAGATGTTGCGCGCAACCAAATATTGGCCGATGAAGCGTTCCAAGGGCAAGAATGAGTGTTCCAAGGGCATACAGTGTTCCAAGGGCACATATAGTTGCA
>JAAUXT010090706.1_pt1 | contig 18241 bp, 14 predicted proteins | sample 7278171 | NCBI WGS metagenome assembly JAAUXT01 (sample SAMN14350112, study PRJNA611818) | marine sediment metagenome | isolation source: surface marine sediment (1.8m) | place: French Polynesia: Moorea | collected 2018-08
ACATGAAGATCATAACCATGGCTGTGAGAAACTCTCATTGGATTTTTCTCAAAAGTATTGCTATGAGTACACAAGCCGAGGAATCAATACTTATGAAAACCGCCTCGTAGAAGAACATTGGTCTGAAATTGCAGGCTTGTCCAGGACTTTTGGGGGTTGGTGTTGTTGTTGATTTTTCACTCTCATTTCACACCAACAGCAAGAGAACCAAATTGTGCCTTACTCACCTGAAGAGATTCGATATGCAGAGTTGTCAGTGAGATCTGTGACCAGAATCACCGCACCCTGTAAGTTTTCTGATCGGTCCCTTTGCAAGTTGCTCTTCCCTGGATGTTGAGTAGATGATTCGTTGTGACTAGGTTCTGCGGAGTTCGTTACACAGAGCGTGAAGTGGGCCCTCCAACCCTGGTCGTTGGCGTTGCCCCCGCGGCGAGACTCGACGAAGATCGCGCGGAGCTCCGTGCTCGGCTGCCCGGGGAAGAACCAGTTGAGGCGGCCGGCCGAGCAGCCCGACAAACGCACCACTTGCACGTCACTCAGGGTCGGAGAAATTGACGATCTAAGTGCAAGAAGAAACTCAGGATACAATGCGTTTGCATGGAGTTCAGAGCTTGAGGAACACTGGTGGTTGGGAACCCAGGGGCCCTTGGATCCATACCCGTATTGTCTTCCATAGTACCAAGGAAGATCCAAGTCTGAACCTTGTCCACAAGATTATTCTCCCATTCTGTCCAAGGAGACCTGCTTTGAGCAGCTCAACCCTTTTCCTTGGGTGCAAATGGACTTTTGGGAGCAAACTGTTCCCGTAAAGCCCCGACCGAAGGCCCACTTTTTCTTGCCAATTTTTGGTGTCTCATGGGTGTGGCGTTTTGTGTTTTTGATACCCTTTGTTGACATGAAATGTTCGCATTATAACTTAATTTAGCTGGAAAATTTTCTCACGGTGCGGAATTCACAAACAATAACACGACAAGAAAAACAGGATATTTTCAAATTCAGAAGAAAATGTCATTTTTCCTGTGAAGAAGCCAAGGAACTGATTTTGGCTTGGAACACTTCTTCTTTCTTCTTTTTGTCCGATATATGTTATTTTTCTCGAATCTGCGTTGTTTTACGAGAACAAAATTGTGGAAAAAATCTGCTCAAGTTTCGGACGCGGGTTAGCGGTAGAGTCTACTCGTGACACGTCTTCCTTTTCAAAGTTGGGATCGGAGCCTTTTGGAGCTGAGCCTCTTGGACCAAATCCTTGTCTTTGGAGCTGTCGTCACGTGGGTACCTGACGCCAACTTTGGAGAAAGATCAAGGTTCCTTGGTCCCACGTTAAATGTTTCCAAGGACATTTGGAACTTGGAAATGGACACATAAGGAAGTCCTGGTGTGTACATGGAAGTCCTGATGTGAGAAGTCATGTTGCAGTCGTTCATGCTCTTTTATCAGCCTTTTACATTTGCATCCAAATGACCGGGTTCAGACCCATTGTATCTTTTCACTTCGACGACCAAGGCCAGCAAGAGCGACAGATGGATCCAAATTGAAGGTGTGAGGGCTTTCAGTGTTGAAATCATCCAGTGGAGAAGTAGAAGAGAATGAAACTCTGAATCGATCTATTTTCTTATCGGTGGGACAACCGCTCCCTCTAATTCCGTGACATATCCTTCAATTTGTCACAATCAGCGCACAGTGTTGATATCATTCGCGTGATTTCTTAAATTTCTTCACGGAGACACACATTTGTGGCTTGGGGAAATCTAAACTGATAGGTGCACATGGAATGTTCGATCCAAGAACATCGCATGGTTTCTTCACATGCATCATCACAAGGAGGACAGTGCGGGTGTTTGTCAAAACACCGTTCTCAAGCAGAAGACGTTTGCTTTCCTGCCCCTTTCAGCAACTGCGACGAGAAATTAACCTCCGGACATGAGATAATTTCCGGTATTGTCTGGCTTGTGTCCATGATCCGTGTTGTGTCAGACCAGCATTAGACCATGGCTCTTTACTCTGGTGCACGACAACGAGATCCTGGAGGAAGTCACAAGACGCGTTGTGGCAAACGTTAGTCATGAACCTCGACAAAGACAAATGTCTGTGTTGTCAGTAATGGAAGTCTCGTTCTTTGTGAGGACAAAAACAGTTTGATGGAGTAACAACAAAACCGGTGTTTGTAAGCCTGGAATTGACGGCAAGAAAGTCGTTGCTGTGGCATTGCAGTTGTCACGTTCGGAATCCTCAGGTTACACTTATTAACTGCAGTTTTATTTGCGAAAACTCCGACTTTGAATTGGACCACGCATCTTATTACCGACATGGTTGGGGCGCTGAAACATCGTGCGCAACGTTGTCAGGAAAGAACCGCAGTGGAGCCTGGTAGCAAATACTGGGAGATAGAATTTCAGTTTTTGGTTGTTGGTGGTGATACCAAAAAGACAGGTGGGTTTTGCAAGGGACCAGAAATTGTTGTTTTGTGCTTGACAATGTATTCAGACCAAGACAAACTAATAACTACGCTGTCTTTCTGTGCATTATTCGGCAGGGTGAAATCTTTCCCCCATGGCCCCTCGGGCTCAGGACCTGAGCCCCCCCCCCCCCCGTCCCCAAAAGAAACGAATCTCCTTGTTTGCACCCTCGAGCCCGTGATAAAATGTGGAAGAAATTGGGCCCCTCTGGGAACATGGCCTTACCTCAACCACAACCTGGACCCCTTGGCATAGGCCTGGTTTTTTGGTTGTTGTTTTTTTTTTTTTTTCGCAAAAAGCTCCGTGGATGTATGTTGAGATCACTTGTTTTTCGCGGGTGAGAGCACCTGAACGTGAATCTGAAGCACTTGCACTTCATCTCTGTGGCTTGATTCTCAACACGCGTCTGTTTGTTCAGAATGTGCAGCAGACACTGCCGATCCACCGACACATCCATGGCACCATATGATTGAAAATACATCCACTCACCTCCACTCACAACCTGGAGAGAATGGTCTGGAGCTGACTAGGGAGCACATCTGGAGTAAAGTCAGGACCAGCGTTGCAGTGAGGACCAGACTGTTGGCTCCGGATCTGTCTCTCCATTTTAGAATCACCGTCCGCAGTGTTGATGTGCGACATGATTCTCTGTCCTCTGTGGTGGAATCTTTCGTCAGTGGGTCTGCGGTCGACTGGCTTGCCGCGGCTTTTCCCGTGACTTCAGATGCACTCCGCGCTCTTTCCGTGGGGTCTTCATCGTTCCAGAAGATCTTTTTCATGATGCGTCAGCAGCATCCAGAAACGTGTTTCTCGAAGTCTTGTTTTCTGTGGATAAAAGAAACGAATTTGCATCAAAGCCACAGGGAACCCGAACATTTTGGTGAACTCAAGGGCTGAAGACCGTGGCTTCTCAGCAAGAACAACCAAGAAATGGCTGCCCGAGCTCACTGTTGGCAGACGAGCGTACGCGAACTTTCTCAACAATCGTGACCAACCTGCTTATTTCAGTGACGTGTCGTCTTATTTCCATCAGCAGTCGCACACGTTGAAGCCACATTGAGATCCAGATGTTCAAGTAAATTTCCAGGTTCGTTTCCACCAAGTTGCCTGCGTTTTCGCTCCACAGTGTTCACTTTTTTTTTGTTCACTCGTTCTGCACCAACATATGCGCTCGGCTGTCAATTCATTGTATTGAAAATTTCCCGACAACTAGGTGGATATCTTGCTTTATTGCACATCGATCGCACAGCTGCACAGGACATTAGCCTACAGTCGCCGCCGTTGTCTTCCAAATGAATGAAACGAGTCGGTTGCGTGACTGGAACTGCGCGGCACGGTGCGGGACGCTACAGGCGCGCGGCGCAGGGTCCTCTCTGGTGCGGAGCGGCATTCAATTTCCGCTGTTTGAGTTTATCTCTTTGCGCTCTTTGAATCTGCAGTCGCAGCTTTTGAATCTGGCGTTGCCACACCAAGAATTCCTACACAACTTGAACGAGTGTAAGTCAATTCAAGTTCTGTATTCAATCAAATGTTTGTCGTTGAAGCATATTGATCAGGGAAGACGAGCAGCCAGCGACCCACAAAATACGTTTTCCACACCCTGACCGCGCACCGCGAAAGGGAAAGGCAAAGACGACCTGTTGGCAGGTGTCCAGGCGCGGCTCTCGCTGTCGAGTGTTTTTGGCTCACAAGTTCTTTACGCAGTTCACTTCAACGCGCAGGATAAAATTACAGTTCAGTTATTATGACCTGTATGTACGCTGTTTTTCACGTGTGTGATACAATATTAATGCGTAACATATACCGCGCAAACGTAAAATGCACTCCAGTGTCATATCCAGGCCATTGACGTTCGCAAATTTCAGGTTCGCATCCGATCGCCAGCGTCAGATAGACCTGCGCATTTGCGTGGACTGAAGCTGCAAGCACTTTTTTCGAGCTCTACAAAAGGAGCTGCACAAAAGATGTGTTCTTGCTTGGTCTACTTGTCCGTGATGTTCGTTTCATGAACCCGTGCAATAATTCTTCCCAGACATTTGGTTTGGACTTCTGTATCACACAATCAGAGACAAGAACAACAGGCACTGAGAGTTCTCGAAACTGGCAAGGCACGATACGTTTTGCAGGGTTGCATAAGGATCATCGACACCAAGCTGCTCTCTCTCTCTGTCTGTCTGTCTGTCTGTCTGTCTGTCTGTCTGTCTGTGCCTGTGATCTGTGTCTGTCTGCTCTGTATCTGACTCCTTTTTCTCCCCACGGACACGTTCCTCTTGCAGGCTGAAGGTATTCCCCGCCTGATGCTGGGCTTCGTTTTCGGGTGGCTCTTGCTCGTTCCAATCTAGGCGCGGGGCATTGGCAGCACAAAAAGAGCTACACACAGATGTCTTGACTTTGTGAACCAAAGTCACTTGGTCTCCAAACACAGAGCTGTTCAGCGTTCACACAAAGATATTCGTCAGTTTGAACGCTGATATGGAGTTGTTATTGTGTTCAAGAACGGTAAACATTTGTTGCTGTTTGCATTCACGTGAATCAAGGTAAGGCTTTGAGTGTCCCGTACTTTTATGGTGTATAATATTACACATATGGCACCATGTTCATAACCGGTTTTACGCTTTGTTAGTCGCCGTCGTATTTGCCAAGAAGTCTCGTTCAACAGAGAAAGTACTGTGTCCGTCGCTTTGTGGTTTTGGCAACAACCTTCTTTTTCCGTGTCCTTTTTGGAAGAGAAATGTTCTCCAAATGAGAATGCGAAGTTCCGAGACAAAACACCGTTCCGTTTGAGCTTGGTCTGGTGTAGCTCGAATGTTCAAATTGCCATTTTTTGGAACACCGAACAAAACGCACACGCACGCGGCAAAGTTGCCACCGTTCATGAGGTCAAACTCACGCTACACCGCCCGCCCGTCGTCAAGCGACGTTTCAAAAATGTTGGGAGTCGCAATTGTATCGTTGTTTTGGTGAGGCTTGTGGAAACTCTTCACACGAAATGGAACTGATTTGTTTTTCACCGCCCATAATTTCCTCAAAAAAATGTTAGAATGGTGTTGTTCTGGGCTGTGCGAACTGGATCCACGAGGTCGGTCCCAAAAGTTTCCGTTATGGGGACGAAACGAACTGAAGATCGCATTCAAAATTCCTCAAAACAATTGTTGTGGAAGAACAATGTTTCCCCAACAACATGCAGATATGAAACTACAGATTGAGCACAACCAAAAGCCAGAAAATTATCTTCTGGTCCACCTTAATTCTTTCATTTTGCACAGCCGGAGAGCAGTCATTGATTCTGTCAAGACAGGACAATTTACATTTGTTGCAAAGCGTTTGCGCCAACAACGCGTTCAGTTGCTAAACATCACGGTTTGCCATGGCGTCGGTGCCACACGCACAACCTGCACAAAAACTATTGTGTACCACAGCAGTTGTCAGCTTTTATTCCATTCCACTGCACAAAACAAAGACAAAAGGCCCAACACGAACAGCGTTTGTTGGACTGGCAGTCACTGGGATGAATCGATTCGACATTGAGGTTTTTCTTGCACGTAAAGTACAAATAGATTCAACAGCCCCCAAGCGTTGTCTGGTTCTTCCGTGTACGGATCTTGAAGGACGAGTGCCAAAACGAGATGTTGTTAAAGTGGCATAAAAAGATAACATTGCCTGTGCGGTTTGGTGTGTCATCCAAAGACGTTCAACACATGTTTTCATCTCCTGGGAAAATTGAATGTGCACTTTTTGGAAATTCTTGTGGAGACTTGAAGACGATGGTGTTTTTTTCATTTGCCCCGCCCCCTTAAAATTTGACAGCACTGAAATGTTTGGCGGCCAATGAAGATCTGAAAGAGAGTACAAATGGACGAAATCTGAAATTAAACAGATCCTTGGAAGAAGGAGAACATGTCTTTGTTTGTGAAGTGACGCACAGAAAAAAATTTAAGCTTGCGCGTTATTTTCTCTCGACTTTCCGTGAGAATATCTCTGCCTGTTTGCCAAGGGATGTTTGACTTGTTAACGTGTGGACTCAGTCAACAAACAAACAAACCTGATCTCATTAACTGAATGATCGCAGGCTGAGGGCAAAGTAGGGAGTGAAGTGAAAATCAGCAAAGCAAAAACCAAGCTTTCACAGACAAAAACAAAACCCCAAGGAGAGTCCACACTTCTGTCAGAGGCGATTGAGTCTGCGTTTTCCAAAAGACCAAGTTTGTTTCACCTCAAGGTGATCGGAGGACAGAAAAGTCATTTTCTCTCTTTCTTCCGCAGGAGCCCAACACACAGTTCCAAACAAATCCTCATGTCCGTGATGCTGAAAACTGGCTGGTTGTCAAGCAAGAACGTTTAATTTGCACTTGTTGCCTGCTTGATCTCATGATTGATGAATCGTTCAAAACTGGTGGATCAATTGGGGTTTTCCGTGAATACGACCAGGTAATAGGACCAGTAGACGATGTTGAAGATGAAAAAGAGCAGCGGGAGGACGGCGCGCGCCACCAAGTCAATGAAGCGAGCACGGTCCGTCCTGCGTAAGTGCGTGAATCTGCAACAGAGCAATTTGTCTTTTTTCAGTGGATTCATGTCTTTCTTTGCACGACAACAGTTCAAGCACGCTTCTCACCAACGTGGAGTGGTTCACTGGACACTTCGTTGGTGATGGGTTTGTGGCATCTCACTGTGGTTGTACGCTGTTGCGCTGTGAGTGGCACGACTTACTTCAGCTTGAGTGCGTGGGACCGTCGTCGTTTTCCTTCCAGGCTCTGCTTGAACCTCTCTTCTGTCTTGGCCTGTCAGAAATGAAATCAGACAGTAAAAACGTACAGACTCCGAACCAAAACAAGAAACAGCGAGCTTGGAGGAAGTTTGATGAGTCGTATTTCTGGGACTCGTTTCCGTGTTCAATCGTACCTCTTCATAGGCATCTGAATGAGCTGTGTGCTGCGATGCTGCTGTCACGTTGACGACACAAAACTCCAGCATGCCTGCCACCACCTGATTTCAAGAAAAAATAAACTCGTACCACGATTCCTTACTTTCCACAGTAACCAATTTGCAAGATCTGAGATCTGAGATCTACCTGTACGAGACAAACAGCCATCCACACATCCACAGCTTTCAGGTAGGAAACACGCGGCAGGCGTCTGTTCGCTCCCACCGCCTCTACGCCAATTCAAAGTGCCACATGTTCTGCACAGTGGAATAGGGTCAGCTTCCGTCACATCGGATCGTTTTGTCAACAGAAGTATCCCAGGCCACTCACCTGAGTGACGACTGTGAGCACAGGGAGCAAAGTAATTGTGACCCTGGACCCGACTACAGAGTTGTCGATCCAGGGGCCGATCCACGACAACACGACCAACAACGCACTGGGCAGGTAAACCTGAAAGATTTCAATCTGAGCCTGAGACAATTGTTTGTTCCTTGACATCAAAGAGCGGAACATGCACGACTTTGCTTTCGATTCCTGCAACATGACTTCAGAACTGGCAACAAACCTGTTCCAGGTAATAGTGAAATTTTCGGGAAAATCTCATGTGAGCTTCCAAACAGGAGTATTCACCTACAGAAGCAGGCACGAATTGAAGATGATCAGTGGTGCTTCCAAAATGAAGCTAAATCGGCTGCAGCGCACCGAGTCAACTGTACTCTTGGTCATCCCCCTTCACACATGTATGCAGGGGGCGGCAGCTGGCTCCGCTGAACCTCAAAAGAAATTGAGTCCTTCAAGATTGCCCTCTCCCACCCAGAACATCAGAATGTTTACCCAGGATCGAACCAAAGCCGTTGCCGCCCCCATGCAAACCACAACCTAAGATCCCCTGAAAAAACCGTGCTGATTGTTCGAAATCTCAAGATTCTCAACTTCAGCTCTCGAAGAAACTTTGGCATCTGTTCCCCTACCAAAAAAGGTGTCCCTGATGTGACAGTCTCTTGCTTCGACAGTCACTAGGTCGAACTCGGGCAATTCCTTCGCTTCACCGTGGACCTGCACTGGTTCCGCGCCATGCCATGTCAAAACCAGTTCGTTCGCAGGAAACGAGTCTGAAACAAGTTCACAAATGTGTGTAGGAAAACCAAAAACATTCGTCTTGAGGTCATCCGGAAAGTACGTTTCACAATTAATGCAATCTCCTTTTCAACAAACAGCTTACAGCTGGCCAACTGCAGAGAGCAATCCTGAGTGTCAAGAGGAAACCGATGCAGCTTCATGTTGCAGGACGAGGTGACCGTCATTCTGTGAGTGGCAAACACAAGTTCGCTTTGATACATTTGGTCGAGCGATCTTTGTTCAACGACTTCGTCGTTTTCTACATTGTCAACAAGCAAAACAGGAAGACAAAGTTCTCTCACTTTTGACTCACGACGACAGTGCCGTTCTTGTACAGCCGCATAAAGACGTTGGGCGCCGGCACGTCGTGCTTCACGCTGGCGCGCTCTGCGCGGAAATAAATGTCCGGCACCCAGAAGCGCCGCGTGTCCTCGTTGTTGAGCGTCACCCACTCGAACTCGTGGTTGAAGCCTTCAAATGCCAACTCACAGTCGTGGAACCACGTGCGCAACCAGAACGTCATCGAATATTCCTGAAAGGGAAGAAATTCCGTCTCGTTTGTTGGGCTGCGTCCTTCCAAATCAAAATCTGGACTGAAGCCGGGGCTTTTCAAAATCGTCTGCGGTGTTCTTACCATTTTGGCATCGTTGATGCTGTAGATGCTGGAGATGAACAGCTCGACGCCGACCTTGGTGGGCTGCCCTTCTGTGTGAAGAATAAGAATTGGCAGACACATTTCAGTGTGACGACTGTTCTGGCAAATTTTTTCTTGTCCTGTGCACGAATTGGACGCTGTTTCCCACATCTCTACAAAGTACCTGTTCCTGGCGGTTTGCGGTCAAGGCTGGGGATTCGAAGGGTGCGCACAGTTTCGGCAATGAAGCCAGGACTCATGTTGCGGAACTCTTTGAAGTGCGCGCTGTGCGGACTGTTGAACTCATAGTGGTCCGGAGGGAAGATAATTGGCGAGAAAGTTCTGCAAAGGAAGCAGTTCCTTCATGTCGCATTTCTTTTTCAATTTGACAAAAATTCTTCGTTTTTGTCTTCTCGATTCCTGACAAAAAAATTGAGTTTCGATGAAGCACTTGCGTCTCTCTGTGTCACGGAACGCAGCTGTAACAATGGTCAATGTCAAAATCACTGGAGCCTCTCACGGCTGTGAGCAGGTTGTCTGCAGGGTGAAGCCTCGCATCCAGTAGTCGTACAGCCAGCGGCGGTTGAGGGCGATGAAGGGCGTCGGGTCGCATTCGTGTCGGTAGAGCTTTCCTCCGATGCACGCCCCGTACGGCGCCGCCCACTCACACACAGCGGGCGGCGGAGACCCGAAGAACTGGTTCGGAAGTCCGTCACATGGATCTGAAAAAGCCAGCAGCCGTTGTCCAAATTTCTCGCTCTTGTCACAAGCGATTTCTGTTTGTGCGTTGTGCCCCAAATGGGAACCAAGTTTCAGTGTGTTCGCGTACTTACATCTGGAGTGTTCAGAAAAAAATTCTTTGTACATCCATCTCAATGAATGACCATGCATATTCTACATGAGAAACAGCATTGTGAGCAAGGAAAGTTGCTGCACGTTGAAATATAGTTTCAAGCCAAGGAAAGCACAGCTCTATGTATGAAACCGCGAGACTCACTGTGACATTTCGGCCCTCTTGGAAAAAGAACTGACTCAGCAACGTTCGCACACTCGAAACACTGGGACTGGTCACATTGTGAACAATTTTCCTCACAGGCTGAAAACGAAACAAAAATTGAAGTGAAGTTTTGAAAACGTGGTCGACTGTACGTACGTTCACACTGTCGTGTGGAAGAGTTGGCTCTTCCCACGCGCGCAATCCAGCTTTCGGGCGAGGTGCTGAGTACCGATGAAGCGGCTTCAGCGGAGCTGCATGAAGCTGAAGCTGTGCACCGGACTCACAGCTCGCGCCACCTATTTAAAGCCATCACACCCTGTGTCTGTTGAGAGCAACAGCTTGAGACAGGACTGAGTAATAAACGTTTGAAGCATATGCTTGAGTTGTTACTCCACTGCGGTGGTCCGGCCGAGCCGAGGCTGCTTTGTACTGCGGTGCCGCACACGGCGGCGGTTGTGTGGACGGGAACCACCGGGACCCGACCCGCACACAACACTGCCTTGGCAGAACGAGATCTGTGCAAGTCAATGCTCGAGAAATGTGCGCTGCACAAAGCCTGAACCAAACTTGACTCAAAAGGGGCTGTTTTCGTTGTTCTGGGAAGAAGCCAATGAGGGATCTCAACCAAACGATTCATAAACTGTGCAGCCTGTGGTTCTGGATCTTGGGCTGGATATACAACGCTTCAAAAGGTTGCACAGTACAGAAGCATTGGACTTTGCTGGTCTGTCAACCATTGATAAATTTCCGATGTTTCCAGTTTTGATCAATCAGCCGATAGCTGATCAGTGTTTGGGAGTGAGGTGTTGAGTGTGATCCCACCCTGGATCAGACACCAACCAGTCAGTCGATCAGTCACACAGTGAGTGAGTGTGAGTGAGATCAGTCACTCAGTGAATGGGTGAGTGAGTGAGAGTGATCCCCAGTGAGTGAGTGTGAGTGATCCCTAGTGAGTGAGTGAGAGTGCTCCCCAGGTGTAAGATGTGTCGGGAGCTCGCCCCGGAGTACGACCGCGCGGCGCAGCGTCTCCACTACCACAAACCGCGCATCCCGTTCGGCAAGATCAACGCCATGCAGGAGCCGCACCTCGCCACCAGGTCAATAGCGACGCCGTCGTGATGGCGCCACCTGCGTGTGGGACGCCGGCGGTGTGACGGCGTCGCCCGCTCGAGACGCTGATGTTGTCATGGAGAGACGAAGCACGACGTGTATTTTGACGTGGAGGCCGCGTCACGCCAACGTCGCGTCAAAATTGTTGTTTCGACGTTGACGCGTCGCGTGGGCGACTTGACGTTGGCGTGACGTTTGGCGGTTTTCAAACGTGCTTCGTCTCGCCAATGATTGCGGTGACGGCGTCTTGACGTGAGGGACGCTGACGTGACGGCGTCTGTCGCTTCTGAGACGCCGTCGCGGTATGACACGACGCAGCGAGAAGGGCGCCGTCACTCTGGTTGTTGTCGTGGTAACGGCGTCTGAACGACCACACAGGAGATACTGGCAACCGTTCTTCCGGTTTGTTTGCGATGGGGAATTTGAGAAGAGAAGAAGAGTCAAGCGAGCGCTTGGCGATCACTCCACTTCTGAAACTGAACATGGCGTTGCGAAAGCATCAACACGCTGCATCACCTTCTTGCAAAGAAAACAAAACGCTTCAGCACCGTTCAGATACAAACAAGCCTGAGTGTGAGAACGGTTGCCAGCACCCGGTGGTTGTTGGACCCGTATGATAATGTCACAGAGGGTCCAGTTGGGTCGTTACGCATCGAGCAGTGGAGACCTGCGGGCTTTCGGGGTCGGGGATTACTGCGATTTTCTCACACAGAAATTTCAAAAACGAGATCGTCCATGTGCACCCAAGGACTTTGTCGAACCAACTGGACGATGCTAAAACTGGTTTTGCCACCAGAAGCTTGATTCTTGCAGGTGGCTGCGGTCTCGAGACAACACGTTCCTGTGCGGGACCCCCCTGTGGGGGTGGAGCGTCCCCCGCAGTGGCGCCCCCTTGAGTGTTGTGCGTTGTCTCCGCCAGGTGTGGCCACTGTAAGGCGCTGACGCCCCATTTCGAGGCTGCTGCCAAGCGACTCGCGGAGAACACGCCGCCCGTGGCGCTCGCCAAGGTGGACGCGACCGTCGAGACGTCGCTCGCCTCACAGTAACGCCCTCTACCGCTTCCGGTCTCACTGCGACTTCCGGTTCCCACTTGGTCCCGCCGAATTCGAACAGATCTCTTGAGCTCGAACAACTTTTGTCGTGACTTGAAAAACAAATGTCACTGCAATCGTGTTTTTCGAACTGAATTCACTCCAAAAGTGTTCGAATCACGTTGGGAACTGAGGTTGCACTGCAAGGCAGACCACAGTGAAAAAAGGTGTTCAAATCAGTTGTGTGAAAGTCAAAGAAAATTCTTGTTGAGAAATATGTAAGAAAATGTTGGTCTGCCTTGTGGACATGTTTCACTTTTCAAATCTGAAGCACAAGGCCTGATGGCAAAGTAAAGCAGAGAGATGAGTGTGTACATTTTGAGAAACTAAAATGTAGAATCGAATTCTGTACAGAAATACTCGTAAGTGTGCGACTTGTAACGTTACTGCGCATGCGTAGTTCTCGCAATTGGTTTAGAATCGCAACCGATGAGAGAAAAGTAGTTCCGGCGCCTGGTTCTCGTGCTCAGATTTGCGCTAATGGCCGCCCGGCTCACGAATTTCAGATTCTCCATCTCCGGCTACCCGACGCTCAAGTTCCTCAAGGACGACAAGTGGCTCGACTACGACGGGCCGCGCACCGAGGAAGGTGCGTCCGGCTCACGGCGCATGCGCGCGCGTCTGCGTGAAGCGTCGCGCCGCCGCGCAGCTCACCAGCGACCCCTAGTGGGAGCGTGAAGCGTGACCAAATTTGCGTCCAATTACTGACTAATGAAGAGAAAACGTCGCACGTTTTGCGGCCCTTTGTTGCTCCTGAGATTTCGCGGTTTTTCTGTCGTGAACTTCACGCTCCCTTCAACGGGACCCTGGATGTCAAAGACAAGTCTGTCAACGCACTGGGTCACCGTCGCTGCTGAAGTTGTGATTGGCTGAACAAAAGTACAACGTCTCGCTAAAATCCGCACTCATCGCCATTGCGCGGACAGGAAATAGTTCCGACGTCAGCAGTGATCCGGACATCCGGTGCGTTGTCAGTTCCGAGCTGCGAGCGACTCAAATCTCAACCAAGTCTCGCGAGTAACGAGATGTCACTGCCTCTTCCCACAGATACAACGTTACCGAATACCCGAGCATGTTCTACTTCAAACACGGACAAAAGTTCAAGTATAGATACTCCGGGGATAGCATTGACACAGAAGGTTCGGTATTTCACTTGGTTGCCATGGAAACCAGCCTCGTAACCGTGTCGTCCTGGTTAAGTCTCTGAGCATGCAGTCTCTCCAAATCTGTTTTCATATTGTTACCTAAGACCTAATTTTGTGGCCGCTTGAAATTTGGAAATGCTAAAATTATGAGACATTTGATTGGCAGAAATACCTGACCTTCTGATGGCTGTGCGTTTCTGTTGGAACGCTTCGGTAAAGTAGGCCACAAAGTTAGCGGCGAGTGTGTCCAACCAATGCACGGGGACGGAACACGTGTGATCACGATGCGAATATCTGATTGGTTCTCAACTGCGCGCGCGTGCGCACTGATGCACGGTGATGTCAAAATTTGCATTCCCGTCCTTTTGCATTGGTTCAGTTCCCTCCTCCTCTCCGAGTTCTGTGTCACGTGACAAGTCTCGCGTGTGCTTCTCAGTCACGTGGTCCTCAGTGTTGGCGCATGCGCCTTGACAGGCATTTTCCAGTACATGACTGAGCGGTCTGCGCCGGACTGGAAGCCCCCGCCCGACACGGTCATCACGCTGACGCAGGCCAACTTCTCCGACTTCGTCCAGAGCCAGGAAGTGACGCTCGTTGAGTTCTACGCCCCCTGGTGAGTGTCACGTGTTTCCGGTGCCCGCGTCTTTCTCAGAGACACCACTTCGTCATCGTGGAAGCACGTCTGTCTACAAGGGACCGAAAACGCGCAGAATTGACCTGCAGTTGCAGCGCGTCTCCGGTTGAGGTTTTGCACGTCTCGGCGCTGTTTGTGGGATGTCCCTTCAGAGCAAGAGCACTTTGAGGTAGAAACCGAATTTTGTTCCTGTACATGGCATCTTGGCCAGGATGTTCCATGTCCTGTCACGCACCCCAGATAGTGCACCCCCCACCCCGCAATATTGCACCCCGCCCCATATCATAAGTATAAAAGGGGGGGGGGGCGGAGAGATTTTTCATCACTCACATTCTTGTCAGTTTCCAAAGAGGTAAGTTGCACCCCTCTCACTGCACCCCACCCATATTGCACCCCCCAATAATGCAACCCCCCCCCCCACCCATATTTTTCTGTCGGTATACATGGCACGTTGGCCAGGATGTCCCATGTCCTGGACATCGCACCCGCAGTTGGCTTACGCACTGCTTCTTGTTCCAGGTGCGGCCACTGCAAGCAGCTGGCGCCCGAGTACGAGAAGGCGTCGCAGGAGCTCAAGAAGAACGACCCGCCCATCAAGATTGCCAAGGTCAGCGAACAGTCCCACGTGACCCCAAAGGGGGAGGGGTCGACCCCCAACGTTGGAAACCAACAGTAAAATGGAGCACGCTCCGGAAAACGCAGAATTGTGGCAGGGAGGGGAGGGGTGGAGGGGCCTGAGTGTGTGTGTGTGTGTGTGTGTGTGTGTGTGTGTGTGTGTGTGTGTGTGTGTGCTTGCGTGCGTGCTTGTGTGCGTGCGTGCGTGCATGCGTGCGTGCGTGCGTGCGTGCGTGCTTGCGTGCGCCCTGACTGCGTTCTGCTGTGTGTAGACTTGTGTTTGTGTGTGTGTGTGTGTGTGTGACACGTGTGTTGAATGTGTGTGTGTGTACGTGCACTCTGACCGCACGTTTTGCTGCAGGTGGACGCTACGAAGGAGACGGACCTCGCGCAGCAGTACGGCGTGCAGGGCTACCCCACCCTCAAGGTGTTCCGACACGGCAAGCAGTACGACTACAAGGCGGGCAGGCAGAAGTCGGGTACGTCACGAGCGCCCCCTGGTGGGTGGGTACTCCACCGGGTACTCCACCCGCCAGCAGCGTCGAGCTGCGAAGCTTGAATTCAGTTTTTTGTAAGTGATTTGCGCCAGTACCAGTCGAGCGCGAAGCACTAAGGCAGCCTCATCCAAAAGTATGTGTACATCACTTTCTCCATGAAGATGGTGCTCAATTGTGTACCTATTTGGTCTGTAGATTTGTCCTTGGTTGAGGATAAGGCACCAGAAAGAGTCTTTGTTGGAATGCAGCAATAAAAAGTTGGCACCATGCCAACTAGTCTTGTCTGGAACTGTTGACCAGTGCAAATCATGCGAGGCCGGTGGGCCTATTTTTTCACACGGGAAGCGTCACCACAAGCGTCCCTGAACAAGTCAATGCGGCGAAAAACCCGTTGATTTCTCCGGAGACGCAATGATGTCCTGCGCGTCCGGTGTAAAAAGACCCAGAGTTTCACAGGATGTGACGTCACACCTTGCGTTGAGGCGCCTGTCCCTGCACCTGAATGACGTCATTGACTACCACAGGGACACTGCTCTCCACACAGCCGTAGAACTGGAGTCATGCTGACAGGGTGGACCCACGCACCCTCTCCCGTGTTTTGCCATGCGAGATGTTGGTCCGACCCTCAAGAAACCTGTTTGTCCGCTGTGATGGCGTCAAAGCCGCACCCCCTCCCCCCGAGCCTCTTTTTCACGCCCCGCCCACAACACGTGGTCCAGAGTTGCCTTTGCCTCCGTATTCACATTTGTTTTCCTTTTTCATTTGCAGCCGGTTTGTTTGCGAAGCGTTTTTGGTTTGAGAACCACGTGTCTTTTGTTGTGTTTATTTTTGTGTCGTTTTCTCTGAATGTTTCAGTGTTCACTGTTGAATTTGTAACACGTGATGCGCAATGAAGGAAAGTGCGAATGTTCCCCTGTTCGGTTGTGTTGATGTCTGGTCCTCTTCATTGTCATTTTAAATTTGCGCACAATTTTGTTTGGAATTAATTTCAACCAATTTAATTTTGTGGGCATTCAGTTTGTGCCATTGGAAGTTTTGCTTCTGTAAAGAATTTGGTTCAGTTCATCCACACACAGTCCACGTCACACGTCTGTTTACATTGCCTCGTTCTGAGCTGAGCCAGCTGGTCACGTGTTGCGCGCCACGTGTTGCAGACATCGTGGAGTTCATGAAGCAGCAGGTCGGAGACCCGTCCACCCTGAAGGGGTCGCTGCGAGACGTGCGGGATTCCTTCCTCAAGGATGACGTCACCATCGTGGGCTTCTTCACCGGGGAGGACGACCCCGTCTACAAGACGTACCAAGCCGCCTGTGAGTACGGATTCCTGCGCGCCTGTGAATGGCGACTCACTTTCCCAGTTATGCCTGTGAGAACGGACTTTTTGCTGTGAGCACGTCAGTGTGGACTGCAGGGTCTGATGGGAACTGTTTCAGCTTGTCTGTGCTGTTCCCCGCCCTGTCGTATCCATCACAACTCACGGGCCCGACCCACTGACGTCACACGAGTTCCTGCAATCCCCCCCCCCTATCACCTGCCCGGCTCCTCCTCTGGCCCGCCCGCATCGCCCACGAGGCCATGCCGCCCATACAGTTCAACGCCCACCCGTTCCACCTGCACAACTGAAGCTCCGCCCTTCCCATTCACGGACCTTTGTGACCTCTCTGTTTCCCAGGCAACGAGGTGCGCCAGGAGTTCCAGTTCTTCCACACGTTTGACCGGCACGCGCGCGAGCATTACAACGTGGAGGCGGGCTCCATCATCACGTTCAACGCCGAGCGCTTCCACACCAAGTACGAGAAGACGCACTACGTCTTCACCAAGGTGAGACGCGCACGTCAAGGTCACTCGTGACATCACCAAGGTGAGACGCGCACGTCAAGGTCACTCGTGATGTCATGAAGGTGAGGCGCGCACGTCAAGGTCGCTCGTGACGTCATGAAGGTGAGGCGCGCGGGTCAAGGTCACTCGTGACGTCACGAAGGTGAGACGCGCACGTCAAGGTCGCTCGTGACGTCACGAAGGTGAGGCGCGGGTCAAGGTCGCTCGTGACGTCAACGCCGGACGCGCTGTCCAGCTCGAGTCTCTTTGTCCAAGTCAATGGGTGCTGTTTACACTTGGCGACGTGACGTGCGTCGTCAGCGCGTGACGCGTCCAGCGTGACCGTGGCCTGAGACAGCACGCTCCTATTGTTGACCCAGAGCGCGCTGTACAAGCACCCGACGCGGACCAGTCCCTCGATCGCCAGCGTGAGTGACGCCGTTGAGTTTTGCGTTGCGTCTCGCTGCTTCAACCTTTTGTGTTTGACTGTTCGGGTTTGTTGGCTGCAGCCGGGTTCTTTTGGAAACGACGCTGTGTGCAGGATACACGTGCGCTTTCAAAAAAGTCCCTTTGGAATGGAGAACTTGACGTGGATTTGACGTGAACGTTCCGCACGTCAAAGCTCTCATCTCCATATGTCGTTTTGACGCGGTTCACGGACGGGGGCACGCTGAGACGCTGATTGGACGTGAATCGAACGTGCACGTATTTGACGTGTGACGTGAACTCTGCGTCTGACGCGCGCCACGTCAAGTGGCGTCTCTTGCCGTGCACTGTTTTGCTCCTGCAGCCTCTCTCAGCTTGACCCGTTCAGCTGGAGATCCGCATCTCGATGGCGTTCTTGACGTGACCGGCGCCTGATGGCGTTATTGACGTGACCCGCGCTTGATAACGTTTTTGACGTGACACGCGCGTCTCTGTTTTGCAGCACGACCCGTCCATCCAGGAGCTGCAGGAGTTCTTCCACCAGCACTCGACGCCGCTCGTCGGGCACTACACGTACGTCACCAAGGAGAAGCGCTACAAACACAGGCGCCCCCTGGTGATCGCCTTCTACACCGTCGACTTCGGACACGACCACAGGGAGGGTGAGTAGGGGGGCGGAGAGGGCGGGGGCTCACAGGGAGGGTGTGGGGCGGGGTTGGGCTCGTAGAAAGAGTGTGGGCGATCGGAGGAGCCCACCACGGAACTCAAGACACGA
>JAAUXT010138819.1_pt1 | contig 18240 bp, 15 predicted proteins | sample 7278171 | NCBI WGS metagenome assembly JAAUXT01 (sample SAMN14350112, study PRJNA611818) | marine sediment metagenome | isolation source: surface marine sediment (1.8m) | place: French Polynesia: Moorea | collected 2018-08
CCCCCCCTCTCTGTCGCTCTACCGGTCCTCCCCTCGGGGGGTGGGGGTTCCCCCCACCTTTTGCAAAACCGCCCCCAACACCCGCGCCCCCCCCACCACACATTTATCCAACCGGGGCCCCCCCCCCCCCCCCCCCCTGGTTAGACCCACTTTACACATACAGATGGACGGACATACAGACTGATGGTGATTACACTAAGCGTGTGGTAACACCCTTCGGGACCACACGCTTAAAAATGGTTTTCAGCCCCACCCCACTTGTTGGTCACTCCACCTACATACCATGTGTGGGCACAGAGTGACGATACGAAGTACGCCACCATTCCAGTTGTGGTTGTGAAGCAACCTTTGCCAATTTGGGATCCTAAACTTGGACGTCTTCGTTGGTCAGATCAATGCGCAGCACCGGTGCTTGTTAACCTGCAGTGTCCTATCGGCTGTTCTTCGGACTGATGAGCAGACAGATACCACAACCCCTCTCGCTGTGGCTCTGTCAGTACGTACAAACAGTGTCTTTCCACAGGTTTCGCAATCCAAAAAAGCCTCCTCCACACACACACTTTAATTCAAACTGAGCCCACGGCCATCATCCACCTTTGGTTTCTTCCACTGAGGGACCAATTACAACCTCTGCGGAACGAAAATCCTCCAGGATACACTGCACAAAACTCGGAAACAGAAGCCCCTCACAAACCAGTCGCGTCGGATGTCAGTTCAGGGCTTTAGGAAGCCACAGGAAGGAAATGAAAGTACCTTCCGATCTTCGAACGCTGTGCAATGTCAACTCTTCTGCGACGAAAATACTTCCGTGTTGTCTTGTCAAAATACCGGGTTCGTCTTTGCTGCTTGTTTCTCAAAGCAAATGGAATCAAAGAAACACGAGCTTTCTACGAATGTTCCTTGGACATAACTCACAAAACTCAGTCGCGTGACACCTTCACTGACAGGGACAACATTGTCAATTGATTGCCTCCACAAGTGCTGATCCGAGGCGCAAGTTCCGCAAACAAAATTTAGCTCCAGCCTTTGAACTATCCACAGGGGAGATTTGGATTTGTCTGCACAGAATTACATCTCCGGAACGTGCATGATTTGCCCTGCGCACTTTTCAGTGAATGACATTTTATCGCCCCAAAATGGACGGGCTATTGACTGTTCCTCCATGAGCATCGATCTTTCCGAACCCTCCACATCCCGCACAAATAGAGTGGACCCTCCACCGCTCCCTGCAGTTCCGCGGGGGAGAAACTCAATATTGCACCATGTAAGTCATTCCTAATCGAACCCAACGTGGTGAAGAGGCCTCAAAGGCAAACTGCTTTTGCCTTCTCAATCCGACCTCAACAGATTCATCATTGTGAGGTTTTCTGGCGCGATCTACAAGTCGTTCACGAACTCGAAACACAGAACAACACGAAAATTGAAGTTGTGTAGAGTATCAGGCCTTTCAGTGACGCAAGGGAAAGTTCACAGGTATCAGGTAATTTTGCTCGTTTTGTGTCCGCGACGCGACAGAACATTTGCGGCCGCCGGACAGGTTCAGGTGAGCAGCAAGGCAGCACTGTTCTCTGAATAACGTGTGAGACTGTCTTCGAATGAGAGACAAAGGAAAGGCAATCTTTGTTCCATGGAAAGAATAACTGTTCCCATTGGTCCCACAAATCCAACTCAAAATTGGAAGAGGTTCCCACAAAGCAGAGACTGCAGAAGGACGACACTCGCAGCTTGCCTTGAACACAAAGTCTCACAGGTTCTGAAAGGCGCCTGACTTGACTGGAAAAAAACATAAAGTGGCAGGCGAAGGAGAATTTATTCCGTGTGTGTTTGTTTTGTTCCTGAAATTTGTATTTGCATTTTCCAGGAATGTTTCAGGCAGCTCAATGGAGGGAATACACATCCTGAACAGAAATCTTTCCTGATTTGAACGACTGGGGTTCAAGCTCTGCAAAGATTTGCATACAGGTTTCAGACGACCAAAAGAGGACATTTTCAGAATGTGCTCCTGCACTCAGGGTTCCCACTGCGGTTGACCAGCTTCAAAAAACAGGTGTTTCGCCAAGAGAGCAATCGCCACCATGTGATAGCCACTTTCTCTCAGTACAGAGTTCCCAAGGGGGCAGAGAGTGAATACCACTCAGCAGTGATCAACCCCACCCCTGGTCCCAATCTTTCAAGACTAAGTAGTGGTTAACACCTCAGCATTGCTGACTATCTACAGGGGCAGGTGTGGGGTGACCACCAAAAGGAGCAAAAGCCGTGCTCACTACCAAGCAGTGGTCACCCCTTGTCAACTCTTGTGTGCACAGTGATCATGATGATCACAACAGCCTCAATCTGTTGTCAGTGCACCAGACAGACTACGTTGGCGATTCTTGGACAGAACTAGATAAAGGAAATTTTCTCTGGTTTTCCTTCCCACAAGCCTGAAGGTCCGCACATGTGTTCCATGTGGCTTGTTGCAACCATTGGGGCGGAGGCTGTTCGCACAGCCACTGCAAGGCGGCGCGTAGGACACCAAAAATGATCGTACCGATTGCGTGAGCTGCAATGGACTTGCTCCGACTCAAAACCAAGTTGGAATTAAAACACAAAATATCAAGGAAATAATCCCAGATGCTTGATTAAACCTCAAGTGATCTTTGGTTGTCTACAAATTATCCTTTTGTGCTGCAAATTGACAACGCGTACCACAAGGGGGGCTCCCAGTTTCACATTTCTTTCAAACCCGGAGGTCCGAGGAGCTTCTCAGTTCCAGCTGGAAAGAACACAATGCATTTCATATTTCGTGCGGTCTGGAAGAACCTTTGCACAAGAGAAATTGAAAAGAACGTTGCCCGTGGAATAGCGAGCGGGGACTGCACGACAAATGTTTGTTCGAACACAAGCAAAGGGAAGATCAAAGCTGCGAGGGTGCCCCCACATCAAAACGCGGCCCATGCAAATCGACGGATTTCGTCCCCAACAAAACCGCCATCAGGGATCGTCTCCTCACTGGAGAGTGTCACCAGGATGCGCTGCATTGCTCGTGGCACAAATAATCTTTCTGTCAAAGTCTGAGCCAGTGACAAAAATGGTCAAATTTTTTCCCCCGTCTCCGTCGTGCAAATCACTACTCCAGGTTGGCTTTTAGTGGATCACAACGAGATTCTTTTTTCCACGCGGACACACAAATTTCACGAATGTCCCATGCCCCCATTCGAAAATGTGTTTCTCGTATCTTCAGTTTGCGGCTGAAGATGAGCACCAAGGACGTCGAGACCCGAGTCGGCCATCAGATTACTCCTGCATACACGAGGCCTTGCTTCCGAAGAAGCCAGTCAATCAATGCAGTGATTGATCGATGATGGCAGAAAATAGGAAACAAGGTCTTCCCAGGGTGCTTCATGCTGATCTATTTCCTGTATTTTCTGGGTCACACTTAGGGGAGTCGACGGAGGAAAAGGTTCCTGCGTGTTGTTTTGATGAAAGGGCCGCAGATTGGAAAACAAGGAGAGAAGGTCAATCTGAAGATATAACTTGGAAAGACGAATCGGGTTGAAAATCCACATGCAATGAGGCTACGGGCAGAGACGATCTGGACCTCATGAGATCTGATCAGAGATTGAAAATGGCAGGATCCAATCGGGACCAGGCCATGTACACCCTTCAACACGAACACTCCCACCAACCACTGACGAGAAAGCAATTCCAGCTTTGGTGTGCGTGCACTGTGATTGAAATCAACATGTCCAAAAAAAAACAAAAAAAGAAAAAGGATGTCTGTGAAGCATCCATTCCACGGCCTGTATCCACAGCGCCCGGAAACATAGCTCTCACAATTCAATTGCCACATCATTTCACCTGACAATGGACCTCACAGTTTCCGTTTCTGTTGTATTTGTATTCCGTTGATGCCCTTTATTCGTATCCGAGCGACAAAAAGTCACTGTTAATCCAGGAAATAGCTGTTACAGTGCCGCACGCGTTAATTTCGAGTTTGGTAAAGGCTTGTCTCAGTGAAGCCTCAAAAGGGATGGTTTTCGAAGCTATTTGCACTGAATTCCCCTTCGTCTCCCTCGCAGACAATTTGTTTGTGTCGGAAGCAGTTTCCATTGGGCCTCGAACGTGGGATCCGGATCACGCAACCGAGTTCACCAACGAGTCAGACCAACACAACACTCATCTTGATGGTGTCGCGACATGTCGAAGAATTTTGTGTATTTTTTTTCACTGAACATCATTCGCAGAGCAGCGAACCAAGGTCTGCAGTGGGCTGTCGTGTCAGCGAGTGCCTTCGGTCCAGAAAGAGTCAATTGCAAACGGCCCAGAGCCTCTCCGCACGCGCGTCTCTCCGCTCCTCGTTCCCACCTCGTCTACCTCTCCTCACCTGCACGCCTGGGAAAACAACCCACACGTGAGCAACTGGAACCATCTGCAACCACGAGGGGCGAAATCCGTGCGGTTGAGCATCTCAAACTTAACAACCCCACATTTGGTGATTTGAATCATTCAGCAACAGTGCTCTCACGACCAGCAAACCCGAATCTAGCAGCCGGAAGGAGATGTCTCACGCACAAGTGCGCGTCTCGTCTCCCTGGATCTGCGCTGATCCCACTGAACCCGCACCGGTGATGAAATACGAGGCCGCCCTTGTCCGGACGAGAGCACTGCACTCAAATCCACTCTCTGCACTGCAGCAGCCGAAATGGAAAACTTCTCCATCGTCAAGCTGCCCCACCTGCACCCGTCTAAACAGGAGTGGAATCTCGCATTCAATTCTTGAAACAATGAGGCTCTTTTTTTTTTTTTTACAAATGGACGAACAACAGAATTGGACGATGATGTGGTGCGCCGAATGAGATAGGATGCTGTGAGCTCAACGGGAGGAAGAACAAACCTCAAAGTCGACAAAGATAGATCTATTGCGCGGAATTGTAGATATCCAAATGACTGCAACACGCACCTACGGAGGAGTCTGGGACACCGGACTTGACCAGTTGTGATCTTGGTCGAGGGGCCATTTCCACGATCTTCCAGTGAGCTGCAGCGTAGGAAATCTTCACCGAACGGATACAATCGCAGAGAAACAGGCAGCTCACGACTTCCGCTTGTAATTGGAGACAAAGTTTGTTGTTCCTATTTCGAAAGATGATTCCAAGCACGAACAAGAAAACTGCACCGTTGAGGCACGCGACTGTTATCCAGGTGGTGCAGTATACCAGTGGACACAATCATACCCGGACAAACAGGATCCCTTCCGAGCAATGACAGTTCCCTTTGACTGCGGAATGTCAATACAACACCCAAGGGGCCTCGTCTGCAAAATTCGTTCGGACATAACTACAGAATCCTGAACTGTGGAACTGCTGAAGAGCACCCAGTATTTTGCAGCCTGTTGAGACAGCATAAGCCATGGAGACTGTGTTCAAAACACTGATCCTCAAGACCAGGACTGCAGGTTAGGAATGAATTTTCAGCACGTTGTTCAAAACAAAACGTCAACAGCGTCCACCAAGATCCACCAATCTGCCGCGAAGAGAAATGTTTGACCCCGTGGCACATATTTTGAACAGTTACCACTTGCTCTTTCCCAAAAAGCATCGCACAAGAACAAAATGTTTTGTCACAGAGGTTCGGACAAACGTCTCGGGATATGTGGACCCCTGAGTGCATCTTCCGGCGTTGATGTTGTCCATTTCAGACTTGAGCCGATAACACCGGTGGAATCACGTAAGGCGTCGAGCCACCGTCGTTCACACCTGACAGACCAGCTTCATCGGATGACACCACGCCAGCTGAATAACTGCAGTGTCGATGCTTTTAAGGCAACAAAGGCGACTTTGTCTTGAAGTGATTCGATTGTCTTTCGCTTACAGACACGAAGCTTTGTCACCATGACTGACCTTCATGGGGTTTCACGAACTCTCGTTTTCAGAAGACCTACTTGCCTCGTGGTTTCTAGAATCTCCGTTCAACAAAGCAGAAGAACTCAACACACATGAGAAACAGAAAGAAGTTGCATTCTCTTTCTGACATTTCCACCACAGAGATTGAAAGGAAGAAGGATTCAGCTTGGGAAGCCGCCAGGCAGAACAGAAAGACCTGAGACATTTGGCAAATGAGTCCGGTACTCTGCCAACATGTTTCAAATTCACTGCGGTGAATATTCGTACTGATGTGTGCTTCTCGCACGTACAGTGTCCCAACCCAGAAGTCTGTGAATGGCTGTGGGCCACCATCGCTTTGTTACCTGTAGGACGCGAAAAACGTGGTTCAGGAAAAAACTGCTGTGAGACTCACGTCGATGTCGAAGGCGGTTTCCGTGTCATCGAGGAAGTGGACGATGCAGCGCAGCGTCTTCACGCCGGACGTCTTGTCGCGCGCCATCTCCGTCGCGCGCACGTTATACGTGCCCGACGTCGCGCGATAGCGCAGCGACATCACCACGCATCTACCTGTGAAGGCAATTAGCACATGTTCAACCGCCAGGGTTGCAGAAATGCACTCTCCTGAATTGAGCCGCACAATCTGACATTCGCGTGTTCTCCAGCGTCCCCAACAACCCCTTGTGGTGTGTCTGGTCTGCCGGTTCACTCGTATGCGTAAGAAGTCAAACACAAGTGCAAACGTCTCGCGGATCACGCGCGCGCGCCCGCGCGCGCGCGCGCGCGTGTGTGTGTGTGTGTGTGTGTGACCGGGTGTGTGTATGACCGGGTGTGTGTATGACCGGGTGTGTGTATGTGTGTGTCTACGGGTGTGAATGTGACTTACTCGGTGGTTGGAGTTCAACTGCCGCTGAGAAGAATGTGGAACCACGCGACACGCCTGCGCGACATGAGCGGTCTGCAAGAAGAGTTCAAAACACAGATGGTAAAATACGATTCCTTGGGGGGGGGGGGGAGGGGGGGGTCACGAGGACGCCACCATGAGAAAGACAAGAGGAGTGCTGGTTCTAATCCACCACAGGACGATCAAACTCGGCTCAATATTCCATCCACGTTCGTAAATTCCTCTTTATCGCAGCTTGACCTGAACAGTTTGGACAATCAGAAATTCGTCTTTCTCTCGAGATTTACGAGCTGTCTTCTTCAATCGTACAAGTGCGCAACAACAACCCAACAAGACTTTCAAGTTGAATATCAGCCGCGTGCATCTCCTTGTAACAAAACCCAACCAAAAATTTACACACAGGGTAGTGACCAGGACTGGACAATCTAACCAGAACAGACAATCAGAATCAGAGATATCCAGGACATGTCCTGAGAAGCTTTACAGGACAATCTGAGGTCACCTGGACAATGGAAAAGATCGGGTAGCTCAGACAATAGCCTTCCTGGACATTCTGAAAAGAAATGTGTCCAAATCAACCCCAAAATTTTCCCATCTGGGAGGGGGGGGGGCCCTGGACAAGGACAATGTGAGGTGAACCGCAGCATGGCACAATTTTAGGTATCCCAGGCCAGATATTGTGCAAAGAAATCTGACCAAATCAAACCCAAAAATCTGCTGTCTGGTCGAAGGTTTTTCAATGGTGGGCGGGGGGACTTCACGACAATACTCTGACCTTTCCCTTCTGAGTCCAAGAAGCAAAAGGCGTGTGCACATGTGTTCGAGAACACTTCCTTTCTGTAGGTCCCTCCGTGTTCACCATTGCTGAACCTGCATTGCAAAGCCCCCCACTGTGTGACAGAAGCGCTGTGGATGACAAGCTGCTTTCAGCGCAGAAGAACTGGTCATCAAGAGCACCCATTCATATACACAGGGACACACTCAGGCTTAATTTGTGCAGATGAGATGAATACAAAAGACAAATAAGGGCAGGGAGACGGGTCAGACCGCGGTCAGCCATTGTACTGGACACTATCCATGCAGCTACAGGAAGCTTCCGTGCGGTTGCAATGTCCCCGACTGAGCATGCCGCAAAAAAGCTGATCTCACACCAAACTCTCTAAAATGCGGGCTTTCCAGCTCGATTCCTGAACTGTACTGTTTCTACTGGACAAGAGGCGTCTTCAAAGAAGAGATATCATTGCTGTTAAGTGGGGGTCTGCCCTGCACCCTCGGGCGTGCCCGATGGTACCTGGTGACTCACACATCCAGCTCAAACCCTCTTCTCAACACAATTGCACTACATGCCTACTGTGCACAAATAAGTTCAGTCAGGAAGATTTAGACTCTTGCTCCTTACTGTTGAGCTCCAACTATGTCAAATATCACAGGACAATAATCCCAAGCTGCTTGCTTCTTGTACTGGGGCTACTCTCGAGTACTCTTACAGGTGAAGATGCTCCACAGCATTAACAGGGGAAAGCGGGAAGGCTCAAACACGGGTGACACATGCACATTCACAAGTAACATTGCGCCATGTTGGCTGGGACAACTTTGCCTCTGCAGTTCCGAATCCACACGGCACACGAGTACAAGAATCACCATCCCTCCGCCCAATTGACGCCACATCGACATTTACCGCTGCGAGCGCACTTTGCTGCACGAATCACGAACGGTAAGAAATTGATCAGGAATCGTTTCTCAATTTTGCTGGTCAAACACCCAACCAGAAAATGCCCCAGTCTAAACAACACCAGCGCGCTATCAATAAAAACCGCTTGCCCAAAAAGGACCACTTTGCCGTGTTCCTCGTCACTGCTGTGCAGCGAGGCGAGGCCCAAGATTCCGCCTGATGCGGACAGTGGACAAAAAGACTGGAGAGGATCCCAGAGAGTGGCTGACCGACAGTCCAACTGGTGATCCACTGCCACCACAAACCTTCTTGTCTTTCGGCCCAAACTATTTTTCATGGCTGTGCAGCGCAGAAGAAAATGTCGCTGTCGGAAATGTTCGTGTGTTGAAGCCTGACATCCTCGTTCAGCCCCTGTCTCACCCCAGGTACCACACACATGTGGTGAACGGGCCAAAGAGCGACCGGAAACTTGTTGCGTGCAAAGACCAAAAGCGGAGGTAAGAAACCCCTCTCACCTCTCCACATGTGGGACACCCGCATACAAACTACACTCACAGAAATTTACAATTGCAAAGATTCTTTTGGATTGCTGTGAATTCAGAATTCTCTTGTCAGTGGCCAACCGCAAACTACTTTAATTTGTCACTGACAAAATATGCAGGCAAACAAAATTCTGAGGAAACGTTCACAATACAGTTTTGCTTCCAAGGTGCCTTGCTTTCAGCAAAAAAATGCACCAAAAGAAAACAACACGACAACGACCAACAGGAACAGACAGACACACCGTGTAGTTCGTACGTTCTCTTCACGATGCGAACCCATTCAACGGCGTGGCACGGCGTCTACAGTCCTTCAGTAGACCGACTCCCATTCATGGAACAATCTACTGTCACCAGTGGATGACAGGGGACTGACATCCATTCCTTGCTTCTGAACGTCTGATGCACGAATGCATGCAGGCCTCCTGCGGTTTCGAGACGAACACACCAGGTGACAAGTCAACCTCCCTTGGCGGGATTGGCACGTTGCACAGTGAGGAACCACAGACCCTGCGTGTTCCCTGTCCATTTTTCATCTTGTGAATCTCAATCCGTCCACAAAATTGCATGTTGCTTGTAATTTGTCACTGATAAATAGCAAAGTTGATAGAGATAAGTATGTGAGATAGAAACCACATAGCGTTGCACAAGCACAGATTGGGACACTGACAACAACAGTCAATCTTTGGCATTGTTTAGTGTTCCTGTTATCTTATCGCTCAACACTCTCTCACGTCAACAAACTAACGTGGGCTACATAAAAGGACAGAATGCGTTTTGGCAAAAGGTCGTTCACAATGGGCATCACCTCAGCCTTACAAGGTACCAAACGGATGGGAATCGCACACGTAAAGAACGCTTGCGCCAACACCTCAACGAAACGTGACGTGGCACAGTATCAACGAGAGATCGAGTGTGCTTGCGTTGTGAAGATTCTGAGGGAGCGTATTAAATTGGCTGCAATCCACGTCAGTTCGCATGGTCAGCTGACAAGACACTCATCAGGTCAGACACAAACGACCAAAACACCTCATCCTGTCCTCTCAACAAAGTTTGTGTGGGGTACGAACAGAAGTTTTACAACTGGCAGTGGTCGATTGAACAGCAGCGTTTGCCCGTTGAACTCAGACTTCCCGTCTGGCCCAACATGAGACGGAACAGCCCTGCCACCCACCCACCCAAACTCGCCCCGCCACCACCACAATTGTGATGTCGCGGGCGAAGAACTGTCTGGCGGGCAAAGCAAAGATCAGACACAGAGCACAACATTCCGCCTGAAAAACTGTCACGAAGGCAGCAGTACAAACGAAGCCTGTACGAACGCATTTGGGGACCAAACCTCACCGCAGCAGCGTCAAAACGTCCTCAGGGCTCACCACGCACGACCAACCAGGATCAAACTGCGACGCGTCGCATCGTTCCTGACATCGTATCTGAGTTGCCTTGACAGGTTGACAACCCTTTGCCCTCCTGGTACACAACCTTCCACTCGCAACTGTCCAAACTCGGGAGCTCCAGTCACAATGGAGCTCATCAACGAGAAAGCATAAAATTTGGCAGGAGACACAAGAGATCAGAGATCAAAGAGCAATACGATCTCTGGTACCCGGGACAACACTCGACATTTTCTGTGGCTGAAGACCAATTCTGAACTGTTTGAACAAGAAGGCTACACCTAGAAAGCCCGCGGTCCCACCACGCCAACTTCAACAGGAAACATGCAAGTTTTGCCATGGTGACTGGTCTTGGTGACTTACTCGGGAGAAAAGGCTGGAAATGAACAGCAATTGATGCTGAGATGAAAATTACAATGGTGACTTACTCCCTCCCCCTTCTAGTTCACCAAGCCAAGTCACTATGACCATTTCCAGCTCAGAATTTGATGCTGACAATTTTTCACTCAAAATTTACCACGGTGAGTTGAATGAGTGACTTGAATTGAAAATGTCATCACTGGCTACGAGCGTATCGTGTTGATTTGACAATTTGAGGGTTTGTTGTACTGAAAGGTGTTGTCCACAGGGATTGGTTTGGCACTTCTGTTTGTCCGTCAGAGAGGAGCAGCTTGTGGCAGTGAGCTGCTGGCAAGTTAGGCCTGTTGTCCTGCTCCACACTCTCATCCCCTTTGGCCGTCCCCCAGTGGCCAATACTCCCTGCAGCCAATGGAACAGGGAAAATCAGGATGGGATGGCTTCACAGCATGCTGAGATGTGAGGGCGCCTGGTGGTGCTGACTGAAGATAGTGGCTGCCAAGAAGGGTGGTTGCTGGTGGAGTCTGCTGAGAGGGAATGCCACTGAGGTCTGCTGCTGAAGTCCAATTGAATCCCTGCCCCCAGCAGCCAACTCCCACAAGTGACCCCCTTCCCTCAAGGCTGAGACCTCCAGCAGGGACAATGCGCTGAGGAGTGAGGGTAACTGATGGCAGCAAGTCAACACAAAACTTGCAATGTTACTTCATCAAAACAAAGCTCACCGTCAACCCCCCCCCACACACACACACGCACACACACCACGTATCTTCTCTTGGAAGAATGTGCCACGAGAAGTGCAAGGGGATGTCAGAATTCCAATAACTTTGCACGCACAAGAATTGTCACCAAGTGCCACTCAAAGTCAAGCCCAAACAAATTCAAAGTGAGGTACCTTATCCGGAATGAACAAACTCGCTTCTGGAGTAATTGTTCGAAATCTGGTATTTTCTTGCAGTTCCTGAGATCGTGCATGTCACATTGACGTTCCTGTCGGGCACATGAACACTGTAACCCACACACGGCTGTGAAGAAATTTCAAAGCGTTGCTTTTTCTCGCAGCTGAACTACGCACAACACAGCTGTCGGAAGCAAGCTCTCAGCTTCAGGTCCGAACACATCCCAGTTTCACAAGAGCATTTGTTCCACCGTAGATTTTCGCTCAGTTTTTGCCAACACTTTGCTGAAGACAAATCAATCTGAAAGTCTCTCCCAGGTCATTTCACTTCGTTTTCATGATGTTACCTCAGTTTCTCTTGAAATACTAGTACTCGTTCAGGCAACCACACTGCGCTGAAAATTATCGTTTGAACAAGCCTCTCTGACACACTGCAAACAGCCGAGTGATGTCCTTCCAACCAAAATCTCCTGTGACAAGCTAATTTTGTGACGAGTGGGACACATTAGACAATTTTACGGAGTACATGTCAATACCACAGGAACAACTCAATTGGCCCAGAGCACAATATCTTTGGAAAGATGAAGCATGAAACGCTATTTTCCACACAAGCAATCAGTTTCTCTGCAAGAACGATGTTTTTCACCTGGCCTCCAATACCTGGGTTGAAACAGGATGCGGAACAAGCTGCCGGGGAAATCTTTTGCCTGCAGCAGGATTGGACATCCATCTGCGGAGGTTGGAAAACAACGCTGCAGAAATTAAAAACTGTCCCCTTCAATAAAACAACAAATTCACCTTTCGAAAGCAACAACGTGTAGTGATATCACAAACACACTGTTTGGTATCTCAGGAGAGACTGTCCCCGAGGGTGGAAACCTCCTTATTTATTGTGTACACAGTGGTGCCATCTGGAGGCAGTGGTTCAAAATTCACAGCTGGTGTGTCACACCACACTCCTCCCCCACCAGGGGGCACTGGCCTCTACAGACAATTTTATATATTCTGAATATTTTCACACAGGAAATAGATGCATAATAGTACAATATCACTATTTTGCTGGTAATTACCCAGCATTCCCTCCCCCCTGGGGTGATCACATGACCCCTTAAGGTTTTCCTTTTGAAAAATGGCAGCTGCAGCGACGCACAACATCAGTTTTGAAGAGATTGAATTGTTATCTTTCTTAAGACAGAACATGATCCGCAGAATTTGTGAAGTCAGAGACAAGGTCTCTCTAAGAGACACCCTAGAGTGATACAAGCAGTGGTCGCCTACTTTAACCATGGCCCTGTGCCACATCACATCTTTAACAGGCTTGTGTGGCAGCTCGCCCACACGATTTGAAGGTGAGTGGAATTCATGTCACTCCACAACGTGCGACCAAGCAGGATAGTGCTTTCACGCTAAGAACAACGAATGTACGAGCTGTTGTGCTGGCCTGGGACGCAAAGCCCGCGAAGGTTTTTGCACTTCAAACCACAATCAAATGCTTGGTGAGCGCGCTTGTCCTGTGCATTGATGTCGTAAGAACTCATACCTTCAACATCGAAGTGTGGCACGAAAAGTCGTTTAACAGACCACACCGAAGCAAGAAATCTAGACCAGGGAAGCGCGCACATTCTCTCACGCACAGGCTGATCCAGACGCGTTTCACAATGATCGCAACTTATCCCTCACCTGCGAAGAGGTGCCCTCAAGACTCACAGGTCGCAATGCTAAGTGCTTTGGGCTTTCCGGATACAGGTCTCAATTTTCACAGATCAAGTCTGACCCATTTCCCACACAGTTCGTGTTGATATCACACGTCAGGTGGAACACCAAACACTTCAGAAGATGTCAAATGTCCAAAAAGCCAATCAATCAACAAAATATTCGCCTCAAATGTGTTGACATCGGCCGGTCTTTGACAGCAGCTTTTGCTGCTGAACCGTTTTCAGGTTCAGCTGAACACAACTGGGTGGTCCAGACCCGCAGACTACGAAGGGGGATTCTTTTCTGGCGAGAAATGTTGCTGAACATGATGAAGGTATTTGACACAATTTCTTTTGTGCGAGCATTGGGAACAAAAGGTGACATGACAAAAACAATCAACAAACATGTCAAATGTCGTCAACATTTCTCGCCAGAAAAGAATCCCCCCTCGTAAAACCCCCTCCCTGCCAATTTGACGGCGAGGAATGCCAAAACATGCAAGCTGTTTTATCCCAAGTCAACACCAAACCTTCAAAAGTCGCGTCAACAATTTTGGCCAATTGCAATAACTCCAAACAAAATAGACCGACACTCAACTCTCAAATTCTAGTTCTGCGATCGAGCCCAAAGGTTTTCAAACTTTTTTCACACAAAACAACGCTCGCAGACGCAATTTCTCCACCAACCACAGAACTTCTAACACTGAATTCGGGTCAACGAAAGGGTGTGTGCAGTTTCAAACTTCAAAACCGGAAATCTGACAGCATAATCAGCTCCGATTAGGATGACTAAACCGGGAAATTGGATTTTCATGACCCACTGTGCACTCACAGGCAAGTGGCCTAGATTCTCCATTGACAGATCTTCTCTGCTCCTTCAGCACCAAGACTTTTCTCAACTCACCTGTGACTTGCTAACGGCCTTGTGTTGAAGCCTTTGAAAAGTTGTTGGTTATCCAAAAGTTTTCAAACTGCGAACCACTCCAAAAAACTTCAAAAGCACAGAAAGCAAACTTTTTTGCAAGTGACACAGGAAGTGCTGCAAATGGCGACTGATAACAAAGTCACGTGACGTGTGCAGACCACTGACGAGGGCGCCACTTCCCAGGCGGCACTTCCCAGTTGATTTGGCTTGCACCGATTTTAGATTTGGTTCGCTTGAGCCCAAATCGAGCAACCCACCTCAAATCACCAAAAAAGCAAAGTGGACAAATGAAGGCAGCCTGTATCTATCTGAGAAAGGGCCTTGCACCCTTTGAGGTTTTCACCCTTTTGCACGTCAAGCTATCTCTGGATCTCCACGCAAAAGTTGTTTCGGCGAAACAGTTCCATCAGTGGCGACACCTTTCGACACTTTTCGCTCGTGCTAAGCGGAGAATTTTCTTTGGACAGTGTCTTTGTTACTTCTATTTTCGCTCAAGCGTATAAAATGTAGACAATGTTTAATTTTGCGAATTGGTGCTGTGTTTCAGTTCTTTTTCACTTCCTTTTGCTGTCCTATCCAGCGAAAGTTCAAGGTATGTGTATTGTATCGTTGAAATGTCCCACACGACCCAAAATGGCTTTACTTATTTGGCATATGGGAGATAGAGTCTCATCTACACAAAAAAGTTTTCGGTTTTGTTGGGACCTTGAACCTTTGGTGGTCAGATGTGCTTGGGATGCGTGTGAAGTCCACTCCACAAGGGCAGTGGAATTTTAAAACTAAACAACACGTGAAACCCCTGAACATGAGCTGTAAGTGAGGTGGGGAAACAACTTTTTTTTTTTACATTGTTCGCAGGGGCTTGGGTTGTTTTGAGTGGTGTCTCGGGCACACGTTTCCCATCCAGATTGCAATGTTCGTCTGGCCACTTCCAGACCTGTCGAAGTTCTGGGTCCACCCAACCTGAGACGACGCTTTGTTCGCAATGTTACTGAACATCAGATTGTTGTCGTGTCAAACCAGAATCTTTTGTGGAGTGACTTGTGAACCACTTACCCCTTTATTGGCCGGTGGCCACCGACCACACGAGATGGTCGAAGGCTCGGTGAGAAGTGGGCCCCAAGTTGAAATATGCCCGCATAGCTTGGATCACTCTTGGGTGTGTTTGAGGCAGTTTCTGGATGGATGCCTCATAGGCCAGGCGACGGGTGACGTTTTGCCTCAAGAAAGCAATGACTTCATGTTCTTCTTGGCCAAGGTTCTGGGGATACATCCCTCCGGTAGCCATGACAGTCAAAGAGAGTGCAAAACCACAAGGGGTCACGTGATCAGCCCCTGGGGGGGAGGGATGCTGGGTAATTTCCAGCAAAATAGCAGAATTTTAATATTAAGCGTCTATTCCCTGTCTAATGTATGTAATAATTAAATATAAAAATATTTTGAATATAATTAATTGGCTGAGGTCAGCCCCCCCCCCTCGTGGGGGAGGAGTGTGGTGTGACACACCAGCCGTGAAATGTTAGAACCACTGGCACCGCAGGCCAGGTGGCAGCACTGTACATTCAATAAAGTAAGAGATTCGCACCACCGGGGCAGTCTCACCCTAGATACCAACCAGTGTGTTTGTGATATCACTACATTTGAGCAATAATTCACCAACCATCCAAAGACTCACATGCACCCTCATCCAAAGACTCACATGCACCTTCTTGACGGGTTGAATTGGCCCGTCCACCCACGCACCACGGCTTTTCCCGCAAGAACTTCAGCCTTTTACAGTCCGAAGACCTGAACATTTCGGAAGGTGTTTTCCTGGACAAGTTTTCATTGGGCAGACTGCAGTGCGGACATGTGAACGCCACTTTATCAAACACAGGGCGGGCCACTTGCTGTTGATGTTCATGACAAGCAAACACTGTTTAACCTGTCTGCTTGCTGACCTGGCCTTCGGTTTTTCTATCGGCAGCTTGCTCTGACGTTGTTTCACTCGTGTATCTGGCTATGTCCTGAGATGGCATGCTTTCTTACTGAGCCGGGTGGGAGTGATAAACATCGGCTGTCAAATTCACGCTCACTTCAAAGTAACCACTGTTGGTTCATTTAGCCCCTTCCCCCGGCCAAATAAAGGTAGGATGGTTTGGAAATAAAAACAGTGGCAAATAAAGCCACGTTTATTCCCCCGCCCCCGGGTAGATAGACATATGTTGGTTTGGTTCTGTTGAATTTAACAGTGGCAACTGCTGAGTTTCTTCTGCAACACGCGACTTGGGGGTACGGCTGATTTTCTACTTGGAAATCTTCGTCCCCTCTGTTGCAGTCCGGAACGTGTGTGGTGTGCAGCCGGTCCGTGTGGTGTAGTCGCGGCCACTTCACCGTTGTTGTTCCCGTGGTGAAACATATCTTCATTGCAGGTCTGTTGTGCCACTGCGACCCTTGTCAGGGCGGCCCCGCAACAAACACTAATGAGACGTGCGTCGCCGGCGAGGGCCGGAAATGTTTCGCCGCCTACACGGTGTCAGAAAGCGGTCGCGAGAGGAGGTTCTTCGGGTGTGCATTTGAAACGTTTGCGTATTGTTGGTCTGGATGTGTTGTGAACAAACGTCAAAAGGGACAACACGAACATCTTTGTTTCGGCTTGTTTTGCCTTCGCTCAGCAGCGCCTCGCCATAAGGCGCTGAACGTTGGTGCATCTTTATGTGTCGGCCTCAGTTCGCGCAAGGGAAGAGAAGCTGCAACGTAACGTAATGCTGTTTGTCGCACAGGTGCACGCGAACGAAGTACGCCGTGAGCAAGTGCACCGCCGCTCCGGACGCCTCCAGCGTGATGCTGTGCTGTGACGACGCCGACCTATGCAACCTGATGCTCAAGCCGACGCTGCCGCCGCCCCCGCCCCCGACGGAAGGTCAGTTGGTGTGAGGTGCTCCGGAATTGCTGTGAGGAAGTAGAAGTGAATTGATTATTATATAGAGAACACCATTTCGCTACGTGGGTGGCGATCTTGTTGTCACCTTGCAACTGTTTCACTGACCGACCACTGTGATCTGAGTTTTTGGGCCAAAAAGTTGGCGAAGCACGCGAAAAACCTGGAACGTTTTGTCATGTACTTCGTGTTTCACGAACGGAGCCTGTTTTGCAGCAGAGGAGCGGCCGGAGAGTCGGACGGTTCACATCATGCGCATCGTCGCCATCGTGTCGGGTCCCATCTGCGTCCTCTACACTCTCATCATGGTCGTCGTGTGCGTCACGCGCATACAGCGGAAACGGCGCGACGACGAATTGCGCAGGTCAGTGTGTGTGTGTGTGTGTGTGTGTGTGTGTGTGTGTGTGTGTGTGTGTGTTTTGTCACCACGAATGACACGTGGCCCATTGGAGTCATGCAAAGAAAGAAGCTGTGTTGCTTTTGTAGGATTTACGGGTTCCGACCCCGTGACCACGAGCTGCTGCCGACGTCCACGGAGCTGCTGCGGCAACAACAAGCGGCAGCTGCCGCTGTAGCGCACGAGTCCACCAACTCAAACGACTCAGGTACTCACAATGCAATCGTTATATCAGTGAGCGAAAAGGGCGTGGCAAGAATTCGGTTGTTTGACAACGTTTGTTGACAATTGCACCTTGGGATAGCTTCAGCAATGCATTTTCTCGAAGGAACGCACGCCATGCCACAGAGAAGTTTTCAGCCACTGTCACTGTTTGTGTAACGCAGGTTGTGTGTGTTCGTTGCAGGGATCGGAGACGAGTCCCGGACTCCTATCTACACACCGCGACTCCTCGACGGGGACCCAGCCTCGTCGCCATCACACCAACTACTACTCACTCACACGGCAGAGACCCACGACTTGTGATCACATCACTCAGCTCGCCTCGGCTCACTTCATCTTCCCGGGGGGGGCGCCCCCCCCCCCCCCCCCCCCCCCCCCCCCCCCCCCAACACACCCACCAACCGCACCCAATAAAGCAACCACCCCCCCACAACCACCAACAAAAGAACAAAACACC
>JAAUXT010148266.1_pt1 | contig 18236 bp, 18 predicted proteins | sample 7278171 | NCBI WGS metagenome assembly JAAUXT01 (sample SAMN14350112, study PRJNA611818) | marine sediment metagenome | isolation source: surface marine sediment (1.8m) | place: French Polynesia: Moorea | collected 2018-08
AGAGAGGGAGGGAGGGAGGGAGGGAGGGAGTTCAGAAAGAAAGAAAGAAAGACAGAGGGTCAAGGCGTCAAGAGACAGGGAGAGGGAGAGAAGGAGAGAACAAAGGAGACAAAAGACAAGAATGCCTTTGCTTGTCGCTGCAATTTGAATTGTTGAATTTCGCACTCATCGGAGGTCAAGTGAAGGCAAGTCACGAAAACCACAGAAATCGTGTCGTGTAAACCTTGATAAAGATTCAAGTTTCCATACATCACCATTGTTGGCATTTGAGTCGAATGACAAAGGCAGAAAAGCTCAACGAACCAACAGCAAAACTCAACTCCAATCAAAAATGGAGAATGTGATCCAAGCACAGTGTGTGCAGCGCTTCAACACTCCAGGAACACGAACCGGGAGGCGTGTTTCGCGTGGTCCTGCGAAGAGACCGGCAGCCCATGCCGCGGGAATGGTGCAGTCTCCGAAGAACGTCCCATTCACAAAGAAATTTAGAAAGCTGCTGCAAAATAGATTCAACTTTTGTTTGTTTTTGCTGTTGGTTTTGTGCTTCATCGGGATATTCGCTGGGTTATCAGTGTGTTTCCTGTGGCTTGTGGGACTGTCCTCTCATCGTTTGTCATCGTTTCAAAACAGTCTTGACAGTCTTTCTCGGTGGGGCTGACTGTCTTGTGACAGCTTTGACTGTTTTGTGCTTGGAAAAGACTTTTTGCTGCACTCTGTTGGGTCGTCACCGTGTTTTTTCCCTGACAGTCGTTCAATCTTCGGAGCAATCTACGCTCCGTAGACTGGTATCGTGCAGTCTTGGGAGGTGTGCGACTGTTTAAGCTGTTCACTTTGCTTCCAAAAACGCAGGAACTCACACAGACCCCTCCTTTCTTGAAACTTCCGGAACATGCAGCAAAAATTTTGTCATTTTCCTGTCCTTGCCATCTGTTTCAAACGTAAATGTCAGTTTTTTGCCTCAACGCCAAATAGACCTACAAGCTGTTCGTTGCTTCAGGTTTCAGTTTTGATGAATAGACATCTTTTTGGGATTGAAAAACTGCTCAATTTCAAAAGCAGGTCTTGGTTCAAGGAAGTTTTGTGTGCGTTAGCATCCTGCCGGAGACTTTTCTCTCAGGGGTACAGATCCGGCCTGAAAAACGCCGAAAACGCCGTTCCGCACTGGCATTGGCTGCTTAATCATCTCATTCAATTTATCATTTTGACAAGAACATGCAAGCTTCAGGATTCTCTGAATTGGAATTATCTTTTCGCTTGAAATGGCAACCAACTTGTTGTGTGCGCCATTGAATCAAGTCCACATTTGCATGATCAAGGTGAATGAGTAAAAACAGACAAAAAATTGCTGCCTGCACAAAAATTCAACTTGATGCGGAGAAGAAAAACTTATTTGGATTTCCATTTCAGGTGTCAGGTTTGAACTGGCAGCGCATCGCCTTCTCAGTGTGTCAGCTCAACCCGAGAACGCGAATCAAGGACCTTGGTTTCAGTCAGACTGGCCAGTACGTGACGACCGAACCGACGGGTCGAACAACAAAACAGGACAGTCAGGCTCCAGCTGTTCGTTGATGCCAGAAACGACGCAGAAGAGGGAGCACCGCGTGGAAGCCGCGCGCCTTTTAATCTGAAATACGATTTGTGCTTCTTGCTTCACATTTCAGAGGGATTAAAATTTTATGAAGCGTTTTACGAGAGACAATTTCGGAATTTACTTCGCTAATTACAGGAGAAATCTCTTTGCTGGGTCGAGTGGAACAATTAATGAACTCATCCTCATTTGCTTTTTGTGAGCGCAACAAAAAGTAATTCTGCAGCTGATTAAACTTTCTTCGAGCGCACTGCCAGCTTCGCAAACAGAGGGAAGCGATGCTGAGAGGCGACTATCGAGTCGGTCGGACGCCACGCAGGTTCGCTTGCAGCAGAAAAGTTCGCACGAGACTCCGGGGACTCGGGCGACGAGGCGAGCAGAGCGAAAACTTTCCGCTGGCAGCTGATGACTGACCGACGCTCGAGCGGCTCTGCGGCAGAGCGCGGCCGTCCGTGTTTCACACAACTGTTGTGGAATGAAGCCGTGTCAGTGTACTGTGAACCACAGTGCCTTTTTACAACCCCTGTATCAGTCAACTGGCGCTTTTTAGGTGCACGAGAATTCTTCCTGAATTGGCCGTTTTTGCAAACGAGCAGCCACGAAACCTTCACCCCTGAGAGTTCAGGCTCAACACAGCGGCTGCTCAGACGGAACCGAGAAAACGAGACAATGTGGGACGAAGGAAAATCAAATGATGCGTGTGAAATTTCGCGGTTTGAAATCCAGATTGGATGTGGCTTGCGACGCGAAATGTGTGAATCAACTCGAGGCTCCCGATCTGTCAATCAACTTCGCTTCGCTGTCAAGCGAGAACCTGAAAAATCAAATTGAGAACCATTGAGATCGTCAAGCGAAAACTTTGAAAGCGATGATGATTCAAAGGAATGAAACTGTAAGAACCAGATCAGATCCCCTGTGTTGTGTTCCTGAACCATCTGTCTGAATCACTCCACCTGAATCCGAGTCTTGACCCAAGACAGAAGGCGTGGTCTTTTGTCACACCACAACGCGAATCTCAAATCGATAAGACAATTTCTGGCTCGGATATTGCACTGGAGAGATTATCATCTCAGGTCTTCTGTCAATGTCCGTGATTCCACACCGCGTCGCTTCCACTGCTCGAGTGCAGCCCTCAAGCACCTTTTGTGAGCATCTGGAAATGTCATTCGGATTGTGCACGGCAAAATCTCCTCCATACAAGCCGCACCTGACAATGTTGAAGTGCAACTGTTGTGAACACGGTGAGTTTTCTGACGGGTCCACAGCGCATGCAGTGGACTCAACTCCAGAATTGGTTCTGAACTCACTGACTCTCTGACTTCTCCACTTCTTTTGAATGAGGTCCTGCATAAGAAGACACCAGACGATTCCGAGAAACACGACCAGAGTGTGCAAAAGGGCCTTCGTGAAAGAAAACATGCGGTGTGGGGCAGTTTTGCCGGTGCGTGTGCAACAATGACCCCATGCCTCAACAGATGATTGCAGGAAGTTCTCTGTTGTCCAACTCACAAAAAGGTGTGTGACTTTATTGTGAAAGAAAGAAAGCACGAACGTGATATTTTGCACCTGCGACCAGCACGAAGAGTTCATGAGCACTGGAGAGAGAGAGAGAGAGAGAGAAAAGAGAGAGAGAGAGAGAGAGAGAGAGAGACAGACAGACAGACAGACAGACAGACAGACAGAGAGGGGAGAGACATAGAGACAAGGAGAGAGACAAAGAGAGAGAAAGAGAGAGAGACAGAAGAGAAAGAGAGAGAGAGAGAGAGAGAGAGAGAGAGAGAGAGAGAGGGAGAGAAAGAGGGAGAAAGAGGGAGAGGGAGGGAGAGAGACAGAGAGAGACAAAGAGAGAGAAAGAGAGAGAGAGAGAGAGAGAGAGAGACACACACACAGAGAGCTGGAGAGCATCTGTTGAAGCCCGGCGTGTGGTTCACATCAGCGCCCGCCACGGACAGTGCTCCTCCAAATATAGCACATTTATCACAATCGAGACCAAGTCTAATCAGCTGTGCAATGCAAAATGTCTGCTTTGATGACCGCGAGAGATAGCACCATTGCGACATGGCAGCGGGTTGGCCGTGCTGCGCGGTGCTGCGCGGACCATGCTGGGCGGGGAGCGAGTCGCGCACTTGGCATTCCCCTCGGGATGGACGGGCATCACTCATCTCCTCGCTCCGCCGACACCCGGACCAACGTCGCCAGGTTTCTAAGCCCAGTAAGATTCCCCATCACACGTCTTCTTCCGCCCTGGCCGATCCTAGGTTTCATTACTTTTTGCCCTTCGTGGGGATGAAGATGTCCTTGACACGTGTGACTGTTTTTCGCGTGCTCTTTGCCGATGGTCTTTGGTCACAAGAACTGCTCAACACGTCGACCCTCCCCCACTGGTCGAACAACCAACGCAGGTCCAACTTCTCCGCGGCCTCGTGTACGTAGCGTCGCTCTCCTCGTCGTTGTCTCGCTTCAAGGGAAAACAAAACAAGTCCGAAGAAGTCTTTTGAGGTGCGTTTACGAACTTGATGAGAAACTGTTGATTTTTTCATGATCTACAAGCGACAACACAACAAACAACAATGCAGAAGCTGTGGCTTCGAACCATAATGACAAATGCAATTGCGGGTCTTGTTGCAGAAGCTGACTGATCGGCTGCAGCGTCGCCGTGAGTGGAGGGTCCCGTTCATTAGGCTTAACGAGCTCATTTGTGCTCACCTTGCAAATATTCAGATTTAAGCGTTTGTTCTGGGAGCACTTTTCTGCTTAATGTTGCCACTCAGAGCCGGTGTTCGTGCGCGTTCCGGCGGTCTGCTGTGAGCGGGTCGGCCGAGCCTCGGTCCCTGAGGCTGCAGCCCCGGGTCGGGCGGGACGAGGTAATGACGCGTTTAACATAATTGACCTGAAATGTGCTGAAGATTTTTTTGTCTTGCCTTCTGAAGACACCCAAAAGGTGAGGCTTTTATATTCGTACAACATCGTAAAACTGTAATCTATGATGGGCAGACCAATAGAGCCGCGCGACGACGGACGAGTCTAATGACCGAAGGGATCACCTGACATGAATACAGAGTGCGCGAAATGGGAGGCAACTCTTGTGGTGTCTGTATCCACACAAGTGTTTTGCCTTAACACACACTCTGTTATCTCCTAGTAAAAGATTCCTTGGAGCATCATTCTAATGCGACTGGATAATTGTTAGAGAATTATTTGTGCAGCACGAAAACGTTCCCGGCTCTGGTGAAGCGATTCTGACCGCGGGGAGTTGGGCGAACAGCTGATGTCCGCCCGACCAGAATCACCAGTTGGGGAGTTGCGTGATTGATTTAGTGTTGGTGGTCACTAAAGCGAGGGCGATGCTTTTCACAAGGTGCTGGATCTGTGTCGTGTTCAGGTGGCTTTGCCTGCGTGTCGGGCTTGCAAACGACATCACCCTCTCTTCAGTTCGTTGGTGTCTTTCTGAAATGAAGGCCTCTGAAACCATTTTCACCACGGCAAGAACTGACGCTGAATTTTGAGACACGGAATCGGCCGCCACGTGGTTTGAATGTTGTGCACGTGGAGGTTGGACAGGTGCCAGGTGGAGCAGACCGCACCTTTCTGCGCGTGAGAGCTCCGACCCAACTGGAAATGACCTCCAGTTGCCGAGTGGCAGAATGCTCACCTCATCGAGAGGCACTTATTCTTTCTCTGCGTGACAACATCTGCTGGCAGATTCCATCCCAACCAGCCCGCCTCACTGACATATTGCAGGCGCTATTAAATGCGAAAGGAGCCAGTAAAAAGAGGAGCATGCACACTGGTTGCATGACTGACTGTATTAGCAGATGACACAGGGCAGCTTACTGCTGAGAAGTGAGTCACAGCATGGAGACACCCTCGGTACCCATGGAGGGAGCCAGCTGCGCAGTACAACAGAGCAAAGCCAATGGGTTTCTGCAGAACAAATTTCTACTTCGAAGAAAAGTAGATGTGTTCGTGGCGAGTCCCAAGTCCTTCTCTCCGAGTTCCCGCCCAAAACAACGTGACTCTTCTGCGGAAACGCTGCTGTTGTGGAAACGCCTCGCCAGTTCCGGTCTGGATAAAATGACTCTGGACGTTGTATGTCAGACCTTCTCCACACGTCACACCCCGATCATCCGACGCACGCTAGTTCTTTGTTCCCTCAACATATTTTGTCAGTTTGCACTGTTGAATCTGTGCTTTTTGCCCGTGAACGAGGTTTTGGTGCCGGGCGGCGGTGTACGAGACGAATGCGCGGCGGGTGAGGAGGTCGCAGCGACGCTCCCTCGCGCCCACAAATCCTCTCAGTGCCGCGCAGCCGTGTCACCGGCATTTACAGCGACACGGAAAACGCCGGGTTCATGCATACAGAAAAGGGTTTTGCCCGTCATATTCCAATTGACGGTTTGCGGTAGGTAGATCTGAATTGGGGAACGTGGTCAGCATGTCCGCTGCGGACAATCCAATCTGTGGGGCAGCGGGTCACATTGCGCAGAGCCCGGAGCTGTCCCCGCGATTGTTCTCCGTCACCTCCCGCGCTCACGCTGCTGACACATGGCCATCTGGACCTGGTGGTGCAACACGCAGAATAACACGTCACATCAGCTGCCGAGCGATGGACCGTGAGACGTGCGACGAAGACGGCCGCGAAAACGAGTTCTTGGGTTCTTGGGTTTTCGCCTACGAGAAGCCACTGTGAATCATCTGTGTGAATTTGGGTGAGAAAAACCCCAGTCTGAACACCCGCCACTTCCTTTTCACACGTACGATTGTACCACTTCACAAAGAGACTTGGTTTCAGTTTCCGCACAGCCATGTTTCAGCAGGAAACGCAGAAAAAGTCTGATTGCAGCTCAGAGAAAGTGCGCACCGGAGAATCTCGCGTTGTGAATGGCGGAGAAGATGCGACGCGAATTAGTCGGACGGAAATTGATACAAAGTCTGTGGTTGTAGCACTCAAGTGGGACTTGGGCTCGTCTGCCAGGACCAGAATAGCTCCAGCCAGTGATGAGAAGTTGTGGTCTCGTCGGGATGACGAAATTCCCGAACCTCGAGTTTTGTTTCAACAATAATAAAATTAATTTTCATTTCTGGTTCTGCTTTGCCGCGGTCTTCCCTGAGCGAGCTGTTGGTGCTGAGTTCAGAACTTCAGCCTCATCAACGTGACTTGGTGCGGACGTGAGAACTCAGCGTTGAGGGAACGACGCCCCCCGTGTCCCTCGTTCTCCGTTCATAGCCGATTACAACCATTCAATCACAGAAATCGCGTGTACACGACCCCACAAATTTGAGTGTGAACTGGCGATGTGGGATCGCAGCCCATCATGGGGCTCAGTCCGCTCGCTTGAAAACCCCCCACGCACTCCCGTAAGTTCCTGAAAATGTTTTTGTTTGTCAAGACCAAGTCCCTCATTTGGATGCGGGAGGCTGATAAGCGATGCAGCGTGCAGCACTGGCGGGCAACGACTGTAATCTGGAAATGTGTTTGCACAGACAACGGCCCCGATGAGCGCAGTCGGCGCATTATTTCTTGGCCGCGCGCTGCGCCGCGGATCCGCCGCGTCCTGCGGGACCCGCGCCGCGACGCAGATTCGCTCCACACCGAGCCGAAGCTCATTACGACCCACAATGAAAGTCATCAAGAGCCAATGATACCTCCATTTCTTTTGCCCCCGCAAAAACACTGGTTTCCGATGAAAACGACTGCTTCGGTTTTCTGCAGCAACGTTGGTCGGCAGGCTGTGGCTGGTGGAGACAGCGGTTCTGCTCGCATCTCAGGGGCAGGTTCGGAGGGCAGCAGATCCAGCACCTTTCATGGGCCTCCCGGGGTCGCGCCACTCCACCAAATCCTAGATCCATTCGCGCAACCCCTCTGGAAATGCCTCTCTTGGAAATCTGGGGGTAAAATTCGCTATTTCATGCTGTCTTTGATGAAGACTTCGGGGAAAACTCGCGAAACACAATTTTGTTGTGGCGGACTCCTCTTACAAACGGCAGCGCGCGACGTTCGACCGTCCGCCGGGCATTGATCGACGAGAGCGTTGATTCCATTGAGATTCACCAAGGTCCGGCCTTCGATACTAACAAGGTAGAAGACTATTTTGCCCGTGATGGTATCCTTTACACAATTTTGTTACGTGCTTGTGAAGAGGGAAAACCAAATATGATTTTCTTATGTGCCCCCAGAAGCGGAAAATGAAGCAAAAGCTGTTGAAAGCAAACATTGTTAGCTGCACGATTTAGCTCTGACCCACGCACACGATGACGCCGGAGAGAGAAGCCAGGAAAACCAGAGAAAAGTAATCCTAGATGCCCAGGCTCCTGTCGACTTTCTATTTCCGGAGAATTCCTTCTTCAGCATTCAGGAGACAAAGGTTATTGTCAAGGATAAGGCACTGAAAATGAGATTCAAAAGATCCTTCACCAAAACAAAGGTGTGCTGAGTTCAGTTTCTGTCGGCATGAATGGCACAAAGACGTAGAAGTGGAGCACAAAATGTGAAGTTCTGTTTTCCCATTGTCACTGTTGAGTCGTTTGAATTTGGCCTGATGAGGTAATTGTTAATTCTGTGGACGACCCGCTGGATCAGGGCCCTGGACCGTTCAAGCGAACAAAGGATTTTCAGAAGCCTTCAAGAAATTGAGCAACCTTGCACCGAGGCACATTTCAATTCCACTAAGTGCCTTCATTTACCAACGTTCTGCTGCTCTGAGAGTGTCTGAGCTGCTGTCACTTCTTCCTTATCTTGGAGCCGAGCTGTCCATCTGCCCCGAAGTCCACGAATCCGATGCCTCCAGAGAAAAGACGCTTTTGATGCCCCCATGACATGGCAGACTGGAACAGCAGCACAGTGTCACACGTGTCATCAGTCAGTCAAAACAAACCTGGCATCATCTAAAGAGGAGCGCCTGTGTTTTTTTCTGGCTTTGAGCCCCTGATGTCATGACTCCGAGCTTCTCTGTGCCGCACTCTGCGCTGGTTTCGTGATCGTTGTCTCGCAATCTCGCAATGCAGATTATGGGAATACACCTACACACTCCCAAAAAGAAGCAGAGAACAAAACACGCGTGATGGGGGCGACGCTGGGGACAGAATGTGGCTTTTGCTACTTAGAAAGGTCATTTTGTTTAGGCTCTATTAGGATGAAGGAGAGATGTCATCCGCGGGGACTGCGCATCGTCTGATAGGTGAAGCGCGCGGGGACGCTGATGGACAGAGCTCCGACAGGCGAAATGGGATTTGGCGCACGTATCTGTGATCCCTTCTGCGCGCAAAACAAGCGCAAAACAACTGAAAGTTTCTTGTGGGCGGGCCGGCGGCGATGAGCGATGTTCGGTCTGTTTCAGAACCACCGATAACAAGTGACAACAGCCAACGGACAACAACACAAGAAAGCAACTGAAAACGGTTATTATTGCAGCTTTTGTGAAATACACTGGTCGTATCTTGAAGCGTTGCCTCCAAAGGCAAATCTCAGCGAGTTGACTGAACAGAATGACTCGCTCGACCCACTGTCCCCACCTGACAAGCAAACGAGCGAAGATACCAGAACCGGGCGCCAGGGCCGAGCTGTGCGCAGCACCAGATACTCGACTGCAGACAGAGGACGTCCACCTTGAGCCGCGGACTCGCATTATCACGTCGCGGGATCGCGCGCGTCTGCGCGGGGCGGCGCAGCGCACACGTCTCTCCGACTGTGTGCGAGAATAAATTGAAGCCGCGGCACCTTTCTTGAATACCCGGGTCAAGGGAACTCACCAATCTGGGGGTTTGAAGACATTCGTGACAGTCTCTTTGAAAAGAAATTTTCTGAGAATGCTGGGTCAGTGGCAGAGATAATATTTTATTGCTGAGCTTGTCATCACCGAATAAAAGAAAAGACTATTGAAAGCAAAGTTTCTTCCCTTCACTGGAAAAAGGAAACAAGAATCCCACTGAGGTCGATTTGAGATCTTCTCGAAACTACGCAAACGGTAAGAATAGCTCCACCCGTGCGCCGCGCAGCAGCTGCGTTTCCCGTGGAATTGCAGGTTCCATTCCGCACACAAATGTGCGAAACAATTCGCAGATCTAATGGCTTCACACAGGAAGGTAAATCTCACTGAAAATGGCAAGCCTTCTGCATAAAGTGAATCTCGCGTCTGCTTTGAACAGATTGCTTTGCCGTAACGAAACAGTTTTCTCATACGAAGTGTCCACAATAAAAGATATTTAGGAGATCATACATTTTGGCTTATCCAATTTTTGTCACGTTTCGAGGGAAACTGCAACCATCTTCTGTGAATTGGGCTTCACTAACACACTCCGTGTTTCCCTCTGTGTGTTGTATCAAGGAGACTCTGGATATTTTCACTTCGTCCAAGGCAAACCAGTTTGTCATGGTCCTAAAATGTTTTGTGGTGGAACAGAATCTGGTCGGGGTCGTCACTCCAGCCTGGACACAGGGAGGAAGCCATGAACCGAGGGGTTTGTGCCGTACAGCGCGAACTCCCCCAAAAGGTTTACGTCAGGTCAGTGAGTCTGGTTACACTTGCGCCTCCAGAGAAACCGACCCCGCGTTCACCAGTTCTTTTGTCTACGTGCCTCACAATACTTAAAACCCATCATCAGGACCTGTTTTGTCTTCCAAGATGAAAAGGAAAGGGACGATTTCCCGGCTTGATGTTTCGCCTGACGCTGCTTGGTGTCTGGGTCCAGGTCCCGCTCATTTCTGCATCTCAACCCAATTTGCTTGTGATATTCAGTCAAAACTCACACCCACGGAAACTTGAGCTGGACCAAGAGAAGGGACATGTTTTGCAGCTTCATATTCACAAGTGCATGCATGCGGGGACTCACTGAAAAGCAGAACAAGATCGCAAGCAATTTGAGGACCTTCTCAACACAAAAAGAAATTAGCTCGGGCACGGGAAACGGAACATATGCAAGCAGATCAGTCAATAAATTGTCATAAATGGTCATCATCTCTTTGGGATCCGTGACAGCTGAACCTGGAGCCGGAGGAAGGATTTCCATGTGAGATCTGGATTGGTTTGAAATCCCCTTGGTGATCCTCCCGGATGATATGACCTCATAAATCCTTTGTTTGCAGCCATCTCAATACATTCAGCGCAATCTGCCGCTCGGTCGCGCGATGCCGACCGGTTGTTGAATACAACTGAGAGGAGGAGCTGTTGGAGGGAGGGCTGCGGCGAGGCAACCCGCCGGGCCCACAGATCCGCTTTGAAAATCTAATTTCTCCAACAGGCCTTTGGCCCAATTTGCCTTTTCACTCACAGGTGCTGCACACAATGCGCGGAGTTCGCATCTGGTTATCAACGACACGAGAGTCGCGTGCTCAGAATGGTGTTCATCACTTGGTCCAACTCAGGAGATGTTTTTGTTGCCCCGACAGCCCTTGGCAACATTGTTGTCTTCTACGTGTGTGCAGAAGTTCAACAAGAGATCTTTATGCCTTTGCTGGAATAGGCCGACAACAGTTCCAGCGTGCGATCCACTCAAATGCCACTCTTCCAACCCTTTGATATTGTACTGCACAAAACAAACTTTGTGTGGAGCGGTTTTCAAACTGCAGTCCAATGCAGGGAACTTACAAAAGGCTTGAGGCAAGCACCTGCAGAGTTTTTCGCAGAAGGTCCACGTGCGCAGATTCGTTCCACTCGTTGTGTGCTTCGCTCATCAACGTCGTTAGATGCGCCGGATTCGTCAAAATTAAACAGAATATTCTCATTTGGAATGAACTTATGCGTGAACATGTCCAATCAGTTTGATCGGATTATGCTGTGGTTTTCCTCACAGTGATTATCCCCCTTCGCAGTTTGCCACAGGCGGCACTCCATATGTTGGAGCGGACTCTTCTTTTCTTTGAGAATTCAAGTCGCTTCCACGCGTGCACATGTGCAAGGACTTCTCAGAGGAGTTTTTGCCATCAAAACCAATTGTCTCCTCAGATCAATATCTGCGAAAACACGAGTGAAAATAAACGTGTCACACACAGAAACAAGAAGATAAGACAAATAATTCGAAAAATTTGACACGTCTCTCTTGTCTCTGCGGACGCTCATTGATTTCGGGTTGTGAAGCTGGATATGATTTTGCGGAGCAGCAGGAGGAGGAATCGTGGCGCTACCTTCTGTATCGCAGCCTCCGCCGCACAACGATCGCCGACATATTTCCCCTCGCGGACGAAAAACATGTCGCAACGAAGAAAGAACACAAAAGCAAGAAAGAAGGGATTGTCAAAAAACATGTCGCACGCACGTGTCACGCTGCGTGTTGCACAAGACTCCCGTCCAGGCGCGGAAAGGAACAACGTGCTGTGACACCGACTCGGTCTTCCTGGGGCAGCAAAGGAAACCAACAAAAGAGCAGGGTTGTTGACGGAGTCCTGAAAAGTGAAGGTGGAACCAACGTGCTTGGGCACGTGGACACAATGAGGGGATGAAAAAGACACTGTAAGTTGCGATTGGAACACAGGTGATGCGTCACAAAAGTACCCGCTAGGTTCTCCTCCCTCCAAATTTAAGGCTGAGCTTGTTTGTTTTCTCCCACGGATCTTCTCCAGAGTTCGGTGCGTCCGGCCCCGTCACCAAGTTCTCGATCGACCACAAGTTTCTGAGCCCAAAGCCAGACTCGACGACTCAGTCCTGAGACAAACTCCAAAGGTCAAGAAATACAGTTGGCGCCTTGGCGTGTCCCCGGTATCCGAGACCAGCATCCAACGTGAGACCGAGAACACAAACGAATTGCGTCATCTCTGACGTTCAGACATCTGTACCAAAGCAGGAAGACTTTCACAATCTCAACGCCTGACTTCCACGTAGAAAACGTTGATCCAACATTGTTCACAGATAGGAGAGTTGAGGCAGAATCGTCCGGTCTTCCGTCCGGTCTCTGGCCCCCACAACATTGCGAAGACCACAAGTGTTTTGGGTTTGGGATTTTCAGGACGTGTGCTGCAAGACCCACGCGAAAACGTGTCCATCGCATTGTTCATGTCCGTGACCTTTTTTGTGTCTTTTGTCGACAGAGAAAAGGCCACAAGGTGTTGTTCACCACACGATGTTTTGCTCAAAAGCCAGATGCTCAATTTACATTTCGTCACGCAAACGATGCAGTGGAATCAAATTTTCATACGAGCCGCTCGGTGAAGCACCGCAAAAACTCGTTTTCGTGAGTTCGTGCTCTTCGGGGACGACAACGCCGCAGGAAACATTGTCTCAAATTTCTCATTTCAGTGGCAATGTACGAGGCAGATATGTCCGTTTTATGAACACAAATGATCACATTTTGCTGTAAAACTCTGGCTTGAATTGGGTATTACTGCCCAGAGATCCAATTCAATTGAATAGTCGAACAGAATCGGCTGAGAAAGACAATTGAAGGAAGTCGACTCGTGGGTGTGCTCAGCCTTCTCTGGCGGGAAGAACTTGGGCTTCTGCCTCAGGTGCAGGATCTCCGGCTATCTCGGGGAATCTTGAATATGGATGAGACCGGACGCTGCTCCTGGATGTGCAGACTGGTCAGTCAACTATCTGCACCAACCTCTCTTCAGATGGATTCATGCACCATGATTTGAAACTATCTGCATCAAATTGCTGCACTGGCATATTCCTTGGACCAAACCAGACTGACCACAGCCCGCTTTGAGGGCTGGGCCTGCAGACGCGTTAAAGGTCCAGAAAATCAAGCACTTCAACTGCCGGAAGCAACATTTGAGCCAACGTTGCCAAACACTTCATCTGAGCTGTATGAAAACAACGGTGCAACAACGAACTTGCGTTTTTGTTTCCCGTCAGAAAAGAAGCACTTTCCTCTGTGTGGAAGAGAAGACGCAGATCTTCACCAAAACACTTTTCCGTGCACACCAGAGGTTTCAGGCAAATACGAAAACATGGAATCACTGGGGAGAAAACTTAGATAGGGAGCTGTGTCACTGCAGTTTTGATCAAAAACAGACATTCGGTGCAGCCTCCCACGGCTCCCAAACAGGGCCTTTTGTTTCCTTCTCCTCTTTGAAATATCTGCGGTGCTTTGCCAATGGAAATCTTTACAGTTTGCGATTGCTTCGAATCTTCACATGGTGATGGAAATTTGCAACCAGCTTCATGAACGAAGAACATTGTGGGACTTCATTTCGAAACTTTGATTTTCGTCAACATGAGACGGTCCAGAAAAAGCAGAAATCCTTTTCCCCGGTCCCAGCACGAGGCAGGTCGGGCAGCACGTGAGCGCAGCGTCCTCCTCCGCGTCTCCTCCGATAAGAGGCGACAAGGCACTTAACGCACAACTAACGTGCGCTGAATGAACTTCGCTGCCTATCGATTCCACTTCGTACCTCGTGATCAGGCGAGATGCAGCTTTTGACCATTCACGGTGTGGGCAAAATAGATGGACCCAAACACTTCGTAGCTTCCAGAGAGAAAGAGATCTTCGTCGCTGTCCTATTTGATGTCTTGCAGTCGAGCATAATGTCTTCTACACAGTGAACCATAAGTGGGAACACGATTCACACTGTGCTGCACCGGTATCATTATTACTCTCATTCGTGGCGTGCAAGCGGTTATCTGCTTCCTGACTGCACCGTGAGTACGAAAGGCAAGAAAGTCATGAAAATACTCCGAGCTGAAGACAAGAAGAAAGCTCTTCCTCGAATGTGCGCCTTATCTCGTCTCGCTGGGCCCCGGGCCCCGGGGTGAATCTGCCCGGCATCTCCGGGACGCGCTGCGGCCCGAGGACCATCATCGCCGGGGGACGAGGCCCTCCGCCGCCACCCCGTGTCAAGTGTGTGTCGCCGGATCAGCGGCGCAGGGAGCCGCCCGCAGACCCGCCGCCGCGCCGCGCTAAGTCCCGACAATACTCCATCCACTTCCCGATGTGGACAAAAGATAAAAAAAGTCTTTGACGAACACTTGGCCTTGATCCATTATGATGGAACAGCGATCCATCAGGATGGCTGTTTGGCCCGCTGCGGTGGAGAAACGCAATTTCAAACGAGAGCGCCGATTCCTTATTCATCTTGGCGGATTCTCAAGAGGATTGTAACTATTATGGATCGGGCCTTGACAGGGGCGAGCGATGTGACTGCCTTCTGTGTGCCATTAATATTAACCAGACTCCTCACTTTCCGGCGCTCCCTGGTTCGTTAGCCAACGAACTTTGTGCCCAGTACTGTTCCCGTTTCCCTTTCGGTTCACACCTTGCGTGGTTCTGTTCCAATTCGTTGATCTTTGTCTGGTTCTCTGGTCAATGAGCCCTTGAGTTCAGTGTTTGTTCTCGGGCATCAGCTCTGTACAGAGGAATCACTTCTTGGTTCCGTGGAACTCAACCTCCACTTATAATCTTCACTTCCTGCTGGTGGTTCCCGCGCTGTTTGAAACTTTTCGTGTGGTTCACAGGAAGTTCCACTGAACTGACAGGACCGCCCTCGCCCTCGTGCGTCCTTGTGTCATTGGCCGGAGCCATGATTGGAACCACCACTTTGTCCAGCTAATCTGCAGAAACAGAAGGACGTTGTCTCGGGTTTTCTCTGCAGATTCATCGCGACCGAAACAGCCGCGGACAAACAAACGAAGCGCCGACGCCGCTGGACTTCGCAGGTCTCGGAGATCCTATCTCACTCAGCTGTCAAGTGTGTCCGTTGTCCCGCAAATTGACAGTTATTTGAGTCTGCTTTATGTTTGGGTCAATATCTCAGGCAATAGATTGCACCGGGCCCCCTGCTATGTTTCACGACCCGTAGATTGGACGGAGGAGTCGATAGACGCGACCTCTGGAGATCCGAGCCCCGCGCACCCGACTCACTTCCTCCGTTCTGTGAATCAGACACGAAAACGTTATCGTGTTGTCGGAAAACTCCCACAACGGGCTAACTTCTTCCAGGAAAAATTCAAAATTTGTCCCACGATCACATTGAGTGTCAGGAGGTTCTGGGCCCATAAAAAGGGAAATTGCTGTTGTGAGAGACGATAAATTTGTCGGAGGCAAAACTCCAAAGGCCTTTTCTCAACATAAAATTGGGCAAAAATGCATGGGCTGGTGCGCCGTGAGAGAGGAGCGCGTTTGGTCAGTCCAGACCACAGTCTGCATGCTGCCATAAGAAAGTCGTTGTTTCATCCTGACGCACTTCAACACGCGGAGAGGGAGGACGGTCGTCCCTATTCACACGTGAGAGAGGCAGTGCAGAATGCAGGCGGCGTGTCGCATGTCTGTGTGAATTATGCAGAAGCGCAGCGCGCACCCAGCGGTCTGAGTCCGGGGATCGCGCCGGACTCCACCACATCACCGTCTGACATTTGCTGCCTCTTCAAAACTTTCATCTGCCCCATTTGCTCCGAGTCCAGTGGCAAATGCAATCTGCTTATCTGGTGAACATTTGTCTATAACTTTACAATTTATGGAATAAATTGGCAATTGCGCACATAAAGTGCAGAGTGCAGCCGGTTTGCTTGGCGCCGCTGACCCGTCCCTGGGAAATGGATGATAAGCGCAAATCGTGATTGGTTCAGTGTTTCTCCGGTGGCGCATCTGCGGATATCTGAGGATTCCTATTCATCCGCTTGAGCCTCCTCTCCGTGTGAGAACAACGTTCTGATTTGGGAGGAGACGGACAGGCTCAGAAATTTGATCAGACTGTTTCAACAGTTTACAACAACTATTTTTTGCGATCTTGGTCAGTTGTTACTTTTGACCTGATCACAGGAACAAACCTCGTGGTGATGTTCACTTCATGAATGGCTGCGGAGGCCTCCGTGTTCCTTCCCATTCGGAATCCCTTCCCACAGAGAACAAGTTTTTGTGTGTGGTCCCAGCCAAAGCCGACAAGTTTGCACGAACCCATTTTGGTTTCAGACAAGCTGTAAAAGACAGATTCCAGTGATCTAGCAAGCATTCGGACGGCAACATTACGCCGCGCGGCGCAGGTCTGCTAAACGTTGATTGCGGCAAATAAAGGGCCACTTGGCTGATCGTATGTCTTTGTTACAGGAAACCAATAGCCGGAGAAGTGTCCCATAAAAGTGCATTTGTCCGCTGCAGTAAATCTGACCGTGTAACAGGAGCCGAAGTGACGCACGGATCCGCGGACGGGCGCGAGGCGGCAGCGTCCGCCGCGACTCGGCCACTCCGCCGAACGTTGTGTTGAAATAAATACAAGCCATCCGAACAAAACTCAAGTCAGGGTTTCACACGCGCTGAAAAATGGTTCATGTGAAATCATACAATGACTTTTCGAGACCTTTGGTCAAGAAAACAGTTGTGTGATTGAACAGGGACTTCCACCACAATGAGGTCACATACTCGTACGCGAGGGGTTGTGACAACAGCGTCGTATACTATAGAAACAACATGTCGCTGGATTGCAAGAGAAGAAACACTCAACGAAATACAGGAATTGAAATCACACAAAACATTCGTTTCCTTTTCAATGAAGACACATGATCCCGTTGACTGTGGACTTGGAACTGAACCACAAGCAAGAGAGAAAAACAAGCCAAGACTTGCGAGATGAACAAACGTGTTCTGGACACCAGTGATTCTCATCGAACTAGACTCTACACAATCCGCGTGAAAACCGGGTGACAAATCGTCGCGAGTCATGCGCAGAAAAGGGACGGAATGGGTCTTCTTGGAAGCAGAGCCCTCGCAGGTGCTGCTCGTGTGAGGCCGCGGCGGCCGGATCTGCTTAGTGCCCCGTCCTGGTGCGACCAGCTGTACAGCGCAGCGGGTCAATTTGTTACCGCTGCATAGTTTTGGAAAAAATGCGCATCGTTAAGAATGAGTGGCAGCACAAGACAATGGGCTGCCTGCATGCTGACAATCCAGATGAAACTGTTGATCGTTCTCGAGTTTCGTCCCCGCACGACGAGGATGGATTGACCCACTTCCAGCAGCGCTGTCGAGCGAAACATTGATTAATACCCAGTGAAATTCCCACACACAAAGGTTACATTTCTTCCCAGATTGCGGCTGCGCAGAAACATTCCATTGTTCCTCAGGAATTCCTGCCACATTGTATCCAGTGTGGTCGAGTCATGAAACCAGGGTCAGGTGACATTTCCCTGCGACAAAGGAACAAGCCCTGAGCAGCATTTTTTATTCTTTCACGCATTTGTCGTGTCTGTCTCGGAGGAAAGAAAATGTACGAACAAACACCGGTTGTCATGCAACCTGCCAATTTACCGGACAGAAATTATCGCCTGGTGACCGTGGGGACGCAGCGTCGTGCGACACGGGCGACGCGCGGAGGGGCCGCTGTGTGGCGTCGACACCGTCCCACCCACTCTGAATCACATGACGGCTTCGCGCAGAGTCGGATTTCCACTGTCTCGAGCTCACTGCCATCCGCATCAGGAGCACCAAGTCTATTTTGCGGTGGGTGAAAGAAATTCGGAGTCGTCTTTTTGCAGCGTTGGTTGTGTGGAAAGTTTTGCCTGAAATTTGTAAGGCTGTGCCCGGGTTTCTCTGATAACAGGGTTCCTCCCTGACAATGTCAAGAGTTAAAATCCACAAGAAGTGGAGAGAATCACGCAGGCTTGCTGTTGTTCGGACAAACTGTTATATATATTTACCATGACCACCCCCTAAGTACTGCCACAGCCACAGCATAGCCACAGCCAATCATATCATTCCCTAGATGGAGCCACTATCCTAAGCTGGG
>JAAUXT010041522.1_pt1 | contig 18231 bp, 26 predicted proteins | sample 7278171 | NCBI WGS metagenome assembly JAAUXT01 (sample SAMN14350112, study PRJNA611818) | marine sediment metagenome | isolation source: surface marine sediment (1.8m) | place: French Polynesia: Moorea | collected 2018-08
AGGATAGTGGCTCCATCTAGGGAATGATATGATTGGCTGTGGCTGTTGCTGTGGCTATGGAAGGCCATGGCAGTACTTAGGGGGTGGTCATGGTAAATATATATAACAAAATATTCCTGCCGTTGCAGCTACGCGCTGATGCAGCGGTGCTGGGCGCTGCAGTCCGGGGCGCGGCCTGGCTTCCCGCGCGTCGTCGCTGACCTGCGCCGCGTCCTCGCCGCGCCCGACGTCGAACGCAACATTTATTACAACTCTGCGGACGTGCACAGAGGAGACCAGAAGAAAAGGAAGAAAGCCAGGAAATGAAGGGGTCGAGCAAACCTGTGCTTGGAAAGCTGTGATTCCATTGTCAGCGTGTGGTGACACTGTGCCAAATCCAGACTGTCAAAACCACTGAGGTTTTTCTTGCACAAGACTGCAAAACAAGAAAAGTCCGAACATTTTGCGCATGTCCAACGTTCTGCAACAAGCTTGAGTCTAGCACAATAAGGTTTTGCGTTGTGATGTGCACTCTTTTTCTGCGCGTTTCTGGTGAGTGTTGGTGACTGAGTGCCTTGTTTGGTCTGTGCATGGCGCCAAGGAGTAAATTCTCACGGGGGAAAGTTTCACAGGTGATATGAAAGTTCTTCACAGTTCTGGAGAATGTGACTGACAACACTTTTGTGACACTTTTCAGCAGAATTCATATGTTGTTGAAAATTGTTGTTGACTGGAAATAAACACAAATGAGGACTTCTTGGGAAGGTTTTCTTGAAAAAGGCACACACTTCGATCGAAACATTCCGAATGTTGGTTGGCATTTCATCTTCGGATCCTTTTGTGTTGGTGAGAACAGACTTTCTCCCGGCGCCCGGGTCATGTAAGGCGAAAAATGCAACCTGCATGCATTGCCTGCGTTTGAGTCGTTCCGCACCAAAACTTGCCAAGTTCCATTGTCCCATAATGTCTGAGACATTTCCAACACTACCGACGAAAATTGCGCTCACTTCACACAGACTCTCATGGAGATCGACGAGCATTGTTCGTCACAACCGCACAGCGCAGAGAGGCGCAGGGACTGGGGATAATGCAAAGTCTGGTCACACATCGCTGAAGGCACAGAACCACTGACTGGAACTTCTTTCGAAATGCATTGTGAGTTGGGGCCTACAGCATCGTGTCACTTCTTGATTTTACGCGCTGATGCTTGTGGAGACCTATTTGAAGTATACTTGGCTTCAATCGTGAGAATGAGGTGGGCAACTGTTCGATTTGTGTCTGTGAAACAAATTACCTTTTACATCAAACTGGATTTCATTTGCACTTTTTCTGACAGATTTTGACAAGACAGAACAACAGCGCACAAGTTGTCTACAATGTGAAGCCACATAGAAAGGTGAGTGGTGAATGTGAAGGCAAGCAGAATAAGATCACAGCGGGATCCTTGGATAAAAATATCAACGTTTTCAGAAAGGAGGAAGAAGCAAATCTTATCCAATCTTGACCGATTTGATGATTTTGCAATTCCAAAAGTCACCAGAAGCGCAACAACAAAAAAGTAGAAAATACTCGTAGAGGCGTAATTGTGAACGAATACGATTGTCGATTGAAGGGTTGGGAAGAGGTTCACCATGCAGCAAGCTCACGGACTTGCTCGTGCGCCATCTTTGGATCTTTGAGCATTCAAGACGTATGCACTCGCAGGTTTAAGTGTCAAGTTTGGCGAAAACTTTCTTCTTGGACCATGGCAGGTCGTTGTATTCCTCCCACCATTCCCGCGACGATCTACCGTTCGAACCAACAACACCATTGATCACGTCGTTCATGCACGTACGAGTACAGACCTCTTTTTTCAACTCGCTCCAACACAAAATTTTCCTCTTGTTTTCTCAGGTCAGTTCTATGGCATCCACAACCACGACGGTCTCCCCCTACAACGACACGACCACAATGACCAGCTCACCCCTGGACAACATCGTCTACCCGGCCGCAGGCGCCGTTGGTGCCTTGTCGCTCATACTGTTCATTATTTGCGTCATCTGCTGCGTCACCAAGAAAAAAACACCTCGTCGGGAGAACGCCACACCACAAGGTGAGGCCATTTTGAAATGTGGTGTGAGGATGCTGGGAGAGAAAACAGAAATCTCGTCCTCGATCCCGAGTTTAGTCGGTGGCATCAACAAGTGTCAAGCCAAAGGGCAAAATTGAGTCTTTGGTATCGTAACAGAAAGAGCCAAATTTCTGAGCTCTCAAGCATTCGGTGTAAGAACCGGTGTTTCTGGCTTTTTCGGGTCAATCACTGCAGAAATTGACCTCACGCTGACGCTGTTTCTCTCTTCGAATTACAGTTGTTGTACAGCCTCCTCCAAAAAGGGGAAAAGGTAAGTCCAAAACTTTACCAGAAACAAGAATCGTTTGGAGAGAAAAATCGCCTGTTTCTGATCTCAGTTTGTGCGTCAGTCAGTTTGATTGTGGCTTGGTTTTCAGCTGGAGCTGCAGCCGCGCCGCCAACCATGGAGCGCAGACGGGCCCAACCAAATGACTACCAACGCGAGTAAGTGTTGGTTCTGCACGTGAATCTCGTGTCACTGTATTCTATGGACATTTGCTTGAGGTTGATTCTATTTGTCACCCTCATCAATCACACGCACACACACACACACACACACACACACACACACACACACACACACCACGCACAGTTCGGATAAAACCACACAGCAAGATGGGCCGCAGATGCGCTTGTGATCATGCGCGCCATGCAGTGCATGCACGTGTATCACACAAGTATACAATTAGTTTAAAAACGGGGCAAGTCTCATGCAGAAATCACACCACGAAAACATTTGACGACAGGGCACCGAAGCCTGCAGCAAGGCAGCAGCCTCCAAAGGAGAAGAAGAAACAAAGGCCGCAGCCACAGGGCCCCGACATGGGAATCTTGGGAGAGGCTATCGCCTCGGAGAAGAAGGACAGCATTATCAGCGAAAAGAGACTCGAACTGAAGGAAAACATCGGCAGCGGTAGGCCATTGAGTCCACGTCTGAACAGAACAGTTTGTACGGGAGGTGAAGCGTTAAGCGCCCAAAAATTTCCAGTAAGTTCTGGAGACGTTGCGACTGTGAATCTTGGTCGTGCACGTTGGTTCGTTCCATGCAGGCACTTTCAACAAAGTCGGCACACCCGGTATTTTATCTCCAAGAATTAAGGGCCCAAGTCAAGTTTCACACAATAAGTTGTTGTGCAAAATACCTGAAGCCATTGGCTTTTTGTCGTTTTGCAGGCGTGTTTGGTGACGTCTATCGCGGTGTCCTTCTGGACCAGAACATGCGCAATCCGCAAAACGTCGCTGTGAAAACCATCAATGGTATGAAATGAACGGCCGCATCGCAAGCATTGGGATTGCATTGCAAACACACTCAAACATGTTTTTCCGTTGGCGGAAACAGACCAAACGTTTGCGACCAAAAATTCTGAGTCCATGTTGACAGCCACAGAAAAACAGCTCCTGCGCGAAACTTTTCAAGTTGGTTCCAAGAGTCTGGGTGCGTTGCAGTGAAACTTTCAACACGTTTTTTCGTGAATAGTATTGCCGTGTAAATGGCACTTCCAGAGGACTCGCGCACGGACAAGACGATCAAGTCGTTCCTGCAGGAGGCGTTTCGCATGCAGGGCTTCAAGCACCGCAACGTGCTGACGATGATCGCGCTCACGTACCGGGGCAAAGTGCCCTTCGTCATTCTTCCTTTCATGGAGAACGGAGACCTGAAAACCTACGTCAACGACGCAAAGAACGTGAGAATTTTGACCAACACTCAACACAATTCTGGGTGCGTGAAACCACGCAGCTTGTGGATACTTGTAGCGTCGTATCAAGCTCATGACTGTGTTTCAGAGGTCCTTCCCACCAACAAATTATGTTCTCGTTCACTCGAAAGCGAGCCATGATCGGTGCGCAAATTTGATGAGAGCATTCTCACTCATTTTCAGAAATTTACGCCCAGACAACTTGTGGAATACGGAATACAGATCGCCGAAGGGATGGCGTACCTGGCAGAATACAATTTCGTGCACAGGGATCTGGCGGCAAGAAACTGCCTGTGAGTACGATGTTCTGTTTCACTCAACGTCGAAACTGAACACCCGGGCCTTTGTCGCGTGTGTTTGGGTGACTCTTGAAGAGGGCTTTGGCTAACCTTGAGAAAGAAACTACGCAGTTTTGGGCGTACCGGTGTGTGTGTGTGTGTGTGTGTGTGTGTGTGTGTGTGTGTGTGTGTGTGTGGATTGTGTGGATCGTGTGGATTGTGTAACTTTGAGTGGCCCCTGGACTACTGCACCGGCACCAGCTGCATTCAAACACAGAACGGCCACGTTGTTCCTTGCAGGGTGGACAAAGCGGAAACGGTCAAAATCGCGGATTTCGGGCTGGCTCGAGACCTGCATGTGGATGACTACTACGTGATCCAGGACCTGAGCACACCACTCCCGGTGAAGTGGATGGCACCAGAGTGCATCAAGGATCGGAAGTTCTCATTGAGATCGGACATTGTAAGTGTCCATTCACTACAGCATATTCTGGGATTCTGCTTCAAGTTGAAAAATGGTGAAACGCTTTTCGGATGTTTTTGGCCTCACATGCATAAGGACCTCTGACTTGCCACGGTCGCTCTTTTTACACGCCCACCTTCTTTGCCCCGAAATTGACACTTTTCTTGATCATTGCAGTGGTCATTTGGAGTGGTGCTGTGGGAGGTGATGACTCGTGGCCAGAAGCCCTACCCCGGCCTGACCAACGCCGAGGTTATGAAGTTCGTCAAGGCAGGCAGACGCCTTCCAGCGCCTGCAATGTGTCCAGGCTCCGTGTAAGTTGAAATGTTTCACCTGTCTCTGTTCTGTTTTGCGATTTTTCGTCAAATAGCGCACGTGTAACCTTTCAGAGCTGACAAATTTCAGTTTCTCAAAAGGGCAAATTTTGACAGATACAAGCTGATGACCCGATGTTGGAGCGAGGACTCAGCCCGCCGACCTCCCTTCACTCAGATCGTCAAAGAATTGAATGAAATGTTGGACAAAGGCACACTCAAGAAGAAGCAAAAACCAGCGGCAAAAGCACAGGATCATCACGTAGAGCCGCTCTACTACAACCTCTCATGAGAAAAAATTCGGTCAAGCACTTCCTGAAGGAATTACTTGGGTCTGCCTTTTTGACATTTATGTACATGTATAGCCACGAAGTGAGAATATCTCCCAAAGTTTGGCAAGAAAGTGCGTGGTTATTCTTCGTAAATGTCTGCATTCTCTGTCGGGTTCCGAGCGGGGTGGGGGGAGTGTCACACCTGGACGGCGATAATTGCTCCACGAACAAAATTGACCATGAAAAATTGAGCATGGAGTTTCTGTTTCTGAGTTTCTAAGTTCTGAATGACTGCTTGTCGTTTGTCTGGACCTCTGTGTCGTCCCATCTGCCGAAGGCGCAGACCATGTGCCTTTCGTACATCCACACGCTCCATTTGCTCACGATACAATGAGAGGCAAATGGCAGATTCACAAAAGTAGCAATCATCTGTGCCTTTCGCAAATGTTTGTACATAGACGTCTACACACTTGAGCCTGCACATATTTCTCACTCAGCTGCTGTCAGGTTGTGTGTTTGCATTTTTTCACAGCTCACCAACGCATTGTGTGCAAATGAAAGTGATGAATTGCGTGTGTCATTTGTTGGAGTTATATTGTCATTGGATGTCACAGCATTAGTTTCAAGATGGAGATAGTCTGTAGTCTGATGAACTTCAACGAAATATAATATTGCTATGCCCCAGAGGCACCGAAACGGGGCACAGCGGCACAAACGCGAAGTACTTTGGCCAGTTTTGACTTGTGTGGTGAATCCACAGCTCTTGCTGGGGACCCTAAATCCCTTCCTTTCTCTTTTCAAATTCCGAATGATTCTTTCGGGTAGCGTGCACTTTCTTTGTTTCAGTCCCCATTTCGTCATTGACACCAAATGCACATTGATGGCCAATGAAAATCAACAAAAGAAATGGCAGACAAATCTTTCAATCTTTCAATCCACAACTGGGGGTGTTTTTTGAAAGATATTTCTCAATACACTCGAAAAATGCCTACCGGAACTGCAAACGGACAATTGTCACCCTTCTCGTCTTGCGCGTTTCTGGTAAAACCACGGCGGGAACGTTCTGATTCCGTTTTCGCACGCAAATTCACGCACGCGTCAACGTGTTGTTGTGATCGGAAACAAAAGTGGAAGTACTTCCGGTTTGGCGTTTCTGAGTCATCTGCTTTTTCTTTTGTTGGATATTTTGGAACAAAACCACTTCACGACATACCAGAAGGAAGACAACTTGAGAAGGTAAGAGTCTAGCTCCAGTGAGGGTCATAACGAATGGAAATCTTTGGTGATGATGCGAGATTGAAGCTTCTTTTCAGGCGGAGGAGTTGGTCAGGTCTGACTAACCAGTTTGAATGTTTTTCTCGTTCATAAAGTCGTCGTTTGGAGAGTCTTCAAAATAGGAAGTCGGGGAAGAAATTCAGCAACACGCAATAGACTCTAAATGTCAATGTTCGGATTTGTTTTTTTGTTTGATGTCAAAACGAAAGTTGTTGCTGACGTCGGCACAGCTGATCTAAGCTTTGGTCACAAAGTTCAATGTCTTTCATCTAGCTTTGTGGCTTTAGTCCGGTTCATGGTCGACAGATGAGAATCAAGATCTGTCACATTTCCTTCACCTTCTCACTTGAAATTTCTTTTGAAGTGTGGGATATTTTCATCCGGCGTGTGGACTGTACTCGTACAGAAACAGGCAACACGCCGGTTCGTTGGACCCCTGACCCGGAAATGGCACCCAGGAAGGAAAAGTTTCTTTCTGTGGCGGTCACTGTAGACTGTCCACTGTGTCCCACAAACTGCATTAGAAATGTGCGCAGTGTCCATGGATTTATTCTCAAAATCGAACACGGTGTGACTGTCGTTCATTTTCCGGTACAACGAATGGGTGATGTGTGATATTATGTCAACGAAGTGTTGTGAGAATTTGTGGCGCGTTGTGATCTGTCGACCGTATGGGCAGTTGATGTGTGGACTGTAAGAAGGGCTACAAACAAGAATGTTCAATCGTAATTGCCTTTGTTGTTGTCTTCGCACAGACAAGGTCAATCTGAAAGCATGGGTGACAACGTGGACGCAGACCCGAACCATGCCAGCACCGCCAACCAGCCAACTCGCATGGAGGAGGACGATCCGGACGCCCGCGGGTGAGTGGGGCATTGCTTGCGTGTTGCAACACACAAGTTCAATCGTTAATTTTTCAGGCCAGAAAGACTTTTTACCGAGTTGCTTCCTCCTGTCGTAGATGTCACAAACTTTCGTTCCCCTTTGCTTGGGGTTTTACACGTGTGTGGGCGTGTGTGTCGCAAGTTTTTACATGTCGGGTGAGCAACAGCCCATATACCCCGTCAAGAGTCAGGCGAGGTCACGCGATATTGACAGCTTTATGTTGGGTGACATGAAACGTCGGTTGACCAGGGGGAGGGGTCACCCAACCAACATTCAAAAATGGTGGTTGATATGAAATTTGCAATGTTGGGTGGTATTAAATGTCGCGTGTCAGGGTGGGGAGGCCCCGGCATTTAAAATTTGTTCAATGTTGGGTGATACCTCCCCCCCCCCCCCCACCCAAATCAAAGTCAGGTGGCCCTCTCCCTTCTTCATCGCCCGACAAAAAAATGTTGCCTGCAATTTTTTTGGGGATCGGCCGATCTTTGCCAGCCGTGGCAGCAAATTTTTCGTGCAGAAGCTAGAAGCGTGTTTGTGTGCACTCAGGGCGGTCGCGGCTGTGTCGGACAAGGAGCAATACCAGCACGTGTACCGGATGACGCATCGCAAGCGAGGCATGTTCGTTATAATCAACAACCGCGTCTTCGAGAAGCGCACTCAGATGGGCGAGCGTACAGGTGAGTAACCAGATTTTGGCTTTCTTCTTCTCAGCACAGTCCAGCACTTTCTGTCTGTTATGAACTCTGAACAACAGTGTTGTGGACCGACCCTGCGCTGTGATAGACATTTGATATGGAGGACTGTGAGGTGAAGTGAAGTATGATGTTAGAAATTTCTGGGTACAGAGATATTCAGTTGTCTGGAGCGGGTTGCTTTGTACTTGTAGGGACGGATGTTGACGCAGCGAACCTGTACCAGACGTTCAAGATTCTGGGTTTCGACGTGCACATGTTCAACAATCAGAAAACCACCGAGATGCTGCGCATACTCACACAAGGTCGGTACCGCCTGATTGTGACAAGTCAGTGGACGTTTTGAGAACTTCGTTTGAAATTAGAGGCACAGGCTGGAGGCACGCCTGCACTTCCGCTGAACATAGATCTTATTGAAAACAAGACTTTGTACTCCCAGCTATGGGTCTGAGTTTCCTCGTTTCGTTCGATGGTGGGGAAAGTGTGACGACGGATTTGAATGTGTTCAGATTGTCCCCAAAAGAGTTTGGCACAGATCACGAGGTTAACAACGGAGCGTCAACACCAATGGCGATGGTGACATTTTGCGCCTCATTCCTGCAGCCTCGCGCGAGAATCACGCGAACAGCGACTGCTTCGCGTGCGCCATCCTGAGTCACGGCGAGGAGGGCATGGTGTACGGTACGGACGGCATCATCCAGGTCGACACCCTCACAGCGCCCTTCAAGGGAGACAAGTGCCGCGAGCTGGCGGGAAAGCCCAAGCTCTTTTTCATTCAGGTGCGTGCAGGTGATTTCGCGTACGCTGCTGTGTCGACGACAAACGCGTCGACGTAGGCGTGCCGGTATGTCTTATCGTCAGTCAGTTATCAAAAAGAATGTCGTGACATTGTGAGGTCAGTGTCAAAAGTACAAGTCAGATGTTTGTGTCTCGTTGGTGTTTGATATGCGGGCAAAAGACACACAGATTGACGCTTGCCTACTGTGCGTTTTGTACCGCCAGACGTAGGCCAAGGTCAAGGCATTTTTTGCGCGATGGCTTCGAGTCGAAGCACGGAGCACATTTGTGAACACTGGCTTGCGTTTCAGGCGTGTCGGGGGAGCCAACTGGACCACGGAGTGGAGGCTGACGCGGACACGGAGGACAAGCCGTACCGCATCCCGGCCGAGGCGGACTTCCTCATGGCCTACTCCACCGTCCCCGGTGAGTCGTCGCAGGGTTGACACTCGCATTGTCACAGAGCAGCCAAGTGGTCAGGATGTACAACCAACAGGTGACATTTCGTGTCGAGTGTTCATGATGCCGTTGTTTCCTGACGTGGAACTACTTCTTTGTTCAGGTTACTTCTCATGGAGAAACTCGACGAAAGGCTCTTGGTTCATTCAGGCGATCGTCGACGTATTCCAGAGATTTGGAAAGGTTTGCAAATCACTGCACTTGTTGCAAATGTCTTTGCGGACGGAGGGCGCACCCAATGACTGCGCTTGCTCGCAAGTTTGATGTTTTGCAGTTCACATGTGTGTTTGTGTTTGCAGGAGAAGGAGTTGATGTGGATGATGACACGAGTTAACCACTCCGTCGCCTACAACTTTGAGTCCAACGCCGCCAAGGAATTCATGAACAAGAAGAAGCAGATTCCGTGCATCGTGTCCATGCTGACGAAGGAGCTCTACTTCCACGACAAAAAGTAGATGTCCGTCCTCAGCGCATAACTGGTCGTGGTTCTGGGAGACGAGATACGGACACACCTGGGGAGGGGAGGGAGTGCACATGGTGCAAATTAAACACGGAAAAAAATCATCAATCACTCTTCTGAAAGCGATTTTTCTGTCCCTGGAATTAGTGTGGTTGAAAATGCGGAAAAGTTTGGCGTTTTCATACCGTTTGACACACTTGATGCGACGTTTTCCGACGGTAGCGCTTATTTCCAACATGCTTTCCCCGTCAACTAACCTCACATCTGTGCCAACATTTGAGCTACTAACATGAGGTTTGATTGTGACATTCCGTATTTCCGTGTTGCCCGATACGATTTTGCTACTTCTGGTGACGCATCGTCACTGGTGTCCGTCACAGAGTGGAAGAATCTGCAGTGTACCAGACTGCGCCAAGCCCAGATACTCGTTCCAAACAAAAAGGTGCAGCTTTGAGATATTTTTTTGTTTTCACTCGCAAAAACCTTGTTGAGAACATGGAGATGTCCAGCATTGGTTCGGATCCCTAACGGGACTGGGTATTCGAACATGGACCTGGAAATTTTGACATTCGACGAACTGCTAAACTTTCAAACCAAGTCCTGTGTTTGCAATTTGCAATTCCTCGACTGTTCGCTTTCACCAGTGTTCATGTGAGCAGATTCACTTGTCATCTTGAATAAGTTTCTTCCATTTCTGCGCAAGCAGAAAAGCCTCTTGGAAACAGCCCGAGAAGCCCACGCGCGTGAGACCACTAATTCCGAAACGACCATCAGGCTTCTGTGAAGATGAAGTTGAGTGCTAATGTTACAGAACGTACTGTTTGCCTGTGCTATTTGTTGCGATTTCCTTGGTGTTTCAAGAGTTTGACTATCGTTGTCTAGTTTGACAAATGCAAATGTGACAGTAGTTTCTGTCGTTGCGTGTGGACTTCTTGGTGGATCAGAAACCAGTGTCGCCAGTTGTGCCGGTGAGACACCAGCGCTGGTCATTCTTCCGGCGATGTGTTCGTCAGAGGATGTGTCGCGAGTGCGTCGGAGTTTCGATTCCGCGGCCTGTTCTGGCCAGGGTTTGCCTGCGCAAATGTACTGAGCGCCTTGGTTTTTACCGAAACTTGCTGTGATAAAGCAAACAGTGAAGAAAATGTCACTTTTCCCGTTGTGATGAATGTCATTGTCCGAATAGTTCAGGTGACATGCAGCAACATTGTTCACTCTGTTTGTGTTTAGATACAGTGAAAGGCACGGTCAAGACAGAAAACTTGCCAAAGTTTGCCGCCACTGTCTCAGTATTGGGCTGTTCTTGAGTTGGAACCAATTTTGTTCTGTGTTTTCCTTTTGAAGATCACAAGTGTTGGAAATGCTGCCTCTGCAACTGTGCAGCTTGATGACTCTGATACCAACACGAAAATTATGCAAATTGTCAACGAAATGTCGTGTCGGTGTGTGCATGCACAAAGAACACAGAAATAAAACTCGAAAATGGACACAGAATCAGGTTTTCCTACTCGTTGACTCCAGACCAACCTTCACACACTCAACTGTGGAGCGGGGCGAAGTTCCCCCTGCAACGTGAAATGACACAAAAACAAGCACTGAGTTCACCCCTGTACAAGTCGCACCACAACTTTTGCCTCTTTTGGTGCCAAGGTGTCAATGCAACAATGGTAATGCCATACACATGCGTTGTGACGTACCCCTTGTTTGATCTAAATTTGAGCGCATATGTTCCTTCATACTGAAGGACAAGGTCAGTACACAAATTTCATTGTGTGATGTGCCTTTCGGGAAGAGCACTTGGTAGTGTGCGACCAAAAGTTTTAGTAAAAAATACAATCATCAGGAGAGTGTTCCGCCCCACTTATCCTGCCCTGTCCTATCCTGTCTTCATCCCCTCTGTGTGGGCAATTGGTGCTGGCCTGGGACAGTTGGACCTCATGGTATACAAAGATGGTACATGGCATCTCAGGCTAGGTGTCCCACCTGTCCTGTCCTGTCCAGTCCCCATCCCCCTCTGTGCAAGCAAATTTGGCCAGGTGGTCATTGGTACTGGCCTGCAACAATAGGTCCTTATAGAATATCAATGTACACACATGGTACATGGCATCTCAGGCCAGGTGTCCCACCTGTCCTATCTTATCCTGTTCCCCCCTGTGAAGGCAAATTTAGCCAGATCTATGGGCATTGATGCTAGCTTGGGACAACTGGTCCATATGGAATATCAATGTTCACATACATGGAAAAGGCATCTCAGGCCAGGTATCCCACCTGTCCTGTCCTGTGCCCCCCTATCAAGGCAAATTTGGCCATTGGTGCTGGTTTGGAACAATTTGTCCTTATGGAATATCAGTGTACACGTACATGGCATTTGGCATCTCAGGCCAGGTGTCCCATGTCTTGTCCTTGTCCCATCAAGGCAAATTTGGCCAGATGGCCACTAGTACTGGCCTGGGATAGTTGGTCCTGATGGAATATCAATGCATATAAACCTGGTATATGGCATCTCAGGCCAGGTGTCCTGCTTGTCCTGTCCTGTCCTACGACAACCAAAGCAAACACAGCAGGGAAATCGCACTTACACTTGCCCTGTGCACTGCTTCTCTTGTTTCTCGTGCAAGGGCGGACGGAGTTCGATACCCTAATGCAGGACACCTGTCCCCAGCCTCCTTGAAAAAATTTGCGTGGTACACGGAGGAACTAAATTCTGTAATCCTTGGCTTTGTTCAAACGAACTTCACCACGTCACTCTTCAGGAAACGACAAGTGCAAGTAGTTTGCCGTGTTTTATTGTTTTTTTCACTTTCTTTGTATTTTTTTGTCGTATTTTTTTGTTGTTTTTGTGTGCAAAGACACATGAAAGTACACAAAATGAGATACAGTACAACATACAGCAAAATCACTGTCCAAACTGTGGTCTGCAACCAGAGAAGCTCCCAATCTTGATATCAGACCACGGAGAACGCCTCTGGGGCAGCTGCCTGAGTTTGCAGCGAATCTATGTAAAAAACTAAGTTACCTCCTGTCAGTATGTTAGTTTCAACTTCACACAAAATAATGACAAAAAGACGATACACTGAAGAAAGAAATGATAACGAATGGAATAGGAAACTATTTCGCAAGAACACAAAAGACAATACTTTAGCAGGTCTTTCTGTTACCTTGTTAAATTATACCAACGTACAAATATTTTATGTGTAGCATTTTCATAATGTGTTTGGTAATCTTTTCCTAGAGCAAACATTTCGTTTGTCACATGTACAATTGCCTAAGATTCATGTACAAACGTCACTTTCTTCAAACATGCAAAACAGTCTCACACATTCATTCAGTGTATTTTTTGTCATTCTAGCTGACTATAACTCAAGGATATTTCAAAACGAAAAGGTTTAACCAGGAACAATGTCATTTGTTGTTTTTTTTTCATTGATGGTCCTGCTGCCAAGTGCCACGCTGAATTAACGACGAGTTTTCGTTTCAAATCAGGATAGAAACAAACGCGGGCGACTCCAACTGGCGCACGACGGAACCTTTTCCCTTGATGGTTTCCCGCGAACAACAGAACACTTGTCAGTGCAGACGTGCGCTTTGGGAATGCAATGATCTGAGGCAGCTACCCTGAAATTTTTGTACCAAACGTCACTGTGGGTTAACTATCGTTTGAAAATTGTCGACACTTGTTGTGATAACTTTGCACGTATGTTGATCTCCTCGCTTTTCATCTGTTTGCCGGGGACGAGACCGCTGCTGCAGTGCAAAAGCGTTTTGGAAAGAAACATTTTGTTGCACCACAATACCCTCCAAGTTGTATTTTTTTTACTGAGGTGAATGTTTTCACAAACAACCCACACCTTGACGGACGGACCAAAGTGATTGTGATATATGAGCCGATGCGCAGCAATCGACGCGTGACAGAATGAAAAATGTCAAAATTACACAGCTGTGGTGATCCCCTCGTGCGCAGACGCAACTGAATAGAACAGCTACTTATTGTCAGAACTCTCAGAAGGAATACACAAAAGAAGCGCTGGCTGCTTCTCATGACGCTGTTGAAAACACGAACAATCCAGTTTTTACACAAAAGTAACAAATGAATGACCAACGAATTGTAAATAACCATACAAAACCGTTTTGCAAAATATCGAAGTTTGATACAAACGTCACGTACAAAACATTTTTCGAGCCCTGAATTTTTCCTTCACACGAGGCACCACACACGAAAGGGTTTTGCCGACAGCATGACCTCCAAAAATGATTTGCACACCACACAAATAAATAAAATTGGAAACGAGATCAAAGATCAACGAGCCCGTGGCACCTAACACTTGCCATTGTGCTCACAATACGCATTGTTCCAGCAGCAACCAGACCAGTCTGCCTGCCGGGAAATGTTCCTTAACCCAAACTAGCAGTTTTGTTACTTTATCCAGTGAGGGTGTAAAGCAACACTTTTTACCTAAGAGAGGGGGGGGGGGAGTAACAAACCAACCTTTCCTGGCAAGCAGAGCAGCATGTTTGGTGGAACAATGTAGGTTACTGGGGTTAACTGTTGGTTTGGTGAAAAGTAGTAATTGGTAGCACTGACCGTAGGACAACAAAACAATTCAGAAGTTTTCCCTCCAAAGTAAAAAAAAAACCAAACAAACCCAATTCATTCCTTTACCCCGTCCTCCAGGAAAAAACAAAATGTCCACACACACATACAGAACACCACCATCGCGATTGCACAATGCCCGCAGCATTCCGTTTAGCCGCGGGCATAAAAATATGTACATCGTGCAAAGAAAATCATTTTCGTTCCATCGTTCACTCGTACCCGCTGGCTTCACTCGACTCACGTACACTGCACCACCAAACGGTGCTTCGTGGTGGAAAGAAGAAAAGGCGTGACGACCCGAAAATTTCCGACCAACAGTGAACGTTTGTGGCCTCGTGTGAATTTTTGTTCAGGAAATCAAAAGACTGACTGAAATATCAACTTCAACAAACAACTCACTCATTTGCACAAAACATCATTTCAAAGAGATCATTCTTCTTTTGCCGAGTGAAATCGTAACAACGTTCGAGGCACGCAAGCCATTTTTCACATGTGCCCGGAAACAATGTCAAGCTGGATACAATACAAGTGTATGAGGGGCGAAAATTGAGTACAATCTTTCATTCAATTTCACTGAATATATCTTGTAAATATGGCACTTCTTGTAATTCAAAATCGGAACAATGCAGCATGTAAAACCTCAACTCAGTTAGCAGAAACACTCATGCTGAATACTTCAGAGGCAGAATATTGAATTTTTACTGCTTAGCCTGCACAACCCTTGTCATGCAAGGACCTTACTCGTCAAGTCTAAAAGGTGTCGGTCAGCGGGTTTTCACAAGTTGCGAGTTGTCCTGACGTCCTTCAGAACAAGGGAGCAAGAACATTATTTGTTGGGTGTTTTTTTTTTGCACCTGCTGAACAACACATCCACATCTGTACAGTTCCGCCGCCTTTGAATAGCATTGCTCCAGGCCGAGGGAAAGTCTGCACTTTTTCGTTGCACACATGCCAAGCAGAACCGTGACCACCCCGTAATCGCCTTTTGATCCTCTGTGTGAACGTGTATCAAAACAAGAACAGTCGTGAAACGGATTCACACTGATGATCAAGAAAACCGAAAGGCGAGAACTGATCAGCCCAGCACGGCTTTCCGGAACATGTTTCTACGATACCGAGAGCGGCTACTTTTCCGGCTCGAACTGGAAGGAGTCAACAGAATCTGGGAAGGCAGCTAATTCCAGTTGGCCCCGTCTTGAAAAACAAAGAAAATTTCGGAGGACAATTTCGACTTGACCGAACAAAATCTGCGAGTACAAACTAATTCGAAAAACCTGAGGTCAATTGTGTTCAACGTTCGTAGATTAGTATTTACACCATGTACAGCTGGCTACTCTGGACAAAGGGTGAAGTTCAGTCTTCAGGTGTGCAGTTTTGTTTTCCACAATGCCTTCAGCGCAGCAAAAGACGAGGTGAAGTGTTCCCGTCCAGGACATCGCACTTCTCATTCTCCATGTCCGGCGAGCAGTTGGTCCTGAACGCACACAAACGAAACACTGACATCGCACACGTGTTTCAAATAGTCTGTTGAGCATTACGCTCTCACACAAGTCCAAACAAAACACGAATCTGCGACGCTGCACGAACATTGCCAAAATTGATAAAGGGATTCCGGACTCTGTGAATGCTTGGTGCTTCTCAAAAACCAAAGTTTGCAGCTGCATTTGGTCGTTGCCGAGTGTCATGAAGAGAAATTGACACAAGCGGCGTTCGGAGATCTTCAAATCGACAACTTTCAGCTGTGAGCCCGGCGACAAAGTCACAAGTGAAAACGCCCAGGACTTTGCGCAGCACGGCGCGCGGTTGTTTTCACACACAAGCGGCACTGACTTCATTTCCTCAGCCGCGAGGGTGACAGAAACACGACGTCAGTCTTCTTTTGTGACCCGGTCGTCATTTCAACGCCCACACTATGGTGATGCTGGTCCCTTGTTCCCAAAATGCTGAAACGTGATTCCAGAAATCGTTCCACTCAACCAAGAACTTAGTTCACTCCCCACGCAGAACAATGAACCAAATTCATTGCTCGTGTTTGGCGAACTGCGCAACGGTGTCGGGCGCGGAGGCAGCCGGGTCGAGCGCTGACTTCTCCCGGGATGCACATCACATGCTGTTCGGGGTGGACAGTCCGTTCACAATGCGCTGCCACAAGTCCTTCTTGCACGACTTGGACCGCCTGAAAAAAAGGCCAATGTGTCCTTGAAACGCTGCAGAACCCACCACAACCAACATTTACGCTTTTCTTTCCTGGACAACGTGGTTTGCAACATTCCACAACTCGATTTGGCAAAATTGCACCTGAAATCGGTCAGTTTGGGACAAATTGGGTGTTTGTGTCTTGAACAATACTGACAACACTACTTTCCGGCAACAACCACCAGCGGAGACTGCGTCCTCTCAAGCCAACAAACTTAGCACACTGCTTTGACTTGAGAGGACGCGGTCCCCGCCGATGGTTGTCAGCTGAACTGTGAAGAAGAACCGACAGTGTGAACGAAGACGACTCCACACAGACACAGACACAGACCTGAGGCTCTGCAGCAACTCGTTGAACTGCACGATTCCGCCGGGTGTCAAGCAGAAGGCGTTGCGCGCAGCGATGACGATGAGGACGAACTCTTCGTACTCCGCCTGCGTGATGTGGTGCATGCGCTGGTGCGTACACTGGCTGAACCTGTGTCAAACACAACACGAACTATTGAGTTGTGTCACCATGTTTTGCGGTCATGTTTTACACAGAGGTTATGATACAATTTGCTCTCGGTCAGAAAGAAACGTAGTGGCGATGTGAATCCCACTGCAAGTGACGCTCACATTTGGACGCATTTCTGGACGAGCGAGTTGAGGGTCGGGTTGCGCAGCTGGCTCGAGGCGGGGCCCGTGCTGCTGTGCGCGAGGTAGCGCGCCGTCTCCAGCGAGATTTCGTACAGCACGAATGGCGACACGATCGCGTTGACTGCTGCGGCGCAGAACTGCTGCATCACCGTCGTGCCTGGACAGAGGGAACTTGCAACCTTAGTTGTTTTTTTTTATCAGATTCATCAATGTTGCATGACGTCTGGTGATCTTCTCAGACGGCGTTCTTTTCTATCAAACCACAAATCGCATTGTAAGGAATTGAAGAATACCCAGTTTCATGGCGACGCTCATGAGCCAGCGCACATCCTCGCCGTACGGCGGGTTGCGCGCGTACTTGGTCTGCGGTCGGTCATCGTGCACGCGCCGCGCCAGCGTCTCCATCGCCAGCATGCCGACGCGGTAGGCGGCCAGCAGGTAGTTCATCTGAGGGGTGTTCTGCAGGGAGCAACGACAATTTCGTTCGTACGTGTTTGATTCGTGACGCGCAGTGTGCTTGCGTGCAAGAATCTATTCACGTACAGGACGACACGCACTTTTGCCGTACGTGCCGTAGTCACCCGTGTGTAAGTCACAGACAAGTACAAAAGTCACACCCCAGTTTTTGGCCTAACTTTCTTGTTTCTCGGTCCCATTGAAACGGCACGCACCCCGAGCTTTGGAACTCAATTTCGGGACAAAATGGTCTCCTCTACATGGGTGGATACGGCAACATGTCCCACAGATGTAATGAATCGACTTCAACAAAGCTTTCACAAAATGAGGAAAACCTGGCCTCAGCGGAAATACCAGATTTTCAAGTAAAACATCAGTCGCGTGCCACTTGCCGCGTTTGCTCAAACTCTTGTATGACCTGCTTTTCACATAACCACCCAACTTGACTGCAATGAAGCTTGGGGATACTTTTGAGTTGATTTTTTCCAGAAAATATCCAAGGTGGCCACCCTACTTTCTGACAATGAAAAGTTGTTCAGAGTAACTGCAGGAATATACCCCAAAAGTTTCAACATTCTACGAGGTTCTGTCAACATATGTTAGGATTCACCATGTTCCTGCGCTCCGCGGTTGTGTGCGGCAGTTGTAGGTCAGACACGACGATCTTATGCAACAATGTCAACAAACA